>Ga0209573_1001734_pt1 | contig 31461 bp, 28 predicted proteins | sample TNRBio252014_DNA_FD_185870 | JGI IMG/M metagenome (GOLD analysis project Ga0209573, IMG submission 185870) | Wastewater treatment Type I Accumulibacter community from EBPR Bioreactor in Madison, WI, USA - TNR Reactor_6/25/2014_ DNA (SPAdes)... | ecosystem: Engineered > Bioreactor > EBPR >...
GCCCATCGCACGCTGCGGTCCCAGCAATTGCAGCAGGTGCCAGGAACCGGCGGTGTCCGGGATCAGGCCAACTTTCGAGAAAGACTGGATGAATTTTGCGCTTTCGCCCGCCAGCGTCAGATCGCAGGCCAGCGCCAGCGACGAACCCGCCCCCGCGGCCACCCCGTTGACCGCGCCAATGACCGGCATCGGCAGCGCCTTGATCTGGCGCACCAAAGGCGCCCAGAACCGGCGAACCGTGTCGCCCAGATCGGGGGGGCCGTCCATGCGACGCGGGTCGCGGTCGCCCAGATCCTGCCCGGCACAAAAGCCCCGTCCAGCCCCTGTCAGCAGCACGCATCGCGCCTCGGCCGCGGCGCGAGTCAATCCGGCGCGCAGGGCCAAATGCATGGATTCGTTGAAGGAATTCAGTCGATCCGGGCGGTTGAGCGTCAGCTCCATCACGCCGTCCGACAGATGGGTCAGCAGGGTCTCCGAATCGCTCATCCGCTCCTCCTGCGTTCAGCGACGACGGGTCGACGGTTCCATAAACCGACCGTTCAGTCAAACAATATCCACGACCTGCACAGCAAAGCGCCGCCCCGGAGGGGCGGCGCGGCTGAACACCTGGGTGGTGCGATCAGCGGTTTTCGACCTCGACATAGTCGCGATGCGCCACGCCGGTATAGAGCTGACGCGGGCGACCGATCTTCAGTTCGGTGTCGGCGATCATCTCTTTCCACTGTGCGATCCAGCCAACCGCACGGGACAGTGCGAAAATCGGCGTGAACATCGACGTCGGGAAGCCCATGGCCTCGAGGATGATGCCCGAGTAGAAATCGACGTTCGGGTAGAGTTTCTTCGAGATGAAATAGTCGTCCTCGAGCGCGATGCGTTCAAGTTCTTTGGCGACCTTGAGCGTCTCGTTGTCATGGATGCCGAGCAGCTCCAGCACCTCGTCGGCGGATTCCTTCATCACCTTGGCGCGCGGATCGAAGTTCTTATACACGCGGTGACCAAAGCCCATCAGCCGGAAGCCCGAATTCTTGTCCTTGGCCTTGGCGATGAACTCAGGAATGCGGTCAACGGTGCCGATTTCGCGCAGCATTTCCAGACAGGCCTGATTGGCGCCGCCATGTGCGGGGCCCCAGAGGCAGGCGATGCCGGCGGCGATGCAGGCGAAGGGGTTGGCGCCCGACGAACCAGCCAGACGCACCGTCGAGGTCGAGGCGTTCTGCTCGTGGTCGGCATGCAGCATCATGATGCGGTCCATCGCCTTGGCGAGGATCGGGTTCACGACATAGTCCTCGGCCGGGACGGCAAAGCACATGTGCAGGAAATTGCCGGCGTAATCGAGGCTGTTCTTCGGATAGACGAAGGGCTGGCCGATCGAGTATTTGTAGGCCATGGCAGCGATCGTCGGGATCTTGGCGATCATGCGGATCGCCGCGACCTCGCGCTGCCAGGCGTCATTCACATCGGTCGAATCGTGGTAGAAGGCCGACATCGCACCGACCACGCCCACCATGGTCGCCATCGGATGCGCGTCACGGCGGAAACCGCGGAAAAAATAGTGCATCTGTTCATGCACCATGGTGTGACGGGTCACGCGGGTCTCGAAATCGACCATCTGCTGCGGGGTCGGCAGCTCACCGTAGAGCAGCAGGTAGCACACTTCGAGATGGTGCGATTTTTCCGCAAGCTGTTCAATGGGATAGCCACGATACAGCAACTCGCCCTTGTCGCCGTCGATATAGGTGATCGTCGAGGAACAGGCCGCGGTCGAGGTGAACCCGGGGTCATAGGTAAAGACGTCGCCCTGCGCATAGAGTTTGCGAATGTCGAGCACGTCAGGGCCGATGGTGGGCGAATGGATCGGCAGGTCCAGCGTCTTGTTGCCGATCGTGAGTTGTGCACTTTTGGTTTCGACCATCGGTTCCCTCGCTCTCTTGTCCAGCGTTAAGCGACCCAGAGTTTCAGGGCCGCGGCATCCTCAGCCCCCGGCGCCGGCCTCGGCGAGGCGCGCCAGGGTTTCGTCACGTCCCAAAACGAGCATCATGTCGAACACGCTGGGCGACACGGTCCGGCCGGCCAGCGCCGCCCGCAAAGCGGGAGCGATCTTGCCCAGGCCGAGGCCGTGCCCTGCAGCGATTTCACCGACGATGGCTTCGAGTCTCTCGCGATTCCAGCTAACATTTTGCAACTGCGGCGTCAATTCATTCAGTATACTACGGGATACAGAATCGAGCGCCTTTGCCGCCTTCTCGTCGGGCAAAATCGGCCGTGATGTCAGGACAAAGTGCCCTCTTTCAAGGATTTGGCCAAAGTTGCGCGCCTTGTCCTTCAATTGCGGCATGGCGCGCAAAATCGCCTCGCTCTGGGGGCCTGACAGCGGGTCGGCCTCGGTTGCAACCAGATAAGCCTGCAATTCATGCAGCACTGCAGCATTGTCCATCTCGCTGAAATGCAGCGCGGTCAGATGGTCGAGTTTTTTCAGGTCCAGCCGCGAAGGTGCGCGACCGATTTCGCCCAGATCGAACCATTCGGTCGCCTGCGCGTCGTTGAAAAATTCATCATCGCCGTGGCTCCAACCCAGCCGGGCCAGATAGTTGCGGATCGCCGCGGCCGGATAGCCCATGCGCTGATAATCCTCGACCCCCAGGGCGCCGTGGCGTTTGGACAGCTTCTTGCCATCCTCGCCATGGATCAGCGGAATATGGGCGAACTGCGGCACCGGCCAACCCATCGCGTGATAGATCTGGCTTTGCCGCGCGGCGTTGTTCAAATGGTCGTCCCCCCGGATGATATGGGTCACCCCCATGTCGTGGTCATCGACGACCACGGCCAGCATGTAGGTGGGCGTACCATCCGATCGTAAACAAACCATATCGTCGAGCTGGTCGTTGCGAAAAATCACCCGGCCCTGCACGGCATCGTCGATCACCGTCTCGCCTGTCTGCGGGGCTTTCAGGCGGATGACAAAGGGCGCGTCGGGGTGCGTCGCGGGGTCGGCGTCGCGCCACGGACTGTGAAAGAGGGTGCTGCGGCCCTCGGCGCGGGCGGCCTCGCGGAACGCCTCGATCTGATCTTGACTGGCAAAACACTTGTAGGCCGCGCCCTTGGCCAGCATCTGGTTGGCGACCTCGGCATGACGCGGGGCGCGTTCGAACTGGCTGATCGCCTCGCCGTCCCAGTCCAGCCCCAGCCACGTCAGCCCCGAGAGGATCGCCGCCGTGGCCTCGGGTGTGGACCGCGCGCGGTCGGTATCCTCGATGCGCAGCAGGAATTTCCCGCCCCGGCCGCGTGCATAGAGCCAGTTGAACAGCGCCGTGCGCGCGCCGCCAATGTGCAGAAATCCCGTCGGCGAAGGGGCAAAGCGGGTAATCACGGCGCCGGGCAGTTGGGCGGGCATCGACACGGGCATCGGCGTTAACCTTTCGGAAACCACAAGGACGATAAGCTGGGGAAAGCTCTAGGCAAAGCCGCAAGCGAGGACAAGTGTTCAGCCCCGCGCCCCTCCACCCCGATGACGAGGCGCCTGCGCGGGCGCCACCGGTGCTGCACCGGCTGCTGGCGGCCCCCGGCACCGCGCTGACGGCGGCGCGCGGCGCGCTGTTTCCGCTGGCCCCGGTGGCACTGGGGCTGGGGACCGGGGTGTATTTCGCCCTGCCCGTCGAACCCGGCGCGCCGCAGCTTGCCGCGCTGGCGGTGCTGCTGGCCGCGCTGACGTTGATCGCCTTGCGCGGCGGCGAGGGGCTGCGGCTGCTGGCGATGGTCGGCGCACTGATGCTGGCGGGCCTGTTGCTGGCCGCGTGGCGCAGCGCCTCGGTGGCGGCGCCGGTGCTGAACTGGAACCGCTATGGCCCCATCGAGGGCCGCATCGTCGCCGTCGACCGTTCGGCCAGCGACGCGCTGCGGTTGACCCTCGATGCGCTGGTCTTGCCGGGGGTCGAACCCACCCGCGTGCCTGAGCGCGCGCGCGTCTCGCTGCACGGCGCGCTCGACATTGACCCGGTGGTGGGCACGCGCGTGATGCTGACCGGCTATCTGGGCCCACCGCCGGGACCGACCGAGCCGGGAGGGTTCGACTATCGCCGCCACGCCTGGTTCGAACGATTGGGCGCCTTGGGTTATTCGCGCACGCCGGTTGTGGCGCTGGACGATCCTGAACCGGGGCTGGCGCTGGCGCTGAACCGGCTGCGCATGGCGATCGCGCAGGGCATTCGCACGCGGCTGCCGGGCGAATCCGGCGCCTTTGTTGCCGCGATCCTGACCGGCGACCGCTCGGGCATCGGCTTGCAGACGACCGAGGACCTGCGGCGCTCGAACCTTGCGCATCTGCTGGCGATTTCCGGGTTGCACATGGGGCTGCTGACCGGCGTGGTGTACGGCGCGCTGCGCGGGTTTCTGGCGCTGTTCCCGCTGCTGGCCTTGCGCCTGCCGATCCGCAAGTTGGCCGCCGTCGGCGCGCTGGTGGCCGCCAGTGCCTATCTGGCGCTGTCGGGGGGCAATGTCGCCACCCAGCGAGCCTTTGTCATGGCGGCGGTGATGCTGGTGGCGGTGATGGTCGAGCGGCGGGCGTTTTCCATGCGCTCGGTGGCGCTGGCAGCGCTGGTCTTGCTGGCCTGGCGCCCCGAGAGCCTGCTGACCGCGGGGTTCCAGATGTCCTTTGCCGCGACCATCGCGCTGGTCGCCACCTTCCGCTGGCTGCGCGAGCGCAGGCGTGGCAAGCCGCGACACCGCCCGCGCCGCTGGCGACGATGGGTCGATCCCTTGGCCGGGGCGGCGCTGTGCTCGCTTGTGGCGGGGGTGGCGACGACGCCCTATGCGGCGGGTCTTTTCAACCGCTATGCCGAATTCGGCCTGATCGCCAATATCATCAGCGTGCCGCTGATGGGTATGCTCATCATGCCGGCGGCGGTGCTGGCGGCGCTGCTTTGGCCTCTGGGGCTGGAGTGGGTCGGCCTGGCGCTGATGGACCTGGGCACGCGCTGGATTTTGGGCGTCGCGAGTGTTGTCGGCGGGCTCGACGGCGCCGTGCGCATGGTCGCGGCACCAGCTTTTTGGATCATCCCCTTGTTTTCATTGGGGGCCCTTTGGGTGATCCTCTGGCCCGGACGGACGCGCTTGGCGGGGGTCGGTGCGGTTTTGCTGGCGCTGGCTGGCTGGGCGGGTGGCGAGCGTCCAACCCTGCTGATCGACCGCGAGGGCGTGCTGGTCGGCCTGTTGACGCCAGAGGGCCGAGCCCTCAGCCGGGCGCGTGGGGCAGGGTATGTCGCGCAGAACTGGCTCGAGTCCGATGGCGACGGGGCGACGCAGGCCGAGGCTGCGGCGCGGCCGGGATTTACCCCGGTCGACGGAGGCGTGCGCTTTGACTTTGACGGCCACGAATGGCTGCACCTCAGCGGCCAGCGGGGTCTGGCGGCCCTGCCCGGCCAGTGCCGTGACGGGCGGCGCATCATCATCGACCGTGCGGCCAGCGCCCCGTCGGCGGCCTGCACCGTTCTTGACCCCGATGCGCTGGCGATTGGCGGCGCGCTGGCGATCGAGCCGGACGGCCGGGTCACGGCGGCCCTTGCCGTCACTGGCATCCGCCCGTGGAGCCCGCGCTGAAGGACTGCGCCGGTGCAAGGCCCCTTCAGTTGAAACCGCCGCAGACCCGCCTGTCCGCGCAGCCGCCGTGTCATGCCGACTATGCCGGTTCCGCGCCCCAAACCCCAATGCACCTAGCCAGAGTCGCACAGGTTTGTTACCAATTGGGAAACAACAGGCAAAAAACCATGAGCAGTGTATCCGGTTTTCGCGGCGTTTATGCCGTGGATTGGGCGCAAACCGCGCTTGACGAGGAATGGGGACTGGCCCCTGATCTGATCGGCAAAGGGATGACCTGGCGCTGGCGCGGGCGGGCCCTGCGGCTGGATGCCGGGGTTGCGACGCTGTGGCTGGACCGTCCGCAGGGGCGCGACGACCCGCGCAGCCGGGCGCGCAACCGACTGCGGCGTCTTGCGCTGGCGCCGATCCCCGGCGAGGTGCAGGACCAGACGTCAGAGCCGTCGTCGCAAACCGACTGGATCTCGCTGACCGACGGGCAGCGCCCCTATCACGCGCGCATCCTGCGCCAACACGGCCGCATGCTGGTGGTCTTTGACCCGCTGCTGCCGCCGTCCGAGCAAGACCTGTGGATCACCGCTGTCAACCTGACCACGGCCCCCGGCGCCCGCCCGGCCGGGGTGATCTGCTTTCTGCCCGGCACGAGGATCGCCACGCCGCAGGGTCCGCGCGCGGTGGAAACGCTGGAACCCGGCGATCTGGTGACGACGCGCGACAATGGCGCGCAGCCGCTGGTCTGGCGCGGCGAGACCCGGCTGTCCGGGGCGGAACTTTATCTCTATCCGCAGCTTCGCCCGCTCAGGCTGCGGGCCGGGGCGCTGGGCCACGGCCAGCCGGACGGCGATCTGCTGATCTCGCCGGGGCACCGTCTGCTGATGACTCGCAAAGGGTGGCCGGGCGAGCCCGAAGTGCTGGTTGCTGCAGCCGACCTCGAGGACGGCAAGCGCCTGCGGCGGGATTTTTCCCTGTCCTCGGTGCGGTATGTGCACCTGATGCTGGCCCGGCACGAAATCCTGACCGCCAACGGCCAGCCCTGCGAGAGCTTTCACCCCGGCCTGGCCGATTCCGGTGTGCTGGCCTGGCATGCCCGCAGTCTGGAACGCGCGGCGCCGGGGCTGGCGGCTGATCCGGGGCGCTATGGCGATACCGCGCGGCGCTGCCTGTCACGCGGTGAGGCAGGCATTCTGCAGCGCGAACTGGCCTAGGCCCGCCAGCCGCGCCGCCGCAGCCAGACCCGCGCCCGCACGATGCTGCCGCCGACGGCCGGGCGCAGGCGCGGGATGTCGACCGCCAGCAACAGCAGGCCCAAGGGCAGCATCCAGAACCCCAGCACCGGCAGGAATCCCAGAAAACCGCCCGCGATGAAGGCCAGCGCCACCGGCGCCCGCAGCCACAGCCGACCCGGCGCCACCAGCCCACGCAGCGCGCCGCCCATCCGGGGCAAGGCCCGCTCGAAACGGTTGATCTGGCGCGAGAAACGGCGATCGGTGGGCATGCGGGCTCCTGCGGCGGCGGTGCGTCTCAGGTGGGGGTCCGACCGCCACGCCGCAAGGGCGCTTTTCTCACGTCCCGGTCATTGACTCCGCCAGCCGCGCTTGTATAAGCCGCCCGTCCGGACCCCCCGCTGTGCAAACACGGGGCATGGATTTTCATTGGTGTTGGCGGCCCCCGCAAGGGGAGGCCTGTCGCCGGGGCAACCCGGAAAGGACAACGCCCTTCTGAACACGAAGAAGGAGATCAGCGGTGACCAAACGCACCTCTGCCAAGTACAAGATCGACCGCCGCATGGGCGAAAACATCTGGGGCCGCGCCAAGTCCCCGGTGAACAAGCGGGAATACGGCCCCGGCCAGCACGGCCAGCGCCGCAAGAACAAGCTGTCGGACTTCGGCACCCAGCTGCGCGCCAAGCAGAAGCTGAAGGGCTACTACGGCGACATGACCGAAAAGCAGTTCAAGAAAGTCTTTGCCGAAGCCGCCCGCGTCAAAGGTGACACCGGCGAGAACCTGATCGGCCTGCTCGAGCGTCGTCTGGACGCGGTGATCTATCGCGCGAAATTCGTGCCGACGATCTTTGCCGCCCGCCAGTTCGTCAACCATGGCCATATCACCGTGAACGGCGCCCGCGTGAACATCGCGTCGTACCGCGTCAAGGAAGGCGACGTGATCGCTGTCCGCGAGCGGTCGCGCCAACTGGCCATCGTGCTTGAATCGGCCCAACTGACCGAGCGCGACGTGCCCGACTATCTCGAAGTCGACCATTCGAAGATGACCGCCACCTTCGTGCGCGTCCCCGGTCTGGGCGATGTGCCCTATGCCGTGCAGATGGAACCGAACCTGGTCGTCGAATACTACGCCAAGAACTGATCCGGTCAGACCGGGTGCAATTGGGGCGGATTGGCGCAGGCCGATCCGCCCCTTTGCGTTGCCCCTTGAAAAGCCCGCGGCCGCACGGCATTTCAAGTCCATTGCCTGTCAGGAGCCGACAATGAGCCGCCCGAATTCCTTTGAATCGCGTTTTGAATCCGTCCTTTTCGCCAGCCGCTGGTTGATGGCACCGATGTATCTGGGCCTGGTCGCCGCGCTGGGCATGTTGCTGGTGATCTTCCTGCGCGACATCGCCTATTATGTGCCCCAGGTGCTGACCATGACCTCGGACCGGGTGATCCTGGTCGTGCTGACCCTGATCGACCTCACTCTGGCGGCGAACCTGCTGCTGATCGTGCTGTTCTCGGGCTATGAGAATTTCGTCTCGAAACTGGACCTGCAGGACGCCAGCGACCGTCCCTCATGGATGGGCAAGGTCGATTTCGCCGGGCTGAAGATGAAGCTGATCGCCTCGATCGTGGCGATTTCCGGTATCCATCTGCTCAAGCGGTTCATGGAAATCGGCGACAGCGTGGCTGACGCCCGCTTTGGCGAGACCGAATTGTTCTGGTTGACGGTGATCCATGTGACCTTCGTGGTCTCGGGCCTGCTGATGGCGGCGATGGATTGGCTGGTCTCAAAGACCTCCAAGCACTGACCTCCGCCGATCCGGCATCTTCGCTCTGGCCAGCGGGCAGCGGCGGGGCTAGAAGGCCCTCGATCACTGGAGAGGCCCGATGACCGACGCCCCCCGCCCGCAGCCGGGCATCCTGGAAATCGCGCTCTATGTCAGCGGTGAAAGCACGCTGGCGGGGCACGCGGATGTGCTGAAACTGTCGTCGAACGAGAACCCCTATGGCCCGTCGCCGCGTGCGCAGACGGCCTTTGCGGCGGCGGCGGGGCAGTTGCATCGCTATCCCAACACCGACCACGCCGGTCTGCGCCGGGCCATCGGCGCGGTGCATGGGCTGGACCCTGACCGCATCATCTGCGGCGTCGGCTCGGACGAGGTCTTGCAGTTCATCACTCAGGCCTATGCCGGGCCGGGGGATGAGGCGATCACCACCGAGCACGGGTTTTCGATGTATCCGATCCTTGCCCATGCGGTCGGCGCAACCCCTGTCGAGGTGCCCGAGACCGAACGGCGGGTCGATGTGGACCGGATCCTCGCCGCCGTGACGCCGCGCACCCGGCTGGTCTTTATCGCCAACCCGGCCAATCCGACCGGAACCATGGTGGCCGAGGGCGATCTGCGGCGGCTGGCGCAGGCGCTGCCGGGTGGAGTGATCCTGGTGCTCGACGGTGCCTATGCCGAATTCGCCGAAGGGTTCGACGGCGGCGCCGCGATGGTGGATGACTTCCCCAATGTGGTGATGACCCGGACCTTCTCGAAAATTCACGGGTTGGGCGGGCTGCGCATCGGCTGGGGCTATGCCCGGCGCGAGATCATCGACGTGCTCAATCGCCTGCGCCAGCCGTTCAACCTGAGCCTCGCCCAGATGGATGCTGCCGAGGCGGCGATCCGCGACACCGATTTTACCCGGTTTTGCGCCACCGAAAACGCCCGCTGGCGCGACTGGCTGCGCGGCGCACTGGTGCAGATGGGTATCGGCTGCGACGAGAGCCACGCGAATTTCGTGCTGGCGCGCTTTGCCGATCCCGACGAGGCCGCGGCCGCCGACCGTGCATTGCGCGAGGCGGGAATTCTGGTGCGCCGGGTCGCGGGCTATAAGTTGCCGCAGGCGTTGCGCATCACCATCGGCGACGAATCCGCCTGCCGCCGCATTGTCGATGTGCTGGCCCGTTTCAAGGGGGTGCGCTGATGGCGCATATTTATCAACGGGTTGCGCTGATCGGCCTGGGGCTGATCGCCGGTTCCATGGCCCATGCGATGCGCCGCCACGGGTTGGCCGGGCATATCGCCGGTTACGCCCGCAGCGCGGAAACGCGCAAGGCGGCGGCTGAGATCGGCTTTGTCGACTCGGTGCATGACAGCGCTGCCGAGGCCGTGCAGGGCGCCGATCTGGTGGTGCTGGCCGTGCCGGTGGGCGCGATGGGCGCCGTGGCCGCCGAGATCGCGCCGCATCTGGCGCCGGGGGCGACGGTGACGGATGTCGGCTCGGTCAAGCAGGCGGTGATCGACGCCGTCGGCCCGCATCTGCCCGCCGGTGTTCATTTCATCCCCGGTCACCCGCTGGCCGGGACCGAACATTCCGGGCCCTATTCCGGCTTTGCCACGCTGTTTGAAAATCGCTGGTGGTTGCTGACGCCACAGGCGGATACCGACGCCGAGGCGCTGGCCCGGCTGCGCCGCCTCTGCGAGGGGATGGGGGCGAATGTCGACACCATGGACCCGCCGCATCATGATCTGGTGCTGGCGGTGGTGTCGCACACGCCGCACCTGATCGCCTATACGATGGTCGGCGTGGCGGACCATCTGCGCCGGGTCTCGCAGTCCGAAGTCATCAAGTACTCGGCCTCGGGTTTTCGCGATTTCACCCGGATTGCCGCCAGCGACCCCACGATGTGGCGCGACGTGTTCCTGACCAACAAGGACGCGACGCTGGACATTCTGGGCCGGTTCACCGAGGAGCTTTTTGTGCTGCAGCGCGCCATCCGCATGGGGGACGGGCAGCATCTGTTCGACTATTTCACCCGCACGCGCGCCATTCGTCGCGGGATCATCGAGGCCGGGCAGGACACCGCTGCGCCCGACTTCGGCCGTGCCAAACAGGGCTGACGGCGTGCGGGGCCGCGCGATCCTGCTGATCTTGCTGCTGCTTCCAGCGATGGTGCTGGCCGAGGCGCCGGCGACCTCGCTGTTTCCCCGCGCGCGGATGCAGGGGGCGCCGATCTCGATCAGCGCGGCAGCTCTGGCTGAAGCCGTCGCCGCACAGGCCCCCGCGCCCGGTGGCGACACGGCTCCGCGCGCGGCGCCCCCCCGCGCCCGGCGGGCCGCCAGCGCTGCCAGCGCGCCAGAGACTGACGCCCCTCCGCTGCCCGAGGCCGTGGCGCGCAGCCTGCTTCCGCGCGCGCGCCCCGTCACGCTGGCCGCTGTCGCACCTGTGGCACCGAGGCGCGCCGAAGCGCCGGTTCAGGGCCGGGGCCTGTGCGGCGCTCGGGGGCTGGCCGGACAGGAGCTGCCGCGTATCACCTCATCGACGCAAGGCTGCGGCATTGCCCAGCCGGTGCGCATCACCTCGGTGCAGGGTATCGCGCTGTCGCCCGCCGCGACGCTCGATTGCGACACCGCGCGGGCCTTTGACTCGTGGGTGCGCGACGCGCTGGTGCCGCAGATGGGCAATCGGGGTGGTGGCATCGATCGGATCACCATCGGCTCGCATTACGCGTGCCGGACCCGCAACAACCAGCCCGGCGCGCGGATTTCCGAACATGGGCGCGGACGGGCGATTGACGTGATGGGCTGGCGGCTGGCGGACGGCGAGGCGGTCACCGTCGCAGCCGATTTCCGCCGGGGTCGCCACCGCCGCGCGCTGGAACGCATGTATGCCTCGGCCTGCGGCACCTTCCGCACCACGCTGGGCCCGAACGCGGACCGCTTTCACCAGGACCACTTCCACTTTGACCTGGCGCAGCATCGCAACGGCGGGACGTATTGCCGGTAGGGTGCGTGCTTGCACGCACCCCTCCGTCAGGCTCTCGGCTGTGCCCTCTCGACCAGTCGGGCGAACCAGCTGGCCCCGACCGGCGCCACCGCGTCGTTGAAGTCATAGCGCGGATGGTGCAGCCCGGCGCCCTCGCCTTGACCAAGGAACAGATAGGCCCCCGGACGGCGCTCGAGCATATAGGAAAAGTCCTCGGCGCCCATCACCGGGTCGCATTCCCCGGCGCTGGCGCCGACTTCACGGGCGATTTCAAAGGCGAATTCGGTCTCGCGCGGGTGGTTGACGGTGGCAGGATAGCTCCGCTCATAGATCACCTCGACCTGCACATCCATCGCGGCGGCAACACCGGCGACGATGGCTCGGCAGCGCACCTCGGCCAGATCACGCACGGCAGGGTCATAGCTGCGGATCGTGGCGCAGAACCAGCCGGTTTCGGGGATGATGTTGTCGGCCACCCCAGTGTGGATCTGCGTCACGCTGATAACCAGCGCATCGGTGCCCCTGCGGTTGCGGCTGACAATGGTCTGCAGCGCGCCGACCATCTGCACGATGGCGGCAATGGGGTCGATGGTCTCCTCAGGATGCGCGCCATGCCCGCCCCGCCCGGTGACATGCACGGTCAGCGTGTCAACTGCAGCCATCAGCGGTCCTGCGCGCCCTTCGAAGCGGCCAAAGGGCACGCCGGGGGCGTTGTGCAGCGCAAAGACCTGCGCGATGTCAAAGCGCTCCATCACGCCCTCGTCCACCATCACCCCGGCGCCGCCGCCCCATTCCTCGGCCGGTTGAAAGATCAGCGCGACGCGGCCCGAGAAATTGCGCGTCTCGGCCAGATAGCGCGCGGCACCCAGCAGCATCGTCGTATGGCCGTCATGGCCGCAGGCGTGCATCTTGCCCGACACAGTCGAGGCATGCGGCAGGCCGGTTTCCTCGCCGATCGGCAGCGCGTCGATATCGGCCCTGAGGCCAATGGTCGGCCCCGCGCCCTGCCCCTCGATGATCGCCACCAGCCCCGATTGCGCGATGCCCTCGTGGATCTCGGTGATGCCGAACTCGCGCAGGCGCTGGGTGATGAACGCAGCCGTGGCGTGGCAGTCGAAGCGGGTCTCGGGGTGCTGGTGCAGGTGGCGGCGCCATGCCGTCATGTCGGTGGCATAGTCGGCGATACGGTTGAGGACGGGCATGATGGCTTCCTGTTCATGGATGCCCGAGGGATAGCCGATTCTTGCCCCCCTGCACAACCGCAGGCTCAAAACCGCCTATGCGACCGAAGGGGCCGGTCGCCACGCCAAGACTGTGTTAGAAAGGGTCAGGGACAACTTTTTTCGAGGATACGCCATGACCCGTTTCTCAATCCTGTCCAGTGCTGTTATCGCCAGTCTCGCTGTCGGCGGCTCGCCTGCCCTCGCCAGCGGCTATACCGAACCCGTCGTCGAGATCGCGCCGATGCCGATTGCCGCGCCGGTCTCCATCTGGACCGGCGCCTATGCCGGCCTGTCCTACTCGCGGCACGGAAGCGGCGAGATGACCTTTGCCAACCCGCCAACCGGCACCTTCTCGTTCATCGAGGGTTCGGATTTTGGCGCCTTTGGCGGCTATACCCGTCAGTACGGCACCTGGGTTTTCGGCGGCGAACTGGCCTATTACAACATTGACCAGCGCGTCACCGGCTTCCCCACCGCCGGGCTGGATGACATGTTCGACCTCAGCGCCCGAGTCGGCCACGCCTGGGGCAACTTTCAGCTTTATGGTGTCGCGGGCCTGTCGATGGGCACCTATTTCGAGATGGGCGGCGCCGACCAATGGTCGCTGGGCGGCTATCACCTCGGTCTCGGGGCCGAATATCAGGTCAGCCGCCGCTTTACCGTCGGCTTGCAATATGTCACGCGCCAGTTCTCGGGCGACAACCCTGACGGGCTGGGCCAGACCGTTGCCATCGACCATGATACGGTCAGTTTGCGCGGCATGTTCCGGTTCTGAGACCGCGCTGACGCCAGACAATGGACATTGGCCACCATCCGGGGGATAGAAAGACGTCAAACCCCGGATGAGCCCATGACCGACGATCCGCTGATCCACGACCCTGACGGCGGGCTGCCCCGGCTGCGCGCCATCATGGCCCGGCTGCGCGCGCCCGAGGGCGGCTGCCCGTGGGATCTGGAGCAGGATTTCGACTCGATCGCGCCCTATACGATCGAAGAGGCCTATGAGGTCGCCGATGCCATCGCGCGACAGGATTGGCCGGGCTTGCAGGGCGAGTTGGGCGACCTGATGTTTCAGTCGGTCTATCACGCGCAGATGGCCGAGGAGGCAGGGCTGTTCACCCTGAACGACGTGGTGCGCGGGATCAGCGACAAGATGATCGCCCGCCATCCGCACGTGTTCGGCGAGACGGTGATCGAGGATGCCGCCGCGCAGACCCTGGCTTGGGAAACTGTCAAGGCGGCCGAGCGGGCGGGGCGGGCACAGGGCGGGGTGCTCGATGACGTGCCCCTGGGCCACGCCGGGTTGACGCGCGCGGTCAAGCTGCAAAAGCGCGCGGCGCGGGTAGGGTTCGATTGGCCCGAGGTGGCGCAGGTGGTCGACAAGATCGCCGAGGAGGCGCGCGAGTTGATCGAGGCGGCGCCCGAGGACCGGTTCGAGGAATACGGCGATCTGCTGTTCGTCATGGCCAATCTGGCGCGGCATCTGGAGATCGACCCGGAAGCGGCGCTGCGCGCCGCGAATGACAAGTTCGTGCGGCGGTTCCGGTTCATCGAGGCGGCACTGGCGGAACAGGGTCGGCGCCCCGAGGACAGCGATCTGGCCGAGATGGATGCGTTGTGGGACGCGGCGAAGGTGGCGGAGAGGCGATAGGGGACGGGCGCTCGGGGGCATCTAGCCCCCTCGCGCCCGGTGGGGGCCAGCCCCCACACCCCCGCCAAGGGGCCCACGGGCCCCTTTGGAAACCCCGTGGATATTTTCAGAGCAAAGAAGGGCAACGGTTTTCCTGCGTGACGGGGCGCGGTCTGCGTGCTAGCGCCGGAGCATGAGCCGTTTGCCCTCGAAACCCGATCTGATCCGCTGGCTGTCCGAACAGACCAGCCGTCCCTCGTTGCGCGATGTTGCATCGGCGCATGGCATCAAGGGTGGCGCCGAGAAGGTGGACCTGAAGCGCCTCTTGGCCGAACTGGAGGCCGAGGGGCACTATGTCCGCCGCAAGCGGGTGTTTGTCGATGACAGGTTGCCGCCGGTGGGGATCATCCGTGTGACCGGGCCGGATGCCTCCGGCGATCTGGGGGCCGAGCCGGCCGAATGGCGGGGTCAGGGCGAGCCGCCAAGGCTGGTCATCATCGAGCGGCCGGGGCAGCCCGCGCTGGGGCTGGGCGACCGGGTGCTGGCCAAACTGCTCGAGACGGCGCAGGGCTGGCACGCCCATCCGATCCGGCCGCTGGCACAGGGGCCAAAGGCGGTGCTGGGCATCTATCGCGCGGGGTCCGAAGGTGGGCGCATCCTGCCGATCGACAAGGGCGCCGATATGGAATGGCGGGTCAGCGCTGCCGAGGCGCAGGGGGCCAAGGACGGCGAACTGGTCGAGGCCGAACAGACCGCCCCCGCCCGCATGGGCCTGCCGCGCGCCCGCATTACCCGGCGGCTGGGCGACCCTGGTGCGCCGCGCGCCGTCAGCCTGATCGCCATCCACCAGCACGGCATCCCGGACCGCTTTGACCCCGCCACGCTGGCCGAGGCCGCAGCGGCGCGCGAGGCCCCCGTGCAGGGCCGCGAGGATCTGCGCGCCCTGCCCTTGCTGACCATCGACCCCTCGGATGCGCGCGACCATGACGACGCGGTCTGCGCTGCCCCTGACCCCGACCATCCCGGCGGATTCATCGTCTGGGTCGCCATCGCCGATGTCGCCGCCTATGTGCGCCCCGGTTCCGCGCTGGACCGCGAGGCGCGCGCCCGCGGCAACTCCAGCTATTTCCCCGACCGCGTGGTGCCGATGCTGCCGGATCGGCTGTCGGGCGATCTGTGCTCGCTGCACGAAGGCGTGGACCGCCCAGTGCTTGCGGTGCGGCTGAGTGTTTCAGCACAGGGCGAAAAACTCGGCCATCGTTTCGTGCGCGGGGTGATGAATTCGCGCGCCTCTCTGACCTATGAGCAGGCGCAGGCGGCCTTTGACGGCCAGCCTGAGGGCGCCACCCTGCCGCTGGCCGAGGGGCTGGGCCATCTTTACACCGCCTGGAAGGCCACGCAGCACGCCCGCGCCGCGCGTCAGCCGCTGGATCTGGACCTGCCCGAGCGCCGCATCGTGCTGGCCGAGGATGGGCAGGTGCAATCGGTCGCTTTCAAGGACCGGCTCGATGCGCACAAGGTGATCGAAGAATTCATGGTGATGGCCAATGTCGCCGCCGCCGAGGAGTTGATTGCCCGCCGCTCGCCGCTGCTGTTTCGCGTGCATGAAGAACCGGCGCCGGAAAAACTGGAGGCGCTGCGCGAGGTGGCGCAGGGGGCGGGGCTGGTGCTGGCCCGTGGGCAAGTGCTGCAGACGCGGCATCTGAACCGGCTCTTGGCGGATGCGCAGAACAGCGAGTTCAGCGAGCTCATCAACATGGCGACGCTGCGCGCGATGACGCAGGCCTATTACGCGCCGGAGAATTACGGCCATTTCGGTCTGGCGCTGAAAAGCTATGCCCATTTCACCTCGCCGATCCGGCGCTATTCCGACCTGATCGTGCACCGGGCCTTGATCCGCGCACATCGCTGGGCGGACGACGGGCTCAGCGATTGGGACGTGGAAAACCTCGCCGAGACCGCCACCCAGATCTCGGAAACCGAGCGGCGTTCGATGGCGGCCGAGCGCGACACAACGGACCGTTACCTTGCGGCCTTCATGGCCGACCGGGTGGGCGCCACTTTTGGCGGGCGGATATCCGGCGTCGCCCGGTTCGGACTGTTTGTGAAGCTCGATGAAACCGGGGCCGACGGGCTGATCCCGATCCGGTCGCTGGGCGACGAGTATTTCCGCCACGATGCCGACAGCCAGACCCTGACTGGCGAGAAAACCGGCGTGGTGCTGGGGCTGGGCCAGCGGGTCAGCGTGAAACTGGCCGAAGCCGAGCCGATGACCGGCGGGCTGGTGCTGGAACTGCTCGAGGTCGAGGGGGCGGCGATGGCGCGCGCGCGCCGGGGCAAAGGCGGGCGCCCGATGCACCGCAAGGGTGCCGCCCTGAAGGCCGGGCTGGCCAAGGCCAAGCGCAAGCGTGAACGTCAGCGCTGAGGGCGGCTCAGAGCGAGTATTTCGGCGTGAAGGGCAGTTGCGACGACAGCCCGCCATCGACCACCAGCACCTGACCATTGACGTAGGACGCCGCGTCCGAGGCCAGCCAGACCACGGCCTCGGCGACCTCCTCGGCCTGCCCGCCCCGGCGCAGCGGGTTCAACTGACCGATGCGCCCCTCGCGGCCGCGCGCGCGGGCATCGTCGAACAAGGGCGCGGTCATCGGCGTGTCGATCAGGCCGGGGGCGACGCCATTCACGCGGATGCCCTGCCCGCTGAGCGCCATGGCGCACCCCTGAACCAGACTGACCACCCCGGCCTTGGACGCCGAATAGGGGATCGGCCCGGCCCCGGCCCGCAACCCGGCGACCGAGGCCGTGCAGATGATCGAGGCCCCGGCCTGCAAATGCGGCAGTGCGCTGCGGATGGCGACCCAGGGGCCCAGCAGGTTGACCCGCAGAACCTCCATGAACGCCTCGCTGGAGGTATCGAGCCGGGGCAGCAGCCCGCCGGTGATCCCGGCGTTGGCATGCAGGATATGCAACCCGCCATGAGCCGTGACCGCGCGTTGGACGAGGGCCTCGGCCCCGGCGTCGGTGGCGCAATCCCCGATCAGCGCCTCAGCCCGCCCGCCCGCATTGCGGATCAACGCAGCGGTGCCTTCGACCGCGGGGGCCAGATCGGACACCGCCACCGCCGCGCCCCGCCGCGCCAGCGCCAGCGCCGTGGCGCGACCAATGCCCCCTGCGGCGCCGGTGACGATGGCGCTCTTGCCGGTCAGATCCTGCATGGCTTACTCCTTTGTCCAACCGGGTCAGGGGGGCATTCTGCCCCCCTCGGCCTGCGGCCTCACCCCCCTGAGGATATTTGAAGAGCAAAGATGGGGGCAATTCGAGTCGAAGTGTCGCTTTTCGCCGCCCCTTCATCTGGCCTCAAATACTCACCTTGCGACGCCTGCGACGGACGCGAACGGTCAGGCCTCCAGCGCCGGGTTACGGCCGCGGCTGGTGACCTGCTTTTCCCAGCCCGGATGGTTCAACCCCTTGCGTTTCTTGATCTCCAGCCGGGCGAGCTGGTCGCGGTGCACCTCGTCCGGCCCGTCGGCCAGCCGCAGCACGCGGGCGCCGGCATAGGCGATTGCCGTGCCGTAATCATTGCCGGTGCCGCCGCCGCCAAAGACCTGGATCGCCCAGTCGCTGACCTGGCACAGCATGTTGGGCACGGCGATCTTGATCATGGCGATCTCGGCCAGCGCGGCCTTGTTGCCCACTGTGTCCATCTTGTGCGCGGCATGCAGTGTCAGCAGGCGACACTGGTCGATCAGGATGCGGGCATTGGCGATGCGCTCGCGGGTGACGCTTTGCTCGGCGACCGGCTTGCCAAAGGCGACGCGCTGCAGGGCGCGGTCGATCATCTGTTCCAGCATGCGTTCGGCCATACCGATCGAGCGCATGCAATGGTGGATGCGCCCCGGCCCCAGCCGCCCTTGGGCAATTTCAAAGCCACGACCCTCGCCCAAGAGCAGGTTTGCCACCGGCACGCGGACGTTTTCGAACAGCACTTCGGACGCGCGGTCCGGCACGCCGTAATAGCCAAAGACCGGCAGCGAACGGGTCACGGTGATGCCGGGCGTCTCCATCGGCACCAGGATCATCGACTGCTGTTTGTGCCTGTCGGGGTTGCCCGGGTCGGTCTTGCCCATGAAGATGCAGATCTTCGTCGCCGGGTTCGAGGCGCCGGTGGTGTACCATTTGTGGGCGTTGATGACATAGTGGTCGCCATCACGCTTGATCTCGGCCTGGATGTTGGTCGCATCCGACGAAGCAACCGCAGGTTCGGTCATCGCAAAGCAAGATCGGATCTCGCCCGCCAGCAGCGGTTTCAGCCAGCGCTCCTTGTCGGCCTCGGAGCCATAGCGCTCGATCACCTCCATGTTGCCGGTGTCCGGAGCGTTGCAGTTGAACACCTCGGGCGCGAGAAAGCTGCGACCCATGATCTCGCACAGATGGCCGTATTCGAGGTTGGTCAGCCCGGCGCCCTTGTCGGATTCGGGCAAGAACAGGTTCCACAGCCCGGCCTCGCGCGCCAGCGGTTTGAGTTCGGCAAAAACCGGATAGCTGGCAAAGGGGCCCAGTTCCTCGGCCTGCTGAAAGAACCGCGCCTCGTTGGGATAGATGTGCTGGTCCATGAAGGCCAGCAGCCGCTGGGACAGGTCCTGAACGCGGGCGGTCTTGTCGGGGATCATGGCGGCCTCCTGAGTTGGCGCCAGCCTAGCCACCTTGCGGGCACCTGACAAGATCGTCTGACGATCCGGCCTTGACGGCTTGACAAGACGGCGGGCAGACTGGGGCAAATTCAGGAGGCGATCATGGCCGAGGCAGAACTGGCGGCGTGGATGGCGGCGCATGTCGAGGGCTTCGCCGGCCCCTTGACCCTGCACCGGCTGGCAGGCGGGCAGTCGAACCCCACCTGGCGGATCGAGGCCGCCAGCGGGCGCTATGTCCTGCGGCAAAAGCCGGTGGGCAAGGTGCTGCCATCCGCGCATCAGGTGGACCGCGAATTCCGGGTGATGCAGGCGCTGGCGGCAACCGATGTGCCGGTGCCCAAGGTTCTGGCGCTGTGTCAGGACGAGACGGTCATGGGCTCGATGTTCTTTGTCATGGAGCATCTGGAAGGCCGCACGCTGTTCGACCCGCGCCTGCCGGGGATGACGCCCACGGAACGCGCCGGGATCTTTGACGCGATGAACGACGCCATCGCGCGGATTTCGCGCGTCGATCCCCTGGCCATCGGGCTGGCGGATTACGGGCGCCACGGCGGGTATGTCGAGCGGCAGGTGGCGCGCTGGACCAAACAGTATCGCGCCAGCGAGACCCGGCCGATCGCGGCGATGGAGTCGCTCATCGAATGGTTGCCGCAGGCTCTGCCACAAGCGCCCGAGGAGATCCGCATCGCACACGGCGACTTTCGGCTGGACAACCTGATCCTGCATCCGACCGAGGCGCGCGTGTTGGGGGTGGTCGACTGGGAACTGTCGACGCTGGGCTGCCCCTATGCCGATTTCGCCTATAACGTCATGGTGTGGCGGATCGCGCCGGGGGTGTTTCGCGGCCTTGGCGGGGTTGATCTGGCGGGCAGCGGGATACCGCTGGAATCGGATTATATCGACCTGTGGTGTCGCAGGACTGGGCGGCAACGGCCCGAAAACTTCGATTTTTACATCATTCTCAGCCTGTTTCGCATTGCGGCCATCGTGCAGGGCGTGGCCAAGCGGGCCGAGGATGGCACCGCCAGCGACCCGCGCGCCGCCGAGATGGCTGGCATCGTCGCGCCACTGGCACAGATCGCCTGGGGGATGGTGCGGCGGTGATCCCATCGGGGCCCGAGGGGCTGGTGCGCGACATCCTGCAAGGGCTGGCCGAGGGGCGCTATGTGCCCGGACAACGGCTGTCGGAACCGGATCTGATGGCGCGCTCCGGTCTGGGCCGCTCCACCGTGCGCGAGGGGTTGGGGCGGCTGGCGGCCAGCGGCATTGTCACGCTGACTCCTTACCGCGGGGCGCAGATCCGGCTGTTGACCCGACGCGCCGCGCGCGACGTGCTGCTGGTGACCGAGCCCTTGTTGGGTCTGGCCGCACGACAGGCCGCCGAGGCGGTGGCGGCGGGCGCCGACCCCGCGCCGCTGATCGCGGCGGCGGGCGCGTATGACCGGGCCTCGCCGCCCGACCGCGCCCGCGCCCGGGCGCGCTATTACCGCGCGCTGACGGCCTTGGGCGGCAATGCCGAACTCGACCGGTTGCTGCCCTTGCTGCAGGTCCACCTGATCCGCGCCCAACTGCGCGAGGCCCGGCCACCGGGCACCGCGGCGCGGGCGGCGGTGATCCAGGCAATCGCGGCAGGCCATGGCGAGCGGGCCGAGGCCAACGCCCGCGGCCATGTCACCACCCTGATCGCCACCCTGCCCCTCGTGCCGGACGAGGCTTTTGCGCCTGACCTGTGAAAACAGCCGCGCCCCTCTTTGCTCGCCAAATATCCCGGGGTCCGGGGCAGCGCCCCGGGGCCGACCCCGTGCGCGACGGATGAAAGCCCGCCTCAGGGCCGGATCATCACCTTGCCCGCGCTGCGCCGATAGGCGGGCAGGATGCCGTCGATCGCCTGCGCCAGGGACAGGTCCGCCGCCACCCGCGTCGTCCATTGACCTGAGGCAAAGCGCGTCTGCACCTGCGTCACCACGGCCTGTCGGCGCTCGGGCGGGGCGGCGGGCAGCCAGCGGCTCAGCCAGAAGCCCTCGATATGCTTGTCCATGAAGATGAGCTGGCCCATCTGTGTCAGCGCCGGGGCATCGTCGCTCATCTTGCCATAGCTGACCCAGCGCGCGCCGGGCGGCATGGCAAAGAACAATTCCGCCGTCGCCTGATCACCAACGGCATCCAGCAACACGCGCGGTTTGTGGGCCTTGATCGCGGCGGCAGCGGCAGCCCGAAAGGCGGGATCGCTGCTGACCAGAACCTCGGCCGCGCCAAGCGCGCGCAGCGCGTCCGCGTCGCCGGGGCGGCGGATCACCGCCAGCGCCACCAGCCCCAGATCGCGCGCCAGCCCCAGCATCAGCCGCCCCAGTTGCGAGCCCGCAGCGTTGATGATGACGGCTGCGCTTTTGACCTCGCGCACCCGTTCCAGCAGCGCGACAGCGGTCAACGGGTTGACGATCAGCGCCGCGCCGTCGGTGTCGCTGACCGCATCCGCCAGCGGGATGCACAGCGCCGCGTCACTGACCGCGTGCTGCGCCCATGTGCCGGTGACGGTGCCCAGAAAGGCCACCCGCTTGCCCACCAGCGCCTCGGCCAGCGCGCCGTTGCCAGCGATCACCCGGCCCGCCCCCTCAAAGCCAGCCGCCTGTCCCTGCACCCTGGGCTGACCGTAACCGCCCTGAACAAAGAACAGGTCCGACGGGTTGACCGGGCTGGCGATCACCTGCACCAGCACCTGCCCCGGCGCCAACGCTGGCAGCGCGACCTCGCGCAGCTCCAGATGGGCAGCCAGATCGACAGGCACCTGCGGCGTCGGCGCCTTGGCATAGCCGCCGTCACGCAGGGCAAGGGCAAGGGTGGTGGTGGGTTGGGTCATCGGCGCCTCCTCCAAGGGTGGTGACAAGGTAACGCATGGCCCCGCACGGGCAAGAGGCCACGCCGCAGCGTCATGCGATGTGCGATTCGTCCAGGTTCCTGCGCGGCGTGTCCCTGTAAAAGCTGTATCTGCAATCTATCATTGCGGGCAACAGGAGGACTCCATGCGCACACAGGTAGCCATCATCGGCGGCGGCCCTTCGGGGCTGATGCTGTCGCAACTGCTGATGAAGGCGGGGATCGCCACTGTGGTGATCGAACGCCAGACGCGCGACTATGTGCTGGCGCGCATCCGGGCGGGCGTGCTGGAACAAGGCTGCGCCGACCTGCTGCGCCGCGCTGGGGCAGGCACCCGGATGGACCGCGAGGCGCATGTCCATGACGGCACCAACCTGAGCACCGTGCACGGCATGTTCCGCGTCAATTTCAAGGAGCGGATTGGCCAGTCTGTGCTGGTGTACGGCCAGACCGAGGTGACGCAAGACCTCTATGCCGCGCAGGATGCCCTTGGCGCGGTGCTCGTGCACGAGGCGGCGAATGTGCGCCTGCACGAGGTGACCGGCGCGCATCCGCATGTGACCTGGGACAAGGACGGCCAGACCCACCGCCTCGACTGCGACTATATCGCCGGTTGCGACGGTTTTCACGGCGTCAGCCGCCCGACGATCCCCGCCACCCTGCGCACCGAGTTCGAACGGGTCTATCCCTTTGGCTGGCTGGGCGTGCTGTCGCGTACCGCGCCCGCCGCCGAGGAACTGGTCTATGCCAACCACCCGCGCGGCTTTGCACTGGCGTCGATGCGCAACGAAAGCCTGAGCCGCTATTACATCCAGGTGCCGCTGACCGACTCGGTAGAGCAATGGTCGGATCAGGACTTCTGGGATGAACTCCGCCGTCGCCTGCCGCCGCAAGTCTCGGACGCGATGGAAACCGGCCCGACGATCGAGAAATCCATCGCACCGCTGCGCTCGTTCGTGACCGAACCGATGCGCTGGGGTCGGCTGTTCCTTGTCGGCGACGCCGCGCATATCGTGCCGCCGACCGGCGCCAAGGGGCTGAACCTCGCGGCTTCGGACGTGCACTACCTGTTTGAGGCCCTGCGCGCGGCAGTGCTTGACGGCGACGCAGCGGCGCTGGATCTTTACGGCCCGCGGGCGCTGAAACGCATCTGGGGGGCGATGCGGTTTTCGTGGTGGATGACCACCCTGTTGCATCGCTTCCCCGGCCAGACCGAGTTTGACCAGAAGATCCAGGAAGCCGAACTGCTGCAACTGGAAAGCATGGACAGCGCCCAGATCACCATGGCCCGCAATTATGTGGGTCTGCCCTATTGAGGTGCGCATGAGCGACAGGTTCGACGAAGGCCAGAGGATGCGCCGCAAGGTGCTGGGCGATGCGCATGTGGATCGCTCGCTGGGCGATGGCACGGGCTGGGATGCGCCCCTGCAGCAGCTGGTGACCGAGGCCGCCTGGGGGCATGTCTGGTCCTCGGACGCGATCCCGCTGCGCGAACGCTCGATGCTGGTGCTGGCGCTGCTGGCGGGCTTGGGCAATCTCGAGGAATTCGAGGTCCATCTGCGCGCCACCGCCCGCACCGGCGCCACGCCGTCGGATGTGCTGGAAGTGCTGCGCCATGTCGCGGTCTATGCCGGTGCGCCGCGGGCGCTGGCCGCTGCGCGCATCGCCAAACGGGTGCTGGCCGAGATCGCTTGAGCCTGCCGCCGCCCCGGTGCAGGATGCGCCAAAGCAGAGGGGCCCCATGGCACGCATCATCCTGATCCACGGCGCCTGGAGCAATGCGCAAAGCTGGGCACTGGTCGTGCCGATCCTGCGCGCGGCGGGGCATCAGGTGCTGGCGCTCGACCTGCCGGGGCACGGGCCGGGCGCCACACCCTCGGGCACCATCGGTCAGACCGAATATGTCGCGCATGGCGAATCGGTGCTGCTGGACGGACCGCCCGCACTGCTGGTCGGGCATTCGATGGGCGGAATCGTCGCAGCCCAGATCGCCGCCCGCCAGCCGCGCCATGTCACGGCTTGCGTCTTTGTCGCGGCGCTGCTGCCACGCGACGGGCAAAGCCTGCTCGACCTGATCCGCCAGCAAGAGGCCAAGGGCGTGCAATCCGCCGTCCGCCCCGGCCCGGTGCCCGGAACCACTGTACTGGACCCGGACGCCGCCGGGGCGCTGTTCCCCGATGCCACACCCCGCGCCGCTGCTGCCGCGATGCGGGCCATGTGCCCGCAGCCCAACAAGGCGCAGACCGACAAGGCCGTGATCGGCCCCGGCTTTGCCTCGGTGCCGCGCGCCTATATCTTTTGCACGCAGGATCAGGTCGTTTCGCCCGCGCTACAGACCGCGATGGTCGCTGCGACTCCCTGCGAAGCGAGTTTCACACTGGACTGCGGCCACGTCCCGCAACTGACCCAACCCAAGGCGCTGGCGCAGATCCTGCTCGGCCTCGCCACCTCGTGAGGCCCTGTGAATGACGATCCGAATTGCCATGTGGTCCGGCCCGCGCAACCTGTCCACCGCGATGATGTATGCCTTTGCCGCACGGGGCGATTGCGACGCCAGCGACGAGCCCTTCTATGCCGCCTATCTGGCACTCACCGGCCTTGCCCATCCGATGCGCGATCAGGTGCTGGCCTCGCAACCCGATGACCCGGCGCATGTGCGTCTGACCGGACCGGCACCGGGTGGCGCGCCGATCTGGTATCAGAAACACATGGTCCACCACATGCTGCCGCAGATGCCGCGCGACTGGTTTGGCCAATGCCGCCATGCCTTTCTGATCCGGCACCCGGCGCGGGTAATCGCCTCGTATGCCGCCAAGCGCGAGGCCCCGACCGCTGCGGATCTCGGCTTTGTCGCGCAGGCGCGGCTCTTTGACGACATCGCGCAGGTGACGGGGACGGCCCCGCCGGTGATCGACTCGGCCGCGATCCGCGCCACGCCGGAGCCCATGCTGCGCGCGCTCTGCGCGGCACTGGATATCCCCTTTACCCCTCGCATGTTGCACTGGCCTGCCGGGCCAAAGGCCTTTGACGGCGTCTGGGCCGCGCATTGGTATCCCGCCGTGCATGGCTCGACCGGGTTCGACACCGCCGAGGGCCCCCTGCCCGACCTGCCCCCAGCCTATGCCCAACTCGCGGACGAGGCTTTGCCGCTGTATGAGTCCCTTGCCAGACACGCCCTGACTGCCGCCAGCGGTGCAAGGTGAGGACCTGACCCATGATGAGGGCGGCGCAAACGGGGTCCATTGACTGACAGTCGCCCCCATCGCGCCGCGCTGGCCCGCCCTCGAAGGCCGGCCCGCAAGGGCCGACCGCCAAGGGCGAACCCCCTCAGATGCTCAGGCAGATATACTTCAGCTCCAGGAAATCCTCGATCCCGTGGCGGCTGCCTTCGCGGCCCAGCCCCGATTGCTTGACCCCGCCAAACGGCGCGACCTCGGTGCTGATGATCCCGGTGTTCACCCCGACGATGCCGTATTCCAGCGCCTCCTGCACCCGGGTCACGCGGCCGACATTCTGCGCATAGAAATAGCACGCCAGACCAAAGATCGTGTCATTGGCATAGTGGATCGCCTCGGCCTCGGTCTCGAACTTGAACAGCGGCGCCAATGGGCCAAAGGTTTCTTCCTGCGCCACCTTCATGCCCTGCGTCACCCCGGTCACCACCGTCGGCTGAAAGAACGTGCCGCCCAGCGCATGCGGCTTGCCCCCGGTCAGTAGCGCCCCGCCGTGGTCCAGCACGTCCTGGATATGCTCTTGCACCTTGTCCACCGCCTTGGCGTTGATGAGCGGCCCGGTCGTTACACCGCCCACCAGCCCGTCACCCACATTCAGCTTTTCCACCGCTGCGCGCAGCTTTTGCGCAAAGGCGTCATAGACCCCGGCCTGCACATAGATCCGGTTGGCGCAGACGCAGGTCTGGCCGTTGTTGCGGAACTTGGACATCATCGCGCCCTCGACCGCCGCATCCAGATCGGCATCGTCGAACACGATGAAGGGCGCGTTGCCGCCCAGTTCCATCGAGCATTTCATCACCTGATCCGCCGCCTGTTTCAACAAGATGCGGCCCACCTCGGTCGATCCGGTGAAGGTCAGCTTGCGCACGGCCGGGTTCTCGCAGAACTCCTTGCCGACATCAGACGAGCGCGACGAGGTGACGACCGAGAACAGACCCTTCGGCACCCCGGCGCGTTCGGCCAGCACCGCCATCGACAGCGCCGACAGCGGCGTTTCGGCGGCGGGCCGCGCGACAAAGCCACAGCCGGCGGCCAATGCGGGCGCCACCTTGCGGGCGATCATCGCATTGGGGAAATTCCACGGCGTGATCGACCCCACCACGCCCACCGGCTGTTTCAGCACGGTGATACGCTTGTCGCGCAGATGGCCGGGGATCGTCTCGCCGTAAATCCGCTTGGCCTCTTCGCCGAACCATTCGACAAAGGACGCGCCATAGAGGACCTCGCCGCGCGCCTCGGCCAGCGGCTTGCCCATCTCGGCGGTCAGGATCACCGCCAGATCGTCGGCATTGGCCACCATCAGTTCATACCATTTGCGCAGGACCGCCGCGCGTTCCTTGCCGGTGCGGGCCTTCCATTCGACCATCGCGGCCTCGGCGGCGGCAATCGCGCGGGCAACCTCGGTGCGGGTCAGGTCGGCCACCTGCGCGATCACATCGCCGCGTGCCGGGTTCGTCACGCCAAAGGTCTTGCCATCGTCGGCATTCACCCACTCGCCCGCCACAAAGGCGCGGGTTTCAAACAGCGAGGGGTCCTTGAGAAGTGCGCGAAGATCGGTAGGTTGGTCGAGCATGGTAACCTCATCGTCGGTTGGCCGGTTTTCCAGCCGGGTGGCGTCCATTCACTGATGACTCAGCATTGCAAGCGGTGGCCCCGGAATGGACAAAGACTTGAGCCGTGACTACGCCAACGGCGATTTCATCGCGGGCGCTGCCGACTATCCCCCGCGTTGGGCCGGATTGTCGAGGGCCTTGCGCGAAGAATTGGGCCCGCGCGCGCGCATCGGTCTGCGGTATGGGCCGGGTGAGCGGCAGGTTTTCGACCTGTTGCAGCCCGAAGGCCCGCCGCAGGGGTTGCTGGTGTTCATTCACGGCGGCTACTGGATGGCCTTTGATCCGTCGAACTGGTCGCATCTGGCGGCTGGGGCGCTGGCGCGGGGTTGGGCGGTGGCGTTGCCGGGCTATACTTTGGCGCCCGCCGCCCGAATCGCCGCCATGACGGGCGAGGTGGAGGCCGCGATCACCGCCGCTGCCGCGCTGGTGGGCGGGCCGATCGTGGTGACCGGGCATTCGGCGGGCGGGCATCTGTCGGCCCGCATGGCCTGCACCGACCGCGCGCCGGGCTGGGCGGACCGTCTGCGCCGGGTGGTGCCGATCTCGCCGCTGTCCGATCTGCGCCCGCTGATGCAGACCGGGATGAACGCGACCCTGCATCTGGATCCGGCCGAGGCCGCCGCGGAATCCCCCGCCCTGCTGACGCGCCGCGAGGGGGTCGATTGCGTCGTCTGGGTCGGCGGGCAGGAGCGTCCGGCGTTCCTGTGGCAGGCGCGGCTGTTGTCGGAAACCTGGTCCTGTCCGTGGCATGTCGCGCCGGGGAGGCACCATTTTGACGTCATCGACGAGCTGACCGACCCGCACAGCCTGCTGATGGAGACCCTGCTGGCCTGACCGCCCCCAAGCATGTCCCACGCAGGGGACATTTTCAGGACCGTTTCATTTCAACGGGTTACAGACGACGTTAAGGATTTGGCAAGGATTGTCCCACGGTTTCGTGGCCGTAGGGTGCGTGCTTGCACGCACCACCCGTCACAGCTTTGACGAAATCACCCCGGTGTTGAAGCCGCCCATCCGCAACTCGCCGAACAACCGCTGATATTCGATCTTTGGGCAGCGGTCCTGAACAAAGGCGACGCCGCGCTCCGCACACATCGCCCGCGCCTCGTCGCTGACCACACCGATCTGCAGCCAGACCGTGCGCAGCCCCGGCAGATGATCGAGCGCCGCCCGCACGATGGGCGCGACGTGCTCCGAGCGGCGGAAGATGTCGAGCGTATCGACGTCCTGCGGCAGGCCGGTGACATCGGCCACCACGGTTTCGCCAAACAGCACCTCGCCCGCGTGGCCGGGATTGACCGGGATCACCCGCATCCCCTTGAGCCCCAGATAGCGCGCAACGAAATAGCTGGGCCGCACCGGATTGGGCGACACCCCGACCACGGCCACCACCTTGAGCGACTTCAGGATCTGGCGCAGGGTGTCATCATCGGGCTGGGTCATGGCGGGCTTTCCTGTGCGGCTGGCGAAATCTCGCGCATTGGCCGGGGCGGGGCAAGGGGCGATGCGGTCAATGAAACCGCTCGCCGCGTGCAAGCTGCGCGAGGATTTGCTGCAGGCGCCGTTCGCGGGTTTCGGGGCGCACGGCGGTCTGCAGGCGGTGATAGATCGGAAACAGGTTCTTGCGGTCCAGCGTGGCAAAGAAGGCCGCTGCCGCCGGATTTTCGGCCAGCGCCGCCAGAAAATCGGCGGGAATCGTCAGGTCTGCCTGCCCAGCATAGGCCGCGTCCCAGCGGCCGTCGGCCTTGGCCGCATCGACATGCGCCAGCCCGGCAGGCCTCATCCGACCCTCGGCGATCAAGCGTTCGACATGCCGGCGATTGATCTGCGACCAGGTCGAGCGCGGCCTGCGCGGGCAAAACCGCTGCACGAAGGACAGATCGTCGAGCGAGCGTTTCTGGCTGTCGATCCAGCCCCAGGCCAGCGCCTCGATGACGCAGTCCTGCCAGGTCACCGAGGCGACGCCGGACGCCTTTTTATAGATCCGCACCCAGAGTTCAGGCACCGTCGCGTGGTTGGCGGCCAGCCAGGCGCCAAAGGCCGCAGGCGTTTCAAAGCTTTGATGGGTCATCGGGCCGCCGGGGTTGCGAGGGGTCTTGTCTAACCGCGCCCGGTGAAGGCCCGCAAGGCCCAAGAAAAAGCGCCCGGGCGATGCCGGGCGCAAGGTGGGAACGAGGGACAGTGGAGGAAACACGAACGTTCCGGCCCGCGCTTCTGTCATCAATATGGGGGCGATTTCCCGCAGTTGAAGGGGCTTCGCGGTTTCGTGAACCGGCGTGAGCGATTCCCCGCCTCAGCGCCCGACCGTCGCCGCATAGAGCGCGACCGCCGCCGCGTTCGACACGTTCAGGCTGCCGAACTCGCCGCCCGCCTCGACGCGCACCAGCGCATCGCAGGTTTCGCGGGTCTTTTCGCGCAGCCCCGGCCCCTCGGCCCCCATCACCAGCGCGATCGGCTTCTTGCCCGCCTGGGCGATGCCCTCGGCCAGCGTCAGCGGCGCCTCGCCATCAAGGCCCAGCAGCACAAAGCCCATGCGGCGCAGCGAGTCCATCGCATCGGCGAGGTTCATCACCCGCAGATAGGGTTGGCGTTCCAGCGCGCCCGAGGCGGTTTTGGCCAAGGCGCCGGTTTCGGGCGCCGAATGGTGTTTGGGCGCGATCACCGCGCGGGCGCCGAAGACCTCGGCCGAGCGCAGCACCGCGCCGACGTTGTGCGGGTCGGTCACCCGGTCCAGCAGCACCACGAGGGGCGCGCCCTTGCCGGAGATGCAGACCTCCTCGAACTTGCCCCAGTCCAGCGGCTTGACCTCGAGCGCGGCGCCCTGATGCACCGAATCGGGGGCCAGCGGGGCCGAGAAGACCCGCGCGTCCTCGATCTCGGGCACCATGCCTGAGGCGGCGATGGCGTCGGCCAGCTTGTCGGCGGCGTTGCGGGTCACCAGCAGGCGCAGTTTCACCCGCGCCGGGTTCATCAGCGCATCGCGCACCGCGTGCAGCCCGAAGAGCCACAGCGTTTCCGCCGCCGCCGCGCGCTTGGCGCGTTCCTTGTCGATCACCCAATCCGGTTTTTTCATCGCTGCCCCCAACAAAGCGCCGTGATGCGCCGAAACCGCCCAGCGCGCAAGCACCCGTGCCGGGTCATCGTGCCGCAAAGACCGTCTTGCGACACGCGACCACGGGGAGTCGCAGTGTTTTTGTGCACTTGACGCCGCCAGCCCGCTTCGGTATTCCGCGCCCCAATGGGTGACGAGCTGCAAGGTGCGGCAGCGGACTGTAACTCCGCCGGGGCGACCCGCGCCTGGTTCGATTCCAGGGTCACCCACCATACCCTTTTCAAGAGGTTATGGCTCATGCCGGACGGTATGTCCGGTCTGACTCCGCGGAACTGCCCGACATTCTTCCTTGCACGCCGCTTTGCCTGCCCTGTTGCGGGTGGCCATGGGTCAAGGCAATTGGCGTGCGATCTGGGTGGACCGGGGCCCGAGGTGGCGGCTGAACAGGGGATGCCGGATCGGTGACAGAAGGCGCTGTCGCAGGGCGGATTTGAAGTGGATATCGGCCTATCCGACGTCCGGCGGCCGTGTTGCGCCGCGCGGACCCATCTGCCGAATCGCCTTAGGGCCGCCCAGCGACTCGACAAGTCGGCGCTGGTCCGAATGGGCGCGGGCGTCGGTGGCGTCAGGGTCCAGCATCGTGCGCAGGGTGGCGTCCAGATCGGCCAGCACCCCGGCATGGGCGGGGTCGGTCGCCAGATTGCGGGCCTCTTCCGGGTCGGTTTGCAGATCAAAGAGTTCCGGCGCAAAGCCGACGTAGTGGATCAGCTTCCACCGCCCGCGGCGCAGCATATAGGCGCCGGAAACCGCCCCGGCAGCGTGATATTGCGACAGGATCGGGCGGTCTGGCGCGGCGCTGGCCGGATCGGTCAGCGGCAGACCGGCCGCACCGGGCAGATCGGTGCCAAAGGCCGCGCAGATCGAGGCGGACAGGTCCAGCAGCGACACCGGCTGATGCCGCACCCCTGGCGCCAGCCCCATGCCGCGCACGATCAGCGGGACGGCGGCAGATTCCTCATAGAGGTTCGACTTGCCCCACAGGCCCCGCGCCCCGGCGTTGTCGCCATGGTCCGAGGTATAGACGATATCGGTTGCCTCATCCAAACCGGCACGTTGCAGCGCCGACAGGATCAGCCCCACCGAATGATCCACCCAGGAACACAGCCCGAAATAGGCCGCCAGCGCGGCATCACGCTCGGCGGCGTCTTGGAACGCGCCTTCGCTGTCGATGTAGGCGTTCTGCTTGTCCACCCAAGGGTGGCGCGGGTGGCCATCGTTGGGGTGCAGCTTGGCCGGGGGCAGGCGGTCATGGGGATAGAGCGCGTAGAAATCCGGCGGGCAGACCAGCGGGAAATGCGGCGCGACGAGGCCGACATACAGGCACCAGGGCGCGGAATCCTTCGCCCGTTCGGCCAGCCAGTCCTGCGTGCGGGCGACGATGGCGCGGTCGTATTCGGTGTACTTGCTTTCCCCCGGGCCGATATAGGGGCCCAGCATCCGGGCTTCGGGTGCCCACCTCTCGGCCTCGGCGCGGATCGAGGCCCAGACCATGCCGACCCCGCCCTCGACCATCATCGGGATATGTTC
>Ga0209573_1001735_pt1 | contig 31442 bp, 30 predicted proteins | sample TNRBio252014_DNA_FD_185870 | JGI IMG/M metagenome (GOLD analysis project Ga0209573, IMG submission 185870) | Wastewater treatment Type I Accumulibacter community from EBPR Bioreactor in Madison, WI, USA - TNR Reactor_6/25/2014_ DNA (SPAdes)... | ecosystem: Engineered > Bioreactor > EBPR >...
CCTGACAATGATCCGCGTGGGTCATGGATGAGCGATAACTTGACTGGACTTGCTGGCCCCCTTGAGCGACCAAATCTTCATTATGATTTAATTGACCAAAAATCTGGTCAAAAATATTCACCTCATCCAACTAGAGGCTGGATTTATAGTAAAGAAAGAATGGATAGTTTGATTAAAGAAAATAGAATAATTTGGCCGAAAAATCCAACTGGTCGCCCACGTCTAAAACGCTTTATTTCGGATATGAAGAGCGAGACGACGGGATATTCTACATTATTGACCGCTCCTGCAAATATTGATGGAACTAAGGAATTAAATGAAATCCTTGGGGAAAAAGCGTTCCCTTTTCCTAAGCCATCTGGATTTATCCATGAGTTAATAAAGCAATGTACAGATGAAGATTCTATTATCTTGGATTTCTTCGCCGGTTCCGGCACGACCGCCCATGCCGTATTGAAGCTGAACCGGGAAGACGGCGGCAACCGGCGTTTCATTCTGGTATCGAATACCGAAGCGACCGCCGACGCGCCGGATAAAAATCTCTGCCGCGACGTGTGCGCCGAGCGGGTGCGGCGGGTAATCACCGGCTACCGCAACAAGAAAAACGAATGGGTGGAAGGCTTGGGCGGCGACCTGCTGGAGACGCACGGCGCGGGCTTCGCCTATCTCCGCGCCCGCCGCATTCCCGCCGAAATGATTTTGAGCCAAATCGAACATGAACAAGTCTGGACGGCGCTGCAACTCATCCATACCGAAACACTCGCGCCGTTCGATGCGGCGGCGCTCATTCAGCGCGCCGAAACCGAAAACGGCGTCGTGCTCTACGTCCCCAAGGTGGCCGAAACCATCATCGCCATTTTGGAGCAGGCCATTCAGGACGCCGGAACCGCCGTGATTTATTCCTGGCAACCGGGCTGGCTGAATCAGCATATCGAAGACGAACGGGCCAGCTTTCAGCCGATTCCCCAATTCCTGGTCAATCGCTTCGGGCTGGGAACGCGGACATGAGCGCCCCGACGCCCAAAAAATATCAGCAGGAAGCGGTCAACAACGCGCTGGACATCTTCCGCCACGTCGAAAACCAGATTCAGGCGGCGGCGGACGAGGAAAGCCGCCGCGCCGCCAGCGCCTTCAACGGCTGCATCCTGCTGGAAGCGCCCACCGGCGCGGGCAAAACCCTGATGGCCGGCCTGATTGCCGAAGCGTTCGCCCGCCCCGACCATCCCCACAACGCCAAAATTGTCTGGTTCTGGTTCACGCCCTTCGGCAATCTGGTCGAACAAGCCAAGGGCGTGTTAAAGCAGGATTTCACCGGCTTGCGGGTGCGCGATTTGGCGAGCGAGCGCGTCGCCTGGTCCACCCAAAGCGGCGATGTTTTCGTGACCACTTGGGCCTCGGTGGCGGCGCGCAACGCTGACAGCCGCAAGCTCCGCACCAGTGGCGACTTGTCGCTGGCGCTGGATGATTTCATCCCCGGCTTGCGGCAAGCGGATTTCCGCATTGGCGTGGTGGTGGACGAAGCTCATCACGGCTTTACCAGCGCCAACACCACGGAAGCGGTGCGCTTCTACCGGGACATCATGCGCCCCGATTTCACCCTGCTGATTACCGCGACGCCGAATGACGCCGACGTGGAAAAATTCCGAAAAGCGGCGGGCATCGGTGAATTGCGCCGCATTCCCGTTTCGCGCAAGGATGCCGTGGACGCTGGCTTAATCAAAAAGGGGGTGCAATGCGTCGCTTATCTCGCCCCGGATGACCAGGCCGCCGTGGCCGATATTCCCGCGACCGCGCTGGCGGAAGGCTGGCAAACCCATAACGCTATCAAGGCCCAACTGACGGCGCTGGGCGTTAATCTCACTCCCCTGATGCTGGTGCAAGTCGGTAATAAAGGCCCGGCGGGCGCGTCCGCCATTCAGGAAGCGAAAAACCGCCTGCTGGAATTGGACGTGCCGGAAAGCGCGATAGCCTGGTACACCGCCGACGAACCCGGCGATGATTTGCTGGCGGTGGCGCTGGACCAAAGCAAGGAAGTCTTGATTTTCAAAGTCGCCGTGGCGCTGGGATTTGACGCGCCCCGCGCCTTTACCGTGGTTTCCATGCGCGGGGCAAAAGACACCGACTTTGGCGTTCAGGTGGTCGGGCGCATTCTGCGCGTACATCGCCGATTGCAACCCAGGATTCTGGATAACTCCCTGCCGGAGTCGTTGCGCCGGGGCTATGTCTTTCTGGCCGAGGCGGAAAGCCAGGGCGGCCTTATCGGCGCGGGCGAGAAAATCAACGCCATGCAAACCGATTTAGCGAAAATCAGCCCTTATACGATGCTGGTGCGGATTGCGGGCGAAACGCGGGTTCAGGTGGTCAACAAAAACGGGCAAACCGCCTTATTGCCGCAACCCTATGCGCCGCCGGTTTGGCAACTCGCGACAGATGGCGAAACGGAATCCACGGCGACGCTTGTTCGTGATTCGTCCGTTCCGGGCGTTACGCAATTCTTGCCCGGTTTTACTCAGCCCTTGTCGGGCGAGTTCTCCGGCCAAAATAGAAGCGAGTCCCGCCAGCCCGTGGCGCCTTTACCCGGCCATGCGCTTTACCCGCTGCGCGAAGCCCTGCCGACGCGGTTTCAAACCGAACGCCTGCCTTTTTCCACCGACGAGTTGCTGAAAGGCATCGGAGCGCATATCAAACTCAGCGCGGAGATATTGAACGCCGGATTACGCCGGAGCGTCAAAATTACCCGCAAAACGATTACCGACATTTTCGGTAGTCATGAGGAAGTGGTTGATACCGTGCAGGCCAAGCTTTCCAATGCGGAATTGGCCCGCCGGGCGCAGCGCGTCCTGTACGACGCCCAATATTATGACCCGCGTGATTTGGAAGCGGTTTTGCTGTCGCGGTTGCGGCGGGAATACAACGAACACCAGGGCATCGGGCTTGCCGAAGAGGACTTGCGGCGGGCGCTCAATCTGATTCTGACGGCGTACCCCAAACTGGTGCGGGACGCGGCCCGAACCTGCGCGGCGCGCGGCAAGGAAATAGCGGAAACCGCGCTCTTGCCGGAGTCGGTGGAATTGGCGCTGGACGCGCAACGGTCCCGCCGGAATGTCTACGGCGTCATGCCGCCGGACCTGAACGAACCGGAACGCAAATTCGCCGAATTGCTTGACGCCGACCCGTCGGGAGCGGTGTTGTGGTGGCATCGCAACGAACCGCGCAAGCCGTGGTCCATCGGCATCGTACTACCCGACGGCGACCGCTATTTCCCTGATTTCGCCATCGGCGTGAAGGAACGGTTGCATGGCGGCGGCGTGCTGCTGGTGGAAATCAAGGGTGGGCATCTTCTGAACAGCGATGAGACGCTGGAAAAAATCATTGCCGAACACAAGCTATACGGCTCGCCGGTCATGCTCACGCGGCGCGACGACGGGAGCTTTTGGATGGTGCGCTACATCGAAAGCAGGAATCGTATTGAGGAAGACCAAGCCTTTCGCGTGGGACACATGGCGCGGTATTGATGAATATCACTTTGCGTAGCGAGATTAAACCATGCAAGCCATTCGCCAGATTTATGATGATGCGCCTGACACTATCCCGGTTCCAGAAACCTTCCGTCATCGCAGGCTTGAAGTGTTGCTTATTATGGAGGAAGAAACTGCGTCGCCACGCGGATTGAAGGCACTCTTGGCCGATATGCCCGATGTCGGCGACGATGCCGATTTTTCCCGCCCGCGTGATTTTGGAAGACAGGATAACGGAACCCCCCATAATGCCCCTATTAAGCATTGACCGTCTTTCCATCGCCTTCGGCGCTGACAAGTTGTTGGATGGCGCCAGTTTCCAGTTGGACGCCGGTGAGCGAGTCTGCCTGATTGGCCGCAACGGCACGGGTAAAACTACGTTGCTGCGGCTGCTGGCTGGCGAACTGCTCCCCGACAGCGGCGACATCTGGCGTCAGCCCGGCTTGCGCATCGCCACGCTGGCGCAGGAGTTGCCCGCCGACACCACGGCCACCGCGTTTGAAATCGTCGCTGGCGGGCTGGAAGGCTTGGGGGCGCTGTTGGCCGAGTATCACGAAGCCGCTGTTCAACTCGCCCATGCCGCCACGGACGAGGGAATGCGCAAGATGGAGCGGCTGCAACACGAACTGGAAGCCCGCGACGGCTGGCGCTGGCAACAACGGGTCGAAACGGTGATCAGCCGCCTGCGATTGCCCGCCGATGCGCCGCTGGCCGAGTTGTCCGGCGGCTGGCGGCGGCGGGTGTTGCTGGGCCGGGCGCTGGTGCGCGAGCCGGATTTCTTGCTGCTGGACGAACCCACCAACCATCTCGATTTGGAAACTATCCAATGGCTGGAGGACGAACTGCTGGAATTTCGCGGCGGACTGCTATTTGTCACCCACGACCGCGCCCTGTTGCAACGGCTGGCGACCCGGCTTCTGGAACTGGATCGCGGCGCGCTGACCTCCTGGCCGGGCGACTACGCCGCGTTTCTGGAGAAGAAAACCGCCTTGCTGGAGGTCGAGACCCGGCATAACGCCAAATTCGACAAGAATCTGGCCCAGGAGGAAGTCTGGATTCGGCAGGGCATCAAGGCCCGCCGCACTCGCAACGAGGGCCGGGTGCGGGCGCTGCTGGCTCTGCGCGAGGAGCGCCGCCAGCGCCGCGAACAAGCCGGCAAGGCCAGTTTCGCGCTGGAGCAGGCGGAACAGTCCGGCAAGCTGGTCATTGAGGCGCAAAATCTCGGCTACGCCTGGCAGAGTGAACCGCTGATCCGCGATTTCTCGGTGCGCATCCAGCGCGGCGACCGCATCGGCTTGATCGGCCCTAACGGCTCTGGCAAAACCACCTTGCTGAACCTGCTGCTGGGCCGCTTGCCGCCCGGCGCCGGTCAGGTGCGGCACGGGACGAAACTGGACATCGCCTGGTTCGACCAACTGCGCGAGCAACTGGACCCCGAACAAACTGTGCTGGATAGCGTCGCGGGCGGGCGGGAAACCCTCGAGATCAACGGTCAGCGCCGCCATGTCATCGGTTATCTGGGCGATTTCCTGTTCACCGCCCAGCGGGCGCGCTCCCCGGTCAAATCCCTGTCCGGCGGCGAGCGCAACCGGCTGTTGCTGGCGCGGCTGTTCACCCGGCCCGCCAATCTGCTGGTCATGGACGAACCGACCAATGATCTCGATCTGGAAACGCTGGAGTTGCTGGAGGAATTGCTGGTGGAGTACACCGGTACCCTGCTGCTGGTCAGCCACGACCGTGCGTTTCTGGACAATGTCGTGACCAGTTGCCTGGTGTTTGAGGGTGGCGGACAGGTGCATGAATATGTGGGAGGCTACAGCGACTGGCTGCGCCAGCGATTTATGCCGGAACCCGTGGTGATCGCCAAACCCAAGTCGGCAACGCCGCCGCCCGTGTCGAAATCGGTGAGACCAGCTACCCCCGGCAAGCTGAGTTATCACGAGCGGCGGGAACTGGAACAATTACCAGCGCGAATTGAGGGGTTGGAGCAGCGCCAGCAGGAACTACAGGCGTTGACCGCTGATCCAGCGTTTTATAAGCAAGAGGCGGCGATTGTCACTCGGCGACTGGAGGAGTTGCGGACGGTGGAGAGGGAACTGGAAGCGGCGTATGAACGCTGGGCGACGCTGGAGGGGTGATTTTTAACTATCCCTTCCATACCGGGACATCCGGCAGGTTTCCCGCAGCCGGGCCTCACGCGCCCAACGCGGTTCTTTGAGGGATGGACTGGACTGGCGCAGCGCCTCGCGCAACCGGGCTTCACGGGTGACGCGAGGCTCTCGTTGCGGCGGGGTTTGATGGGCAACTTCAGAATTTTCCTGGACATCCGCCAGCGCCGGCGGATTCGGACTCAGGCTAAGGGTAGCGACAGCGGCGGCAGTCAACAGGGTTTTCATACAGGCACCGAAGAGTCTGTGGAGATAGTGACCAGAATAATCGGCGCTGGCTGAATGGCCGCTAAATGAAGCAGGCTCACACAGACAGGATTTTGAATGGCGCTGATTTATTTCGTTACTGGATCGGTAATAGATTCCGTGGATATGAGCATTTAAGGCAAAAAAGAAAGCAAGGGAAACTTATCGTATGAAAATCTCCACCATTCTCGATCATATTGATAGCGGGTATATAGCCTTGCCGGAGTTCCAGCGTGGCTATGTGTGGAATCGTGATCAGGTTCGGGCGCTGTTCGACGCACTCTACCGCCGCCATCCTGTGGGTGGGTTACTGGTCTGGGTAACGGAATCCAGGAAGACCACGCATCGTGGTGATGGTCCACTGGTTGCCGGGGAAGTGAAGCTGTTACTTGATGGACAGCAGCGCGTGACCTCGCTCTACGGTGTGGCGCGCGGCAAGCCGCCGAAATTCTTTGATGGCAATGCGCAAGTCTTCACTAATCTCTACTTTCATCTTGATACAGAAACCTTCGCGTTCTACCAACCGGTGAAGATGCAGGGTGATCCGCTTTGGATCAATGTCACTGAACTCATGAAGAAAAGCCACGCTGGGCTGGGCGAATTTGTGACCCACCTGAGTGTACAACCGGAGCTTGTGGCCAAGATTGGGGACTATGTGGGCCGGTTGAGTTGCTTGCTCGGCATCCTGGACGTGCATCTCCACGCCGAGGAAGTCACCGGTATCAAGGCGCTGGATGTGGTCGTGGACATCTTCAATCGGGTGAACAGTGGCGGCACCAAGCTTTCAAAGGGCGATCTTGCTCTGGCGAAGATTTGCGCCGATTGGCCGGAAGCCCGTGACACCATGAAGGCGAAGCTCAAGGAGTGGGCAAAGGTTGATTACCACTTCAACCTCGACTGGCTACTCCGTTCAGTCAATACCGTACTCACCGGCGAGGCCAAGTTCCAGTATTTGCACGAAAAGAGCGCGGAGGATGTTCAGGATGGCCTGAAGCGCGCTACCAAGCATATTGATACTTGTCTGAACCTAATCGGTGGACGTTTGGGCCTCGATCATGACCAAGTATTCTTCGGGCGCTTCGGTGTGCCGGTGATGGCGCGTTACCTCGACCGGAGGAGTGGTCCGATGGATGAGAAGGAGCGAGATAAGTTGCTGTTCTGGTTTGTTCAGGCGGGGATGTGGGGTCGGTTCTCGGGCTCGACCGAGTCGTTCATCGATCAGGATATCGCGGTGCTTGAGGAGGCTGGCGGTGGACTCGACAACTTGCTTGAGCAGTTGCGGTTATGGCATGGCGGTCTGCGGGTCGAGCCGGGCCATTTCACGGGCTGGAGCCTCGGCGCCCGATTTTATCCAGTGCTCTACCTGCTCACGCGCATGGGCGCAGCACGGGACTGGGGTACTGGTCTTCCGCTCAAGACTTCACTACTTGGCAAGATGAACAAGTTGGAGGTACATCATATCTTCCCTAAGGCGCAACTCTACAAGCACAAATATAAGCGGCCCGAGGTGAATGCACTGGCTAACTTCTGCTTTCAGACCAAAGAAACCAATCTGGGGATCAGCGACTGCCTGCCGGAAGAATACTTCCCCAAGGTCAATGTGCTCCATCCTGACGCATTGGCGTCGCAGTGGATTCCCGCCGATCCGCTGCTTTGGAAAATTGAGAACTACCGGGAGTTTCTCGAAGTCCGCAAGGCGCTTCTCGCCGCTGAAGTTAATCAGCGGATGGGAGAGCTTCTCCACGGTGATACGCGCTGGCTGGCTGGTCCGGCTGCGGTCGTACCGACTAGCGTTTCTTTGGGCAGTGGTATCACTAGCGAAGCCGAAGAGGAAGAACTCGAAGCGATCAATGCCTGGATAGAAGAGTATGAACTGCCAAGGGGTGTGCTCGCCTACGATTTCGCCGACACCGTGACCGGCGAGCAAAAGGCCGTATTCGATTTGGCTTGGCCCAGCGGTATCCAGGAGGAACTGAGCCAGCCAATCGCCGTCCTGCTTAACGAGAGCAATGAAACCCTGGCTATCGCCAGCCAAGCTGGTTTCCGGTGCTTTACGACCATAGAGAAGTTCAAGCGATATGTGGAAGCGGAGATTTTGGTTCAGGATTAGTGCGCTGCATGATCACCGTAGCGTAGCTAGTTAACCACGATGTTGCTTATATAGCGATCCTGTCCGAACGGTGAAATTTCCCCTCCTTGACCAAGGAGGGGTGGCGCGCAGCGCCGGGGTGGTTTGCGGCGGCGATTTCACCATTTATCCAGGGCCGCTATATGAACGTGTGGAGTGAAATGCATAAAACGCCAGAGAAGACACGCCGATAATCGGGTGGCATGTAATGTGCGAACAGGACAAAGCGAAAAGGCTCTTTTTCCGCCATGCGATTAACCCCGCATCACGGCGTCCGGGTCGCTAATCGCCGCCCGCCAGCCAGGAATCAGCGTGGCGGCGAGATAAGGCAACACAGTGACGGCCAGCAGGGCCAGAATCTGTAGCAAATCTACTGCTGGGGTCAGTTGAAATTCGGGATACAGCACCGCCCAGCCTTTTAACACCGGCGCGAACAACCGGGCGCCGCCGTAAAACACCTGCCAGTAGGCGAGCGTATAACCCGCTAAAAAAGCCGTCAGCGACAGCAAAGCGCCTTCCCAGAGCTTCATGCGCAAAATGTCGCTGGTTTCCCAGCCGATGGCTTTCAGAATGCCGATTTCACGTTTCTCTTCAGCGCTCAGTCCCGCGGCTTTGTCCCAGGCCAGGATCATGAACGCCAGCAGCAGCGAACCCAGGGTGATGAAGATCATGCCTTCGCGCCAGTGAAACACCGCATCGTAAGTGCGCAGAATTTCCTCGCGCAGAATCGGGCGGCTATCAGGCAGCGCCACGGTGATTTTTCCGGCGACGGTGCGCGCTTCGCGGGGGTTGCGCACACTGAGTACGGCGTCGGTGTAGACCTCCGGCGGCAGGTTGAACAGTTGCCGATAGCCCGCTTCGGACAACAGCATCAGGTCAGCGCTGAGCAGTTCCGAAGCGGAGTCCAGCACCCCGGCGATCCTGAAGAGCAACGGCTGGCCCTGCGTGGTGCGCAGGCTGAGGTAATCACCGATATCGAGTTGACGCACCCGCGCCAGCGCCGCGCCGATCAATACCTGATCCGCCGCCAGTTCCCGCTCCGGGGCGACCATGAGTGTGTAATTCGCTTTGATCGCCGGATCGTAATAGTAGCCCCATAGCCGGCCCTCGACCCGGCTGACCCCGCGAATGCGCCGCAAGGGCTCCAGCCAGTCGGCGGGCAGCAGATCGTGGCGACCGGCAACCAGCTTTTGCACGATTACCTCCGGGGCGTCCTGGAGCAACAGCGCTGCTTCGCGCCGTAAACCCTGACTTAGCAACAGCACCGAGCTGAACAGAAAGACCAGCAACGTGTAAACCAGCAGCAGTCCAAAATTGCGCGTCTTGCGGCGCAGCAGGGCGGCCAGCGTATAGTCAATCAGGTATTTTTGCCGTTCGAGGACAGTGTGCATGGTTCACGGGAAAACAAAGCGGACGGTTACTGTTATAGCGTTCTTGGGCAAGCCGGAAAACATGGGTCAGCGAAGTAGGGGCAGCGGCAGCAGCGAGCCGGTGGGGAAATGTTCCAGCGCCGCCGGGTGATCTTGAAAGGGGGTATGCCGATCCGCCTGGGTGGGATGGCGGGTATAGCGGGCTTCGGTGAACAGGGCCAGGTCGCTCAAGCCAAGTTCCCGGACCAGCGACCGGCGGGCGGTTTGATCCACCGTTCGGGAACGCCAGGCGGCGTCGATCAGAGTCAGGCCAAACAGCAGCAACAGAATCATCAACGCCGACAGGGCGGAGCAGGAGGGGCGCAACAGCGGGCGAGGGGTCATTTAGCGTCTTCTTCAATTTCACCAGAGCATAATAGCCGTTCAGCCGCTAAAATTCGTTTTTTTAAACGCATTGCAGGGTAATGAGAGCGATGTCCCGCGTTCAAACTGGTTTAGAAACATTGGTTAATGAATTTCCTGAAAAAATTCGTGGCGCACGGATTGGCGTGGTTTGTCATCCGGCCAGCGTCGATGCGGAACTGCGTCATGCGCTCGATCTGTTGTCGGCGGCGGGCGCCAAAATCGCCGCGATTTTCGGCCCCGAACACGGCGCGCGGGGCGAGGCTCAGGATATGGAGCGGGTCGATGATGTGTCTTTCGATCCTCGGCTCAAAGTACCGGTCTATAGCCTGTACGGCGCGACCTTCGCCAGCCTGACGCCGCGCCGCAAGTATTTGCGGGGACTCGACGCCCTGGTCATTGATTTGCAGGATATAGGCGCCCGTTATTACACCTTTATCTGGACCATGGCGCTGTGTATGCAGGCGGCGGGCAAGGTCGGGGTGCGGGTGCTGGTATGCGACCGGCCCAACCCACTCGATGGAGTCACGACCGAAGGCAATTTAATCAAGCCCGGTTTTGAATCCTTCGTCGGTCTCGATCCGTTGCCGAACCGGCACGGTCTGACGCCTGGCGAGATTGCCCGCTATCTGCAAAGCCGGCGCGGCGTGGAGTGTGAACTGGATATTTTGCCGTTGCGGGGCTGGCGGCGCGAGATGTATTTCGAGGAGACCGGGTTGCCCTGGATTTATCCCTCGCCCAACATGCCGACCGTGAATACGGCGGTGGTGTATCCCGGCATGTGTCTGGTGGAGGCGACCGAGTTATCGGAGGGGCGCGGCACTTGCCGACCCTTTGAAGTGGCGGGCGCGCCGGGCGTCGATCCCGACGCGCTCGCTGCTGCGCTGACCGAACGGAATTTGACCGGCTGCCAGTTCCGGCCTCTGTATTTTCGCCCGCTGTTCCAGAAACACGTCGGGAAGACCTGCGGCGGCGTACAAATCCATGTCACCGACCGCCGGCGGTTTGATTCGGTCGTAACCGGCATAGCCTTTTTGCAGTGCGTCAAACGGCTCGCGCCAGACGTGTTTGCCTGGCGGATAAAACCTTACGAGTTTGTGGACGAAATTCCCGCCATTGATCTGCTGACCGGCGATGCGCAACTCCGTTTGGCGCTGGACGCCGACGCCGATCTAGCGGACCTGGCCGAACAGTGGTTACAGGAACGGATCGTGTTCGAGACCATTCGCCAGGAAGCATTCCTGTATTGATGGACGGATTCAGGTTCCCGCCAATTCCGGTTTGGCGTGGTAGCCGCGTGGCGTATAGACCCACTGGCCCACTCGCCGGGTTTCGCTATTGCCGACCATCACCAGCGACAGCATGTTCAGCGGTTCCGGGTCGAGCTCGCCCAGGGTGGTGAGGGTGATCTGCTCGCCCTTGCGGGTGACGTTGAAAGCGACGATGACCGGCGTATCCGGCTGGCGGTAGCGCAGCAGCGTTTGCCGGGCTTCCAGCAGTTGCCAGGAGCGCTTGTTGGACACCGCGTTATAAAAGGCGATGGCGAAATCGCCCTGACCGGCCAGGTCGATGCGTTTGGCGATCAGTTCCCACGGAGTGAGCAGATCAGACAGGGAGATGACGCAGAAGTCGTGGGCCAGGGGCGCCCCGACCCGCGCCGCCGCCGCCTGCATGGCGGAAATGCCGGGGATCACTTCGATGTCAACCTGCGCCCATTCCGGTTTTGATTTCCGGGCCAGCAGTTCAAACACTACCGTCGCCATGCCATAGATGCCGGCGTCGCCGCTGGACACCAGGGCGGTGGTTCGGCCACTGGCGGCCAAATCAAGCGCCAGCGCCGCACGGGCCAGTTCCTCGCCCATCGGTGTTTTGTGGCGGGTTTTGCCCTCGGTGAGCGGACCCAGCAGGTTGAGATATAAGCCGTGACCGGCCAGGTCGGTGCAGGATTCCAGCGCGGCGCGGGCAATGGGGCTGAGGTGTTCCAGCCCGCCAGGGCCAGCGCCGATGATATAGAGGCGATTCATGGGTGTCGGGAACTCTCTTGGGAAAAGTCAGGCATCACGATTGCCGTAAATCCGGGCAATCGCCAGCGTTGCATCGGCGTTTTTCTGTTTGGGAATCAGCAGCTCCGCCCGGTAATCATGATGGACCAGGCGCTCGGCGCGCGCCAGCGCTGCGGCTTCCGCGACTCCATAACAGCCGGTTTCACGGAATACGATGTCAGATTTGCGACTGAGCCGGTCGCCATAATCCCGCAGCACGGCAGCCGGGTAAAAGGTGATCGGTAAACCCAGTTCCGCCGCCAGATCGTGCAGACCTTTTTCGTCCTGTTTCAATTCAATGCTGGCCAGCGCCCGCAGATCGCTGCGTTGCAGACCGTGGCGGGCCAGCGTGTCGTCCAGCAACGCCCGCAACGGTTCCAGCGGGCAACCGCGATTGCAGCCGAGACCGGCTGCCAACAGGGGTTGCGTGTAGCGTTGCGCGCCGGTGATCACCGCCTGGGCGTCCAGAAATTCCGCGACTTGGCGCGCCCATTCGTTGGCGCCGCCTTCATGGCCGGACAGAATCGGCACGACAAACCGCCCGTGTTCATCCAGAATCAGGACTGCCGGGTCCTGATATTTATCGCGCAGCGCCGGAGCGAGCGTCCGTACCGCGATCCCCACGGCGCACAGCAGAATTAACCGGCGTCCGGCCAGAAAACGCTCACGCACTATGTCCTGAAAGGGTTGGGGTCGATGCAGATGTTCAGCGTCCGGCAGCAGAGTTAACAGCCGCTCGGCCAGCGCCCGACCGGGATCGGTCAGGCTGATCACGGTGACCGGGCGCAGGGGCTCCGGATTTCCGGTGGTCATCCCGGCTGATTCCCGGCGCGGATGATTAAAAACAGCGCGAAATACGGTCCCGGCGTCGCGGGGATGTCCTCAAAGCGTTTGACAATCCGCTGCGCCGGACGGCTGGCCTGTTCAATATACAGGGTATCTCCGGCGCGGCCTGTTTCCCGCAGCAGCTCCAGCAGGCGCGGGCGGTGGCGACCGGGCTTGAGAATCGCCACGCTGTCGCTGTTCAGCAAAGCCTGGCGCAATACTTCATCGCCAGCCGTGGCGGGAATTACGGTCAACCGCTGTTCGCCGGTAATCAGCGGCATGGCGGCGGCGGCGGCGCTGGCGCTGACCGAGTTGATGCCGGGAATAACCACGCAGGGAAACCGCTCGCCGAGTCGTTGCAGCAGGTAGCTGAAGCTGCCGTAGAACAACGGATCACCTTCGCAGAGAATCGCCACGTCACGCCCGGTTTCGAGTTCCTGGGCAATGAGCGCCGCCGCTTCGTCATACCTCTGATTGACCGGGCCGCGATCCAGCATACAAGGCATGGCGATAGGGATTTCTCGCTGGCCCTTTAGCCAGGGTGCGGCGATGTCGCGGGCCTGCGCGCTGCCTTGCGGGGTGGCGGGATAGGCGACGACCGGCGCGGACTGAATAATCCGCACGGCTTTCAAGGTCAGCAATTCCGGGTCGCCGGGACCGACGCCGACGCCATACAAAGTACCGGTCAAATCGGTTTCTCCAGTTTCATCAACAACACGGGCAAATAGGGCCGCATCACCCGCTGTCCGGCCAGCCGCTCGCTCCGGGCAATGCTCAACTCGGTCCATTCCGCCGCCCGGTCGCCGACAAAGCCGTGCAATTCTACCCGGCTGTCTTCAGTCACGGCGCTGGCGACCAGACGCCCACCCGGCGGCAACCGCGCCCAGACGATTTCGAGCATTTCCCGCAAACCGCCGCTGCTGCCGCCGATGAAGACCGCATGAGGATTCGGCAAATCCGCCAGCGCGTCCGGGGCGCGTCCGGGGACGATGCGCAGATTCGATACGACGCCGAACCGTTCCCGGTTAATGGCGAGATGCTCCAGCCGTTCCGGATGGCATTCCACCGCGTGAACTTCGCCATAAGGGTTCCAGCGCGCCCATTCCACGGACACGCCGCCACAGCCTGCGCCCACATCCCAGCCCATTTCACCCGCCCGGGGCGCGAGCAGCGAGAGAATGGTCAAGCGCACCTCGCGTTTACTGAGCAAACCTTTGCCGGGTTCCGCGCCGGTGCTGAATCGTTCGTCGGGGATACCGGGAAATTCCGGCAAGCTCCCGCCCGGCCCACGGGTTTCCAGGATCACGATATTCAGCGGGGAAAATTCGACCCCCGCCTCCGCCAGTTCCGCAGCGCGGAATGAGCGGAATTGTTCGTCGGCCGCGCCAAGATTTTCCGCCACCCACATCCCGGACTCGCCAAAACCGGCGGCAACCAGCAACTGGGCGATGGCGTTGGGGGAATTTTCCCGATCCGTGAGCAAGGCGTACCAGCGGTTGCTTTGCAAGACGGCGCGCAGGCTGGCCAATGGCCGCCCGTGCAGGCTGACCATTTGCGCCTGTTGCCAGGGTTGGCCCAGCCGGGCAAAGGCTGCCTGAACGCTGGAGACGTTCGCATGAAAGGCCAGATGTTCTGGCGCCAGATAGCGCAACAGAGTTTGGCTGATTCCATAAAACAGCGGGTCGCCGGAAGCCAGCAAGGCGATGCGTTGTCCGGCGTGGCGCTGCAATAAATCTTGCAGGCCGCTCATCGGGCTGGGGTAAGGAATCTTCCCGGCGGCCAATTTCGGGAGCGCGGCCAGATGCGCCGCCGCGCCGATGATCAGCTCCGCCTGTTCCAGCGCCGCCCGCGCCGCAGGACTCAACGCGCCGGTTTCAATGCCCATGCCAACCACATGAATCGGCGGGCCGGGCCAGTCGGATCGCGTCGTCATCAGAAACGAATTCCGTGAGCCATGCGCGCCAGGGCGTTCAAAGTGGCCGCCGCCAGGCTGCTGCCGCCGCGCCGCCCCAGCAAAGTAATGCAAGGCGTCTGAAATTCGCCCGGCGCAATGTCCCACAACGCCTGTTTGGATTCCGCAGCGTTGATAAAGCCCACCGGCATCCCGATGATCAGCGCTGGACGGGGCGCGCCTTCATCCAGCAATTCCAGCAAGCGAAACAGCGCCGTCGGGGCGTTGCCGATAGCGACAATGGAACCGGCCAGGCGCGCGGGCCATTCCGTCATCGCCGCCATCGACCGGGTTTCGCCGGTCTGGCGGGCGCGTTCAGCCACCGTCGGCGCGTTCAGGAAACAATGCACTGGACCCCGGAGGTAGCGTTTGCTGACGCCGTGGCTGACCATTTCAATATCGCACAGCACGCCCGCGCCCTGTTCCAGCGCCGCCAGCCCTGCGTTGATCGCGCCGGGGCTGAAGTGGAGATCGTGGACAATGCCGGGATCGCCAGAGGTGTGAACCAGGCGCATCGCTACTTGTTGCTGATCGGCGTCGAAGCGGGAAAGATCAGTCAACTGGCGAATTTGCGCGAATGACTGGCGTTCAATGTCATCCGGGTCGCGGAGGTAGTCAAAGCGGGACATGGCGGCTCCAGAGTACTTATTTCTTCCGCAAGGGGAGAGGGGCTGGGGTGAGGGAGAATTCAATGACTGTGAGGGTGGTCGTGGTCATCAGGGTGATCATGCGCTGCTTGCGGCGCGCCCCGCCAGTCCTCACGGCCCACAATCGGCGTCCGGTACGGGCAGAACTGACAGTTCATATGCGCTTCATTGTGTTCCGCTTCATGCAGCCGCTCCAGGAAGGTCGCAACCACTAGCGGATGAGCGTTGAGATACGGGGCGACTAACGCTTGCGCTTCGGGATGACGCTCCTGATGGGCGGCGACTGTGGCGCTGACCTGCTCGATCAGCCGCCCGGTAAACAGCAGGTAAGGGAAGACGATGACCCGCCGGAAACCGAGGCGGTGCGTGCGCTCCAGCGCATCGGCCATCAGTGGCGCAGTCACCGCCGTATAGGCGGTTTCCGCCCAGCCGAAGCCCATGCCTTCCCACAACATGCGGGTGATCTTGCTGATGTTGGAATTGGCGTCAGGATCGGAACTGCCGCGCCCGATGACCATTAACAATGTCTCGCACCGATCATAATCCGGGCCGAAATCCGTCTCGACGCGCTCGATCCGTTCGCGGGCGACCTGGAGCAGATTCGGGTGAATTCCCAAATCCGCGCCGAACGTGATTTGCATATCGGGATGTTTGGCCTGGAAGGCGTTGAGCATGACGGGAATGTCGTTCTTGACATGGCCAGCGGCCATTAACAGCGCCGGCAGGGCGATAATGTGGCGGAAGCCCTGTTGCCGCAGCGTCTCCAGCGCCTCTGGCACACCGGGTTCAACCAGTTCCAAAAACCCGGCCAGCGTGGTTCGGCCAGGCAGAGCCTGTCGCAACTGGTGAGCCAAATGATGAAATTCGGCCACGCCAGCAGCGCGGCGGGTGCCGTGGCCGATCAACAGGACAGCGGGGGGTGAATAAGTCAGCAGGGCTTCAATCATGGTCAGCGTATGGGAGGCAGTGAAATTGGCAGTCTGCAAATGATAGCGGTTAATCGGTTTCTTGCTAGAATTTCCATTGGTCTTTTGCGCAATTCCCGTTTTTTCAAACCGAAGACCCCGGAGAGCGCTACCCATGTCCGCTGATGCTTTTCCCTTCGCCGGGATGAATTATCCTGATAGCGATGGACTTCCCATGGCCAAGAGCGATTTTCAACGCGAATATCTGATATACGCTATAGAAGCCTTGCGCATCCATTTTCGGGATCGCAACAATGTGTATGTTTCCGGCAACCTGTTCATCTACTACGAACAAGACAACCCCAAAGCCGTGGTAGTCCCGGATGTGTTCGTGGTCATGGGCGCGCCTAACCACGACCGGCCCTCCTTCAATCTGTGGGAGGAACCCAAAGGGCCGGATTTCGTCCTGGAAATCCTCTCGCAAAGCACCCGTGGCGAAGACCAGAACGCCAAGCGCCGCATTTACGCCCATCTGGGCGTCCGGGAATATTGGCAATACGATCCCATCGGCGCCTATCTCGATCCCCCACTGCAAGCCTTGCAGTTGATCGACCGCAACTACTGGCCGCTGCGTGGTAATCCGGAGGGGTCCAGTCTGCACAGTAAAGCGCTGGGCCTCGGCCTACGCCTCGAAGAAGGCGCGCTGCGTTTCTACGATTCCCATACGAGAGAAAAGTTGAGGAGCCATCTGGAGACTGAGCAAGCCTGGTTGGAAGCCGAGCAAGCCCGGCTGGAAGCCGAAACCCATGTAGCATGGGAAAAGACGCTGCGCCGGATCGCCGAGGCGCGGTTGGCCGAACTGGAAGCCCAGTTGCGCGGAACGGGTGGTCCTGAAATATGAGTGATCTTAGAGGCCGCGTAGGTAATTAGTTTTTCGTACAGTCTCTAAGTCTGGCGTGAGGGGCGGGTGAGCATTCGTTGATTAAGGGTCCGCCCTGCCAGAGCAGCAGGCGCGGCTTTCTGGTGAGTTCGCGCCTGACCGTTTCGCTCAGGATTTAGCGCGCCGGTTAAGCAGCGCCCGTAACTTGCCGCCCAGTTCAGCCTTGCGGTAGGGCTTGGTCAGCATATCCACGCCTTCCGACAGTTGGCCGCCACTGACCAGCATACGTTCGGTATAACCGGAGGTGAACAGAATCGGCAGTCCGGGGCGACGGTGAGCGGCCTCTGTGGCCAAATGTACGCCATCCATGCCGCCGGGCAGTACGATGTCGGTGAAGAGCAGGGCGATGTGGGGCGTGGCGTCCAGAATCTCCAGCGCGGTTTTGGCGTCGCCGGCCTGGCAGGTCTTATAGCCGAGGCTGTGCAGGGCCTTAACGGCGAATAGGCAAACATCGACGTCGTCCTCAACGACCAGAATCATCTCGCCCTGGCCCTCGAACGAGGGGTTGGCGACGGTCGGCTCCGGCGCGGCTTGAGTCTCGGTGTGAATGCGCGGCAGGTACAGCCGCACGGTGGCGCCTCGGCCCGGTTCGCTGTAAATCGTGACGTGACCGCCGGATTGCTTGACCAGACCGTAGACCATGCTCAACCCGAGACCACTGCCCTTGCTGGTTTCCTTGGTGGTGAAGAACGGCTCAAAGGCCCGTTCCAGCACCTCAGGCTGCATACCCGTGCCGGAATCGCTGACTGACAACACCACATAGGCGCCGGGCCGCACCTCTTGATGGGTGGCGGCATAGTCCTCGTCGAGAATGGCGTTGGTGGTTTCCAGCACTAGCCGTCCAGCTTGCGGCATGGCGTCGCGGGCGTTGATCACCAGATTGAGCAGAGTGCTTTCAAATTGGTCAGGATCAATAAAGGTCTGCTCCAGATCGGGGGCCAGGGCTGTTTGAATCTGGATCGTGGCGCCCAGGGTGCGGCGGATCAGTTCGATCATGCCGAGCACCAGCTTGTTGAGATCGGTCGGTTGCGCTTGCAGAGGCTGGCGGCGGGCGAAGATCAGCAGTCGCCGGGTCAGCGCCGCGCCCCGATCCACCGCCCGCAGGGCTTGCGCCGCCAATTCGTACAGTCGGGGGTGAACTACCAGTTGTTCATGCAGCAGTTCCAGGTTGCCCATGATGACGGCGAGTAGATTGTTAAAATCGTGAGCAATGCCGCCGGTGAGTTGGCCGATGGCCTGCATTTTCTGGGCTTGCCGGAGTTGGGTTTCCGCCTGTTTGCGCTTGGTGATGTCGCGGGCGACGACAATGGCGGCCAATTTTTCCACAGATGGGGTTTCGGGCAGTTCAAACAGACGCAACTGCGCTTTGTTGACCATGGCGAAGCGTCGGTTGACCAGCGGGACATCGAGCAGCGCTGTGCGCGATTCAAACCAGCGCAATCCTGAACTGGTGGCCAGTTCGTATTCAGCGACCTGAATTTGCCGGGTTTCCAGCGCCCGGTGGATGATGCCGAGAAAGAACTCCGCCATCTCCGGGGAATGGACTTCGCTGAGCAGTTTGCCACGGATGGGAATGATTCCGGATGTAACGCTTTCATGTGATTCGCGCAAGGTTTCGCGTTGCCGACAGGGTTCCTGGGGCGGCGCCTCGGCGGGAAATCGACCCTGGATCGGGGTGATGCGTTGAGCTTCCCACTCCCGTCCGGCGGCCAGCACTTCGCGGTAGCGGCCTTCGGCGTCGACCACGAACACGAGATCGGGGATGGCTCGGGTCATGGCGCGGATCCGGGCTTCGCTTTCCCGCAAGGCGTTTTCCGTCTGGTTGCGGAATTCGATTTCATGGGTGAGGGAGGCGTTAGTCGTGGCCAACTGCGCGGTGCGTTCCGCCACTCGTTTTTCCAGCAGCGCGTTGGCTTCGCGCAGTTCCGCCTGCGTCTGTTGCATCGAAACGCGCATGTGGTTGAATGCGCGAGTGAGTTCGCCCAGTTCATCGTTGCGGCGGATGGGAAGATCATTGGTCGGATAACCGCCCTCCAGGCGTCGGGTGGCGTCCGCCAGCGCAGCGATGGGGCGGGCCAGGGAACGGGCGCGGTTTCGGGACATGAGATAGGCGACGATGAGCATCGCCAGCGCCGTAGTGATCAAGATCGAGATGGTGGCGATGCTGGCGACCTGGGCGGCGGCGGCATCCCGTTCGAGGCGCTTTTCAGCCTCGGTAACCACCTGGCTAATGAGGGCGATGACCCGATTTGCGAGTGGGGCGACTTCCAGATTCATCCGTTGCAGGGTGACGGGGTCTCCCACGCCGTGCGGGAAGGGGTCAACGGCGACCGCCTCCTGTACGCGCTGTTGGGTTTCCCGCAACTCGGCCAGCAGCGCCTCCAATTCCTGCAGGCGCTCCAGAAAGCAGGTTTCGGTGAACAGGTGTTGGCATTGAGTCAGGGCAGCGACCGCTGGCTGAATTTCCTGATCCCAGGCCTGACGCCAATCATTGAGAAATTGGGGGTCGCCCAAGCTGACCCAGCCGCTCAGGCTGGCCATGGAGTGTTGTACTCCGGCCAGCATCCGCAGGGAGGATTGAGCCAGGGGCGCGCCTTCGCTGGCCAGCAAAACGACCTGGCTGCGCAACTCATAAGTGGAAATCAGGGCGACCAGCAGCATACCAATGCCGACCAGCGCCACGGACAGGTGGGACAATAATAACTGTTGGTGCAGCGGACGTTTCTTCGCAGCGCGCTCGGCGTTCCGGGACGGGGGGATCATGGAGCGCGTACTACTGGGTCACTGTGGTTGCGGCGTGAGTATGGCCGCTGAGCAGCGTGCGCAACCGGGCCAGACTGAAAGGTTTGACCAGAGTGGTCACGGTGCGCAGTCCGTTGAATTCCGCCAGAGTTTTCGCATCGCTGGCATAATCCGGATTATAGCCGGTGGTGATGATGAGATTCGCCGAGTAGCCTTGTTGCAGTAGCCAGAGCAGCAGTTCATTGCCGTCCATATCCGGCATGACCATGTCGAGCATGATCGTGGTGGGCTGGAAGTCGGGATAGCATTCCTGGAAGGTTTTGCTGTCGGTGGCGACTTGTACTGTGTAGTCCAGTGTCAAGGCGACCTGACGAACGAACTCACCGAAGGCAGGTTCATCATCAACAATCAGCAAGCGTTTATCATTCATGAAAAATCCTGGTACTGGCGGCTATTTGGCGAAAGCGTAACGAAGAATTTTGCAGACGCATAGTCTAAAAGGCAAGGCACTGGCAGGGAAGTTCACCGATCTGGCATCGGGCGATCAGGGCTTCTTGACGCCATGACCCACCGGGCGTTAGCATCATCGCCTTATTTACAACAGGGTTTCCCCAAGGCATTTCGCCTGAAGGGATGAAAAGGGAATCTGGTGAAGCGGCGATGCGTCCGCCTATTCCAGAGCTGCCCCCGCAACTGTAAACAGCGAGTCGCGCCCCCCGCGCGCCACTGGTCGAAAGGCTGGGAAGGCTGGGCGAGCGACGAGAACCTGTGAGCCAGGAGACCTGCCGCTGTTGCTCATTCACATATTTCCGGGCGGGGCGCTCCGGGGTTGTGGAACGGTCTCCTGCCGAGTGTGCGCCACGAGCCAGTCGTGGTTGCCGATCCTCAAGACGCCTTCCCCTGAACCGGCCGCTCCAAAACCAGGGGAGATTTTCCTTCATGCATATCACCGAAGGTTTTTTGCCGCCGCTGCACGCTGCTGTATGGACGGCTGTCGCCTTGCCATTCATCGTCGTCAGCGCCTGCCGGGTGAATCGCCTGATGCGCGACCAGCCGCAAACCAAGTTGCTGCTGGCGGCGGCGGGCGCGTTTGCTTTCATGATTTCCGCGCTCAAGCTGCCTTCGGTGACCGGGAGTTGCTCCCATGCGACGGGTACGGGGTTGGGCGCGGCGCTGTTTGGCCCCTCGGCGATGGCCTTGTTGGGAACCCTCGTCCTGTTGTTTCAGGCGCTGTTGCTGGCGCATGGCGGCATCACCACGCTGGGCGCCAACGTGTTCTCAATGGCGATTGTGGGTCCGTGGATAGCGTATGCGGTGTTGCGTGGTACGCAGCGGTTGGGCGCACCGTTGGCTTTGAGCGTGTTTCTGGCGGCGATGCTGGGTAACTGGGCCACTTATCTGACCACAGCGGGACAGCTTGCCTTGGCGTTCCCCGATCCGGCCAGCGGGATCGCGGGATCGTTTCTCAAATTCGCTGGTGTGTTCGCCCCAACCCAACTGCCGCTGGCGGTGGTTGAAGGGTTGCTGACGGTGGTGATTGTCAATTTCCTGAGGGAATACAGCGGTGAAGAGTTGCGAAGCCTTAAATTCCCGCCGCAGACGCTGGCGACGGAGACCCGTTTATGAAGGCGCGCAATGGCGGACTGTTAATTCTGGCTGTCGTGCTGGTCGTCGGTTCATTCCTGATCGGCAGTCGTCAGAAGGGGGCTGAGTTTACGGGCGCTGATAGTCAGGCGATGGAAACAATTGCCGTACTCCAGCAGGATTATCAACCCTGGTTCGGTTTTATCTGGGAGCCGCCGCCGGAAATTGCGAGTGGTTTATTTGCGCTGCAAGCGGCCCTGGGCGCTGGAGTGTTGGGTTACTATCTCGGATTCAGGCGCGGCCAGGCGCAGGCTCGGCGGAAGCGTCCTGATGCGGGCGATTGACCATCATGCCTGGACGAATCGCTGGCGCGACCGGCATCCGGCGGAGAAATTGTCGCCGGCGTTCGTTCTTCTATTGCTGACGTTGTTACTGCCGCCACTGACGACCGGGCCGCTGGTTTTGTTGCTGACCCTGCTGGCGACGGTGCGGGGCGCGGGCATTCCGGTTCGCGCTTTTGGGAGCGTGATGGCGGTTCCCGCTGCCTTTCTACTAGCCGGTGCGCCGTTTCTGGCCGTGTCGGTCAGTTTCGCTGATGGGCTGGATCTATCTCTCTCCCCGGAAGGTGGGCGACTGGCGCTGGAGACCACTGTGCGGGCGCTGGCGGCGGTGAGTTGCCTGGCGTTTTTGAGCTTGACCACGCCGCTGGCCGATTGGACGCCGCTGCTGCGCCGGATGGGAGCGCCGGCCAGCGTGGTCGAATTGATTTTATTGATGTACCGACTGATTTTTGTTTTTGCCGAGCGGGCGCTGACTGGTCAGCGTGCGCAGGCGGCGCGGTTGGGCTATGCGCGTTTTGATCGCAGCCTGTATTCGACGGGCTTGTTGGCCGGCAACTTGTTCCAGCGGGCGCTGGATCGGGCGCGTCGGCTGGACATCGGATTGGCGGCGCGGGGTTACACCGGGGAGTTGCGGGTGTTGACGCCGGAGCGGCCGTTGTCATGGCTGCGGCTGGCGACAGCGATGCTGTTGGTGGGATTGATCGGCCTGATGGGCGGACTGCTGGCGCGTGCATGGCCATGACGGCGCCGCTGCTGGCGGTTCACGGTCTGGAATATCGTTATCCGGGAGGAGTGGTTGCCCTGCGCGATCTGCATTTGCAGGTCCAGAAAGGGCGAAAGCTGGCCATTCTCGGCGCCAACGGCTCTGGCAAGACCACTCTGCTGCTGCATCTCAATGGCACGTTCCGCCCGACCGTTGGTGAAATTCGTCTGGATGGCCAGCCAGCGAACTATGACCGCCGTTCACTGATTCACTGGCGGCGGCGGGTCGGGCTGGTGTTGCAGGAGCCGGATGACCAGTTGTTCGCCGCCACGGTGGAACAGGATGTGTCGTTCGGACCATTGAACCTGGGTCTGTCCGAGGCGGAAACCCGCGAGCGGGTGAGCGAGGCTCTGGAGGCGTTGCGCATCGCGCCGTTGGCGCAGCGGGCGACGCATACCCTCAGTTTCGGCCAGAAGAAACGGGCCGCTATTGCCGGTATTCTGGCGATGCGCCCGGAGGTTCTGGTGCTGGACGAACCGACGGCGGGTCTGGATTTCCATGGCGTTACCCATTTGCTGGGCGTCCTGCGGCAGTTGCACGAGGCGGGCGCTACCCTGGTATTTTCCACGCATGATGTGGAATTGGCCTATAGCTGGGCTGACGAAGTGGCGGTCTTTCACGAGGGAACCGTGCGCGTACAGGGCGAGGCGACGGCGGTGTTGGGGGATCGGGAGTTGTTGCAAAAGGCGCGGCTATGTCCGCCGCTGCTGCTGGAGGTTGCGCAAGCGCTGGGCCTGGACGCCGGAGCGTTGCCCCGCTCCCGCGAGGCATTATTGGCGCTGTTGCGGGAACGGGTTGGATAGGGAAAACCGCTACTTGCCGCCTGCTGTTGGCGCCGCTTTCTGATAAACGGGCGCATACGCCGCCGCCAGACGGATCGCCTCCACCATACTCAGCGGGTTGGCCTGACCCGTGCCGGCCAGATTGAAGGCCGTGCCGTGATCGACCGAAGTGCGAATAAAGGGCAGGCCAATGGTGACTGCGATGGTGCGGTAAAAATCCACCATTTTGGTCGCGATGTGTCCCTGGTCGTGGTAGAGCGACAGCACCGCATCGAATGCGCCTTCGCGGGCCAGATGAAATACGGAATCGGCGGCTATCGGGCCGGCGACATCGAGACCCAGGACGCGGGCGTCGGCGATGGCCGGCTCCAGTTCCCGAAGCTCTTGATCGCCGAACAAACCGTGTTCGCCGCCGTGAGGATTGAGTCCCGCCACCGCCAGCCGCGTGCGGGGCATACCCAGCGACCTGAGCGCCCCGGCGCAGCGCTGGAGATAGTCCAGAACCCGCTGACGGGTGACCAGTTGAATTGCGTCGGCCAGGGAAACATGCCGGCTCAGAAAAAACACCTTCAGGTTCAAAACCTGGAACAGGGTCAGCGGATCGGCGGTTCCGGTCAGCCGGCCCAGCAATTCGGTATGACCGATGTCCTGGATGCCCGCTGCCTTGAATGCTTCCTTGTTGATGGGGGTGGTGGCCAGCGCGTCGATAGATCCAGCCTGGCATAATTTCACTGCCTTGACGATAAATTCATGGGCGGCGCGACCTGCCGCCGCCTGCACTTCGCCGAAGGGCGCTTGCCGGGCGTCGATATTGGCCAGGTCCACCAGGTCGATACAGCCGGGCTGGTAATGACCCTCGGCGGGATCGGTCACTACGCAAATTTCGATAGTGTCCAGCCCGGTGACGCGCAGCGCCCGTCGCAGGGCGCTGGCTTCGCCGATGACCAACGGTCGGGCGGCTTCGTAAATGGCCGGCTGCGCCAGCGCCATGGCCACGATCTCGGGACCAACGCCGGCGATGTCGCCCAGGGGAATGCCGATCAGGCTGCGCTGCGTGACTTGAAGAGGACTGACCATAGACTTGACTCTGACATTGACGCCGCGTCTGGCGGATGGCCGATGCGCAATCTGCGCTATTCCGGGCGTAACGGCGTTAAAACCGATAGTGATATACTTCAGTGTTTTCATGAACCGGCAGGTTCGGGCGGCGCGTAACCCGGAGGCCGTTCCCTTTCATTTTAGATGAGTACGCAGCAGCATGGCAGAGAATCGTTATCTTCTGAACGCACAATTGGCGCAGATGCTCAAGGGCGGCGCCATTATGGACGTGATCAACGTCGAGCAGGCGCAAATCGCCCAGGAAGCCGGCGCGGTGGCGGTCATGGCTCTGGAGCGCGTGCCGGCGGACATCCGCAGTCAGGGCGGGGTGGCGCGCATGTCCGATCCGGGCTTGATCAAGGCGATCAAGGAAGCCGTCACCATCCCGGTCATGGCCAAGGCCCGTATCGGCCACTTTGTGGAAGCGCAAATTTTGCAAGCGCTCCAGATTGACTATATCGATGAAAGCGAGGTGTTGACCCCTGCCGATGAGGAATGCCATATCGACAAGGCTCAATTTGAGATTCCCTTCGTCTGCGGCGCGCGCAATCTGGGCGAAGCGTTGCGGCGTATCGCCGAGGGCGCGGCGATGATTCGCACTAAAGGCGAAGCCGGCACCGGCAATGTCGTGGAAGCGGTTCGCCACATGCGCACCATGAACCGCGAAATTCGTCAACTGGCGGCTATGCCGGTCGAGGAAGTCATGACCTTCGCCAAGACGAATGGACTGCCCTATGAGCTGGCGTTGGAGGTGAAAAAACTGGGCCGGTTGCCGGTGGTCAATTTCGCCGCAGGCGGCATTGCGACGCCTGCTGACGCAGCTTTGATGATGCAACTCGGTTGCGATGGCGTATTCGTCGGTTCCGGCATTTTCAAGTCCAGTGATCCGGTGCGCCGCGCTAGCGCTATCGTCAAAGCGACCGCCTATTACAACGACCCGCAGCAACTGCTGGCCGTGTCGATGGATTTGGGTGAGCCGATGTCGGGCCTGGATGTGGCCAACATGCCTGCCGAAGAACGCCTGGCGAGACGGGGCTGGTAATGGGTTTAGCTGTCGCCGGTTCCGGGCGGATCGGCGTTCTCGATTTACAGGGCGGGGTGCAGGAGCATCTGAATCATCTGCGCCGGATCGGGGTCGCCGCCCAGCCGGTCAAGCGCGCCGCCGAATTGACTGGACTGGCGGGACTCATTATCCCGGGCGGCGAGAGCACCTGTCTGTCGCGGTTATTGACCATTTTCGGTCTGGATGAAGCGATTGAGGCGCATTACCAGCAGGGGATGAAACTGTGGGGCACCTGCGCCGGGGCGATTCTCCTGGCGCGGGAGAATGTCGGCGAGACGCCCTATCTGGGGCTGATGGATATTACCGTCAGCCGCAACGCTTTTGGCAGTCAGTTGGGCAGCTTCCATTGCCAGGCGCTGGCTCCGGCGGTCGCCCGGGAGCCGATTCCGTTGACGTTTATCCGGGCGCCGAAAATTATCCGGGTTGGCCCCGATGTGCGAGTCCTGCTGCCGATGGATGACTATATTGCCGCTGCGGAAGATGACCGGATTCTGGCGACGGTGTTTCACCCGGAGTTGACGCCGAGTCTGGCGTTTCACCGCTATTTCGCCCGTAAATGCGGGGTCAACGTCGCGGGCGGCGATGATGCGGGCCTTGATCCGAACTGGACGCCGTACAGTTGGATGGATTTGAACGATCGCGCTTGAACGCCGACCCCGCTGACCACGCTCGTCTGACCGCCCGCCGCCAGGCCGGTTATGACCGCAAGCAGGCTCGCGCTACTGGCGAGAAGGGCCTGCTGATCGTCTACACCGGCCCCGGCAAGGGCAAAACCACCGCTGCTTTCGGCATGGCGTTGCGCGCCATTGGCCACGGTATGACCGTGGGAGTTGTGCAATTTATCAAGGGTGGGCAGGACAGCGCCGAGCGGGCGGTGTTGCGCCGGTTCGAGAACGTGGATTTCCAGACGCTCGGCGAGGGCTTCACCTGGCGAACTCAGGATCGGGAGCGGGACATGGCTGCTGCGGAGCGCGGTTGGATCGAAGCGGAGCGGATGATGAGCGATCCCGGCTATGATTTGGTGATTCTGGATGAACTCAACCTGGTCTTGAAATACCGCTATCTGGATGTGGCGCGGGTACTAGCGGCGTTCAGCGCCCGGCGACCGGCATTGCATGTGGTGGTCACCGGCCGCAACGCGCCCGAGGCGTTAGTGGAACAGGCGGATCTGGTCAGCGAAATCCGTGCGGTCAAGCACCCTTATCGGGAACAGGGCGTGAAGGCGCAACGCGGGATTGAGTTCTGAAACGCCCGATGAATTGCCGGAATCGCTCACGCGCCAATCATGGCTTTGCTTTCCCGAAGCGTCGCCACAATTCCAGTGAAGCAAGATCAAGATGCGCTTCAATGGCGTCCGCCACTCGGTTGATGCCGTTCTCGCGCAACTCCTGGTAATCCGGCGTTTCCCGCACGGCCAACCCGGTCCAGCGCAACAACGCATCACGGGCGGAAGCCGCGTCGAACAGCCCGTGCAGGTAGCTGCCGAGAATTTGCCCATCGTCTGAGATAGCGCCATCTGGCCGTCCATCGTTTAATTGGATGGCCGGTTGATCGAGCGCTGGCCCGGCGCTGACGCCGGCGTGAATTTCATAGCCGGTCGCCAAGGCGTTTTCCAGCCATAGCCGGCCCTCGACCCGGTGTAATTGTTTCTCCGGCTCCAGCGTGGTTGCAAAATCCAGCAGGCCCAGCCCTGGACTGCCGCCCGGTTCGCCTTCCAGCCCGGCGGGATCGTGAACCCAGCGACCGAGCATCTGGAAACCGCCGCAGATGCCGATGACTTTGCCGCCATAGCGCAGGTGGCGGCGCAAGTCAGCCTCCCATCCCTGTTCGCGCAGCCGTTGCAAATCGCTGCGGGTGCTCTTGCTGCCGGGCAGGATGATCAAATCGCTGGGCGGAATCGATTCGCCGGGCCGCACCCAACGCACCTCGACCTGAGGATGCAGCCGCAGCGGATCGAGGTCCGTATGGTTGCTGATCCGCGCCAGGACCGGGACGGCTACGCGCAATCGCTCAGCGTCCTTGACCAGGCCCGCATCGCGGGGCAGGGCGTCTTCCGCTTCCAGATGCAGACCTTGCAGGTAGGGCAGGACGCCCAGCACCGGCTTGCCGGTTTGCTCCATCAACCAGTCCAGGCCCGGCGTCAGCAGGCTCACATCGCCCCGGAAACGGTTAATGATCAGGCCGGTGATGCGCGCCTGTTCGCTGGGCGCCAGCAGGGCCAGGGTGCCGTAGAGATGGGCGAACACTCCACCCCGGTCAATATCCCCGACCAGCCAGACTGGACAATCCACCGCCTCGGCGAAGCCCATGTTGGCGATGTCCTTGTCACGCAGGTTGATTTCCGCTGGACTACCGGCGCCTTCCACCAGCACCACATCGTAGGCGGCGCGCAGCCGTTCGTAGGATTCCAGCACGGCCTGCATGGCGATGGGTTTGTAGTCGTGATAGCTCCGGGCGTCCATGTTGGCTAGCGCTTTGCCGTGAATAATGACTTGCGCACCGATATCGGTGTTGGGTTTGAGCAGCACCGGGTTCATGTCGGTGTGCGGTTCCAGGAAAGCGGCTTGCGCCTGCACCGCCTGGGCGCGGCCAATTTCGCCGCCGTCTACGGTGACCGCGCTGTTGAGGGCCATGTTTTGCGGCTTGAAGGGAACGACCCTGACGCCGCGCCGCGCCAGCAGTCGGCATAATCCGGCGGTGATGACGCTTTTGCCGGCGTCGGAGGTGGTGCCTTGAATCATGAGAGTTTGCGTGTTCATGGCGGCAATTTTTACTGAATTACTGGGTTTTTGGCTACACTAAAGAACCTGCCCACTAACGAAAACTCCCCATGCGATTGAATGTAGTGCTCTTGAACGAGTTGTGGAATCGCTGTTGCGAACCACCCCGGCGCTGCGCGCTGCCCCTCCTTGGACAAGGAGGGGAATTCCCAAAACCGGCAGGGGACCGCTTTAGCGACGCTCACCCCCAGCCTCTTGCCTGCAAGCGGGCAGTTGTATGTTGATCGCTTTGTTGTGCCTTGCGGCGGTGCTGCTCGACTGGCGGTGGGGCGAGCCGCGCCGTTGGCATCCACTGGCGGGCTTTGGCGATCTGGCGCAGCGGGCCGAGGCGTGGCTTTACGGAGCGCCGGAATTGACCGCCGAGGCGCGTCGTATCCGTGGCGTGGCCGCCGTTTTGTTGTTGCTGACGCCTTTTACGGCGTTAGCCGCGCTGTTGGCCGGGTTGCCGTTGCTGGGAGTGTTCGCCGCGCTGGGTTTGCTGTATCTAGCGGTTGGGGCGCGCAGTCTGGCGGAACATGCGGAAGCGGTCGCGGCGGCGCTGGAAGCGGGTGATTTGCCCCTGGCGCGCCAGAAGGTGGCGATGATCGTCAGCCGGGATACCAGCGATCTCGATGAGGAGGGTATTAGCCGGGCGACGGTGGAGTCGGTGCTGGAAAATGGGTGCGATGCGATTTTCGGGGCGCTGTTCTGGTTCGTCGCGGCCGGCGCGCCCGGCGTGGTGCTGTACCGACTGGCGAATACGCTGGATGCGATGTGGGGTTATCGAAATGCGCGCTATGAGTCTTTCGGCTGGGCGGCGGCGCGGTTCGATGATCTGTTGAACTGGCTGCCCGCACGCTTGACCGCTTTGAGCTATGTCGCCATGGGAACGAATCCGGCGCTGGCCTGGCGCTGTTGGCGGGCACAGGCGCCCGGCTGGAAAAGCCCCAACGCTGGGCCGGTCATGGCGGCAGGAGCGGGAGCGTTGGGCCTGGCGCTCGGCGGGCGAGCCTGCTACGACGGCGCATGGCGGAATCGTCCCGCGCTGGGCGAGGGCCTGGCGCCATGCGCTGAGGATATTGGTCGGGCGGTCAAGCTGACGCAACGGGCATTATGGCTGTGGTTGGGTGTGATCGCACTGGGGGGATTGATCTTTGCTTGAGCATGGCGGCGCATTGCGGACGGCGACGGACCGTTACTGTATTCCCTTGAGCGACTGGCTGGACGTGTCAACCGGCATCAATCCCCAGAGCTGGCCAGTTCCACCGATTCCCGCCACCGTTTGGCAGCGATTGCCGGAAACGGGGGATGGTCTGGAGGAGGAGGCGGCGGCGTATTACGGAACGGCGACGGCGCACGTCTTGCCGGTCGCCGGTTCGCAGGCGGCGATTCAGACGTGGCCACGGTTGCGCGAGCGGGGCCGGGTCGGAGTGTTGCATCCCGGCTATGCGGAACATGCTCACGCCTGGCGACAGGCGGGGCATAAGGTTGAGGCGCTGGCTGCTGAAGCGCTGGAGGCGGCGGTGGATAGGCTGGATGCGCTGGTGCTGATTCATCCTAACAATCCGACAGGACTGCGCTTTGATTTGGCGACCCTGCTGGACTGGCGGGCGCGGCTGGCGGCGCGCGGCGGCTGGTTGATCGTGGACGAGGCGTTCATGGACGCGACCCCTGAAGACAGCTTGGCGACTTATGCTGGCTCTTTGCCAGGGTTGATCGTGCTGCGTTCGCTGGGCAAATTCTTTGGCCTGGCTGGGGCGCGGGTCGGGTTCGTGCTGGCGGAGCCAACGATGCTGGAACGGTTGAGGGATGCGCTCGGCCCGTGGACAGTGAGCGGGCCATCCCGCTGGGTTGCGATGCAGGCGTTGAATGATCGGGATAGACAGGAGCCGATGCGGGTTGAACTGCGCCGTTCGGGAAGGCGGCTGGCGGATTTATTGAAGCGGCAGGGATTGCCCGTGGCGGGCGGGACCGCGTTGTTTCAATGGGTTCCTCTGCCGGAGTCGGAATTTTGGCAGGATGCCCTGGCGCGGCGCGGGATTTTGATACGGCGCTTTGCCGATCCGCCGGGATTGCGGTTTGGGTTGCCGGGCGAGGAGTTAGCCTGGCGACGGTTGGAACTGGCGCTGGCCGGGGTGCGGGCGGAACGGTTGCAATAGGTGGAGAACTGAATCATGGCTGTGAGTGATCAGCGACGCTTTATCAGCGAGCAGGACTATCTGGAAGGCGAACGGGTGAGCGATATCCGGCATGAATATATCGACGGCGACGTTTATGCGATGGCGGGAGCGAGCAAAAACCATGACCGGATCGCCGGAAATATTTTCCGAAAACTTGGTAATTATTTGGAAAATACGCCATGCGAGCTTTTTTCATCTGATATGAAAGTTAAGGTTGGAAAAAATTATTTTTATCCTGATGTGATTGTGGTGTGCGATGATCAAAATGAAGACGAATATTACACTGAATCGCCTGTTATTATTGTAGAAGTGCTCTCAAGATCAACGCGCCGAACAGATCAGACATTCAAGCGTCTGGCCTATCAAAATCTGCCCAGTCTTCAGGAATATATGCTGATCGAACAGGATTTTGTCGATGTTGAAATCTGCCGAAGAGAGCGTCATTGGCAGTCGGAACATTATTATTTAGGTGATGAAGTGTATTTCGCTGCGATTGATCTGTTGTTGCCGGTTGAGGCAATTTATGCGCGAGTGGTGAATGACGATATGCAGGAATTTTTGGCCCACCGTAATGAGGCATTGAATAGCAATGAATAATAATGGGCGGACCGCGAAATCAGCGGTCGGCGAAGTGTATCTGGTGGGCGCCGGCCCCGGCGATCCCGAACTGCTGACCCTGAAGGCGCTGCGGTTGATGAAGCAGGCCGATGTGGCGGTGTATGACCGGCTGATTGGCCCGGAAATCCTGGAACTGCTGGAGCCTCGAACGGAGCGGATTTTCGTCGGCAAAGAGCCGGATCGTCACACGCTGCCGCAGGAAGATATCAATCAACTGCTGGTGGATTTGGCCTTGCAGGGCCAGCGGGTGTTGCGGCTGAAGGGCGGTGATCCGTTCATTTTTGGGCGAGGCGGCGAAGAAATTCAGACGCTGATGGCGGCGGGCATTCCGTTTCAGGTGGTGCCGGGCGTTACCGCAGCGGCGGGTTGC
>Ga0209573_1001736_pt1 | contig 31437 bp, 24 predicted proteins | sample TNRBio252014_DNA_FD_185870 | JGI IMG/M metagenome (GOLD analysis project Ga0209573, IMG submission 185870) | Wastewater treatment Type I Accumulibacter community from EBPR Bioreactor in Madison, WI, USA - TNR Reactor_6/25/2014_ DNA (SPAdes)... | ecosystem: Engineered > Bioreactor > EBPR >...
CGGTTTATCGACTATTTTAACCGGACGATGGCTAAACCTTTTAACTGGACTTACAATGGTAAGCCCCTTTCTAATTAACAACTTATGCGAAATTTATATTTTGCACCACTAGCCGTAGCCCTATCGAGCGGGTTGACGTCGCTGGGCCGCTACAACCGTTGGCTGGCCTGGGGTACGCTGGCTGCTACGTTGGTGTGGATGGGCTTTTTGCTACCCGATTTTATCCATTGGGTACAGATGGGGGCGCCCAGTATCGTAGGTTCGATGAAGGCTGAGGCGTCGCATATCGAGTTGACGCGGGAGTTTTTGGGTCTTGCGCTGTGTGTGTTGGTCCAGTTATCACAAATTATTTGGGCTTGGCGAAAGAAAAGCAGTGCCTAATTGGCAATCGCGTAAAAGAGCGTCGGCAGGGCAAACAGGGTGCCTCTCACTCTCCCACTCTCTCACTCTCTTCCCCACACCCTACACCCTTCCGTACAATTCGTACAAATATCGATCTGATCGCGGCCCTGGAGAATGCGGCTGCGAAAATCGCGATAGGCGGAGCCTTGCCACCACTGCCGAAAGGGCGCCGTCTTGAGGTCGCCGAGGCGGTAGGTGGCGTCTTTGTCGAAACAGCAAGGCACGACAATGCCATCCCAGGTGATCACGCAGGCGTGCCAGAGTTTCCAGCAGTGGTTGAGCAATTGGTGTTTTACGCGCCAGGAGCCGTCGGATTGCGGGGCGTAGCGGGCATAGCGTGCATTGGAAGGGATGAGGGGATGCCCGTTGTGGTAGTCGTATACCTGCGCAGTTTTAAAGCGCACCTCGTCGGCGCCGCAGTCGAGCGCCAGTTGTTTGATCTCGTCGAGCTGGTGTTCGTTGGGGCGCACCACGAGGCATTGGAAGATGATATGGGGCGTATGCGAGCCGAGTTGGCGTTTCCAGCGTGCCACATTGCGGGCGCCTTCGAGTACGGTTTCCAGTTTGCCTTCTTTGCGGTATTGTTCGTACACCTCCTGCGTGGCGCCGTCTACCGAGATGATAAGCCGGTCGAGGCCGCTTTCCACGGTGCGTCGGGCATTGTCGTCATCCAGGAAGTGGCCGTTGGTGGAAGTGATGGTGTACAAACCTTTGCCGGCGGCGTATCGCACCATGTCGAGAAAAGCCGGGTTGATATAGGGTTCGCCCTGAAAATAGAAGATCAGGTACAGCAGGTCGGGCGATAATTCATCGACTACCTGGCGGAAAAAGTCGGTGCGGAGGTTGCCGGTAGGGCGTGAAAAAGCGCGCAGTCCGCTCGGGCATTCCGGGCAGCGCAGGTTGCAGGCGGTGGTGGGTTCTATAGAGATCGTGATGGGCAATCCCCACTGGATATGTCGGCGACTGAGGCGGGCTACATAGAAAGAAGCCAGCACTTTGGCGGCGTTCCAGAGGCGGCGCGGCGTCAGCCTGGAGAGGAGGCGGAGGGCGTCGTGCCGGTGTATTGCGGGCATGCCGTCAGTCTTTGATTTCCAGTCCCGCGGGCGTATAGCCGATGATAGCGGTTTCGTCAATTTTGATCACCTTCACGTCGGTGCGGCGGTTGTAGGCGTGTTCTTCTTCCGAGCATTCCACGCCGTCGACGCACCGGTTGCGGGGGCGCGATTCGCCATAGCCGACAGCTTTGATGCGCTCAGTGGCTATGCCGCGCAAAATCAGGAAATCCCTGGCCGATTCGGCGCGTTTAATCGACAGGTCCATATTGTAGTCTTCGGCCCCGCGACTGTCGGTATGGGCGCCCAGTTCGATGACCATGCTGGGGTATTGCTTCATGAGGCGCGCCAGCGCTTCGAGGTCGCGAGCCTGGCCGGTGCGGATTGCTGATTTATTAAAATCGTAATAAATATTTTCCAACACGATTACCGTGCCGGTGCGAATAGGTTCTTTGAGTACGGCGTCTGATTTGGGCGAAAGCTTTACCTCTACATTAGCCGAACGGCTGCCCCTAATTTTCACGGTAGAGACGCTGGTAAAACCTGCGAGATAGCCTTCTTTTTCAACCGACACATTAAAATCGCAGCCCATCGTGAGGCAGACCTGGAAGGCGCCGTTGATATTGGTGCGGGTAGTTTCCACCTTGCCGTCGCATTCATTGATTACCTTGACCAGTGCGTTGGGTAAACGCAGGTTGTACTTGTCGCTGCTCACCACGCCGTCGAGATTGATGCAGTTACTGGGTTCGAGTACGACTTCGATGGGTCGAAAGGGGCCCTCTTCGGGGGTTTTGACGACTACTTCCTGGCTGGCATAACCGGGTTTTGCAACCATTAGCAAGTAGTTTTTGTTAGCCTGCAAAGGCAACACGGCTTCGCCGTTGCGATTGGTCAATACGCGGGGTTCGCCCAGTTGCTCGTCTTTTTTGCGCACCATTTTGAAATTGAGCTCGCCGGACACCTTGTCGTCGGGCACGAGTTCGAGGTTGTAGAGTTCTTCGTTATCAATGAGCCCGTCATCCGACCGCTCATAGAGGTAAACGCCGGCGCCGATCACCCGTTTACTTTGTTCGGCGTCGTAAACGGTGACGATAGTATTGATTTGTTCGGGCAATTCGATGCCTTTGATGCCTGCGGGAATTTCAAACATATACACGTCGTCGTTGCCGAGGCCTCCTTCCCTGTTCGAGCTAAAATAGCCCCGTGTGCCGCGTTCGTTGAGGATAATGCCGAGGTCGTCGTTGATCGAATTAAACGGCGCGCCGAGGTTGATCACGCGGCCCCATTTGCGGCCGCTGATGTCGATCATGTACATATCGAGGCCGCCGAGGCCCTGGTGCCCGTCGGAGGTAAAAAACAAGGTGCCGCTTTCGTGGAAGAAGGGAAATACTTCATTTTTGCGGGTATTTACATCGGGGCCAAGGTTGATGGGTTTACTCCAGCCTTTTTCCAATTTTTCCACAAAATAAAGATCCATTCCTCCATATCCGCCGGGCATATCTGAGGCAAAAAACAGTTTTTTTTCATCGGGCGACAAAGCTGGATGCATACAGCTGTAGCGGTCGCTGTTAAAAGGCAATTCGGTGATATTCTCCCAATCGTAATATCCTTGCGTAGCCTGATAGATTTTGAGTTGCACGCGGGCGCGTTTGTCGGCTTTACTGATACCGTTTTGCTGGTTACTGCGGGTAAAATAAATTTTATCGCCTTTGCGGTTAAAGCTGACGGGGCCTTCGTGTTTTTGAGAATTCAGCTCTACGCTAAAATTCTGCGGTCTGGTAGGCATGCCGTTGGGGTCGAGTTCGGAGTAAAACAGTTCGAGGTAGGTTTCTCCCGTTTTTTCGTCTACGGGGCCGCTTTTGTAGCGCGATACGAATACCAGGCCGTTGTGATACAGGGTAGGTGAAAATTCCAGATCGGGGGAATTAATCCGGCTGGTATTGGTTAGCCTGATATCGCGTTGTGCCTCGCTTTGGTTGTAAAGCAAGTCGACCTGCCCGCCTTTCCTGCTCTCTTGCGCTTGCGCGCCGGCAGCAAAAAGCCATAGTGTCAGAAAAACGAGATATTGGAAGCGCCCCATAAGTTCAGTTTCGTTTTGGTTTAAAAAAACCGGGGATTTACGAATTCTTTACCCTTCGACCGGCCCCCTATATTATAACGTATAACACCTTCTACGCTGCCACTGTTGAAATCGCGCAATTCCGACAGGGTTAAATCGTAAGATACGCCCAGCAAAAAACTTTCAGACACTTGCGCACCCACTATTAAGGCAAGCGACTCACCTATGCCGTTGCGCTTGGAGCCGCCGAGCCGGTAAGATACCCCGGCGGTGAACGCGTCGGCGAAGATGAGGTTAACGTTTACGTCGGCGTCAAAAGGCGCGCCTTTTACGTATTTTAACAACAATTGCGGCTGGATCTGTAAATTTTCTCCGGCATCGAATAACAATCCGCCCATGCCGTACAGGTGTTGTACTTCTTTAGAAAGCGTGCCCCCCTGGTCGGCGAGGTCAATGCTGTTTTCAAGTAGCCGCGGCACGGCAAGGCCGATATAAAAACGATTATTGCTGTAGTAGAGGCCTGCCCCAAAATTGGGTACATAACGGCTCTGAACACCCACAGGAATAGCGCTGTCGGTTTCTTTGGGCTGAGTGGCGTCCACCTGATCGTAGTCTACCTGGATATAACGAATAGACCCCTGCAGACCTATGCCCAAAGTCCCTCTGCCGAGTCTGATACGGTATGCATAGGCGGTCTCGGCAGTAAGGCGTGTAGTAGCGCCGATGGTATGGCGCTGCACGCTGGCGCCCACCCCAACCGTGCTATTAAACAACGGCATATTGAAGGTAAGCAATTGCGTTTCGGGCGCACCTTTGATGCCCAACCATTGGTTGCGAATCAACGCAGTGACGGTGGCGCCGTCCTGGCTACCGGCATAAGCGGGGTTAAAACCCAGTTTGTAGTACATAAACTGCGTAAACTGGTCTTCCTGCTGGCCAAAAGCAGCAGTAGCTTGCCAAAAAACGAGGATTGCGATATATAGCTTCTTCATGGTTTTGCAATTGAGCATAAAAATTAACGTTGAATCATCACCCATCCCGAAGTAGGCTCGTTGCCGTTGCCGAGATCTACAATAAAGAAGTACGTGTCGTCGGGCAAGTCTTCGCCGTTGAAGGTGCCGTTCCAGTCGTTGCCATAGGGGATAGCCGATGTAAATACTTCGTCGCCCCAGCGGTTGAATACCCTTACTTTGCTGTTGGGGTACAAGTCGGTATTGAGCAGGCAGGGTATGACCAAGGCGTCGTTTACCCCGTCGTTGTTGGGCGTAAATATGGAGGGTATTTTGCATGCTGCGTCTTCTCCTACCAGAATAGAGACAACCGCAGTAGCCGTTTCACATCCTTCGCTGTTGAGCTGGTAAGTGAGTTCGTCGATACCCACAAAATTGGCAGGAGGCGTATACCTGATATCGCCGTTGCCAAGGTTTTGCACCGAGCCCAGGGCAGGTCCGCCAATCACTTCGATGGTTGTGCCTGCTGCCGCTGTATCATTGGCCAACACATTGTAGGTCAGGTCTTCGCCAAAAGGTACGATCAACACATCGCCAATGCCTATGGGTGGTTTTTTGTATAAAATGACAACCGTATCCTGCGAAGCGGGGCCGCAAAGGGCATTGTCTATAGTCCAGATGAAATAATTTTCACCCGGCTGCAGGTTGCTCACAGGGGTGTTCCTGTTTTGAGGGCTGGTAATAATGACGTTAGGATCGAGTGCTGTCCAATGTCCGGTACTGCCCAAGGTAGGCACGCCGGCACTGAGCTGGCCCGTGGCCGTATTATTACACGCAATCGCATCAGCGCCGCCATCAGGATCGGAGGATACCGTGATAAATACTTCATCGGAACTCACCCCGCAATCCCCGGTAATTGTCCAGGTAAAGCTGTACAAGTTGTCGGGTTCCAACCCCGAAACAATCGTACTGGGGTCGGAAGTATTGGAAATGCCCACACCCAGAATTTGCTGGGCAATAGGCTGCGACCATACGCCTATACTGGTAGGGCTTGCCGGGGGCAATGCAGCCAGGTTGACCAATTCTCCCTGGCAAATGGTAAAGTTGTCGCCGGCTTCGGCGGTATCGCCCTGGGTGATGGCAATGGTGACGTCATCGAAGGAATAGTTGGCGCAAGCGCCGTTTGAAAGGGTCCAGCGGAATGTATACGGCCCGTTGCCCAGTGACAGTCCGTTAGCAGTAGTACCGGGCTGGTTGGGGTTGGCAATGGTTACCCCCGTAGGATCGCCGGCAGCCACGAGGGTCCATAAACCCGAGCCGATAGAAGGTGCGGCGGCTTGCAGATTGGTAATCGGGTTATCGCAAACCGTGGTATCAGCGCCGGCATAAGCCTGATTGGCCGGTATGGCATTAAATACGGCCAGCGTAGGCGCCGATAGCGGCGAGGCGCAGCCGTCGAGGTTAGCGCCGGCGTAAAACGCATAGGTGCCTTCTGTAAATCCGGTAAAATCGGTAAACAAGAAGTTGAGATTTCCCGAAGGCACGCTCACCGGCGTAACGCCATTGCTGCCATACCAGGTGTAATTGGCATTCTGGGTGGCAGAGGAAGGCGCTATCGACAGTTCGAGCGTGGCCGACGGATCGCTTATGCATATCGGCCCGTTATTAGCGATTACGGGCGATTGCGGTCGCGGTTTTACGAGTATTTGCAATGAGAGCGTATCAGAAGTACAACCGTTTAAGGTGGCCGCTACGCGGTAAGTGCCGCTGTGCAATACAGGATTGGCATTGGGAATCACCGGGTTGTATACGCCCAGCGTGAATCCTGGCCCGTTCCAGACGTAGGAGGCATTTTGTAAAAATTGTGCTTCCAACATGAGCGTTTCTCCGCTGCAGACAGGGCTATTGCTCGTAGCTGTAATTTGCGGGATGGGATATACCGCAATAGGCCTGGGCGGCGATACCGGCGAGATACAACCGTTGACAATTACGTATACCGAAAAATCGCCGGTATTGCTTACCAGCGCGCTGTCAATTTGCAATAAGGGCGAAGGAGTAGGCACCACACCCAGTCCCGGCGCCTGCCAGAAATAGGTGATGGCATTTCCCGAATAAGAATTGGTGCTAAGCCTTACCTGGTCGCCCACGCAATATTGCGTTTGCCCGTTGAGCGGCAAAGGCAGGGTGGGCGCAGCCGGCGCATCCGCGGTATTGAGCAGGTAAGTAAATGATTGGGAGGCACAACCCTGCGCAGTGGTGACTACCAGGGTGTAGTTGCCGTTGTTGACAGCAGCCGTGGCGCCTGGTATGGTTGCTACTTGCGAGGTAGACATAAAGTTGTTGGGGCCGGTCCACAGATAGTTATATGCCCCAACTGGAAATACCGACGGTACCAATTGTATGTCCGTAGGGCCGTTTAGGCACGACGGTGCATTGGAGCTAACGCCTGTGATTGCCACACTCGTTAACACGCTTACCGCTACACTGGCCGTATCGGTACAACCCGCCTGTGTAGTAATCCGCAAGCGATAGATACCCTGGTTAACGGCGCTCATATTGTTCACGGTGGGGTTAGGCGTCACCTGCACAAAATTGTCGGGGCCGGTCCACTCGTAAATTGCGTCGCTAATAATGGGAGAGGCGAAAAGTTGTAAGGAACTGCCTTCGCACACCGCCACCGGATTCGCCGAGGCAGCGGCGTCAGGTACGGGGTTGACCACTACCTCTATGGGCGCCGAGGGGTCGGAATCACATCCGTTTTTGGTAACAAAAACCCGCCAGGTACCGCTATTAGCAGGCGTAGCATTGGGAATGGTGAATACAGGGATGGCAGTGAGAAATTCCTGGTTGTTATTATTGATCCAGTGGTACCCGCTGGCGCCGCTCGCATTGGTAGTCAACACTACATTACCTCCGGCACAAATCGGTGTATTGCTACTGATAGTAGGCGTTTCCGGCTTGGGTTTTACGCTGATCCGGGTAGAGTCGGGTTCCGATTCACAGCCATTTCGGATCACGGTAAGGTAATAGTATCCTTCATTCACACCTGCCAGGGGCCCAACGGTGGGAAACTGCGAGGTAGACATAAAGTTGTTGGGGCCGGTCCAACTGTATGTAATGCCGGGGCCGGCGACTATGGTGCCGAGGGTGATCGACGTGCCGCCGCAGGCGATGGTATCGGCAAAGGCCACCATGGCTATCGGCTTTAATACGGATGTCACATTGACCACTGCAGAAGGAGGCGATATGCAATCGTTGGCTTCTACGGTGAGGTAAAACGAACGCGTACCCAATGCATGCGGCCCGGGAAGAATATACGTCGGTTCAGCCGTACTGGCCAGCAAGACGCCATTGGGCGGCGTGCCTTCATACCAGTGGAACATCACGTTGTTGCCTACCGGAAAAATGGAAGAAGTCAGTGAAATATCATCAACACTGCAAATCGAGGTGGTGGTTTGTATCTGCGGCGTGAGCGGCAAATTTTCAATATTTACATTAACTACATTTTCTGCTATACAACCCGTAATACCTCTGATTTCGACGCGATACGGACCTTCGTTATTGACGCCTATATTGGGAATTACCGGGTTTTGCACGGTAGAGATTAGCTGATTTTGAGGGTTAAACCAGCGGTAGGTGAACACTACGCCCCCTACTGCCGGAGGCGGATTGGCAAATAAAAACAGCGTATCGCCGCCACACAAGCCTGAATTGGCAGTCGGCATAGGGGTTTCGGGTGAGATAGCGACGATTGTATTGCACGAAGCCGTATTGCCGTCGAAGTCCGTTACGGTCAACGTCACGTTGACTACACTGCCCGCCTGGTTACAGGTAAAGGTATTTGGCGAAAGCGAATAAGCGCTGATCCCACAGTTATCGGCGCTGCCCGCATCAACTGCTGTAGGATCTACCGTCTGGATGTCTAATCCCGATGGATTGATAAACAAGGTAGTAGGCTGGCATGATGCCTGTGGGGCTTCATTATCTTCTACAATTACTTTAAATGTACAGGTATCGGCGTTGTTGGCCGCGTCGCGAACGATATAACTAACAGTGGTTTCACCGCGATTGAACACATGCGTGGGCGCGTATGCCGGCGCTTGCATATTGGTGAGCGGCAATGTAGTAGCGCCCTGGGCAAAATAAGCCGGCGTTAGTTGCTGGTAATTGATGGTGGCGAATACATAGGTTACGCCGTCCGTTTCCCCATTGGCGCCTATGGCATTACATGGACTGATGCCGTCACCTGCTACCCCAGGCGGTACCGTAATGGGATTGGGTTCAAGGGTCAAAGTCAGCGAGCCATCGGCGGCCCAGGCGTTGAAAGTAGCGGCAGGTATGGAGAAGGACTGCTGCCCAGGCGTACCGCAACCGGCTACGCCGACGTTGGTAGCGCCAATCAGGCTGCCGTCTTCGCCTTTGATACGAATATATGCCTGGTTGCTGCTAAAATCACCCTGCATGTCAAGTTGCAGGGTCACGTTGCCAAAAGCATTTGCTACGACGTTGTTGAATGTAACCACCCGGTTATTGGCCAGGTATTCGTTGAGGTTGGGGTCGTAGTTAAAAGTGAGCAAGGCGCTGGTCGTATCTTCCGGAACGGTAAATGAAATATCGTTGTAAACCGCGCAGTTGTCGGTAGCGCCGGCCGGCAGCGGAAGGGTTACTTCAGCCGTACACTCGCCGGTAGCCAGGCTGACAACCATATCGGAAGGGCAACTCAGTACGGGCGGCTCCTGATCCGCTACCGTCACGATGTAGGCGCAACTATCTGTGCGGCCGGAACAATCGCCGGCAAAATACCCGATGAGGTTGGCGCCTTGCGACAATACCACACTGGTGGGCCCGACGGGATCGACCACTATCCTTGCTCCGTTATCAATACTGTAACTGTAGGTAATGCCGCTCAGGTTTTTGATTGTATAGTATAAATCGGCAATTACCTGCCCGGGGGGCTGGCAAATGGCATTGATGGCAAAACTTCCCGGCTGGCCATTAGGAATATTGGGCACAAGCTGTATCGTTATCGTACCATCAAGCGCCCAGTTATTAATTTGGGCTATACTGAGAAAAACGGACGTCACAGAGGCGCCGCATTGGCCCAAAGATGGATTGGTAATGCCTAGTTGTGAGCCGTCTTCGCCCACTATGCGGAAATACTCCGTAGATTCTTCGGCATCGGCATTGAGCAGTTGAATAAGCAAAGTTCCCGTACCAGCCGCGTTAACAGGCAAGGGGGTCGATACGGCAAGCTGCAAGGTAATGGGGTTCACCGGCGTATTGCCCTCCTGACCCGGCGCAGCATTGGACGTGATGGGCGCCATGGCGTGTAATGTATCGGCAGTAAACGATACGGCACAGGCATCTTCTATTAGTGGAGCTTCCAGGGTATAGGTAGCCGTGCATACACCCAGGTCGGTGCTCACTGTTTCCGGCTCAGGGCATTGGCTAATAGAAGGTGGCGCATTGTCGACAATATAAAACGAAGCCGTCGTGGTGTCGCGGTTGCCACACTCATCACTCACCACAAAGTCGACCACGCGCATCAGAATCGTATCGCTACCCGCCGGGCATACCGGTGCGATCAAAGTGGCCGGCACATTGGTGCCCGCATTAAATGCCTCCCAGGTGAGGTCGCCGGCTTCACTGCAATTGTCCTCAGCCTGGGCCCCGCCGCGGGTATTGATCCACTCGGTAAAGGCATCGTTGACATTCAGGTTAGCGGTGCAGTTGAGTACCAGAAACTGCGGCGCCGTCTCAATGGTCGGCGCTATGTTGTCAATGACGGTGATAAACTGATCTACCGACTGCGCATTGCCGCAGGTGTCAGTAACGGTCCAGGTTCGCCTGATGGTGTATTCGTGAGGGCACCCCCCGGGCGAGGGAATCACCACATCCGACATAGAAATTACAGGATTGGGATCACAGTTGTCCGACACGTCGGCGGGTTCACCAGTAAGAGCCAGGTCATTGGCATCGGCGCAATCTACTGTAATATCGGAAGGGGGCGTGAAGTCGGGCGCTTCGTCGTCAATGACAATAATGGTCTGGAGTTTTGATCGCACGTTGTTGCACACATCGTTCAAACGCCAGGTGCGCACATATTGGTAGCTATTAGGGCATGAACCGCTTTGTATAGGGCCGTCGGTATACGAATATTCCAGACTATCCAATGGCGAGCAGTTGTCGCTCAGGTTGGTAGGAAATCCCGTCAGCATGAGGTCGTCAGGGTCGTCGCTGCAGGAAATCGTGTCCTGCGGAGGTACGGTAAAATCTGGAGGGGTAATGTCTCTTACAAAAACCACATGGGTGGCCATAGCGCTATTGCCACAGTCGTCGGTGACCGTCCAGGTGCGGGTGATATGGTAGGTATACTCGTTACAGGTACCCAACACTTGGGTGGAAGTCTCCTGAAAAGCTGCTACAAGCGAAGAAGCGCAATTATCGGTAGCCGTTACCGCCGGCGCCGCCGGTATAGGGGTTTCGCAGGAAATCGTATCATTCACAGCCGGCACGCCCACAAATACAGGCGCCACGGTATCCAGCGTCGTAAAGGAGGCTTCCCAGGTGGCAGCCCATCCGCAGCTGTCAGTGACGGTAAAAGTGACGACAAGGGTGCCGCAGGCATTGTCGAATTTGGGGGGGGCATCGTCGTCGATATCATCGATACCGCTGCAATCGTCAAATGCATTATTGATATTAAGACCGATAGAAATGCGCAGGTCATTTATCCAGGTGTCGTAATCGGCCAAATCGCATGATATAGTATCGTTGACCGGTTGCAGGTTGATCACCGGGGGGGCGGTATCGGCCAAAATCGTGATTTGCTGCGTGTCGCGCGTAATATTGCCTTCGGTGTCCATCGCCGTCCAGATACGCAACACATTGCCGCCAATACAAGGGTCTATAGCCGACAGGCTGGGATTATCAACGGCGCCTACCAGGAATTCGCCGTCCACATCGTCGCTTACCAGCAAGCTGTCGGCCGGCATCACGTCTTTTACACAGTTGACGGTAGTGTCATTGGGCGCGGTTTCCAAAAAAACAGGAGGATCGGTAAGCTTCGCTGCTCGCTGGGCAGGCCACGGACGGGTAAAACCCGCAATCAATAAAGACCCGATTACGAAGCAAACACTTACTGGCCATTGAAGACGGAGTAATGTATTTTTCATAATAGTATGTTTGGCTGAGGATCGCTTAGTGTTGTTTATTCATGTGATATAACCGGCTCAACGCAGTATACGGCTGCACGAACCAGAAACAATAATAATCCAGGAAAATGAGTGCTTAGTACAACAGCAGACATGCTTGCAAGGGAATAGCAAGTTGGCGTTCATGGGAAATCGGTTTTGGTAAAATAATAATATCACGCGTTAAAGTCAGACAATGCGTATCAATCGGTAATGCTTAAAAATGTTTGTTATCGGATTTTGAATGCAAATTATTAAAATTTGTCAATCTGCCCAAAATTATCGGCCACCATGCGCAAAACCAATCGTTTACACGTGGCTTTTGTAATTGCTTATTGCTGCCCGGCTACCAGACTATCAAAAGTATCACATGCCGTTTGCAAACGCCGCAGGGATTCTTCGCAGCCCAATAGCGCCATCATTTCAAAAACGGCAGGGCCTTTCATGGTGCCGGCCAGTGCAATGCGCAGCAAAGGCAGCAGGTCGCCGTGTTTCAAACCCCTCTTTTCCAAAAAACGATCGATGGCTGTATGCAGGTCGGCAGCCGAAAAAACATCCAGTTCATTTAACTCCGCATGCAGCGCAAGCATCATCTCCCGGCTTTCCGGCTTCCACCGTTTTGACAACGTTGCCGTATCAAATATTTTAACCGCCTCGAAAAAATAGTAGCCGTTTTCCCAGAAATCGGGCAGCAAGGCCACGCGCTCTTTCATCAAACCACAAAACGCCTCCAGAAAATGATTGTCGGGTTTATGGCCCTGGGCCTCGATATACGGCCGTACATGAGCAGCCAGCGAGGTGTCATCCATAGCCATGATGTACTGTTGGTTGAACCAACGCGCCTTGTCAATGTCAAACCTGGCGCCGGCTTTGCCTATTTTTTCCAGCGTAAACGCATCGCACAATTCAGAAATCGAAAAAATTTCCTGATCGTTGCCGGGATTCCACCCCAACATGGCGAGAAAATTAATCATGGCGTGCGGCAAAAAGCCGGCTTCGCGAAAACCGGTAAAGGATTCTTCGGCAGTGTCGCCCTGCCAGGCCAGCGGAAAAACAGGGATACCTAACTGTACGCCGTCCCTTTTGCTGAGCTTTCCCTTGCCGCTGGGCTTCAGGATAAGCGGCAAATGCGCAAACCGGGGCATCTCGGCTTCCCAGCCAAAGGCGCGGTACAACAAGACGTGATGAGCCGTACTCGACAGCCATTCTTCGCCCCGTATGACGTGGGTGATTTTCATCAAGCGGTCGTCTACTATGTTGGCCAGGTGATAGGTGGGCATGCCGTCGGCTTTGAGTATGACTTTGTCGTCCAACTCGTTGGTCTGAAAACGCACTTCATCCCTGATCAGGTCGTGGATCAAAACTTCCTCGCCGGCAGGCACTTTCAATCTGATTACGTACGGTACGCCGGCGTCGAGCAGCGCCTGAACCTCGGTTTGGGGCATACTCAGGCTATTGCGCATCAGCTCGCGGGTAGTGGCGTCGTATTTGAAATTATCCTGGGCCAAACGGGCAGCTTCCAATTCTTCGGGGGTGTCAAAGGCGTAGTACGCGTGGCCGCTTTCGAGCAACTGTTGCGCGTATTCCTGGTATATCGCCTTGCGGTCCGACTGCCGGTAGGGGCCGTAATTGCCGCCAAAGCCGGGCCCTTCATCGGGAATGAGACCACACCAGCGCAAAGTCTCAATGATGTAATCTTCCGCGCCAGGCACATAGCGCACCTGGTCGGTGTCTTCAATCCGCAAAATGAATGTGCCGCCGGTTTTCCTCGCCAACAAGTAATTGTAAAGCGCCGTCCGCACACCGCCTATGTGCAAAGCACCGGTAGGGCTGGGAGCAAAGCGCACGCGTATGTTGTCCATGTATTTTTTTCGGTTGGTAAAAAAATAGGCTGATAAGCAGCACTTTGTCGGGTTAAAGCGTTGCATTTAAAATAATCACTAACCCCGCAATAACCGTTTAGAGCGGCAAAGGTAGCCAGTTTTTTTTAGGATAAAAAACCATTAACCAACTAAACCCAAACGCTAAACCCAATCGCTAAACTTCACTATTACCATGAACATAAATCCAAAACCATGTACCTCGTAAAAACGCCGCAATTTATTCAGTGCCTGTTTCCCAACTTCGTTTGGCACCTGCCCACTGAAGAAAAAGTCATCCACCTCACTTTCGACGACGGCCCCATTCCTGAAGTCACCCCCTGGGTGCTCGATCAACTGGCCACGTACGACGCCAAAGCCACGTTTTTTTGTGTAGGCGATAATTTGCGCAAACACGGCGATGTAGCGCAAATGGTGGCCGATCAGGGCCACGCCTTGGGCAACCACACTTTTAACCACCTCAATGGCTGGGCTACTGATAATATCCCCTATTTCCACAATATCCGCCACTGCGCCCACCTGGTGCAGTCCGATTTGTTCAGGCCGCCCTACGGCAGGCTGCGCCCCAAGCAGGCTCAATTCCTGCAGCGCCACTACCATATTGTGATGTGGGACGTACTCAGCGGCGATTTCGATCCGAACGTATCACCGCAACAATGCTTCGAAAATGTGGTGCAATACGCCGGAGCCGGGTCTATCGTCGTTTTTCACGACAGCATCAAGGCCATCGATAAATTGCATTACGCCCTGCCGCGCGTACTCGACTATTTCTCGAGCCACGGTTATCGCTTTGAAGGCATTTACAGCGAGACGCTTCCCGCACTGCAACCCATAGCCCGGCGAGCTTAAACCCTTCGACACTGCAATGTTAGTTTATATACTTTTGTAAAAGCCGTTGCTTTCCGCAGCGGCTTTTTTAATTTTTTTTGTAAATTGGGGCTATGGAAACCGCATCAATCCAATTTCGAGGGGCAAAAATAACGTATTATAGCCAGGGCACAGGTACGCCGGTGGTGCTGCTTCACGGCTTTTGCGAAGACAGCGCCATCTGGGAAGGTTATGACGAAGGCCTGCCGGGATGCCGAATAATCCGCATCGATCTACCCGGTTTTGGGGACTCTCAAGTCATCCCCGGGGCAAGTATAGGCGACCGGGCCGATGCCGTATACGCAGTGGTCACAGCGGCTTTGTCAGAACGCTTTGTGCTCGTCGGCCATTCAATGGGCGGGTATGTGAGTCTGGCTTTCGCCGAAAAGTATCCCCAATTGCTGCTCGGCCTGGGCTTGTTTCACTCGCACCCTTTTGCCGATCTCGAAGACAAAAAGGCCGGGCGCGACAAAAGCATCGCTTTTATTCGCCAATACGGCCATGTACCTTTTGTGAGGCAACTTATCCCCGGACTTTTTGCGCCGGCATATGTTGAAACGCACCCCATCCTCATCAATTACCTCATTGACCGCGCTACCTCGTATAGCGCCGAGGCTATCATCGATGCACTACAAGCCATGCGCGACCGTCCCGACCGCTCGCATGTGTTGCGCACGCTCCCACTACCCGTGTTGTTTATCATCGGCCGCCTCGACGGCTCGATCCCTGCCTCGCAAAGTATGGAACAAACCCATCTGCCCGCCGTAGCCGATATCCATGTGCTGGAAGAAGTCGCGCATATGGGCATGTGGGAAGCGCCTGAAAAAACGCTGCGTATCGTGCGCGATTTTGTGGCTTTTTGCCTGTCGCAATCATGAACATCGTTTTGCTGGTATTGGCTATTGCGCCCGGGTTACTCATCAGTTATTGGGTATATAAACTCGACCTCTACGACAAAGAGCCTAGAATTCACGTAGTGTTGTCTTTTGCCGTTGGCGTGCTGGCCGCCTATGCCGCCACAAAAATAGAAACCTGGGGCGCTACCCACTGGCGCCTTCCCCACCATATCGGAGGAGTAATAGTAACTTCGTTTGTTTTGGTCGCCCTGGTGGAAGAAAGTATTAAATGGTGCTGCCTGCTGGTTTATCCCTATCGGCAGCCCTTTTTTAACGAACCCCTCGACGGTATCCTGTATGCCGTCATGATAGCCATGGGCTTCGCTACTTTTGAAAACGTGATTTTCGCCTGGAAACACGATCTGACTACTATGCTGCTGCGGGCTTTTACCGCCGTGCCCGCTCACGCGCTTTTTGCCGTGGTGATGGGCTATTATGCCGGCAGCGCCCGGTTTTCGGGCAAAAAACCCACTATCCTCCTGCTGCGGGGTTGGCTGATTGCCGTAGGCCTGCACGGCGCCTACGACTTTTTTTTGATGCAAAAAGCTTACCAGGAGCTTACGCTGTTGGCCCTCGTCACGCTCGGCCTCTGTTTTTATCTCGCCAAACGCCTGATCAGGTTGCACCAGGAGAATTCGCCGTTTAGGCATTAGCCGTTGTGGGTTGTCAGTTTGTAGGTTGTGGGCCATCGGTTCATTATTTTTGTTAATACCGCAAAGCCGGAAAAGTTATGCCTGTAACTTGACGGCGTGCGGTATATTTGATCCAATCTGTAACAAACCAGTCCTGCTTCTCATAATGATTGGTGGGCATCATCTATTTGTTTAACGATTAAATCAAATAATCGCCATGAAAAGATTATGGCTATTGGGGTTATTGATTTGGGGATGCGAATTGGGTTTTTCTCAGATCATCACCATTCGCGACCAGGATACGGGCCAGCCGCTCGAATTGGCTACGCTTTCCTGCAATGAACCCGCCGCCTTTGCAATCACTAATGCAAGCGGACAAGCGGATGTATCTGAGTTTCGCGGCGCTAAACTCATCGAAATTCGCCTGATGGGCTATCAAACGGAAACCCGCAGTTACTTCGAATTGGAACAAAGCCAGTTCCGCATCGCCCTCAGCTCTACCAATATTTCGCTCGACCAGGTGGTGGTGTCGGCTACCCGCTGGAACCAGTCCAAACGCGATATTCCGTCGAAGATTATTTCGATTATTCCCCGCGATGTGACCCTGCAAAACCCGCAGACAGCTGCCGATATGCTGGGTACTTCCGGGGAGGTGTTTATTCAAAAAAGCCAGCAAGGCGGCGGTAGCCCTATCATCCGGGGATTTGCGACTAACCGCCTGCTGTATACCGTCGACGGCGTACGCATGAATACGGCTATTTTCCGCAGCGGCAACCTGCAAAATGTGATCTCCCTCGATCCTTTCGCCGTCGAGCAGGCCGAGGTGTTTTTCGGCCCCGGCTCGATTATCTACGGCAGCGACGCTATCGGAGGCGTGATGAGTTTCCAGACTATCACCCCGCAGTTTTCCCTTACCGAACACCCCTCGGTGGGCGGTAAAGTGGTAGCCCGCTATGCTTCGGCCAATAAGGAGCAAACGGGGCACTTCGATGTGAATGTGGGAGGGAAAAAATGGGCTTTTGTGAGCAGTTTCTCCAGCAATGATTTCGGCGACCTGCGCATGGGCGCCTACGGCCCCGACGACTATCTGCGCCCTTTTTATGTGCAACGGCAAGACGGCACGGATGTGGTGGTCGCCAACGACGATCCCCGTATACAACGCCCCACCGGCTACTCGCAGGTCAATATGATGCAGAAGATCCGCTTTAAACCCAGCGAAAACTGGGACTTCCAATACGGTTTACACTACTCGGCCACCTCCGACTTCTCGCGCTACGACCGGCTTATCCGCACCCGAAGCAACGGCTTGCCCCGAAGCGCCGAGTGGCGCTACGGCCCCCAAATTTGGATGATGAACGCCCTGCAAGTGACCCACAGCGCGAAAAATGTCGTGTACGACCAACTCACTATCCGCCTGGCTCAACAAGCCTTTGAGGAAAGCCGCTTCGACAGAGATTTCAACAACCCTATCCGCTTCAACCGCTACGAAAAAGTGAACGCCTGGTCGGCCAATATTGACTTCCTGAAAACAGCAGGCGACAGGCAAACCCTGTTTTACGGACTGGAAGCGGTGACGAACGACGTGGTTTCTTCGGGCACAGACGAAGATATCACCACCGGCGGGAAAGTCGACGGCCCCTCGCGATATCCGCAGGCTACCTGGTCTTCTTACGCTGCTTATCTGAACTACCAGCTCAAATTGTCGGATAAAACTATGCTGCAAGCCGGCGCCAGGTACAACCTGTTTAATCTTTATGCCGACTTTAACAACAACCTCGAATTTTATCCCTTCCCGTTTTCTACCGCCCGAATACACAACGGCGCGCTCACGGGCAGCCTGGGTATCGTGTTTAATCCTTCCGAAAAGTGGACACTCAGCGCCAACGCCGCCACCGGCTTTCGCGCGCCCAACGTAGACGATGTAGGCAAAGTCTTCGACTCCGAGCCTGGCTCGGTGGTTATCCCCAATCCCGACCTGAAAGCCGAATACGCCTATAATGCCGAAGTGGGCATGGCCCGCATCTTTGGCAAGTCGGTCAAAATAGACCTCACCGGCTATTACACCATCCTCGACAATGCCATGGTAAGAAGGGATTTTGCGCTCGACGGAAAAGACAGCATTATTTACGATGGAAATTTGAGCGGGGTGCAGGCTGTTCAAAATGCAGCGGTGGCTTATGTATACGGCGTACAGGCCGGACTGGAGGTCAAATTGCCTGGAGGTTTCGGCTTTTCGACACAGTTTAATTACCAAAAAGGCGTGGAAGAACTGGACAACGGCGAAACAAGCCCGTCGCGCCATGCAGCGCCCTGGTTTGGCACTACCCGCCTGACTTACAAGGCAAGCAAACTCAACTTGCAGGTGTACGCCACCTATTCGAGCCAGGTGACCTACGAAAATCTCTCGGAAGAAGCCAGAGGCGCCGCGTACCTCTACGCTGCCGACCCGAACGGCAACCCTTACGCGCCGAGCTGGTATACGCTCAATGTAAAAGCGCTCTACCAGATTACCGACAACCTGTCCGCCAGCGTCGGCCTCGAGAATCTGACCGACCAGCGATATAGACCTTATAGCTCCGGGGTCACCGCCTCCGGCAGGAATTTTATTTTGTCGATGAGAACGAGTTTATAGGGAATAGCATGGAGAAGAGGGTGAGAGGCGCATACTCTCTCACTCTCCTGTTTCTTTTAATATTTTTTCCCTAACTGCTTCTGATATTCTAAAATTTGTCCTGTCAATTAATGATAGTATTTCTTTGACCGAGTTGATGACTCCTTTCTTTTTGGCAATAATTAGAATACCTAATGAGCCGATGATTTCGATTCCTAACTCTTCTGCTTTCTTTCTACCTTTCTTTTCATCAATAATCAGCAAACTATCCGCTAGTTCCAATGCTAACGCAATTGAGCTGGCCTCGCCTTTTCCAAGATTGTTTGCCAACTTGAAAAACAACTTATCGTTCGTAAATGCGCTTATTTTGATCCAATCCGGTAGTTCTCCGAATTCCATAGCGACCTCCTTGGTCACTACTAGTTCTGTGAAGGTATTTCTTAATATATCAAATTTATTGATCGTATCATATATTATCAAACAACTTGTATCAGCTATGATCACTTTCATAACTGCCTATATTTCGATCGACTTAGCCTTAGCTATATCTTCAACACTCTCTCCAAAAACAGAAACACCATGTTTGCCGACCTCTTCGAGAAAGAGCCTTCTCGATATACCTACCAGCGCTGCAGCTTGCCCAGATGAAAGTACACCTTGCTGAAAGAGAAGGACCGCTATGATCATTTTGACTTTGTCAAGTTCAACTTCTTCAGGAAGGCTGATAGTCAGGTCTTTCATTATCAATTTTTTATACTATTTATAATAATATCTCCGCCACTAAAATAACGATTTTTCTTTTGATTCAGTTCACATATTCATCAAAACTCGCCATTTCTTATCTCCTCCTTTCATTCACTGATTATCCCTGGTAATGTTTACTTTTGGCATGTTTTTTAAAACTGCTAAATCATCTGCCATGCGCATCGTCGTATTATTTGCCCTCCTGCTTTTTTGCACCCAACTTTCGTTTTCACAAAAACTGGCCAAACCCTTGCCCTACCAGATTGCGGCATCACCCGACTGGGCACAGGAAATGTATAAACCCATGCCTAATTTATTTGTCGTAGACAGCCTTTACAATCGCTATTACGACAATCACCTTTTTGTAAAAAATTACCACACCCAATATTACAAACACTGGCGCAAGCGAGCCGCCGCTCATGCAGATGACAATGGATTTGTGGTATTTCCTGACTATCAGGCGATAGCGGAGGCCGATCGGGTATACCGGCAAAAGCAACAGCAACACCAGCAAGCCGGCCCACGCAACACGGAGGCCACATGGACGCCGGTGGGTCCTTATTATGCCGTTCAATCAAATGGAGTATCCGGCCACGACCAGGCCAACATATATGCCATCGACAACTGCGCCGCCGCACCCGAGGTGATGTATTGCGGCTCTGAACCCGGCGAAGTATTTCGCTCCGTTAACGGCGGCGATTTCTGGGAGCCGGTTTCATTAGGCGAAAATTTCAACAGCGGTATCTCCGCTATTGAAGCGCACCCCGTCAATCCCGATGTAGTACTTGCCGGATCTTTTCATCATATTAAAAAAAGCATAACGGGCGGTAATAACTGGACAACCGTGTTGTCGGGCGACCTCGGCGTCAACGAAATTCTTATCCATCCACTCGATACAATGATCGTGCTGGCAGCCTGCAACGCCGGCTTGTATCGCTCTGTGGATGGCGGTGACAACTGGGCCCAGGTTTTTTCCAATCGTTGCTACGATATCAAAGCCAATGCCGGTAACCCCGCTATCCTCTATCTGGTGAGGAACAACCCTGCTGAAAAAATTTGCGAGTTTCTGATATCCAATGATCTGGGCGGCTCCTGGACGGTTCAGTCCACCGGCTGGTATACCTCCAACGACCCTGATAAAAACGACGAAGGCGCCCGCATCGGCGTTACCCCCGCCGACCCAAATCGCGTCTATGCCTACCTTATCGGACAATCAAAAGACGGCGACATGGGATTTATCGGGGTGCTTCGAAGCGACGACGGCGGCCAGAGCTGGAACTTGCCCAATCCGCCGTTTGGCGGCCCCTATTCCAACCAACACCCCAACCTGGGCGCTATTAATCCCGTCGAAGGCAACTATTGGCAGGGATTCTACAACTGCGCCATCATGGTTTCTTCCACCAACCCGGATATGATACTGATCGGAGGACTGAATCTCTGGCGATCCAATGACGGAGGCGCTACGTTTACCCCGCTGGGCGGCTATCAGGGCAATCAAATACCCATCCATGTCGATATGCAGGACTTCAGGGCCCTCGGCAATGCCTACTGGATCACTACCGACGGCGGCGTTTATCGCTCCACCGACTTTTACCAGTCTGCCGATAACAGCGTCAGAAAAAGCAATGGGCTGCGGGCCAGCGATTACTGGGGTTTCGGCTCCGGCTGGAATGAGGATGTGCTGGTGGGCGGCCTGTATCACAACGGCAACCTGGGTTACCACGAAAACTACGGCGCTAGCACCTTTATGAATCTCGGCGGCGGTGAAGCTCCCACCGGCTATGTCAATCCCGGTTTTAACCGCAAAACCTATTTTTCCGACGTCAACGGCTGCCTGATGCCCGCCGCAATACCCGGTCAGCTCAATTATTTCAGTTTCGGCATCGATCCCAATGAAAGTTATTACGCCGGCGAATCTTCGGAATTGGAATTCCACCCCGACTGTTACAATATCGCTTTTACGGGTAAAGACAACCAATTGTGGAAAACAACCGACGGCGGAGGCTCTTTTACGCTACTCCATACCTTTGGAGAAAATCCAAACAATAAAGTTTTTCATATCGAAATATCGCGCCAGAACCCCCAGGTGATGTATGTAGCTCAGGCTTTTTCGGGTAGCTCCGGCCGGCTCTGGAAAACCGCCGACGGCGGCGCCAACTGGTCGCAACTCACACTGCCTTCCGCCAATAACCGCCTGATACAACTCGCACTCAGCCCACTCAATGACCAGGAATTGTGGATAGCTTTCGTAAATGGCGCTGACGGAAAAAAGGTTTACAAAACTACAGATAGCGGCGCCAACTGGACCAACCTCACTACCGCCGCACTCAACGGGGAAAGAGTGCACAATATCATACACGTTGGGGGAAGCAACGGCAGTATTTACGCTTTTACCGATAAAACGGTGTATTACCGCAATAACGCAATGGCAGACTGGATGCCAACTAACGAAGGACTACCCGATTTTATCTCGACACAAAGCGCCAGGCCTTTTTACCGCGACGGAAAAATCCGCCTGGCATCCTACGGCAAGGGCATCTGGGAAAGCCAACTCATTGACACGCTCCTGCAACCCATCGCCAAAGCCATGGTCGATAAACTTACCCAAACGGTTATCTGCCAGATCGATTCTTTTTATTTTGAAGATTATTCTATCCTGAACCACGCCGGCGCCAGTTGGAGCTGGACTTTTGAGAATGGGCAACCATCTACTTCCGATCAACGCAATCCGGTGGTCTATTTCGGCCAGCCCGGCACTTATCTCGTCACGTTGAACATTACCGACGGGTTGGGACAAACCAGTACGGACAGTATTTATGTTGCTGTTGAAAATTACGACATCCCCCCAACCCTGCAGGAAGGTTTCCAAGCCAATTTCCCGCCAACGGGATTTTCGGTATACAGCGAAAACAGCGGAGGCGAGTGGTCGTTGAATACTTCCACAGGCGGTTATGGCCAAAGCACCCAATGCGCTTATTTCGATAACTACTACATCGACTCACAAGGCTTTGCCGATGATCTGCGCCTGTCGCTCGACCTGGCTACTGCCACCCAGCCGCAACTCGTTTACGATATCGCTTATACTTTGTACGGTTTCCCTTATGTGGATACCCTGGCTATTCTGGTATCCACCGACTGCGGCGCCACTTTTGAAGAATTATACCGAAAAGGCGGCGAGGAGTTGGCTACAGCGCCGGCTACCACCGATTTTTTTGTACCCACCAACGATCAATGGCGTACCGACACCCTCGACCTGTCGGCCTTTGCCGGCGTCGAACACCTCATCGTCGCTTTCCGAAATCTGGGACACTACGGCAATGTGCTCTACCTCGATAATATTAACTTACAGCAGGATACCCTGGTTGTCGATGTATCCGAAGCCGCCAATGATCAAATTTCGGTATACCCCAACCCGGTAAGCCGGAATAACACCCTGCACATTTCACAAAACTGGCCTGGCAATACCTACGCCGTATTATTCGATTACAAGGGCGCCCAAATTTTCCGCGAGTCACTGGACGCGACTTCCCAGATCAACCTGGCGGCCCATTCGCTCAGCCCCGGCGTTTACCTGCTAGGAGTCTATGGAGAATCCCGCATGCAGTTTTTTAAAATAGCTATTGAATAAGCATCACCCCTATGACTCCTACAAACCGCCCCGTCAAGCCTTTCTCCTTGCGGTGCGAGAAATAATCGGCATTGTGCGTAACCGTCGAATAGGGTGAAACGGCAATATGGGCTTCGGCTAGTCCGGCAGACAATAGCTGGGCCTTGTTGGCCTGTTTGAGGTCGATAAAAAACTTACCCAGGGCGTGATCCCAACGCTTAAACTCGCCGGCAAAGTGGTCGGCTACGTCGGCATTTACTTCAAACGAGCACTCGTCGATACACGTGCCGATGAAGGCATAGCAATCGGCAGGGTTTGTGCCGAATTCACTTTGCATGCCCTGTATTGTCTTTGCCACAATACCCGCCACCGTGCCGCGCCAACCGGCGTGGATGGCCGCCACAGCCTTTGTGGCTGCATCATAAACCAACACCGGCACACAATCGGCCACCGATACGGCCAGCAGGATGCCGGCTTTGCGGGTGATCAGCGCATCAAAGCCATCATAACGCCCCGGCGACTCCACGGTCAATACTTCGTTGCCGTGTACCTGGTGCGAACTGGCCAGCTGCGAAGGCTCAAAACCCAGCGCTTCCAGCAGAAGTCGACGGTTTTCTGCTGTGTTGGCAGGGGCATCTTTGGTGCTCCAGCCCACGTCCCCACCATGTCGGGTACTTTCGGCAATAACCAGATCGGGAAACTGGCCGGCCCAGTCGGGTGTTCTATACATCGGCAAGGTCTTTGGGCAAAGATAATCATAATGACCCTACGCATAAAATCACTATTTTTACCTTACAATCGATTTTACCGGGGGGGACACCCGTGGAAGGTGACGAGGCGACGGCTAACGTATCGGCTGAACCGCAACAATATCTCGACTCTGCGGCACTCTGCGTTAAAAAAACAGAGCACACACCCAAGAATAATATTAATTGAATAAACCATGCTCACTACACTCCGCACCACCTCCGACAACCCCGACTTCATCCGCCTCGTCGAATACCTCGATGCGTATCTGGCCGTGGTAGACGGCGAAGACCACGCCTTCTATGCTCAATTCAATAAAACCGGCGTGCTGAAACACGTCGTCGTAGCCTATGAAAACGGAGAGCCGGCAGGCTGTGGCGCCCTAAAAGAATTTGCGACAAATATTATGGAAGTAAAACGCATGTACACTTCGCCGGCGCACAGAGGAAAAGGAATCGCCTCCCAGGTACTGGCAGAACTCGAAAGCTGGGCCGCCGAATTGGGCTGCACAAAATGCGTTTTGGAAACCGGAAAAAGACAACCCGAAGCCATCGCACTTTACAATAAATGCGGATACGCCTCTATTCCCAATTACGGGCAATATGCAGAAGTAGGAAATAGCGTTTGTTTTGAAAAAGAAATTCACAACCGAAGTTAGGCAATGGTTCCTATGCTAAAGTCGAGCTATTGCACCAGTATCTTCCCACTGGCCAGCAGCGTACCATTTTCCGTAAGGTTATAATAATACGCTCCATCTGGTAAGCCCTCCCTGAAAATTTCGATTTGTGTGCCTGAAATAAGGCTTCGGGTCATGACCTTTTTGCCGAGAGCGTCGTATAGCGATAGCGAGGCCGAAAACACGGGTTCCGGAAGCGTCAATACCGAATTAGTATGAAATGGATTGGGACTGAATTGCGCCCCTTCGAACGCTGCGCGCCATTCCTTTGTATCGACTAACAACCCGGTACGTATATTATCGAGCCAAATGTTGTTGCCAAAATTGTTGATGATTTTAAACCGGATGATTTTATCGGATGACGCAACTCCCCCCGGTATATTCAATGTCGCGCCTTCCCATTGATTGCTCGCCGGAATGAAGGAGTTACTCGTAGCGCTGGAAGTCGACAGCGAAAGGCCGCCTTTCTGCCAAAGCGTTGTCCACGTATTCCCACAATCTTCTGACAGCTCAACGGCCAGCGAATCTTTGGCATAACCTGGGTACAGGGCATAAGCGTAATCGAATCCAAAATCAAATGTAGAGGAACCAGGCAGGGTCATCATAGGCAATTCCAGGTAATAAATTTTCCCCAAAGCGCCGTCATTGTACAGGTTTTTGCATAACGCGCCGCCATTACCGGTGAAGTGTGTGGTGCGCCAATCCAGCGCGTTTTCCTGTTGGTAGGAAATCCAGTCGGCAGGCAACGGGCCTTGGTTGTTTTCTGAAAAATTCTCCATAAAAACGCCGGCCTGCAGGTCGATTCCCCCATCCGCGCGCCGCAAAAACCAGGATCTTTCCGCAGCATGAAAGGGATAATAATCATTGCCCGCCGTCATTTGCACGTTCAGCTGGGTGATGCTTCCTCCCCCTGTCGCCGACCAGTCTGGCGATTCCCAAAGCCGGATTTCTCCGGGTTGGATGGGCGGATTAAAACTGACGGCCTGGCTCTGCGCCGCGCTGCTCATGGTATCGAGGCTGGTCGTCAACTGTGCTTCCGATATGGGTTGGATGCCCTTGTTTTCCAATAGGAGTTGCAAACCCGTCACCGAATTACCACAGGCCTGCCCCTGGGGATAAATTACATCCAAAATATTGAGATCCAGGTTTTTTGGGGGGAGCTGTGATAGCGCAACGTCGAGCAGATCAATGGCAATACTATTGACCGATATGCCGTAAACATTGCCCATAACGGCAATGGTGATGCCCGTCTCCCGGTCGTGGAGCGCATAGGAACGGTAGCCCCAAATCCCCGCATGGTAAAAAACGGAACCTCCAACCTCGGGATTTTGAGCCCTCAGCCCCAGCGAATATCCCGACCAGGGTTCGGCGCTAAACAACGACATTTGGGTAGTGAAATCCAAAAAAACGGCGCCTGCACCCGAAGGCGGATTTTTTTCAAAAAGACCGTTGCGGTACCAGTTGACCATATCATAGGGGGTGGATGCTATGCCGCCCGCAGCATGTATGGTGCTCCAAAAGCTATTGGCGTGCGCCATATCGAGGGCGATACTACCCGACGAATTGTATAAATTGGCAAAAGGAGAGCCGGCAATCATATCTCCGCCTGCCGGAAAATTAGTCCGTTGAAGCCCCAGCGGCACAGCAATTTTCTCCTGAAGCAACTGCCCAAACGTTTTCCCCGTAGCGGCTTCGCATACCATAGCCGCAACGAGAAAATGGGTATTCGAATAATAAAAAGAGCTTCCCGGGGTATGATTGGGCGCCCCGATAGTAGCTAATATTTCTTCCGGCTGCCATAGTTTGTCCGGGTCGGCATTAAAGATCGAAAGGGTGGCATTGGAAGCCTGGTTGTAAAAATCGAATAATCCGGCCTGATGGCTCAACAACTGACGGGTGGTAATACTCCCTTCGACGTAGGGAGTAGTCTGCGCCAGGTTGGGGAGATACGCCGATATGGGTTCATCGAGGTCGAGCAGGCCTTCCACCGAAAGCCGGAGACAAACCCCCGCCACAAAACTTTTTGAATTTGACGCAATGCCGAAACGCGAATCGGTTGAGATGGCAATGGCCCCGGGACTGTTGTACACCCCTACCCATGTTCCTTGCCCCGGCACATAAACACAGGCAGAAAGGTTTTTTATGCCGGCATTCACTCCTCCTGTATTCAAAGTCGTTTGTAAAGCCGATGAATACGCAGGGTCAAATGTAGGGTCCGTCACAGGCTGGGCGCATGCGATGTTTTCAAAAAAAATGACTAGCGCCAGAGAAGGCAATAATGTGGCGAACAGCGCACGGGGGATCGATTTCATCTTTGTGCAGCATTTTTTGTGCGAAATAATTGTCTGGTTTCCTCCTCCAATTGTCAGGCCTTTCTAACAAACTCTGACTTTAACGCCATAGCGCCATAACCTTCAATTTTGCAATCAATATTATGGTCGCCATCGGTCAGCCGAATGTTTTTTACCTTGGTGCCCGCCTTTATGGGAAGAGAAGCTCCTTTTACCGGTAAATTTTTTATCACAATTACCGAATCGCCATTATGCAATACAGTTCCATTGGAATCTTTCACCACCAGAACATCATCTCCCACCAACTCTTCGAGCGTCCATTCATGACCACATTCCGGGCACGCGTATGAGTTTTCTCCCGTAGCGTATCCATAAAGCGATTCACATTGCGGGCAAGTCTTTGTTTCTTCCGACATAATTGCGGTTTTATTTTATTTTCAGGAGGCAAATGTAAACTATTTTGGAGATTGAAGCGATATGCCGCCAGCTTATTGACTTGCCCCTGATTAGGGTGCAAAGCCGGAAAATTCATACACAACTTGTCCCGTACCAACAGGTCGGGGCAAGTTGACGGTGTGCGATATAAATGTTGCTACAATGATCTTTTCAGTATTCTCAAAGATTGTTGATATCGTGCTGAAATATTTGGTCGATCATAAAGTGGTACTGGTCAAACATTTTCCTATTCTCCCTAAGCAGGTTTTGGCAAGATTGCTTTGCCTTTATGTACTCCTCCGTATTTCCCATTTCCTTATAGCACAATGCCAAATAGTAAAATACCTCTGCGCAATCATATTGAATACGTTGTTTATTCAAGACATTAATTCCTTGTCTAAAGTTTCCCGTCTGGTAGTACATAACGCCTAAATGAAGATAGTCATATGTTCCTACAGAATACCCCTCCTTATTCAATAAAGCTTCAATGGTATTTATTCCCTCTTTTATCTTGCCCAGTTGTTTGTAACAAAGCGCTTTCACAATCATAAGGTGATAAGTCCCATTGGAAGTATAGCCAATGTCTGATTTGCTGATATTTTCCAGTAATTCAATATCATGGATTGCACCGATGTAGTCAGCAAAGAACTTGTAGCGTAATGAAGCTCTGACAGACAAATAGCCAAGGCTATCATACTTAACGGCAAGGTCAATATACTTTTTCCATTCAATAAAATTACCTGATTTTACATAAGGCGCCGCTTTCTCTCTGTAAGCATAAGCAAACTGCGGGCATATTGTAATGGCACTGTCTACTAAATCATGAAACTCTTTACTGAACTGATAATATTTATGCTGGTTTTCGGTGAGAAGTTTGCAGGCTTGATATTGAGCCGTATCTCCTTCCCATAAATACACATTACAGTTAGGCTGTGCTTGCAATAGCCCGGCAAAAAATACAATAAAAACAATTTTCAATATTATCTTCATGGTAAAATATGAGTTAGTTTTCCATTTTCGATTTTAAAAATCAAATACTGGTAATAATCCACCTTCATACCCTTCCATGTTTTTGGTTGCCAGCCGTCCATTGATTTAGTTATCTGTGTCAGTTGTTCGGTAATTTCAGGCGTAAATTGATACGGTTGATAATTCAAGTCGGAGCCTAATAACCTGAAACGCCCTGTTTCGCCAAAGCAATTAACCACAAAACGAATTCGTATGAAGCCGGATTGGTTTACTTTTACGGAATGGAAAATATTAAAAAACAAGGAATCAATAATAGGTTTTCCACCTTGATATTGAATGCCGTTACCGTCATTGAAATACTGTATAATTTGTTCGTTAGTGTTGCAAATTTTAAAGTCAGGATTATCCAGCATACTGTCTGGTACGATGTCATCTATCCACCTTGTTTCCTGAGCCGGTATTTGACGACAAGAAATGAGGAAAAGCGAACTAAAAAGCAGGGCCGATGGAATTATTTTCACTATGCTTGTTTATTGTTTTTTTAAACAAATATCATTTTGATTTTCTTTTTGATTCATAAGGGGTAGTCTCGTCAAGCAAAATTGCCTCCTGCATAATTTCATTCATTTGTCGGATCGGTATTTCAGAGACTTTTTCAAATTCAATACTGCAAACTTGCTTCCTTCCTTTATTATCTAAAATCCCTTGATAGTTTGAAAGTTCATTGCCCCTTACAAATCCCAATTCAATTTTACCATCTTTTTTGGGGTTTAAGTAGCAAATCCAACTTTTCCCATAATAAAATGGAATTTTAAACCTAACCTTTTCAGTCAGATTTAATTCTACTGTCAATAAATCGTGAAAATAAAGCATCACATCACGCTGGCTTCCTTCAAATTGGTATATAAGATCCTCAACTGCTGACATATTAGTTCGGTTTGTCTTTGTTTTCGCTGACTACTGTGTTATCTCACCTCCTGTACGGATCAACACATCTATGAGAAATATATTCGCATCTTGGTAAAAGGTAATTCCCTTGCCTACAAAAGTCTGGATTTTTTATGGAAAAGTCAATAGGGTGGTCGGCACAACATTGAATTGCTTGTGATCAACATAAATATAGTAAAAAGACTTGTGAAAATTGTAATGCTATACCGCACACCTTCAAGTAATCCCGATCGGTTGGCACGGGACAAGTTGTACCGAGTCCGGGTCGCGCCCAAAACTTGACGTTGAGAGCGATAAAACGCAACACTATTTAATTTCATGCCCAATAAACAAAAGAGTGTTGGTATGTGGAATACTGATGTGTATTTCTCGCATTCCATAGTCTTGATTAAATGGTTCTTTAACTCGTATCCCATTCAATTTGTCCTTAATTAAAGTCCAAAGATGATCAACATTATCTATTTCTAAATAAAATTCCATTTGCCCAATGTCGTGCCCCGCCTGCAAAATATGAATAGTCAAATTGTCCTTTTGAAAAACTGCATAAGTTGCTGAGCGCATAACCGGCGAAAAATTTAATACTTCTTTAAAAAAAGAAGCAGTTTCTTCAATATTAAACGAGGGGATCATTGGGCTAAGAAAAAGTGCTGGGCGCAAACCAATTTGTCGGATCTGAGAAACATCAATATCATGAAAGTCTAATGCTTATTGGCTCCCATAACTTTGCATCCTGCCGATTTGACGCAGTATCGTACTGCGCACAAACGTCCCGGAGGGACGGTATCTTTGTAGAAAAACAGGGAGAAAACCGATATGCGTTCCGGAGGAACGGTATCTAAATACCCGGAATAGCATTCCTCCGGAACGGCTACGGTGTGGGCGTGTTGATTCTTGTGGAGGTTTTGTGCGACAATTTGGTTTGCGCCCAAAGTGCTTTATACATATGTATTCTATTTGTGATTGATTATACCGCACACCGTCAAGTTATAGTCATAACTTTTCCGGCTTTGCGCCCCGCTTTGGGCGGGGTCGCCCCCGAGCTTAGGTCATGCCCAAAACTTGGCGGTGCGAGCTATAAATATTTATTAGGGATATTGGCTGGTTTATAATCTATTTGATAGGCGTCATTCATCAAGGTTTCTACAGCTTGGTAAACATCTGATTCTTTTCGTTGAAATTGGGGGAGTAAGCCCATCAAGGCGTAACAAATAGGATTTACGGCTGGAATATAAGTTTCCCATTCATAGCCTTTCCCCCATATTAGCCCCTTGAGTGTAATTTTCAAATCAGCCGAAGAAGAAATCAATAACTTCATCGTATCAAACGAGAAATTGTTATGTTGATTAACAGTATGAAATATTGGCGTTTGCCCTCCAAAACCAAATTCATCTGTCCCTGCTTTTGCATTAACGTCTGCATGGTGACTTATCAAAATTTTCGCACAAGATACGTGATTAAACTCTGCACAAATATGCAAAAGGGTTACGTCTTCCAAGGGCGTAAATGCATTTTTTAATGTGTATCTATCTAAAACAATATCAGAGTTTTCTTTAATCAATTTATCAAGTGTAGCGCTATCATCAAGCAAAACGGCAAGCAATGATGTACTTTCAAAATGCAAGCCAAAGTCTAAAAAGGCTTTTACACATTCTTTGAAGTTCGTACTTCGCAGATAGCCACTTATGAGTTCTTCAAACAGCGTCTTGCCATTATAAGTTTGATTTGGATTGATACCATTCTTAAAGCAAGTTCTTATTCCGTTTACCGAATGCAACTCTAAGTCAGTAATAATTTTTTTCAGGAAATCCATTCCGCAGATTAATTTGTTTCAATTTCTTGATCCTTCGTGTTGATTAAATAGGTTACCGCCACAGGTAAGATATAATAATACCAGGGCATACCAAATTTTATCAGGAGGCTAAAAACGATAAGCAATGCAATATACAGTGCGAAGCTCCATGATTCTATAAAGCCAATCATTGAAGTTTGTTTCCTGTTTTTGGAATGGTCCAAATCTTCTTTAATTTCAGTATTAGCGTTTAGCTGATTGGTAAATCCAGTGAAATCTACTTCCAGAACTGATAAAATAGCCTGTAGTGTGTAACTCCGAGGAACTACTTCTCCGGCTTCAATACGCTGCAATGTTCGTACATTAATATTGCATTTGGCGACTATATCTTCCTGAGTCAAGCCTTTTGCTTTGCGTAATTCCGCCAATTTTATTCCTAATTCTCGTTGTTTCATAGTATTGATATTTTGTTCAACAAAGTTATTTTAGTTCAGTTCGACAGTCAAGCATTTATATTGATTTTTACCCGGCAATCACCCGACATTTGATTGAAAATGTCTCTCTAGGGTGCAGCTCCAATTTGATGTAAAAAAGGTGTAATTTAGGGAAAAAAAGTCATGGGAACACAGTACAAGATCGAATCAGATGGCAGCGTGACCATCACGATGAATATCAAGCCACAGGGCAGTATG
>Ga0209573_1001737_pt1 | contig 31409 bp, 26 predicted proteins | sample TNRBio252014_DNA_FD_185870 | JGI IMG/M metagenome (GOLD analysis project Ga0209573, IMG submission 185870) | Wastewater treatment Type I Accumulibacter community from EBPR Bioreactor in Madison, WI, USA - TNR Reactor_6/25/2014_ DNA (SPAdes)... | ecosystem: Engineered > Bioreactor > EBPR >...
TATGGCAAAGCAACAGGTTGTGCTAAAGGAAAGGGGGGAAGTATGCACTTTTTCAGTAAAGAAGCTAATTTTTATGGAGGGCACGGTATCGTTGGTGCACAAATCGGTACCGGTGCCGGGTTGGCATTTGCAGAAAAATATCGTGGATCAGATAATGTGGTGCTTGCCTACTTTGGTGATGGCGCAGCCCGCCAGGGTATGCTGCATGAAACTTTTAACCTGGCAATGCTTTGGAAACTGCCTGTGATCTTCATTTGTGAGAACAACAACTACGCTATGGGTACTTCAATAGAACGTACCTCTAATGTTATAGATATTTACAAACTGGCTGATGCCTATGAAATGCCTGCAGACACAATTGATGGTATGAGTGCAGAAGCAGTACATGAAGGAGTAGGCAGGGCGGTGAAAAGAGCAAGAGAAAACGGAGGCCCGACTTTGCTGGAAATAAAAACATACCGCTATAAAGGACACTCAATAAGTGATCCCCAGAAATACAGAACAAAGGAAGAAGTTGATGAGTATAAAGGGAAAGATCCCATTCAACAGGTATTAAAAACAATACTTGATAACAAGTATGCAACACAGGAAGATATCAATGCCATCAACAAAAGAGTGGATGATATCGTGGATGCATCAGTAAAATTTGCGGAAGAAAGCCCATGGCCGGATGATAATGAAGTCCTGAAGGATATTTATGTGGATAAGAACTATCCATTCATAGTTGATTAACAATTTTAAATTAAAACAAGCAACATATATTTTATGGCAGACAACAAGAATTTGCAGGAAAAGGATAGCAGCGAAGTAGTCATCGCAAAAGCGAAAGGCTTTTGGGATAAATACAGTAAACCTCTGATGATTGTTTCCACTCTCATCATACTGGTCATAGGAGGTTGGTATGTTTATCAGAATTTCTTTGTAAAGCCCAAAGAAACAAAAGCGGTAGAAGCGATGTTCAGGGCGGAGGAATATTATCGCCTTGATTCTGTAAACCTTGCTTTAAATGGAGATGGTCAGAATCCGGGTTTTGTAAAGATATCCGACAAGTACAGCGGAACTAAAGCAGGTAAACTGGCTTCTTTTTATGCAGGCAGTTGCTACCTGAAACTGAATGAATACGAAAAAGCAGTGAAATACCTGAAAAAATTCAGCAGTGAATCGGAACTGATACAGGCAAGAGCTTATAAACTATTAGGTGATGCTTATGCAGATTGGGGTAAGAATGACGATGCACTCAGCTATTACAAAAAGGCTGGTCGTCATTTCGAAAAAGATGAGGCCAATTCACCTGAGTATCTTTTTGCTGCTGCATACTTTGCCGATAAAGTAATGAAGAATCAAAAAGAAGCAATTTCCTTGTACAAGGAAATTAAAGAGAAGTATCCCCGCAGCCAGCAGTCTTTTGAAGCCGATAATTACCTGGCGCAGTTAGGTGTTTATAGTTCAGAAAATTAATTATGGCCGACATTACCAACAGTAAGTTATTGAATATCGATACAGGCATTCTGAAAAAGGATGCCTGTATTGTTTTGGTCAAGACGGAATGGAATGCAGCAATCGTTGATCAACTGGAAAGAGGTTGTATTGCGATACTCGAAAAACATGGAATAAAGAAAGTGATTGTGCTCACAGTTCCTGGTGCTGTAGAGATTCCTTTTGCCATTAAAAGCTTCTGGGATAATTCCGCGAACAAGAACAAACCAGATGCGTTTATTGCTCTCGGCTGCGTAATTAAAGGAGATACTCCGCATTTTGACTATGTGTGTAAAGCTGTCACCGATGGCGTAGGGCAATTAAATCTTATTTTGCCCGTACCAACAATTTTTGGAATTCTTACGGTGAATGATGAACAACAGGCTATGGAAAGAATCGGAGGTAAACATGGCCATAAAGGGGAGGAAGCTGCCATCACCGCAGCAAAGATGATCATCCTTCTGAGGTCATTTAAAAAATAAGCATTGAACATTCAGCTATTCATACCATGCTTTGTTGACCAGTTATATCCTGATACCGGATTTAATATGGTAAAAGTGCTGGAAAAAGCAGGCTGTACTGTTTCATACAACGCCGGGCAAACTTGTTGTGGCCAGCCTGCTTTCAACGCAGGATTTTGGGATGAAGCCAAATCTGTTTGTACAAAATTCATTAAAGATTTTAGCGGATCAGACTATATCGTGGCACCAAGTGCCAGTTGCGTGGGTTTTGTAAGAAATTACTATGGTAAATTATTTGAAAACTCATCATTACACCACGAGGTACAGGATATCAGCAAAAGAGTATTTGAGTTTTCTGAATTTATGCTCCGGGTATTGAAAGTGGAGGATGTAGGAGCTACGCTAAACGGGAAGGCTACTTATCATGACTCCTGCGCCAGTTTAAGAGAATGTAAAATAAAAGAAGAACCAAGAAAGTTATTATCCCATGTTAAAGGTCTTACCCTTACTGAAATGAATGATGTGGAAACCTGTTGTGGTTTCGGTGGCACATTCGCAGTAAAGTTTGAAGCTATTTCGATGGGTATGGGCGAACAGAAGGTAGAAAATGCTTTAGCCACAGGGGCTGATTATCTTATTTCAACCGATATCTCCTGCCTGATGCATTTACAGGGTTATATTAAACAGAAAGACTATTCCCTTAAAACCATGCACCTGGCTGATGTACTGGCAAGCGGATGGTAAAGAAAGGCCATCAATAATAAAAACGGTGCATTCATACAAATGCACCGTCAAACAAACACAAGATTCAAGGATAAATTATTTTGGTAACACTACATGGTCGATCACATGAATCACCCCATTGCTCTGGTATACATCTTTAATCGTTACAGTAGCCATTCCTCCATTCTCATCTTTCAGCCAGATCTTTCCATCCTTTTTCATCACCCACAGTTTGCCGCCTGCTACAGTTGTTAATTCTGCAGCACCCTTTCCTTCTTTAATTTTTACTTCTAACGATTTTGCATCCAGTTTCCCGGCCACAACATGATAGGTAAGGATAGATGTAAGTTTAGCTTTATTCTCTGATTTTACTAATGTTTCCACAGTTCCCGCAGGCAACATACCAAAGGCATCATTAGTGGGGGCAAAAACTGTAAATGGACCGGCACTTTGCAATGTTTCTACCAGGCCGGCTGCTTTTACGGCTGCTACCAGCGTAGTGTGATCTTTTGAATTAACAGCATTTTCTACGATATTTTTAGAAGGATACATAGCGGCGCCGCCTACCTCCACTGTCTTTTCCTTCGACATGTTTCCCTGACCGAATGAACTGTTTAATGATAAAATGGCTGCAAGCATAAGGCCTGCAAATCTGATTTGTTTCATAATTGATTTGTTTTAAAAAATTGTTACTGTTATTTATAGAGAAGGGTAAGGGTTTTGATCATGCATGAACAGAATCAAATACGGTGGAAGGGAAATATTTGGATTGCCCGGATTGAAATTTTTTATTCAAGTTCCGCTAAATTTGATCTTAAACACAATCAGGCATGGCATACTGGCTTATAAAATCAGAACCGTTTAAGTATTCTTGGGAGCAATTTGAAAAAGATAAACAAACCTTTTGGGACGGTGTCCGTAATTATGCCGCCAGGAATCACCTGAAGGCTATGAAAAAGGGGGATCTTGTTTTTTTCTATCATAGTAACGAGGGCACTGAGATCGTTGGTATTGCCAAAGTGGCTAAAGAAGCATACCAGGATCCCACCACGCCGGAAGAAGCCTGGGTAGCTGTTGATTTTAAGCCTCACAAAAAATTGAAGAATCCTGTAAGTCTTTCTCAAATAAAGGCTGATAAACGGTTAGCCAATATGGCATTGGTACGATTAGGCCGGTTATCTGTTCAGCCGGTAACAGATGAAGAATGGAAAATTGTAATGGAAATGGCAGGGGAGAAATGAACCATTAGATGGGAGTCAGCATTCTTTTATAATGCTGCTTAATCCTCTTTAACAGATTTCATGGGTTACATTTTTATGATCTGAGGAATCAATACCAGGTTCTCATTTTTAAATCTTAAAAAGTATAGCCATGAACAAACTTTTCATCGGGCTGCTTATTATAGCAGCCGGAGCAGGAGCTTATTTTCTGCTCAAAAACAAAAAGAATACCACAGAAACAGTTGCAATCAACAAAGAATTCATCATTGGTAAATGGAAAACAGCAACTATTGAGCCATTGAAAGATTCTGCACAACCGAAGTTCCGTTATGAATTCCAGAAAGATGGTGTTGCCTACCGGGCTACCAGCGATACAGCAAAAGTTGATACGGTCAGTTATGCGTGGAAGGAAAGCAGCAGGCTCTTAATAAAAGACAAGGCAGCTGATACCACGGGTACTGTATTGACTATTGTTATACTCACTGCAGATAGTATGAAGGTAAAAACCAGTGACAATAGCGAAATACTTTTCACAAAACTGAATTAAGAATCAATCCCGTTTCTTTTGAAACGGGATTGATGTTATGAAAAATTTTCAGTTTAGCATCTCTATTCTGTAATTCAAAAAATATAGCCATGAAAATCAAAATCGCTGTAATAGCAGCCTTGCTGCTCTGTGGTGTTATTGCCTGTGATCAAAAGATTGGCAACACTTCCGATAAAAAAAATGAAACACTGACATCAACGGATGATAAAGAAAAAGCACTGCCGCAACCCATCACTTTGCAACAGCAGACTGAGACGGAAGAACTCAGCATGGCTGAAATCAAAGCAGATAGTGAAGTAAAAAAAGGGGTACTGGATGAAGGCAAGTTTAATACGGAAGATTATGATAATATTGTTGAAAATAAATTCCTTGCCTCAACACAAACCCCGCTGTCAACTTTCTCCATTGATGTGGATGAAGCGGCTTACAGCAATGTAAGGCGCTACTTACAAAATGGATCCGTACCACCACCTGGTGCTGTCCGGATTGAAGAAATGATCAACTATTTTAATTACATATATCCCAAACCGAAAAATGGAAATCCCTTTACAGTTAACACTGAAATATCCGAATGCCCCTGGAATCCGCAGCACAAACTGGTGCATATCGGTTTGCAAGGAAAGGAAATACCTGTTGATAACCTGCCACCTTCAAACATGGTTTTTCTTGTAGACGTATCCGGATCCATGGACGAGCCGAATAAATTGCCCCTGGTGCAAGCATCAATGAACATGTTGGTGGATCAGTTAAGGGAGAAAGATAAAGTAGCCATAGTTGTATATGCAGGTAACGCCGGACTAGTTTTGCCCTCAACAAGCGGGATAAATAAATTAAAGATAAAAGAGGCAATTGATAATCTTGAAGCCGGTGGTTCAACCGCAGGCGGAGAAGGTATCCTGCTGGCTTATAAAACAGCCCGGGATAATTTTATACAAGACGGGAATAACCGGATCATTCTCGCCACAGATGGTGATTTCAATATCGGGATCAGCAGTGATGATGAGCTGGTGAAACTGATTGAAAAAGAAAGAAAGAGTGGGGTATTTCTTTCTGTTCTGGGTTATGGTATGGGTAACTACAAGGATAACAAAATGCAGCAACTTGCTGATAAAGGAAATGGCAACCACTCCTATATTGACAACATCAATGAAGCAAGAAAAGTACTGGTTAACGAATTCGGCAGTACCCTGTTTACGATTGCCAAAGATGTCAAGATACAGATTGAATTCAATCCTGCTAAAGTTCAGGCCTATCGCCTTATCGGTTACGAAAACAGGGTGCTGGCTGCCGAGGATTTTAATGACGATACCAAAGATGCCGGAGAACTGGGTAGTGGACATACGGTAACGGCACTGTATGAAATCATCCCAGTTGGAGTGAAAGATGAATTCATCAAATCGGTGGACCTGCTGAAATATCAAAGTAACGACAGGAAAATAGTTAACAATTCAGGAGAGATCATGACCATAAAACTCCGCTACAAAAAACCCGATGAAGAAATCAGTAAGCTGATCACTCACACTGTAATAGATGAGCATATTGCTATCAGTAACACATCAGATAACTTCCGATTTTCCGCAGCGGTTGCCGAATTCGGGATGCTGCTCCGGAATTCAGAATACAAACAGCAGGGCAGTTACACCCAGGTTATCAATTTAGCGAAATCAGCAAAAGGAACTGATGAGGAAGGATACAGAGCCGAATTTATTCGGCTGGTGCAGGCGGCTACTTCATTTGCAAAAAAATAATCCATTCGAAACTTATGCAGCAAAGCCATCTTTTTGTGCAGGTGGCTTTGCTGTTTTACATTTGGGTATGGCAAAAAAGAAACTGGTGGTTTTATCAGGAGCAGGTATCAGTACTGAGAGTGGACTAAAAACTTTTCGGGACAGCGATGGCCTGTGGGAAGGATATAATATTGAAGATGTGGCCACCCCCAGGGCCTGGAGGAAAGACCCGCAACTGGTATTGGATTTTTATAACTACCGGAGAAAAAACGTACTGGATGTACAGCCCAATGAGGCTCATTTTGGATTAGCAGCGCTGGAAAATGATTTTGAAGTCAGCATCATCACCCAAAATATAGACGACCTGCATGAAAGAGCGGGATCAACCAATGTGCTTCATTTGCATGGAGAGATATTTAAAATGCGAAGTGAAAAAAATCACTCATTAATTTATGAAATCAAAGGCGACATAAAAATAGGCGATATAGCTGAGGATGGAGCCCAGCTGCGTCCGCATATCGTATGGTTTGAAGAGCCTGTTCCGAAAATTGAAGAAGCCATACCAATAGTTCATAGTGCCGACATATTTGTCGTAGTAGGTACTTCTCTGGTTGTTTACCCCGCAGCAGGCCTGGTAAACTATACCAGACCGGAAGTACCAGTTTACGTCATTGACAAAAAAATCCCTTATATCACATCCAAAGAAAAACTGACAATCATAGAAATGCCGGCAACTGAGGGTGTAAAACAGTTGGCCAATTTATTAAAGTAAATATTTGAAATGACTGAGTTTTATTTTAACGAACTTCTTTACCCGTTACTGGTTGTAAGTTTAATATTCTTAATCCCATATATTTTCTTCCTGCTCTCACAGTACAATATCTTAAAGGTTATCCAACCGGATAACAGGCTGATGCAGCCATTCGAGGTATGGTTCCAACTGGTTCCTGTTTTTGGTTTAATATGGCAGTTCGTTGTGGTTGGTCGCATTGCTGATTCTATCAGGAACGAGTACCAATCACAAAAAGATATTTCTTTCCTCGGTATGGGTGATGGCGAACTACTGGAGAATATTAATAACCGGGTTACCTATTCAACCGGCTTCTGGTATTGTGTAATGGTTTGTTGTTCATTGATACCGATATTAGGCTTCATTACCGGAATAGGAGCATTGGCATTGTGGATCACCTACTGGCGGCAACTGATCAAACATAAAGAGATCATCCAGCAATCAAATCTGGGATGATCAACGATCTTCTCTTTTTTCATGAAACCTGATCCCGAGTGCTGCCAGTTCAGCAAGCACCGGTTCATAGATATCTTTAGAAGTAGGTATGTGAAGTCCGGTCATTTTAATTTTACCCTTCAGCATTAATTTAGCTGCAATGCCCAATGGCAATCCTACTGTTTTTGCCATGGCCGTTCTCAAACTATTTTCTCCCTTTACAACTAATGAACTCCTTGTAACAGATCTTTTTGTTCCGGTTATATACTCAATCTCATGCAACATTACAATCATATCTTTATCGTAGGGACGAAGGCTAAGTTTTTTCTCTACCGCAAACTGAAGAATATCTGCCGGACTACAGAATCCTTTGTTCACTAAAGTTTCTTCATCATCAAGGCCCAAAAAGAAAAGTTGTTTTAAAGTAAGATTCGCTTCATGCATTTTATGTGCCAGGAACGCAGCAGCTTTATCTTTTACAGCATCAATCTCCACTTCTTCAAGGTTCCCTTTATCATCAGCAGCCATAAAAGTTTCAGGCACCTGCTCACCTACTTCTGCAGCTTCATTTTCTGCTTCCATCAGCTTCATCAGGTTCTCAAGGAGGTCTTTTGTCTCCGCAAACCTCTCAGTTAGTTTCTGATTAATCCAGTCACCAAAGCCATTCTTATCCATATGTTCCTTGAATACTTGCTGCAGGCTTTTGTTATCTGTTTCGTACCGGGCAGTTTCATCTGTGAGTTTCAGTTCAATGATATTTTTCCAGCCATACATAAAATCGGGATGACGCAATGTAGTACGGATAAATGTATCTGTCTGTTCCAGCCCATACAAGGTGGTATAACTAAGAGAATCACGGTTAGGATACCAGCTCAAAAAACCAAGTTCAGGGATCTCTACCAACCGGTCAGCAGCAAACAATTCTTCATGTGTCAATTTCTTCTCTTTTCCTTCTTCCCGAAAATGAGCACCTGCTTTACCAGCCATGATAATGTTGCGGGGATTCCAGCTGATTTTATAATGCCAGGGATTATCATCGCTTTCCGGTGCTACCAATCCTCCGCAATGTGATCTGAAAGAAGTAATGGTACCGCCATTTGCATGTATTTCATCAATAAGTTGCATGGCACTCATATGGTCGATCCCGGGATCTAGTCCCATTTCACAAAGAAAGAGGAGCTTCTGCTTATCAATCTCCGGCTGTAATTTTTTTATTTCTTCGTCTACATAAGAGGCGGTTAATAAATTCTTATGCTGCCTCACACATTCTTTTGCTACTTCTATATGAAGATGGGGGGGAAGTAAAGAGATAACAATATCTGCTGAACGAATATACTTTGTCGTCTCCCCGTTATTATTGATATCAAAGGAGACTGCCTTTGCATTTCCAGAACCGCCAATTTTTGATTGAGCCAGTTTAATATCAGCATCAACCACAATGATACTCCAGTTCTCAGCTATTGCATTCTCCAATAGATAATCAATTAATACAGTAGCAGATTTACCAGCACCAAATAATAAGATCGTCTTCATTCTTAATCCAGTTAGAAAACCTGAAAATTAGGACTAAAAACCCATAAAACCAGCCTGTTTTTCAATCTGTTAACTAATCCACAAGAGTGGATAAAATAGCATAAAAAACACCTCCTTTTATCAGGTTTTCAAAGGTGAAAAAAGTAGATTTGCAAACCCTGAAAAAATGCCGGAATCAGGCTTAAAAAGGACGCAAAAATCAACTTAACAGAAGAAGGAAAATCACACAAATGGAAGAGAACTTAGAGCCCCTGGAAACGAACGACAGCAACCGGATCATACCAGTTAATATTGAAGAGCAGATGAAGACTGCCTATATTGACTATTCAATGTCGGTAATAGTGGGCCGTGCCCTGCCTGATGTAAGAGATGGACTAAAGCCGGTTCACCGACGCATTTTATTTGCAATGAACCAACTGGGTCTTCACTACAACAAGCCCTATAAAAAATCTGCCCGTTTGGTGGGGGAAGTGTTGGGTAAATATCATCCGCACGGAGATACTTCTGTATACGACGCTATGGTGCGTATGGCACAGGAATGGAGTATGCGCTACACTATGGTGGATGGACAGGGAAATTTTGGTAACCAGGATGGAGATGGCCCGGCAGCGATGCGCTATACAGAAGCAAGGCTGGAGCGTCTGGCAGAGCATATGCTTGATGATATTGAAAAAGATACTGTTGATTTCCAATTAAACTTTGATGATTCTGAGAAAGAACCCACTGTTCTGCCGACCAGGGTTCCGCAATTATTAGTGAATGGATCGAGTGGAATTGCCGTAGGCATGGCCACCAATATGATGCCTCATAATCTTTCTGAAGTGATTGATGGTTGTGTTGCATTTATCGATAACCGTGAAATAACGATTGATGAATTAATGCAGCATGTAAAAGCTCCTGATTTTCCAACAGGAGGTATTATTTATGGAATGGAAGGCGTGAAAGCTGCTATGCACTTTGGAAGGGGCAGGGTAGTGGTAAGAGGTAAATTAAGTATTGAAGCAAAACCAAGTGGCCGTGAACAGATCATTATTACAGAGGTTCCTTACCAGGTAAACCGTGATGCCTTGACAAACCGTATCGGGGAACTGGTGAATGAGAAGGTCATCGAAGGAATTGCACATGTAAACAACGAGTCGAATAATAAAGAAGGTACCCGGGTGGTGATTGACCTGAAAAGGGATGCTATCGCTAATGTTATCGTCAATCAGCTATACAAGCTAACCGACCTTCAAACTTCTTATGGTATCAACAACGTGGCAATCGTAAAAGGAAGGCCGAAGACACTTAACCTGAAAGAATTAATCACTGAGTTTGTAGAATTCAGGCATGAGGTAGTGGTAAGAAGAACAAAGTTTGAACTACAGGAGGCCGAGAAAAGAGCACATATCTTAAAAGGATATCTTATTGCATTGGATCATCTTGATGAAGTGATTGCCCTGATCCGTTCTTCTGCTACCCCTGATATTGCCAAAGATAACCTGGTCAATGCCGGTTGGGGTCTGGATGAGATACAGGCCAAAGCGATACTGGAACTCCGTTTGCAACGGTTGACCGGTATGGAAAGAGATAAGATCAAAGAAGAGTTTGAAGAACTTATGAAATTGATCGCTCACCTGAATGAAATACTGGCCAACGAAGGAATGAGGTTTGAGATTATTAAAAATGAATTGCTGGAAATAAAAGAAAAATTCGGTGACGAAAGACAGACAGAAATCACCTACCTGGATGATGAAGTAAAAATCAAAGACCTTATTAAGGAGGAAGATGTTGTTATCACCATTTCTCACCTTGGATATATCAAACGGACACCGGCCGATGAATACCGGGCACAGAGAAGAGGCGGACGGGGTGTAATGGGAGGAAAAACAAGAGATGAAGATTATATTGAACATCTTTTTGTGGCATCTACACATCACACCATGCTTTTCTTTACCGAAAAGGGAAGAGTGTACTGGCTAAATGTATATGAAATCCCGGAAGGGGAGAAAACAGGGAAGGGCCGTGCCATTCAAAACCTGATGCAATTGCCGCCGGATGATAAGGTCAGAACCATAATCGATGTAAAAGATTTAAAAGATACAGATTTTGTAAAGTCACACAATATCGTTTTGTGTACTAAAAAAGGTATAATTAAGAAAACGGAATTGGAGGATTTCAGCCGCCCGAGACAAACCGGTGTAAATGCTATTACTATCGTAGAAGGGGATGAGTTGCTGGAAGCAAAACTTACAGATGGCAAATCTGAAATAATGATGGCCGTGAAAAGTGGCCGGGCTATCCGTTTCTCAGAAGAAAAGGTAAGAGCTACCGGGCGGGGTGCCATTGGTGTAGCCGGTATTGAAGTGGATGATGAGCATGATGAGGTGGTTGGTATGATTTGTGTAAATCCCGAAACGGATGCATCAAAAACGGTGCTGGTGGTAAGTGAGAAAGGATTTGGCAAAAGAACACCGGTGGATGAATATCGTTTTACAAACAGGGGAGGCAAGGGTGTAAAAACAATCAATGTAACAGATAAAACAGGGCCTCTCGTTGGTATATTGGATGTAGCCGAAAGAGAAGATATCATGATAACCTGTAAAAGTGGCGTTACCATCCGGATGCCGGTAAGCGGTATCAGTGAACAGGGCAGGGCCACACAGGGAGTGAAACTGATAAAGCTGGATGAAGGTGATGAAATTGCTGCTATTACCAACCTGAATGACCAGGCAGCACAAAATGGTAATGGTGATGCAAGTACAGAAGGAAAAGAGGGGGATAATGACGCAACCGCTTCAGATGAAACTTCATCTTCGGAAGGTAGTGTTGACTAAAAAATTAATTAAACAATCTAATAAACATGAAAAGGATCTTATTCCTCTTAACGATCAGCTTGTCAGTCTTTATTGCGAAGGCGCAGAATATAGACAATATTAAAGCATCACTGATGCTGAACCAGCTTGAAAAAGCTAAAACGGATTTTGATAAAGCAATCACAAACGCAAAATTTGCAGGCAAAGCGGAAGCTTATATTTTAAAGACCGCAATTTATGCAGGCCTGGCTATGGCTGAGGATAAAAAAAATACTCCCGCAGCAGAGCAGCTTACAAATGAAGCAGAAGCCGCTTTTACCAAGTATAAAGAAATGGAACCGTCCCTCGCATTAATGTCCGATCCTATATACCAGAATGGTCCTATTAATCTTTACTCAAGTTTTTATACTGCAGGATATACTGATTATAGCAATAAGAAATGGCAAACCGGTCTTGCTAAATTAAAAAAGGCCATTGAATTCTCTGATCTTTTGATCGCCAGAAAGTTAATTAATGTACCGGTTGATACCAATGTACTTATTCTTGCTGCCATTACCGCGGAAAACTCAGGCAACAAGGATGATGCAGCTAAATATTATACCAGGCTTGCAGATGCTAGTGTAGCAGGAGACGGTTTTGAAGGAGTTTATCGTTTCCTGGTTAGTCATTCTTTTGCAAAAAAGGATATGGCTTCCTTTGAGAAGTATAAGGCCCTTGGAAAACAATTTTATCCCAAAAGCGACTATTTCGACTATGATAAGATAGATTTTGCAGTGGGTTTGATGACCAATTTCAACGATAAACTAAAAGCCCTTGAGGAAGTGCTTGCTACCGATCCAGATAATTACAAAGCTAACCAGGTATTAGGTGAAATAATTTATGACACATTGAACCCCAGGGATGATAATCCGCCACCACCGCCTGCTAACGCAGCTGAACTCGAAAATAAAATGATTGCGGCTTTCAATAAATCCGCCAAAGCAAAACCAGGATCTGAAATTCCATTCCTGTACATTGGCGACCACTTTATTAACAAAGCCTCAAAAGTAAATGGCGCAAGAGAAGCTCATGCAAAAGATATGAAGGCAAGAACAAAACCCGGCGCAATGGCTTCCAAAGAAGATATTGCTAAAAGAGATGCGCTGGATAAAGAGTATGGAGAAACGCTGGAAGGAGCCCGGGAACCTTATGAAGCAGCTGCAGCGATCTTTGCAACAAAAACAGACATGCATACAAGAGACAAGCAACAATACAAAAAAGCAGCAAGCTATCTTGCCGATATTTATGCTTTTAAAAAAGCAATGGCCAAAGGGAAGCCTGCTGACCAGGCTAAGTGGGCAGCAGAAGAAAAGAAGTGGAATGAGAGATATGACAGTATCAAGTAATTGGTTCAGAGGGGAAGGTCACAGAGATGTGGCCTTTCTTAATCACCTTTTACTTAACATAACATAAATTATAGGAAAAATTTATCCAATAACAAGTGAAAGCGGGTATTGGCGATAACTCAAGGTCTGAGTAGCTTGCATACAAATCACCCATTATGCAAATTCTAAAATCCTTGCTGATATACTCATTTGCCACATTTTTAGTTGCATGTAACGGCACAGCCACAAAAGCTGATAGCGATGATATGCCACCAGAAAAAAAAGAAGTTGATAATTTAAATACAATTGCATCACCTCCGGCTGCCGGTACGGATGCAAATATGGCAACACTCCCCGACAGCAGTAAATCAGCAACAGAGCCAAATAAGATTCTTGCCAATATCGATCAATACCTGTTATCCAGTGCTGTGATCCCGGAGAATACTTCAAATACCGATGGATTTATCGGCGCAGCCGTAAAGATTGAGAATACGTTGAAAAAAACCAGCTTTCAAAAAATAATGGTGGAGGTCAGTATTTTACTGGCAGATGATAAAGAATACCGGACAGATTATCATACATTATATAATATTGAACCCGGCAGTATAAAGACCATTAAAATACCAAATACCTCCCGGGGTGCAAAAATTGTGAGCCACATTGTGAAAGTAAAAAGTGATGAACTAACCAAAGGAGAATGGGTATTGACCGGCAGCAGATTTGTACCCCGCTAAATTATGAACCTGAGAGATACGATCCTTGCACAGCACTCCAAGACGAACTGTACTAAAATTGTACAATGGATCGGCAACAACCAGGAACGGTTCAATACTCTCTTCGATTTATTTCTTTATGATGATGATTGGTGTGTTACACAAAGAGCTTCCTGGCCACTCAGCTATGCTGTTCAGAGGCATCCGGAGTTAATCAAACCACATTTTGGCAAACTATTGAAGAACCTGAAAAAACCAAAGCTTCATGATGCGGTTAAACGTAACACTGTACGGCTTTTACAAGATATAAACGTTCCTGAACGGTTTCGTGGTGACCTGATGGACACCTGTTTTGGTTATATCTCCTCTCCGGTGGAAAAACCAGCCATTAAAGCATTTTCTCTTACGATACTTCATAACTTATCAGCCCAATACCCCGACATAAAACAGGAATTAAAAGCCATTATTGAAGATCGATGGGAGTATGAAACTGCCGCCTTTAAATCAAGAGCTAAGAAAATACTTAAGGCTCTTTAGATTAATGCTGGTGCAGGTAGCCTGACAAATTATAAATAAACAGTAAAGAAAATATCACTGCAAATGAAATAAACAATGTATTCATCCCGATTTCACCAATTTTGAAAATCAACTTCTTTGGTATTTCATACATAGGGTAATAAGCAAATTGTGTAATCACTTTACCGATCCAGTAAGCAGCAATAAGACCCGTCAATGCAATAGCTAATCCTGTTTGATTCTTCATATCTTCTGTAAATAAAATTGAAATCAGTCCAAAAGAAAAATTAAGCCCCTGTATATACCTCCCATAGGTTTTTGCAATTTCCTGGTTCAATGGCTTTAGTTTTTTTATGTCATTGTACCAGTCAAAAACCACATGTCGTATATAAGGATAAATAATAGCCGTAACTATCTGACCGATTGCACCAGCAATAATCAGCCAATTCGGAATTGTCCATTTCATAACCTGTTATTTTTTGTGTAAGGCCCCTCCCGGTCAAACTCTCTGAATATTAATCGCAGGTTCTGATCATACGTAACATAATTGTATAACCAGTTCATGAAAACAAAGAATCTGTTCTTCACTCCCAGTATAAGCATCAGGTGAAGTCCCATCCAGATCAGCCAGGCGAAAAAACCACCAAAATGAAGCCTTGGCCTCGGCATATCCACTACAGCCAGGTTTCTGCCGACTGTAGCCATTGATCCTTTATCATGGTAGGTAAATTCATACAACCTGGACCGGTTTGATTTCCTTTCCATCATTATAAGATTAGTCGCCAGCATATCTGCCTGTTGAATGGCCACCGGCGCTACCTGCGGATGACCAGCCGGATAGCTATCGGTTTCCAGGTAAGCCAGATCACCTAAGGCATAAATATTATCATGACCAGGCACTTTACAATACCGGTCAATTTTTATCCTGTTCCCTCTTGCAATCAAAGAATTATCAATTCCACCGGGAATATTTCCTTTAATCCCTGCTGCCCATATTACAGTGGCAGAAGGAATCAGCTTACCATCCTGCAGTTCAACATCTTTACCATCATAATTTTTTACGAGAGCTCCTGTAATCACTTTCACACCCAATTTCTCAAGGTATTTTTGAGATTTTACTGAAGATTTCTCACTCATTGCAGCCAATGTCTTTCCGGCGCCTTCCAATAAGTAAATATTCATTTTTGAAAAATCCAGTTCAGGATAATCCTTTGGTAAAACATATTTTTTCATTTCTGCCAATGCGCCGGAGACCTCTACTCCTGTTGGTCCGCCACCCACTACCACTATATTCATTGCTTTTTGCAAAGATTGTTCATCTGTAATGGTATGAGCCTCTTCAAAAAGATGCAGAAGCCGGTGCCTGATCTGCAAAGCTTCTACCGTTGACTTCATCGGGAAAGCATGATTGGCAAGTTGAGTATTACCAAAAAAATTGGTGTCTGCACCGGTAGCTAATACCAGCACATCATAGCTGATCTCTTCAATAGTAGTTATAATTTTATTTTCCGCAGGGATCACTTCTTTCAATTCAGCCAGCCTTATACGTACGTTTTTACTTTTCTGAAACACTTTCCTGAGCGGGAATGAAATATTACTTGCATCAAGCCCGGCCGTAGCCACCTGGTAAAAAAGCGGCTGAAACTGATGATAATTGAACCTGTCTACCAGTACTACTTCAAACCCGGCTTTGTTATTCAGTTTGCGGGCTAATCTTAATCCACCGAATCCGGCACCAACTATAACGACTTTCATAATTTGTTTTTTATGTATTACAACACAAATTTACATTATTTTCAATAATTATTGAAAATTTAGGAATTAATTTTTATGCCAAAAAAAGAGCTTCTCAGCCCTTTCAAAAACTATCTTATGCAAGTTCAATACAGCATTCTGACCTTGATCGTCGCTTTGACCTCCTTTAATAAATGAAGGGCCTGGGAAGATAGTTTCTTATCCACATCCAGTACCACATACCCTATCTCATCATTCGTTTTAAGGTACTGCCCGACAATATTGATATTATGTTTGGAAAGTTGGGTATTGATAGCGGAAAGAACCCCGGGCACATTATTATGTATGTGCAAAATTCGATGACTCCCCTCCTGCGGCGGTAAGGCCAGCGCAGGCACAGTATGTGAACCAAATGTGATACCTTTTTCCAGGTAATTATACAGCTTGATACTTACATCCTCACCAATATTTTGCTGTGCTTCTTCTGTACTGCCACCGATATGCGGGGTAAGTATTACATTGGGAAGGTCCTGTAATGGTGTTTGAAAATGGTCCCCGTTTTTTTCCGGCTCCCATGGATATACGTCCACAGCAGCACCACTGATATTTCCTTCCAGTATTTCTTTCCGCAGCGCTTCGAGATCAACTACCTCTCCCCTTGCATAGTTGATGAGGATAGCCCCTTTTTTAAAATGCTTCAGATTGGTTTTACTGATCAGGTTTTTTGTTTGCGCTGTCTCCGGGACATGCAATGTAACCACATCGGCCCTGCTTAATAATTCCTTTAAGGACTTGGCATCTTCTGCATTACCCAGTGGCAACTTTGTTTCCACATCATAAAAAAGGACTTTCATACCCAGGGCTTCTGCAAGCACACTTACCTGGCTACCGATATTTCCATAACCGATTATGCCAAGGGTCTTTCCCCGCAATTCATAGCTGCCTTTGGCGTCTTTCATCCATATTCCTTCATGCGCCGCTTTATTTTTATCAGGTATTCTTCTGATAAGCATGATCGCTGCGCCTATTACCAGTTCAGCAACCGATCTTGTATTGGAATAAGGTGCATTAAAAACCACCACCCCATTTTTTGTAGCCTCTTTTAAATCAACCTGGTTTACACCAATACAAAAACACCCTATAGCCTGTAATTTCTTTGCTGCTTCCAGTATCTTTTTTGTTATCTGGGTTTTTGAACGGATACCCAGGATATGAACATCTTTTATCTCATCAATTAATTGTTCTTCCGTCATCGCCTTTGATATTTTATCAACTTTTACATAGCCATGATGACGAAAATTTTTAACTGCTGCGTCACTTATATTTTCAAGGAAAAGTATCCTGATTTTTTCTTTTGGGTAACTGGTGGTATTGCCTGCTTTTGTCATACAGCAAATATACTACGTACTAATCTGCCCTTTTTGCCCCGGAGAATAATCTGATCAAAAAATATTAACACTAACAGTTGTTTTCTATTAACATTTGTAGTGCCGCTGGGGAAAACTATTAGTTTGCCCGCTATACAGGGCTTCTATTTTTGTAACGAAACCAATGACGACCTCTTGAAGACGTTTTATTGCCTTTTATTGTTTGCCTTTCTGGGATATTGTTGCAATACTTCTTCCCGTGATAAAAAACCGGAAGAGGATTCATTACAATACTACCCGGTTACACCGGAAAAAATTGATCAGCAGGAATTCAGAGAATACTACCGGAAACTAACTGCATTTTTCGACACCACGTTGCTCAGGAACAGCAATTTTAATGGCGGAATCCTTATTGCAAAAAATGGTTCTGTTATATATGAGAAGTATACAGGCAAAGTTGATCTTCGCAAAAAAGATACATTAACAGAAAATACGTCCCTGCATATTGCTTCAACGACTAAGACATTTACAGGTGTTGCTATTCTCAGGTTGATACAGGAAAGCCGGCTTTCACTGAATGATACCATCACAAAATTTTTTCCTTCGCTTCCCTATCCGGGCATAACAGTAAAGATGTTACTGAATCACCGCAGCGGATTACCGAATTATGTGCATTTTATGGATAAAACCAGCTGGGATAAAAAACAATATGCTACTAATGCCGATGTGCTTTCCATCCTTATAAAAGATAAACCAAACATTAATTTTCAGCCCGGCAAACGATTCAGTTATTGCAACACCAATTATATATTGCTTGCCATGATCATTGAAAAAATAACCGGTAAACCCTACCCGGAATATATGCAGCAAAAGTTCTTCGTGCCGCTGCAAATGAAAAACACCTATGTATTTACATTGAAAGATACACTTACGGCTACTCCTTCCTTCAACTACAATGGCAATTACTGGAATTTTGATTTCCTGGACGGAACCTATGGTGATAAAAATATCTACAGTACACCACAGGATCTGCTGAAATGGGACCAGGCTCTATATACTGACCAGGTGCTCAGTAAACCGTTATTGGATTCTGCGTTTGCACCCTATAGTTTTGAAAAACCCTCCATTCATAATTATGGCCTCGGATGGCGCCTGCAGCTTTTACCAAATGGCAAGAAAGTAGTATATCATTTTGGTAAATGGCATGGATTCAATGCAGCATTTGCCCGGCTTACAGACGAGAAAGCCACCATTATCATTTTGGGAAACCGGTTTACAAGAAGTATTTATGGCACAGCACATCTATGCTATGATATTTTTGGCGACTACTTACAAAAGGGAGTAAAAGACGAGGAAGAATCAGATTCTCTCTCTACAAAAAAAGGTGAACCTGCTACTGCAGAACGTAAGAAAATTCCCTCCAAAAAAATCAATAAGAAATCCAGAAGCTAAATCAACTTATTTCTGGAAAAACTTGCTGACCTTTATAGAGGCATGAAAATTCTTTCAGCAGAAGAAATTCGCTTATGGGATCAGTTTACTATACTGAACGAGCCCATATCATCCATTGACCTGATGGAAAGAGCAGCCACGGCAAGTACTGACTGGTTGCTAAAAAAATATCCCGATGCTTCTTCCTTTGGTATTTTCTGTGGAAAAGGAAATAATGGTGGTGACGGGCTCGCCATTGCCAGGATGCTGATGGAAAAAGGCTTTTTAGTTACTGTTTATATATTGGAATTTGGTCACAAAGGCACAGAAGATTTTCAAACCAACCTCGCAAGGCTTCATCAATTTCCAAATGCAGATATACACTTTATACAATCAACTGAGCATTTTCATTCTTTTCCAGCCGGGCAAATTGTGATTGATGCCTTGTTTGGATCAGGTTTAAATCGTGGCGTCGAGGGAATAACAGCATTACTCGTCCGGCATATCAACCATTCTGGTTGTGAAGTCGTTTCAATTGATATTCCCAGCGGACTTTTTACCGATCGTTCATCAACGGGAAATTTATCTGTCAAAGCCAACTTTACTCTGAGTTTTCAATGTTACAAGCCAGCTTTTCTTTTTGCAGAAAATGAAGATGCTGTTGGCGAAATACACCTGCTCGATATCGGTCTTCATCAGGGATTCTATAATAGCATCAGCAGCCGGTTTGAACTATTAGATGATACAATTATACACTCTATTCACAAGCCCCGTAAACGGTTTGCCCACAAAGGTAATTACGGCCATGCCTTACTGGTAGCGGGCAGTTATGGAAAAATTGGTGCTGCCGTACTGGCTGCCAAAGCCTGCCTGCGGAGTGGTGCCGGCTTATTGTCCTGTCATATACCAACCTGTGGTTATACCATTCTGCAAACTGCCGTTCCTGAAGCAATGGTGATGACAGATTTCAATTCTTCTTTCTGTACAAAAATTGAAGATGACCTTTCTGCTTTCGAAGCTATTGGAATCGGGCCTGGTATTGGCACTGCCACAGAAACGAAAATGCTCTTAAGAGAGATTTTTGATTCTTACAGAAGCCCGGTTATACTCGATGCAGATGCTTTAAATATTATTGCTTCGCAAAAAGATTTACTGAAACTTGTTCCACCGGGTTCCATACTTACTCCTCATCCCAAAGAGTTCGAAAGATTGTTTGGTGAATCAGCCAATGAATTTGAAAGAGTTCTCCTGGCACTGGAAAAGGCAAAAGAGTTAAGTGCCATTATCATTCTGAAAGGCCATCATACTTTCATTGCCACACCTGATGGCCGTGGTTTCTTCAATAGTACAGGCAACCCCGGAATGGCGACTGCCGGCAGCGGCGATGTGCTTACCGGCATATTGACCGGCCTTCTTGCTCAGGGTTATAGTTCCAGCTAGACCGCAGTACTAGGTGTTTATCTTCATGGCCTGGCAGGGGATCTTGCTGCAAAAGACCTGTCAATGGAATCAATGATAGCAGGCGATATAATTGATTTTTTGGGAGAAGCTTTCCTGTTGATAAGCTAAGAATGAACCCGAAAAAGGGAGCTAAAAGCAGGCCTGAAATAGTAGATTTTCCCCTTCAAAAGATTGAAAATAAAGCCCCTTCCGGGGTTTGGGGCATTGGCAGCCAAACCCTATCTTTGCCGCCCGGCTAAAAGGCCGGTTTTCATTAAATCTTGATTAAGAATCAACTCTTATGGACAAATTGATTTATCTGGTGCCCGTAATGGGACTGATTGGCTTGCTTTATACCCTTATAAAGTTCAATTGGGTTTCCAAACAAGATGCCGGCAACGACCGCATGAAAGAAATCAGCAACTATATTGCTGAAGGTGCTATGGCCTTTTTGAAAGCAGAGTGGAAAATACTGGGCTATTTCGTGGTGATCGTTGGTATTCTGCTGGCGGTAATGGCTACTTCCAATCCACACTCTCACTGGCTGATCGCTGTTGCATTTGTGGTAGGTGCAGTATTCAGCGCCACTGCAGGTTATATCGGTATGAAAGCCGCTACAAAAGCAAATGTACGTACAGCTAATGCAGCCCGTACCAGTTTGAGTAAGGCCTTGAATGTATCCTTTACCGGTGGGGCTGTAATGGGAATGGGTGTTTCAGGTTTAGCAGTACTTGGTTTGGGAGGTTTATACATTGTATTGAAACAGGTATTTGCTCCGGATGCACCTGTGAACTCAGATGAAATGATCAAGACAATAGAAGTGCTCACCGGTTTTTCATTGGGTGCAGAATCAATTGCCTTATTTGCCCGTGTGGGTGGCGGTATTTACACAAAAGCTGCCGATGTGGGAGCTGACCTGGTGGGTAAAGTGGAAGCTGGAATTCCGGAAGACGACCCAAGAAACCCTGCCACTATTGCTGACAACGTAGGAGATAACGTTGGTGATGTGGCTGGTATGGGAGCTGACCTTTTTGGTTCCTATGTAGCCACAGTTCTTGCTACTATCGTTTTAGGTCAGCAAACAACAGTTGTATTTGGTGATGATGTGTTGGGAGGTTTCTCTCCTATCATATTACCAATGCTGATAGCCGGAGTAGGAATTTTATTTTCTATCATCGGTACCTGGTTTGTTCGAATAAGTGATACAGCCGGTATCAGTACAGATAATGTGCAGAAGGCATTGAACATGGGTAACTGGGGTTCAATTATCTTGACTGCTGCTGCTTCTGCCGGGTTAGTATATTTTATTCTCCCTGAAGCTATGGAGTTAAGAGGTGTGATGTTTACTAAGTGGGGTGTTCTCGGTGCTATTGGAGTTGGATTATTAGTAGGTGCTTTGATGAGCATCATTACTGAATATTATACGGCAATGGGCAAAGGGCCGGTTAATTCCATCATTAAACAATCATCTACCGGTCATGCTACCAATGTAATCGGTGGTCTGGCTGTAGGTATGGAATCTACCTTCCTCCCTATTCTTGTTTTAGCAGGTGGTATCTGGGGTTCCTACCAGTTTGCCGGTCTGTATGGTGTGGCAATTGCTGCTGCCGGTATGATGGCAACAACTGCCATGCAGTTAGCTATTGACGCCTTCGGTCCTATTGCAGACAATGCAGGCGGTATTGCTGAAATGAGTGAACTCCCAAAAGAAGTAAGAGAAAAAACGGATGTGCTGGATGCGGTAGGTAATACTACTGCTGCCACCGGAAAAGGTTTTGCCATTGCCTCTGCTGCATTGACAGCACTGGCTTTGTTTGCTGCCTTTGTGGGTGTGGCCATGCCGGACAACCAGCATATTGATATCTACAAAGCGGATGTATTAGCTTCCCTATTTGTGGGGGGTATGATACCATTTATATTTTCTTCACTGGCCATTCGTGCCGTAGGACAGGCTGCAATGGCCATGGTGGAAGAAGTACGCCGCCAGTTCCGTACCATTCCGGGCATCATGGAAGGAACAGGTAAGCCGGAGTATGATAAATGTGTGGCTATCTCTACACAAGCTTCTATAAAGAAAATGATGCTGCCCGGTGCCATTACTATTATCTCTCCGTTGGCTATTGGTTTTACATTAGGCCCAGAAGCATTAGGCGGTTTTTTAGCCGGTGCTACTGTAAGTGGTGTACTGATGGGAATGTTTCAGAACAATGCAGGTGGTGCATGGGATAATGCAAAAAAATCATTTGAAAAAGGAGTAGAGATAAATGGGGAAATGTATTACAAAAAATCAGAACCGCATAAAGCATCTGTAACAGGTGATACCGTGGGAGATCCCTTTAAAGATACTTCCGGCCCTTCCATGAATATTTTGATTAAATTGATGTCGATCGTATCATTGGTCATTGCTCCTACCCTGGCACAAATAAATGCTAAGAAAGCAGAAGTACCTGTAGTACCGGAAGCGCCAAAACCAATGGGAAAAGAATATAGAATGAAATCTGAGCCGGTGGCAGCTGTCAATAAAGCTACTACAGCACAGTATCAATAAAAGCTTAATCAGAACCATTACATAAGTCCCGCTGTTTCTACAGTGGGGCTTATTTTTTGTAGCTGATTACGATATTTTATTGACCATTCTTCTCCCCAAAGAGAGTTCAAACATAGCGCTTTCCGCATCTGTTGATCTTTGCAGAAGCAACACGCCGCTGTTGTGTCTTGTGTGTAGAAGCGCAGCGAAGGCAAGAGACCAGCAGCAGGAACAGAGGGAAAGCTTTATCTTAGTTCTTGATCTAAGTATTTATTAATAATCATTTTAATTGATATGAATTTTGTATTGGCGATATTTTCTATTTTGTTCAACATCTATGTTGATTCCAATTGTAAAATGGTTATGCTTTCATCAAAAGAAGGGATATTAAGGCCGCTTGCTTATACTAAGGCAGATTTTTGGCAACAGGATAGCAATGAAATTGACACTCTACACATCAACGATTTAGAAAAATTAAGCAGAATTGATAATAGACTAATGAAAATGATACCAATTAATAACGAAATTGATTATAAAAGAGCATTAATCAGATATAAAAACGGTGTTTGTTTGGATACTATATACACTGACAGTTTTTTTCATGATTGGGAGATAAATAACCGTTTTTTTGAAGATAAATCAGAGGAGCTTAAAGTATTATTTTATTCGCTCCTATCTAAAAAGAATTGATTTCGCCTTTGTTGGAGTTTCTGAATAAGTATCATGCCGTTGCTGTGTGTTGTGTGTAGGTTATTGTGGTAGGCCAAAACACCAACAACACAACGAGTAGGAAATCATATCTTAGTTTTTTAAACTGATGACTTCCTTTATAACTGAGTATCTGCAATTTTTCACTGCCATTTATCAAACATTGCTGACTTTGGGACACCCGGAGTAGAAATAAGTGTATCACTGAACCAACTCCTTACTTTCTCCCCAGTTTCATCTTTGAAAGATTTGTGATGATACTCATTGGTATCCGGCTCATACTGGTATTCATTTTTCCAGTCGGTATAGTGCATTGCTACTTGTTCAATGGCATGGAGGATATAATTGATATCCTCATCCGTCATCACAGGGTGAATGGACATCCGCACCCAGCCAGGCTTACAGGAAAGATCGCCTTTGTGCATTTCTTCCAGTATTTCATACGAATGCAGCTGATCTACATGCAGCAGCATATGGCCGTAGGTACCTGCACAGGCACAACCGCCTCTTGTCTGCACCCCGAACCTGTCATTCAATAATTTAACTACAAGATTGAAATGGGCGCCTTTCAGTAAAAAAGAAATAACACCAAGGCGGTGTGTCGTTTCTCCCTCGAGTATTTCAATGCCGGGAATACCCGGTAATTTGGCAAAAATTATTTTCAATAACTCTTCTTCCCGTTTCAGCATATTCTCCACTCCCATTTCTTCTTTCAGCTTTATAGCCAATGCTGCTTTGATACCCTGCAGGAAAGGCGGCGTACCGCCATCTTCCCGGTGCTCAATGTCATTAATGTATTCATGTTGTTTCCATGGATTGGTATAGGTAACCGTACCCCCGCCCGGCTGATCGGGAATGATGTTCTTGTATATTTTTTTATGAAATACCAGCACTCCCGGTGTTCCCTGCCCACCCAGGAATTTATGCGGAGAAAAGAAGACAGCATCCAGGTGCGCCCCTTCTTCTGCCGGATGCATATTGATGGATACATAAGGAGCTGAGCAGGCAAAATCAACAAAACAAAGTCCATTGTGGCCATGAACCAACTTCGCTACTTTATGGTAAGGGGTCTGGATGCCAGTTACATTGGAACAACCGGTGATAGCCGCAATCTTATGTTGCCTGTCTTTATATTCAATCAGCAATTTCTCTAATGAAGACAAACAGATGTTACCAGATTCGTCATTTGGAATGATCTCTACATCAGCAATGGTCTCCAGCCAGGAGGTCTGGTTAGAATGATGTTCCATATGTGACACAAAGACCACTGGCTTCAGGTTTACATCCACATCAAGATAATTACTAAATAGTTCGTGGATTTTCAACACACTGTTCGTCAGTTCATGTGAAGCAGGTAATCTTCCCGGTTTTACATAATCCATAATGCGTTCGGGAATACGGAGTCCCAGCAACCGTTGTAATTTATTTACGGCACCTGTCATACCACTACCAGCAAAGATGAGTACATCATCAGGGCCGGCATTGATATGCTTTTTAATGATCTGTTTGGCCAGTTCATAGGCTTTGGTCATCGCAGTTCCGGTTACAGTAGTTTCCGTATGCGTATTGCCCAGCAATGGCATTATCTCCCTGGCAATGCGGTCTTCGATAGGCTGATAAGCCCGGCCACTGGCTGTCCAGTCAGCGTATACCATTTTTTGTAAGCCGTAAGGCGATTCAAAACTGGTGTCTATTCCTATGATATTTTCCCGGAAGGATTTAAAATAGTCTTGTAGCAAGGGGCAAGTTTAATTTAAAAGTAAAATAATTTTCAAACGATAGTTAGTATTTGTGATTAACCGGGTTATTTGCAACACAAACTGTAACCTTTCGGTGTCATATTCGTCTCATCGTTAACGGTTGTTAAAAAAGGCTAAAAATAGTTGTCATTTACTTGTCTTACGAAATTAGTCGTATATTCGGGTCATAAATCGGAATACTATGTCAGCGCCAAAATTGATAAAACCAACGGAAAGTGAGCTGGAAATACTCCAGATCCTCTGGAACAAAGGAACAGCTACTGTAAGGGATGTACATGAAGAACTGGCCCAGACGAAGGATGTTGGCTATACCACTACCCTTAAGCTGATGCAGATCATGAATGAAAAGGGAATTGTGAAAAGGGATGATTCTATGCGTACCCATGTGTACCAGGCAGCGGTGAACAAGGAAAGAACACAAAAACATTTATTAGGAAAAATGATAGATAGTCTTTTTGGCGGCTCCCCAACACAACTGGTTATACAGGCATTGGGTGATGAGAGCCATAAGGCCAGTCCCGAGGAATTGGAAAAGATCCAGGCATTGCTGGATAGTCTTAAAAAACAATAACCATGACCGGCATCCAGCTTCACTTACTGCAAGCCCTTGGTTGGGCAGTACTCAACAGTCTCTGGCAAATGGCGTTGCTCTGGGTAATTTACCAGGTGGTAACTGCTTTTCTGAAAAATACAAAGGCATCATACAAAAGTGTACTGGCAACCACCCTGCTTTTTGCAGGTTCTTTTTGGTTTATTTATACGTTCCTTATTGTTTATTCCGATATTTCTGAAGGTGGTACGGCAGGTACTTTAATTTCATCGGGCCATGAAGTTCATAACTGGTTGCTGCAAAGCCTTCCTTTTATTTCCGGGGCTTACCTGTTATTACTGGTGCTTCCTGTTTTGCGTTTTATCCGCAACTATCGTTATGTGCAGGTGATAAGAAAATACGGACTCAGCAAGATCAATGTGGACTGGAGAATATTTGTCAGGAATGTGGCGGCCAGAATGGGTATTAAAAAAGCAGTTCACATATGGGTATCCGAGTTTGTGACCTCACCTGTTACCATAGGGTTTTTTAAACCAGTCATATTAGTTCCGCTGGCAGCAATCAATCACTTAACCCCTTCTCAACTGGAAGCCGTTTTACTGCATGAACTGGCACATATCAGGAGATATGATTACTTAATTAACCTGCTGATCAATTTCATTCAGACCATTCTTTATTTTAATCCTTTTGTAAAAGCCTTTGTGAAGATCGTAGAAAGAGAAAGAGAAAAAAGCTGTGATGAAATGGTACTGCAGTTCCAGTATGATTCACATGAGTATGCTTCTGCCCTGCTTACACTGGAAAAAACGAAGCACCTGCAAAAAATATTGATCGTTGCCGCCACCGGCAATAAGAATGATATAACGCATCGTATTGAAACTATCCTGGGTGTACAAAAGAAACCGGCAATATCAGCCAATAAAATTGCAGGACTGGTTTCTGCTTTTATCTGTATCCTGGCATTGAATCTCTTTTTATTGCTCCCTGCGAAAAAATTAGAAGGTAACAATACTATTGCATATACGGATTCTCCGTCTCCTTTCAATTTTATTTCCGGCGGAGCCGATGAAGAAAACGATGAAATAAATAAAGGGGCGGTTGAGAATATTGCAGCAGCTGACAAAACTGATAATAAAACAAAACCTGAAATAGCTGCAGCAGAAGAAAGAACTCCGGTATTAAATGAGCAGGATGTTCAGGATATTGCATCATATGCCTATAAACTGGCAGGCTTTGAAGAAAAAGAGGTACCTGAGCTGAAGAGATACCAGGAGCAACAGGTGAAAGAAGCACTGGAAGCATCCAGAAAAGTATTGGAAAGCTCACAATGGAAAGTCGTAGAAAAAAGTATAGCAGATGCTTTTTCTGAAAAAGAAAAGCAGGAGTTGAAAAAAGTGTATGAAAAGGAGCTGAATAAGTTTGACTGGAACAAATGGGAAGTCAAACTAAAACAAGCCTATGAGAATATTGATTGGGAAAAAGTAAATAACCAGCTCTCGTATGCTATCAACCAGATCCGTATTGACAGTTTACAAAGAGTGTATAATGATGTAGCCATAAAGCTAAATGATATACAGAAAGAACTAAATGCCAACCAGGTTACCAGTATCCCCGATACAGATATTACATTGAAAGCAGTGGAGGACAGGAAAAGGAAAGTTCAGCAAACCCTGAATACCCTGAAGGCAGTTCGCAATAAGAAGATCGTTCACCTCTGATCCGGAGAAATTTAATAGCACCTCGGGCATGCCTCGCTGTATTTATTACCAAGCAGGAATCCAAATACTACTTCGTGTGTTCCGCTGTTGAAGTCCCGGAGAATATTATTATTGCTTGACTTATCGTAAGCATAGCTAACATTGAACGTATTACTGACATTCAATCCAAGCATACCAGCAAAGCCATCCTGGTGACGGTAACTACCCCCCAGCCACAACTGGTCACGGTATTGAAGTTTCAGGTTTACTTCCGGCTGAAATTCCTTGAATGAACTTCCTTTGATATATTTCACCATTACGGAAGGAATTGCATTTACATCATCAGATAACAAAAAGCGGTATCCTGCTGTCAGGAATAAATGCGGTACAAATCTTCCTTTGGTTAAAATAGAAGCATTATCATCTACAAAATTCAATGTTTGCGGAAGTACATTTTGTGCAGCAAACCCAATAAAATAATCCCGGGAGTATAGCCATAAACCAGCCGCCATCTGGGGCCTTATTTTAGTAAGCTGGCTGCTAAAAGCAGAACCAGTAGCCGGGTCACTCGGATCACCCGTACCGGAAAAATCATGTTTGCTTCCATCAATAGTAACTTTCGTAATACCGGCAGATAACCCTCCGGAGAGATTAGTGGTAGGGCTCAATCCGAGGTGATAGGCATAAGTAGCACTGGCCGTAAAAAAATTAAAACTTCCTGTTTTATCATTGATGATGCTTAACCCTATTCCATGATGCGGCTCGGCAGCAGTGTAGCTTTCCCAATAGGCTTTTCCTCTTGGGTTCTCGCCGGGAACTTTAAACGATGTGGAAGATGTTCTGTAATCATTCTTACCCAATGGACCATGAATGCTTAAATAGGTAGTTTTAGGTGCACCATTAATACCCACCCATTGGTCTCTCACAGCCATTTTGAGATCAGTATAGTTATCAATACCCGCAATAGCCGGGTTGATAATGAAAGGATTCACCACATATTGTGTGTAATGAGGTCTCTGCTGGCTGATGGCCATCAGTCCGGTACACAATACAATCGCCGCTGTTATAAATATTCGTTTCATAGTACTACCTGATTATATCTACATAACCGGTAACTTTCGACCGGCCATTCTTCGGGTCAATAACATAATAATATGTTCCCACAGGAACATCCTTACCATTTACCTTACCATCCCATGCCGTAGCATAACCTACAGAACGGAACACTAATTGTCCATACCGGTTGACAACATCTATAGTACAACCCGGATAACTTTCGAGGTATGGTATCACCCACCTGTCATGCACTCCATCTCCATTCGGACTGAAAATATTCGGAATGATCGGGGCTTTGAGCACTTTTACAAACACATTATCACTGGCCGAACAGCCTTGCGGTGTTGTAACGGTGAGGGTGTATGTAATATCGTCTGCCGGAGAAGCTACAGGGAAAGAACTGGTAGGATCGTTCAGTCCTGTTGGCGGTGTCCACAAATATGTCAGTGGTACACCCACGTTTAATGCAGGGGTAAGAGTAACCTGGCCGCCTTCAAGTACAAATTTATCCGGACCTGCATTTATTGCCGGTGCCGTAAAAATGTCAACGGTCTGTTCTTTATAGTTTGTACAGCCATTCGTTCCGGTATAGGTATACCTGATATTGTACTGCCCTGCCCCTATGGATGGGCTGAATAGGCCCGTTGATGTTACACCTGTACCACTAAATACTCCTGTACCGGGAAGGCCATTGAGTAATTGAGCCTGGGTGATCTGGAATGTTGGCTTATCTGTACAGGCAAATGGTATTGGAGCAAATGCCAGTGTTGGTGTAGCTAATACTGTTATTGTTTGTATGCTGGTGTTAACACAATTGATTCCTGAGTAAGCCACATATCTTACCTGGAAGGTCCTGGTAAATGGTGCCCCAAATTCAGGATATGTATGAGTATATGTTTCTCCGGGCAATGGTGTATCATCCGTTGTTTTGATGGTAGGATTATTCAGGTAATCCCAGAATATTTCTACTTTAACCACACTACCGAAGTCAACTGTTGAGGCATCTGTAATAGTTACCGCCTGATTACTGCACAATGAAGCAGGGTTTTGTACAGTGAACCCGGCAACAGGAATTGAACCATTGACAGTAAAGGTTTGCTGTACGGTGTCTTTACATCCGTTATTACTTGTTACAATCAATTGTGCTGTGTAAGGTCCTATCACAGTATACCTGTGTGTTGGATTTTGTAATGTGGATGTGTTCGGGTTTCCTGCATTTGCATTCGGATCTCCGAAATTCCATTCCCATGCTACTATTGTTCCGCTTGCTACGGTACTGGTGTCGGTAAATGGCGCCATTGGATCAGTTAAACAAACCTCAGGTGAAATGAAACCTGCTTTTGGTCTTGCATTGATAGTAACCTGGCTGGTATGAACAGCACTTATACAACCTTTATCTGTGCTTACAGTGAGAGTAACAGTATATGTTCCGGCAGCAGCAAATGTATGTGTCGGGTTCTGCAAAGTTGAAGTATTAGCAGCACCACTTCCGGGATCTCCAAAATTCCATTGCCAGTTAGTAAGTGCGCCGGCATTGGCTACAGAGGCATCAGTAAAGCTGATCGTTCTTGTTTCACAACTTGGAACAGTGAAAGTGAAATTGCCAGTTGGTAAAGGATTTACTATCACAGTTGCAGAGCCAGTCTGTGCCTGGCTGCAAGCTGTTCCGCTTCCTTCCAGTACACTCACCAGTGAATAAACGAAAGTGCCGGCAGTGGCAGTAGGAACAGGCAGGGTAACTGAATTACCCGTCGTGGTTGTTATGGTCTGGTTAGGTCCGCCATTGATAGTATACGTAAATGTATATGGCGCAGTTCCTGTGTTTCCGGTAAATGTAATATTGGGAGAAGCAGTATTTAAGCAAACTTCTGCATCACCGCTGATTGTGGCTGTTGGCAAAGCATTCACTGTAACAACTACCGACCCTGTCTGTGCCTGGCTGCAAAGATTGGTACTTCCTTCCTGCACACTAAGAAGATTATAGGTGAATGTACCCGCAGTTGCAGTTGAAACCGGTACTGTTACTGAATTACCAACAGTAGTTGTAACAACCTGGTTAGGTCCGCCATTGATATTATAAGTAAATGTATAAGGAGCTGTGCCTGTCGAACCGGTAAATGTTATGTTGGGTGATGCTGCATTCAGGCATACGGTGGCATTACCGGCAATGGTAGCTAAGGGTAGTGCATTCACCGTCACTGCTACTGATCCGGTTTGCGATTGGATACAACCAGTCGAGCTTCCTTCTTTTACATTTACCAGGGTATAGGTAAACGTACCTGTTACATTGGTTGGAACCGGTACTGTTACAGAATTACCAGCAGTAGTTGTAACAATCTGAGCAGGCCCGCCATTGATAGTATATGTGAATGTATATGGAGCCGTACCATTTGAGCCTGTAAATGTAATATCGGGTGCTGCTGCGTTTAAACATACGGTAGCATTACCGCTGATAGTTGCCGTTGGCAATGGCTTTACTACTACTGTACGGGTAGCAAAATTATTTACCGTTTGGCATCCGGCGGCCGATGTCACATTAAGTGTAACAGTGTAAGTACCGGCAACTGTATAAATATGTGTTGGGTTCTGCGTAGTAACAACAGGAGAACCATCTCCAAAATTCCAGCTCCATCCCGTAACCGTGCTGCCCGGAGCAGTACTTACATCAGAAAAACCGATAAGGCTTCCCACACAAACCTCCGGTAAGGAGTTGAATGCAGCCTGCGGCTCTGCATATACCGTATTCAGTACCTGGTTTCTTGTATCTGTACAACCATTATTGGAGGTAACTGTCAGGCTTACATTAAACGGACCGGGAGCTGCATAGTTATGCAGTGGA
>Ga0209573_1001738_pt1 | contig 31395 bp, 28 predicted proteins | sample TNRBio252014_DNA_FD_185870 | JGI IMG/M metagenome (GOLD analysis project Ga0209573, IMG submission 185870) | Wastewater treatment Type I Accumulibacter community from EBPR Bioreactor in Madison, WI, USA - TNR Reactor_6/25/2014_ DNA (SPAdes)... | ecosystem: Engineered > Bioreactor > EBPR >...
GAACTGTTTCCCTTCACTGTGGACCTGACGACCTGGAATAATCTTGTCGCGGCCAATCTTGCCGGGAATCCCAATGCGGGTGGAACGACGGGAGGAGGCGGCACGACATTCAAAGACCGGTATCGCTATGTTAACGGTGTCGTTTCGAGCGGGACTGACGAAGTCCTGGAGATCAACATCTATCCGGACGCCAACACCAACCTGCCATCGGGGAACCGAGGCACGGTCGACATTGGATCACCGAACAACAGCACCAACGATCTGAAGCGGCAGATTCAGTATGGAATCAATGCGTACGATCTGTCGTACTTTCCGGATGGCGAGATTAAATTCAATTCGCAGGGAACTCTGGTCCTGAACGGAGACACAGGAATCAGTGCGGGGATTCAGGCGTCGCTGCAGGCGATCATCGGTCAGACACGCATCATGCCGATCTTTACCACCGTCTCAGGACCAGGGAACAATGCGAACTACACGATCGTTCGCTGGGTGGGCATTCGGATCATGGCTGTGAACCTGAATGGTGGTCCAAACAACCGCCATTTGACGGTTCAGCCAACGATGATCTCGACATCTCATGGTATTCGCACGAATGGTGCGGTGAATATTGATGCAGTCATGAGTCAGCCAGTGCTGATTCAGTAAACGCGAAGGTGCTTCCGACGAGTGCTTTAAATCTGCGGTGCTGAATAGAGAAGGGCGATCGTTTCCAATTCGGAAATGATCGCCCTTCATTGTTTTCAGGAGCATTGATGGCAACGTAGAACGTTGCTTAGTCGGTGTGATTCAAGTCGCAGCTTTCTCGACGGCTTCAAGACCTGGAATCGAGATGGACTTGATCTGTACTCGCGTGTATTTCTGGCGATGACCAGTGTGACGTCGCGAATTCTTGCGGCGGCGCAGTTTCTGGATTTCCAGTTTTGGGCCTTTCTCGGTCGGAATTACGACTTCCGCCACGACAGAAGCCCCCGCGATGGTCGGAGCGCCAATGACGCTGGCCCCACCCGCATTCGCGAGCAGAACGTTTTCGAACGTCAAGGATGATCCCGGTTCAATTTCCCCACGATAATCCACGGACAGGAACGAGCCTTCCTGAACGCGATGCTGACGATTTCCGTCTTCAATCACTGCAAACATGGCTATCCAACCTTCAACGCACGTACGCACACGTTCTCAAAAAACGATCTGGCGAAATCTGCAGCAACTTTGCGGTCCGCCATTCCGGGTACAAACCCCAAACGGGTCTGCACGGCCGCTTTATTCCCGATGTCATCGGTTTCGCATGCTCAGATCATCCGCTGTGGCGAAGCAGTGAACATGTGATCAAATCTGCGGCGATTCTTCGGAACGCAGCATGGTAGCGATCAGATTCGGATAGTTCGAGTCGGAAATCGAGCAAGTTTCGGAGTTGAGAGCAATTTTGCATGGCGTTTGCGCCGTTTCTCGGGACCGATCTGCTGGACCGCATTTGTTCGGGGCAATTCCATTCTGTCACAGCAGCGACTTCATCGACAAGGGCTGCGATTGACGATCGAACCCGACGCGGAAGTCTCTAGAATGCAGCCGATGGCGTTTTCATTCACGGAAGCGGGCAGCACCGCCCGTAATAGTTAGTAAGGCACCGATGTCTCCCGTTCTTCGATTCAGCCAGCAGGCGCGGCGATCGGCCGATCAGGCGATCGGCTACCTGATGCAGCAGGCCGTGGAGAATGTGTCCTGCATTTCTCTGGCGGCAGGACTGGTCGACGAGCAGTCGCTCCCGGTGGAGACGACTCGAGTCACAGTCGCCGACATCCTGCAGGAGCTGTCTGCAGGTCAGAGGGTCCTTCAGTATGGGACGACTCAGGGACCAGAACCGCTGCGTCGTGTCTTTAGAAGCTATCTGGCATCTCTGGAACAAAGAGACGATGAACTCCGCGACCTGCCTCTGTCCCAGATTGTTTTGACAACCGGGTCACAGCAACTGTTGTCCCTTGTGACCCAGGCACTGTTTGATCCCGGTGATATTTGTCTGGTCGCAGCTCCGACATACTTCGTTTACCTGGGTGTGCTTCAGTCAGCGGGTGCCCGAATCATTCCGATTCAGACAGACGAAGACGGCATGTGTCCATCGGCCCTGGAAGCGGCATTAGGCGAGATTGAGGACCGTGGTGAACTTGAGCGAGTCCGTCTGGTCTATGTCGTCAGCGACTTTGAGAATCCGTCAGGCATCAGTGTTTCGGCAGAGCGCCGACCGAAGCTGGTGGAAATTGTGAAGCAATATTCCCGAGACAGCCGGATCCTGCTGCTTGAGGATGCTGCATATCGGGAACTGCGATTCGAGGCGGAACTGCTGCCAAGTCTCTGGTCATTTGATGAAGCACGCGACACCGTCATTCTGTCACAGACGTTCTCCAAGAGTTTTTCCCCCGGGATCCGTGTCGGATTCGGTGTCCTGCCACAGCAACTGGTCAAGGCCGTTTCAGACCTGAAGGGAAACGAAGACTTTGGGTCTGCGCACCTGAATCAGCACATTGTGGCGAGGGTGTTGAAAACCGGTCAGTATGCAACACATGTCAATTCGGTTCGGGCTGCTTACCAGTCGAAGCGTGATGCCATGCTGGCGGCGATCGATCGGGAGTTCGTTGGAATTCCAGGTGTAAGCTGGGTTCGGCCAAAGGGTGGCATGTATGTCTGGATGAAACTCCCGGCTCACATCCCTACAGGATTTGACAGCGAGTTGTTTCGTATCACGACTCATGTTGAGAAAGTGATGTATGTCCCGGGAGAACTCAGCTATCCCGCGGACTGGCTGGCGAGACCTCGCTGTGAGATGCGGCTGAGTTTCGGACTGCAGAGCCCTGAAGGCATTCGGGAAGGCATCGCACGGCTGAGTCGAGCGGTTAAAGCCGTGATGAACACCGATGCCGCCGAAGTCCGAGTCTGTCCCTCATGACAGCACCCTTGTGGAAGCCGGCCTGTTCGCTTTCGATGCTGCAAATGCGTGCGACCATGCTGCAGGCTGTCAGAAACGTCCTGTGGTCAAACGACTATCTGGAAGTGGAAACGCCTTGTCTTTCCCGTGATGTTGTGATCGACGCCTGGCTGGAACCCATTCCTGTGCAGTTAGGGAGGGAACTCTGGTTTCTGCAGACATCTCCCGAAGCCGCGATGAAACGATTGCTGGCCGCCGGATCCGGATCGATCTTTCAAATCAGCCGAGTATTTCGGGGTGGAGAACAGGGATTGAAGCATAACCCCGAGTTCACCATGGCTGAATGGTACGGTGTTGCATCGACCTGGGAAGACCAGGTTCTGCTGACGGAAACGGTCGTACGGACAGCCGTCGATGCCGTGGCACAGGCCGCTCCATCGGACATTGTGATTTCGGATTCCCGCGCGCGGTGGTCCGGGCCATTTCAATGCCTGACCTATGCCGATGCGTTTCTGAAGTATGTCGGAATCGACGTCCATTCCGCGACCGGGGACGATTTGTTCTCTTTGGTTACTGAGCGAGGTCTGCCCCTTCCCGCGGGATGCGGCCCGGCTGATCGGGATGGATTGCTGAATCTGTTGCTGGCTTTCCTGGTGGAACCGAATCTGGGGGGCAATCCGGACGGCAGTTCTGGCCCCGTGTTTCTCTGTGACTATCCCGCCAGTCAGGCGGCCCTGGCCGTCGTGTCCGCGACAGATCCTCCTGTTGCAAGGCGATTCGAGCTCTACATTCAGGGACTGGAGCTCTGCAATGGGTATCAGGAACTAACAGATCCGAACGAGCTGGCTCAACGCGAACTCCGGCAGAATCAGGTTCGCGTGGATAGTCGCGGTCAACAGCTGCCCGGTGCAGCGCGGCTGCGTGAGGCAATGCAGGCAGGTCTTCCGCATTGCTCAGGCGTGGCACTGGGAATTGATCGGTTGCTGATGGTCGCTGCAAATGCCAGCTCCATTGATGATGTGATTCCATTCCCATTTGATCGAGCGTGATCCACGGCTGGGTGGGTCGGCTCTCCGACGTTCTTGGCCGATGTCTCCTGCATACGTCGGCTTGCCGCTGCTTCGTCACAGAAAGATCCCGGGAAATCGAGCATCCCAATTCTCCCGTTTTGCAGTTGCGCCCGGGGTGATTACAGTGTGGTCCCTGATGACCAGTCTGAGCTAAGTCCCCGAAGCTGAATTGCGCTATGGCCAGTGCCCGTGTTCCCGGCGGAGACTCACTCCTTTCCTATCAGTTGAAGTTATCGGACCACCTTGCGTATCTGCAGACGGGTTCACTTCGTGAGCATGCCGAACAGATTCTGCAGCAGGTAGCGCTCAGAACCGGGGCCGTGCATTCTCATTTGCTGATCATTCGCGGACGAGAAGCTCTGGATCGGTCAATCCGGTTATTTGCCGAGTGGTCTGGTGAGTCCGTTCCCAGAATCAGTCCCAGCATGCCCACGGCCAACCTCGCGTTCCTTGGAGCCCGGGCGGTCGAAACTTTAAATGAAGGCGTGATTGTTTTTACGCGGATCACCGAGGAGCAGGAGGCCTGCAGCAAACTTGTCTCAGGAATGATTCGGGAACTTCAGGTCACCTGTCTGGAGATGATTCCTGTGCGGATTCACAAGCGGTTGCGGGCAATCCTTTGCCTGGCACACAGCAATTCTGAACCGCTGATGGACAGCTATAAAGGTCCACTGGTGCAGCTGATCGGTAAGACGACGGTTCTTGCCCTTCAGCGCATCAGAAAGCAACGGCGTCGGGATCGTGAGCATCGACAGTGGAAGCGAGTCGCCAACGGAGCGTGCGACTTCGCCATTCGTGTGAATCCGCATTATGAAATCACGGCCGTTGTCCCGTTTCGCCAGCATCGTGTGCCAGCGGTTCGCGGACTTCCCCTGCAGGAGTTCGTCTCTCCCCGTTCATGGGGCACACTGTCTGAGACGGTCAGTGAATCGCTGCGCAGCCACACTCCGCGAATGACGGAGATTCGTGCCATCGATGTCCACAGCCGTGTCTGTTCCTACGCGATCCGAATCGAACCTTCATCGGGGCGATCCCGAGAGTTGATGACCATTTATCTGACCAATAACGATGTCGAGAATGCGCACGCGGAACAGCTGCGCGAACTTCATGCACAACTGGACCGCGCCAGTCGTCTGAGTCTGCTGGGGCACCTTGCCACTGAGTTCGCTCACCAGTTGACGCAGCCACTGACCGCAATTTCCGCCAAGTGTTTCACTCTTCGCAGTCGGCTGCTTCGCGGCGAACCCGCGGACGCCTGTCTTGAACTGGCGCATTCGGTGGACCAGCATGTCAATCATGCGCGGGACATCATCAACAGCCTGAGAGATTTCGTGCGGGATCGGCGGATGAACGCAACTGCCGTCTGTCTGCGTGAGATGATTGATTACGCTGTCCGGATGATTGCGCTCCCTTCAGAGCGTGAGACAGTCCGCATTTCCGTGTCTGATCCCAAAGGCATTCTTGTACAGCCAGATCCGGTTTGCGTGTATGTGGATCGAGTTCACACCACGCACGTTCTGCTGAATCTGATGGTTAATGCGATGGAAGCCTGCGCGAATGCGGCAGTCAATGTGACGGAGATCATGATCCAGGCAATGCCGGATGAGGGTGGTCAAAAAATCGTGATCGAAGTCTCGGACAATGGCCCGGGACTTCCTCCTGATCGCCTGAATTCGGTCTTTGATCGCTTCTTCACGACGAAATCTGAAGGGTTTGGAATCGGGCTGGCCATCTGCCGCGATGTGATTGAACGGCAGGGAGGTTCGATCCATGCCAGGAATAATAGAAACTCCGGTTGCTGCTTCCATTTCACTCTGCCAGTCTACTGTGGCCAGGATCTGGACGACGAAGAGCCGGACGACGAGTCCGCAGAAACAGAAAACGAATAGAGTCGATTGCCGTGAGTAAGGAGCAAAGTCCGAAATGCAGGTGACGATTACGGCTGTCGGCCCCGATCACAGGGGACTCGCCGATCCCATCATTCACTACGTCACAGGAGCTGGCGCAAACATCCATGAGATTCAGATGTATGATCGCGATTCCGAGCGGTTGTTTGCGATGTTCATGCGAATCGAATGGTCTGTGTCCACGGAATCTGTCGCCATTCTTCGCAGTCGCCTGGAGCAGATTGGTCAACTGAAGGGACTGCAGGTTCGCGTCTGGTCCCGGGACGAACATGACAGACGCCCTCGTCTGGCTGTCTGCACGACGTATCGTTCAGAACCGCCCACCGCTGTCCTTGAAGCGATCCGTGATCAAAGGCTTAACGCCGAAGCGGCTGTTATGTTGGGCAACCGGCCTGCGTGCAGGAATGTGGCTGAACGGTTTGGAGTTCCCTGGGTCAGCATCGGCGACGCGGAAGGCAATCCGGATTATCGAAAACTCGAACAGGTGGTCGATGAGTATCAGATTGATTATGTGATTCTCGCTCGTTACATGCGAGTCCTGCCCGCCGAGCTGTGCTGGAAGTTCGCAGGAGGCCGAATCATCAATCTGCACCATGGCCTGCTGCCTGCGTTCCCGGGATTTCGACCCTATGAGGATGCTTACCAGCATCACATGCTCTGCTTCGGGGCGACGGTTCACTTTATTGTGCCGGAACTGGATGCCGGAAATCAGATCATCTACCAGGGGGCGTTCAGTGTGTTGCCTGGAACAGATCTCACCGAGATCAAACGGCTGGGAGAAACTCAGCATGAACCCGCATGCCTGGTTGAGGGGCTGCGGCGAGTGGTCGCCGGAGAAGTCGAATTGCACTTCCATCGAGTGATTCGGCGAAGGGATTCGTGAAGCCGGAATGGCCCGCTTCGGAACGAATAGGTCCTTCTACCTTGACAGAATACGGATCAGCTCCAGAGGTGTGCCGGGATGCTCGAGAATGCCCGAATGCGTCGCATTGACGAATCGCTCGGATGCCACATCGAGACGTCGGGCACTGATGACGGGTACAACTCGATCTCCGTCATAGCCGTCCGGCGTCAGATGTCCCGTACCGATCAGGGAATGGGTCTCAACCTGATCGGCGTAACGCAGACAGTTGGTGGCACGGATCACAGGGCTGCCCGGCCAGAGATGATCGAGACTGGTGGGGATGGCCGGCGAAGGATTACGAAAAAGCTGAGGGTTGCTGCGAAGAAACTGTGTGTACTCCCATTGCAGCTGCTGTGGCATGTTGATCAGCAATCTGCCGAAACGACCCAGGGGATGTCCTGTCCAGTTGGATCCGGCGTGCGGCGTGGCGATATACACAACCCGACGGACAAAGGGGACAGGTTCAAACAGCAGCGCTTCTGCCGTCCGTTTCAGAATCGGATCTGTTTGTTTCAGCGACTCAAGCGGCACATCTGACAGTGCCTTCCAGATCCGGTCATCACTGTGGCTGACCTGCAGCTTCGCAATGATGCCGCCCATGCTGTGTCCGACCAGGACCATCTCGTCAAATGCCGCATCCTGGTGGTTCGGATCTAACTGTGTTCTTGCGTAAAGCAGTTGACATCGCAGATCGGCGGCCGCTCGCAGATATGAATGTCCGGTGGGATACTGATAGAGCCAGATCTGGTAGCGACAGCTGATCTCGGGATGCGACATCAGTGATGCGACAACGCAATCCCAGGTAACAGCGTCAGATGCCAGTCCATGAATCAGCACCAGAGGTCGACGTCCGGGCTGATACGGCTGCAACAGGTACAAGCCGGTTGCGTTGTAACTGGTGGGAGCCCGGAACGCGGTCCAGTAGTCTCGAAAAGGTGGCAGTCCCCGACCATCCAGTGTTCTGGCGGTTCTCATCAACGGCGGCAGAGGCTGAAGGCAGCCGGCCGAACTGCACAGGAACAGAAGCACAAGCACGCGACACAAAGTTGCCGGCCCAAAGGCAGCACCTCTCAGGAGCATTCGTCTGCCCGAAAGCAGGTTATGGGCTGACTGCCAGTTCACGGGCCACAGTTCGCGAGTCGGGTCCAGGGGTTTCACCCTCAGCTGTCACCAGCCAACGAAGGGAAAACCGGCAATTTCTGCAGAGTTTACGATGAACGCGTCATTCCCGGAAAGAACAGTTTTCTGCACGCTTCATTCCGGTGCCGTGTCCGGGATGAATGGCAGACAATCAGGAATGGCACCGACAAAGTCTGCAGACTAACCCGATCCGCGGAAGTCATCGCATTCAGGGAACGATTTGCAGGCGTCCGACCAGTTCCCTGAACGGAATGCATCGCGATAGAATCTGACGGTGAACGAATCCGGATTCTGTCTGCTGCTCGAGTTCCCTATGAAGAATGCATTTTATCTGAGGCATACGTCAGCGTTCACAGGGATTTGCGGACTGATCATGATCGTGTTGGTCAGCCGGGGAATCGCGATGGGAGAGGACGTCCGCTTCGCGGAAATGGTCGTGCTCGGCGCCGACATTCGTACTCAGAATCCTGAGCAGGTGCAGGCTTCGGCGATGGCTATTCAACAGGGCCGCATTGTGACCGTCGGCAGCGATGAGGAGGTCACCGATCGAATTGGCCCGCACACACGTATCATTCGCGCGCAGGGGGCTCAGATCCTGCCAGGGTTCAACGATTCCCATGTGCATTTCCTGCAGGGAGGCCTTCAGCTGTCGAATGTGCAACTGAGGGATGTAGCCACGCCCGAGGAGTTCACACGACGAATCCGGGATTTCGCGATGACCATTCCCAGGGGGCAATGGATTCTGGGTGGTGACTGGGATCATGAAAACTGGCCGGAAGCGACTCTGCCCAGACGACAATGGATTGATGATGTGACCCCCGACAATCCCGTCTTTATCAGTCGACTTGATGGACACATGGCTCTGGCCAACAGCCTCGCGCTGCGACTTGGCAGTGTCACTAAGGAAACACCTGCTCCGGATGGCGGGCAGATTGTCAGAGATCCAGAAACGGGTGAACTCACCGGCGTTCTGAAGGACGCAGCAATGTCGTTGGTTTCCCGCCGCATTCCGGAAATGTCCTTCGATGCGCGACTTGCCGCCGCTCGCGCGGCAACTCAACACGCAGCGTCATTGGGCGTGACCAGTGTGCAGGACATGTCCGGAGCCGGTGATGTCGATGTTTATCGTGAACTGCAGCGCCGTGGAGAACTGAAGACACGGATCTATGCGTTTGCCCCGCTGCCGCGCTGGAAGGCGTCTGTGGAAAACCGTTTGAAGGCGGCATACGGTGATGACTGGATTCGCGAAGGAGGACTGAAGGGATTTGCCGATGGCAGCCTGGGATCCACGACTGCATTGTTCTTCGAACCGTACAACGACAGCCCGGACACGGCAGGTTTGCCAGGTGATGAGATGTTCCCGGATGGTGCCATGCTGGAACGAATTCTGGGAGCCGATCGTGCAGGCCTGCAGATCGCAATTCATGCCATTGGGGATCGGGCCAATGACCAGATTCTGACTCTGTTTGATCAGGTCAGTCGCACAAATGGAATTCGGGATCGGCGATTTCGCATCGAACATGCGCAGCATCTGCGAGGCATCGACATCCCTCGTTTTTCTCAAATCGGAGTGATTGCCTCAATGCAGCCGTATCACTGCGCTGATGATGGTCGCTGGGCGCTGAAGCGAATTGGACCTGACCGAGCCTCGGGTACGTACGCATTCCGATCCCTCATCGACAGCGGAGCCGAGCTGGCGTTTGGCTCTGACTGGAATGTCGCGCCTCTCGACCCGCTGCAGGGAATTGCCGCGGCGGTGACTCGGCGGACGCTGGATGGTCGCAATCCGGACGGTTGGGTTCCGGAGCAGAAAATCTCGGTGGACGAGGCCGTGCGAGCATACACCGTGGGGTCTGCCGGGGCGGAGTTTGCCGAGCCGAACAAGGGAAAGCTGCAGGCGGGAATGCTGGCAGATTTCGTGATGCTGTCGCACAACATTTTCACGATCCCGCCAGAGGAAATCTCCCGGACCACCGTGCAGATGACAGTAGTTCACGGTGAAGTCGTCTTCGAGCGTGCATCGCCCTGACAAGAAATGCGATTGGCCGGAATTCATTCCAGCTGCAGCGGGACCGACACAACCTTTCCCTCTCGAAGTACTTCAATCGTCACGCGATCACCGGGTCGATAACTTTCGATCTCCGAGAGAAATTCATCCGGCTTCAGCGTCTTTCTGCCGTTCACTCCGACGATGACATCCGCGCGGCTGACATCACGAGTTTCAAATGTCACAAAGCCACGTTTGTTTCGGCGGATCTCAGGTCCTCGAAGTCCGGCTTTTGCGGCTGCCCCATTGGGCACCATCGTGATAATGCGCAGGCCATCGTCTGTTCGGGCGACTTCGTCGATTCCAAACTCAGGGCGAATGAATCGTCCGTGCTCGATCAACTCGGGGACGATCCGGGCGAGCAGATTCGATGGAATGGCGAAGCCAATCCCCGAGTTCTGACCCGTGCTGCTGGCGATTGCCGTATTGATCCCAATGACCTCGCCATGCGAATTCAGCAGAGGACCTCCTGAATTTCCGGGGTTGATCGCCGCGTCCACCTGAATCACGGACTTGATGGATCGAGCTCGCGTCACCGGCAGTGTTCGATCCAGGCTTGAGATAATGCCGGTTGTCATCGACAGCTCAAGGCCAAACGGATTGCCAATGGCAAACACTCTCATCCCGACTTTCAGATTGGACGAATCACCCAGTCGAACGGGGATCAGTTTCTCCGGAGGTGCTTTCACAAGCACCACCGCCATGTCATTGATGGGGTCGGCTCCGACCAGCTCGGCATCGTATTCTTCACTGTTTTGCAGCGTGACCAGAATTCGCTGAGCTCCCTCAATGACATGATTGTTTGTCAGGATGTGGCCCTTCTGGCTGAGGATGAATCCTGATCCCGAGTCCTCGGTGGGGTTCTCACCAAAAATGCCCCGCGCCGAGCCAATCCGGGTCGCGATGTTCACAACGCTCCGGCGGTTGGTTTCATAGACGTACGTCGCGATCGCTTCGTCAGGTGCCAGACCCTGCTGGTTGTAGACTCGGGGTGGTGCGATATCACTCAGTGCATCCACTTCGTTCTGAAGTGCTTCCTGGCCTGAGATTCCTCGCGAAGCCACCTGCGTTGCCGTCGTCGGCCGTTTAACTGCTCGACCCAGCTGAGGCACGGCCATTGATTGTGGCGAGCCGAAGGATAACCACAAAGCAGCCAGCAACACTCCTGATGACAGTGAAACAACACATACAGCAGCGCGCTGCATCGCTGCGACCTCCATGAAACGACGATTTCAATTAGTGTTAACGGTTGATTCGATGGTAATCCCCGACCGCCAAAGAATCGCACTCTTCACAGGCTGGCGTCCGCATCAGCGATCCATCGCGAAGCCAGGTCGCCTGGCAGAGCTTTATCCCTACGGCTCTCGTGGTTTTAACAGAACCAGTCCATTCAGGGATAGAGGGAGACCTTGATCCGGTTTTGGAGCTTTCTTTCGGGAGAATCCAGTTTTCAGGACGAAACAAGGCGACAATTCGTTGGCCGAATCAATTTGTCTGCATGTTTCTGAACGGGAAACTCACGCAAAATCTCCTACTTCGGTCCAAGAGTCCGATTCCTTTACAGCCGAGGATTCCCACAGCGGCACCCGTGAGAGGCATCCCAATGGACGTTTCAATGGAATCAATGATCCAGCCCATTATGTATCCGTAGTCTGTACGCTTCTTCAGATTCATTGCACGGCATTCCTGTTGGAACGTCGATTGTTTCGGAAGGATCGACTAAGTAGCCAGGGCTTGCCGCAGGAGCAAAGGAATGCCATGCTGCGCGGATGACTGCCTGGGCCGGCGGGGTTTCTCGCTGAAGAGTTCTCTGGTTGGCAGTGTCAGACGGGATGCTCCCGGAGCAACGAGCATCAGGAATCTGCCGGATCGTAATCAAGGAGCATTCGTTGGCCCAGCAGTTGCCTCAATCTCAGTCGAATCACAGCGGCGTATCGCAGGAATCGATTTCAGCCACCGGGCGTCCGGCGGCGATGGACCTGCTGGATTCGATGACTGCGACCGGAGCGGTGGGGCAGGGGAGTTCCTCAGTTTCGACCTCGCTGAAGCGCTTTCTGGATGCTGATCTCCGCGAAGCCCTGCGGATGTGGATCGGAAAGATCCCGCGTGAGTCCCGAGAGCGTGAACAGGCGCGCCGCATCCTGGCTCGCGATATCGGTCGGATAGACCGGTTGCTGACGGAACAGGTTAACGAGATTCTGCATCACCCGGATTTCCAGCAGCTGGAGTCTGCCTGGCGCGGACTGCATTATCTGTGGCGAACCCGCAAGGAACTGCTTACGGAACGTGGTCTGGATGACAAGGCTGCTGACATTGAAATTCGGGTTCTGAGTGTATCCCGCAAAGAGCTCAGAAAGGATTTCGAGGACGCTGTTGACTTTGATCAGAACACGCTGTTCAAGAAAGTGTACGAAGAGGAGTTTGGAACAGCAGGCGGCCATCCCTACGGTCTGCTGCTTGCCAACTATGAGTTCACCAATCACCCGGATGATATCGACCTGCTGGGGCAGCTGAGCGGGATTGGCGCGGCGTCTTTTGCGCCGGTCATCGCCGCGGCGTCTCCGGCACTTCTGGGGCTGGATGATTTTTCCACTCTGGAACAGCCGACAAATCTGGATGAAATCTTTCAGCATCCTCGCCATCGCAAATGGCGTTCGCTGCGGGAGAAGCCGGATTCGCAGTTTCTGGGACTGACCCTGCCGCGAATTCTGATGCGAGCTCCCTGGCGGAACGACGGGATGCTGCACCAGGGATTCTGTTTCGAAGAAACGGTGGAGACCAACGGCAGGAAGAACTATCTGTGGGGATCTTCTGCCTGGGCCATGGGGGCGGTTGTCATGCGAGCGTTCGCAACGTCCGGATGGTTTGCCGACATTCGCGGCGCGGAACGAGGTGTGGAATCGGGCGGTCTGGTCACGGGACTTGAAACGCTGTCATTCGAGACGGATGCCGATGGAGTCACCGAACGCAGCTCGGTCGAAGTTGCCATTTCGGATCTCCGCGAAGCCGAATTGTGCCGCCACGGATTCATCCCGTTGTCTCATTGCAGGGGGACTCCGTATTCTGTCTTTTATTCCAATCAGTCAGTGCATCAGCCGGAAGTTTTTGATGATCCGGTCGCAACTGCCAACGCGCGTGTCTCGGCGATGCTGCAGTATGTGCTGTGCTGCTCGCGGATTGCCCATTATCTGAAGGTCAAGGCTCGTGACAAAATCGGCTCGGTCGCCAATGCCCGTGAAATAGAAAACGAACTGGGTGAATGGCTGGTGGATTATGTGACTCCCGATGAACGCGCGTCTCCGTCGATGAAGGCACGGTTTCCGCTCCGTGAAGCCGAAGTACGAGTCGAAGAGGCGGTGGGGGAACCCGGCAAATACTTTCTGACGATCCGCCTCCTGCCGCATTATCAGCTTGATCAGTTGTCGTCTGCCGTCACACTGGTGGCGCGCCGTCTTGATTTCCGGGAATGAACCGGCATTGCCCTGTTTAAGACAGAAGGAATTCTCTGTGACAAATCCTGTTGCCCTGTTTCAGTCGGGTGATCTGTCAGGGGCGTTGGCGATGGCCACTGATGCCGTGCGGAGCAGACCGACGGATGTGCCGGCTCGAAGTCTGCTGTGCGAGTTTCTATGTTATGCAGGGGAACTGGAACGTGCTGAAAAACAGCTGGATGCTGTTCTGCAGTCCGATCCTCAGACGATGAACGGTGTTTCACTGCTGAAGCACCTGATTCGCTCGGAATTGTCCCGACGCGAAGTGTATCGGCTGGGTCGAGTGCCGGACTTTGTGGCGATGCCGACGGAACCTCAGAAGAAGCGGCTGGAGGCAATGCTGTGCCTGCGGACGGGACACGTGGAAGATGCTCGGCGACTTTGTGACGAGGCGGCTGAGATGGATCCGGAGTTGTCCGGGCAACTGAACGATCAGCCGTTTGCCGGGGTTCGCGATCTGGATGATCTGCTGGGGCCAACTCTGGAAGTCTTTACAGCGACCGGAAAATACTATTGGATTGGCTTCGAACAGATTACCAGTCTGGAATTCAATCCCGTGGAGCACCTGACCGATATGCTGTGGCGCTCGGCATCCATTGAGACTGTCGGCGACGTCAACGGACGAATCCATGTCCCGGCGCTGTATGAAGGTTCTGAAGCGTCCAGTGATCAGCGGATTCGGATTGGTCGGGCCACCGAATGGGTCCAGGCGACCTCCAATGCGCCGGTGCGCGGTTCGGGGCAACGGGAGTTCCTGGTCGGCGATGATGTGGTATCGATCATGGAAATTCGCAAGCTGACGATTCACAGGAATGACATCGCGTGAGTACGGGATCACCGAAAAGTGCGATCCGCCTGTCGATCCTCGATCGACTGATCGACAACGAACCGGAAAAATCCGAAGAAGCTCCGCTCGACGACAATCAGAAGCTTCGCATCATTCAGCATGCCGTCCGGCGAGATCTGGAAAACCTGCTCAACACACGGTACCGAATAGTCGCATGGCCGCCGGAACTGACTGAACTGGATGACAGTCTGATCAATTACGGCATCCCCGACTTTACAGCCGCAGGATTGAATGCCGCTCTGGAATCGGAAGTGCTGATTAAAGCCATTCGCAATGCCATCGCACTGTTTGAACCGCGGCTGACCGATGTCCGTATTGAACGCACACAGGATGACTACGTAGATCGCACGTTTCGCTTTCGGATCGAAGCGATGCTGCTGATTGAAGAGAAGAAGCACCGGGTCCAGTTTGATTCCTCGATGGAATCCACTACCGGGCAGATTGCGGTGAAGTAGTCACGTCCGTTGACCTGCCACTTTTCAGTCCATCCCCCCGCTGATTCAGGGATTCGGGTTTCGAATGCAGTACAATCGTTTGTCGGAGCGAATGAGCAGACGGTCTCCTGCAATGGCAGGTGTCGACAGGCAGATGTCATCATCAGCAAGTGTATTGGTGCTGAGCAGTTCAAAGGCATCGCCCTCGCGAACCACGCAGCATACGCCGTCTTCATTCAGACAATAGACATTGCCATCGCAACACCAGGGTGACGCAGTCACGGCGACACCTCGTTCCAGCTTTTTGCGTTCGTAGAACGGTTCGCCGGACTTCGCATCAAAACAACTCAGCATGCCGCGATCGTAAAGCACGTACAACCGCCCCTGATGAACCAGTGTGCTGGGGTTGTATGGGGCAATGACGCGGCTTGACCACTGGATGAATTCACTGGATGCCTCGCCGTCCGCCAGCGTGAGATCTCCTGATCCGCCGGGCCGAATTGCATACAGCGCCTTGATCGGGTCGAGGATATATCCTGAGCTGACATACAGGAGACCATCGGCGGCATAGGGTGTCGCAATCGTGATGCTTGACATTCCTTTCAGCGACCAGAGCAGATTGCCGTCCAGGTCGTAGCTTCGCACCGCACCAGTTCCTGCTGTGACAATCTCCGTGCGCAGATCGTGAGTCCAGATGAAGGGTGTCGACCAGTTGCTCTTCTCCTCACGCTCCACACTCCACACGACTTTGCCCGTGCCCGCATCGAATGCCGTCAGCGTCGACTGATCTTCATTATCATTCTGGTAATACAGTCGATCCTGATGCTGCACCGGTGAGGAGGCTGTTCCCCAGCCATTTCGCGTGGCATGTGGCTCAAGCTCATGTTTCCAGAGTGTGTTTCCCTGAAAATCCAGACAGAAAACCCCGACGCCACCAAAACTGAGGAAGACATGTTTTCCATCAGTGACGGGTGACTCAGACGCATAGCTGTTTTTCAGGTGAATCGGAGTCCGGGGTTCGCCTTTGTGCAGGACTTTCTCCCAACGGATCTGTCCGGAAGTGAGGTCCAGGCACACCGCCTTCCACTGATGTCGTGATGCAGGCGGAGCAGGTCGATCACCGCCGAAATAGAGTCCCTTTTTCAGGGGCTCAGTTTCTCCGGAATTCACAACTGTCGTCACAAACACGTGGTCGCCCCAGACGATCGGGGACCCCCAGCCACGCCCGGAGATGTCGGATTTCCATTCCACGTTTTCTGTCGCCGACCATTGCAGAGGAATCCGCGAATCACGGGCAACACCGGTCGCGTCCGCACCACGAAACTGGGGCCATTGAGCGGTCTGGAGTTGTTCCTGAGCAACGAGGTCATCGTGCCAGGAACTCACGCCGGAAACGAGACTTGCCAGGATCAGTATGCAATGAGGTGTTCGGAATCCTGTCATTCCAGCGTCCTTCAGTCTGAGGTCAGAACAAGATGAGTTTCACGGCATTGTAACATCACTCGGTGCGCAGAGCCCTCTGACGACGGTCCGTGTCGGGCTCCGGCTCCGGTCAAATCGCGTCGAAAGGGATTCGACCGTTCGTGTCTCGAATCCCGGACCTCATCGGCGATTGTTCCGGGCGGCAGATCCTTCAGGTCGCCGCCCATCGAATCGCCCTGTGACGGTCCATCATCGTTCCGAACGGGCTTCACGCATCATTCGCAGAATCAGTTCATCGAATCGGATGACAGATGATGACTGGGTACAACCAATCGAATAGTGGCGGCAATAGTCGCGAACCGCTGCCTGGTGCTGCTGAAAGAGCTGTTGATATGTGCTGAGTGTCCGTTCCGAAACAGTGACATTACGAACGGATTCCGTTTCCATGTCGAAGAGTTCGGCGTCGCCCCGAATCTCCGGCTGCGCTTCCCGCGGGTCGTGCAGCTGAATCACCTGGACATCGAACTGGCGATAGCGCAGAAGGTCGAGGCCACGCTGAAAGCCACGCCCGTCGAACAAGTCGCTGATCACAATGGCCAGTCCGGTGCGAGGGCTGCGATGCAGCAGTTCCTGCAGCGCCTTTTCCAGATTGGTCTCCTGACCGGAAGGTTGGAGGTTTTCCAGAAACTTCATGATGGAAATGATTCTCGCTCGACCACGAGAAACAGGCAGTTCGGTCAGCAGGCCGTCTGCATAGGCCGCGATGGATATGCGATCCAGATCTGCCAGAGCGATATAAGCGAGCGCTGCCGCGAGTTGTCGGGCGAGATCAAACTTTGCTGGCTGGCCAAAACCCATGCTTCGGGAACAGTCCAGCAGCAGGTGCACCTGCAGATCCTGCTCTTCCTGGAAACGTCGCAGCAGCAGATCCCCATGTCGCGCGTAGATGTTCCAGTCGAGATATCGCAGGTCATCACCGCGGTTGTATTCCCGATGCTCAGAGAACTCGATCCCCGATCCCATCTGCTGCGATCGTCGCTGTGCCAGCAGTTGCCCTCGAAAGACCCGTTTCGAGACCAGGGACAGGTATTCCAGTCGAGTCAGAAAATCAGGGGGAAACAGCATCAGACGATCACCGGAGGCAGAAGTTTCAGCCAAAGGCGCTCTGTCGCGGGCACTTCGAATGGTGAAGAAGCAGACCGAACAGAACCGTTTTGCAGGGGAATCATGACGTACTGAGTGCATCCTCCGGGATATGACAGAGCATTTTCTGAAGGACATCGTCGGCATTGATTCCTTCCGCCTGCGCCTCGAAGTTCAGAATGATTCGATGTCGGAGCACTGGCATCGCCATGGCCTTCAGATCGTCCCTGGCAACGTGGTACCGATGGTCCAGAATGGATCGAATCTTGGCACCCAGAATCAGTGCCTGCAGACCGCGGGGACTTGCACCATAACGCACGTACTTTCTGGCGGCATCCGAAGCCAGTTCGTGATCGGGATGCGTGGCCACGACAAGTGCGATTCCATAACGCCGCACATCCGCGGCAATAGGGATCTTTCGAGACAACGCGGACATCTGCAGAATCCGCTCGCCGGACATGACCGGGTCGGCTTTGGGTTTCAGGTTTCCCGTAGTGCGGTCGAGGATTGTTTCCAGGTCGCTGACTCGCGGGTAACGAACCAGCAGCTTGACAAAGAAGCGATCAAGCTGCGCCTCCGGCAACGGATACGTACCCTCCATTTCCAAAGGGTTCTGAGTTGCCATCACGAAAAAGGGCTCTGCAAGCCGATGTGTCACACCAGCTACGGTGACGGAGTGTTCCTGCATGGCTTCCAGCAGAGCTGACTGAGTTTTGGGTGTTGCCCGATTGATTTCATCCGCCAGCAGGACGTTGGCAAACAATGGCCCCTTCTGAAACTCAAAGACTTTATGGCCATCAGCCGCTTCAGCAATCACCTGCGTTCCGATAAGGTCCGCTGGCATCAGATCCGGAGTGAATTGAATCCGATGAAACTCCAGGTGCAGAGCTTCTGCCAGAGTGCGGACCGTCAGCGTCTTGCCCAGCCCGGGAACACCCTCCAGCAGAACATGGCCGCCGGCAATCAGGGCGATCAGTGTGTCATCCAGGATTTCTTCCTGACCGACGATGACCTTCGAAATCTCTTCGCGGAGCCGCTGAAAGTCCCGACGGAAGTCATCGAGCTCCTGGCGGAGACCATCACCATCCAAACTCATGCAATCCATCCTCAGAGGCAGCCCACCGGAAATCGCGACAGTGTGTCGGGGCGACTACAGGTTCGTTGTCGTGTCTTTCAGCCGAATTTTATTTGGCGTTGAGTATCCGGCGAGACAAAGTGAGTGTCCAGCAAGGTGGTTGTGTTCTTCTATCGAGTGGCATCGCGCCTGGGGAATTCATTCATCCCGATGAACAGTAGACGGGGCAAAGGCAGGCAGGCAGACCGCCACATACTCGGCACCATCGGGATGAGGCGTGCTGTAGCGAACCCATTCACCCGCATGCGTGATGATGGCCTGACCGGCAGTTACGCGGATCACAGAGTCTCGTGACTCCACGGTCAGCTCGCCTCTCAATACAAGAGTGTACTCATCAAATTCAGGTGTCTGTCCTGGCTCGACCCATCCGGACGGACTGATCATGCGTGCCACGCTTAATGCCGATGTTGCGGAGTTCACGCGGCCAATGAATTCCTCAATGCGTTTGGGCTTATTTCCTGCCGCTTCAATAATCGTGGGTAATGAAATCAGGGTTGGCATCGGTATTTCGACTCCCGAGGCAGGTACGTCGTACGACCATCGGCCTTGAAAATGGTGGGATCCATTCGACCGGGTCAGAGGTTGAAATCATTGTCAGCCATCGGGCTGTAGTTTTCGAATCGCATGTATTCCTTTCGCCATGTCAGTCGGACAATGCCGGTGGGACCGCTGCGGTGCTTGGCCACAATGATCTCTGCTTCGCCGGGACGATCTTCGGGATCATATGCATCCGGGCGATGCAGAAACATGACCATATCCGCATCCTGCTCGATGGCACCGCTTTCTCGCAGGTCGGCCAGTCGCGGTCGCTTATCTTCGCGCAACTCGACACCGCGATTCAACTGTGCCAGAGCAATCACGGGGACTCGAAGTTCCTTGGCGAGAAACTTCAGCCGTCTGGAGATCTGTGCAATCTGCTGTTCGCGCGGGGACCCTTTGTCGTCCGGCTCGATCAGCTGCAGGTAGTCAATAATGATGACGCCCAGCGGAGATTTGCGGTGAAGGCGACGTGCCAGTGCTGCCACCTGAGTCATGGTGCGGCCCGGTTTGTCATCGATAAACAGGGGAAGCCGGGCGAGATCATCTGACGCGCGCACCAGCAGATCGTGTTGTGCATCGGTCAGATTTCCGGACCGAAGGTCGTGGCCATTAATACGGGCGGTGATGGCCAGAAAACGTTCGGCAAGTTCCAGATTGGACTGCTCCAGACTGAAGAGCAGCACTCCCTTTCCTGACTTTCTTGCAACCGCATCCGCGATATTGCAGACCAGCGCGGTTTTTCCCATGCTGGGACGAGCGGCCAGGATGATTAGTTCCGTGGGCTGAAAGCCTGTGGTCTGATGATCAAGGTCAGAGAATCCCGAGGTGATTCCGGTGACATCTCCTTCCGTTTGCAGGCGTTCGTCAATGCGATTGAACGCCTCCATCAGGATGTCACTGATGGCCAGACTGGATGTTTGACCCTGTTCTTCCAGGATACTGAAGATTCGGCGTTCCGCATTTCTCAGCAGTTCTTCCACATCTTCCGATGCTTCGTAACACTCGCTCAGAATCTCTGTACACGCATAGATGAGGCTGCGCTGCATCCACTTGGAACGCACAATGTTTGCGTAGTAGCGGACGTGTGCGGCATGCGGCACCGATTCCAGGACTTCAGCCAGGTAGGCGGCACCTCCCACGGCATCAAAGTCACTTCGACGAACCAGTTCTTCAGCCAGTGTGATGGCGTCGATTCCGCGAACACCGTTCTCGTAGAGACTTTGAATGGCCGCGTACATCTTCCGATGAGCATCGCTGTAAAAATGATCGGCCTTCAGTGATTCGCCGATTTCATCGATGGCTTCATTCATCAGAAGGATGCTGCCCAGAACGCCTCGCTCTGCATCCAGATTCTGCGGGGGAAGACGCAACTTGTCATCCGCCATGGCACTCAACTCCCTGACGACAAAAAATCCTCAGGCATCGGCATGCCTGAGGATTCAGCAGAATCTGCGGTGCAGAGAAACTCAACCAGAACGTCAAGCAGTGTCTTGCAGGACCATTCCGGACTTCCTGATCAGCCGCTGGTTGCAGACGGTACGACCCACACCTTGACTTCCGCATTCACCTTTTCATGAAACTTGAGTTTCACAGTGTACATTCCCAGCTCTTTAATTGGTCCATCCAGGCGGACATGTTCGGCATCGACCGGATGTCCAGCGGCTTTCAGGGCTTCACTGATGTCACGCGCCACAACGGATCCGTAGAGGTGGTTATCCGCCGTTGCGTGAGCTTCAATCGTCGCGCTGTACTTGCTGACAGCGTCGGCAATTTTCTGGAGCTGCTTCACACGAGACGCCTCAATTGCTGCCAGCTTCTCCTTGTGTTTTTCGACCATCCGCTTGTTCTGGAGCGTTGCCACGGTCGCTTTGCCCTGAGGCAGCAGATAATTGCGGGCATAGCCTGGCTTCACTCGCACGATCTCTCCGCGATGACCCAGATTTTCCACATCGTGAACAAGCAGTACTTCGACGTTGCGAGAACTAACGGGGGCTGTACCAGCCATGAACCAGATTCCTTATCCCAGTCTGACCTGAGGCACCTGTACCAGTGGCGATCTGCAACATTCCTGTCGGGACCTGACCCGACCTTCAGAATGGCACGTCATCGCCGCCAGACGGCATATCATCGTAAAATGTCTGATCCGGAGTTCGCTCCGAATCCGAGCTGCTGTGCTGTTCCTGATTTCGAGTGGCTGGAGACGTGGTTTTGGCAGGACTGTTTCGCTGCGCTGAGGATCCTCCACCGCCAGCACCGTCCGGCCGACCACCCACCATCTTCATTTCTTCCGCAATCACTTTCAGCTTGGAACGCTTTTGACCAGTTTCCTTATCATCCCAGCGGTCCTGACTCAACCGACCTTCAATCAGAACCTGTCGTCCTTTAGCCAGATATTCTCCTGCAATCTCGGCCGTGCGTCCCCAGAGAGTGACATCAATGAACGAAGTCTCTTCTTTTCGTTCATTGTTCTTCTTGTCGGTCCAGTTATGACTGACGGCAAGAGCAATATCACAGACTGCCATTCCCCCGGTCGTGTATCTGACTTCCGGGTCACGCGTCAGGTTGCCCATCAGAATGACTTTGTTGAATGACGCCATCTTCCACTCCGTTCCGGACAGTCAGGCACGCCGTTTCAATAGAGACGCTTCATTCCTCGTCAGTCGCATCGACAGCGGGAGCAGCCGATGCTTCTTCCGACGGTGCCGGCGCATTTCCGGAAATCGCGGCAACCGTCGCATCAAAAATGCTCTGAGGATGCTTGATCACCATTTGTCGCACGATGGTTTCACTCAGGTGACACTGACGCACCAGCGTTTTCATCCCGGAACCGGGCATCGTGAAGCACACAAGATAGTGCAGCCCCTTCTTCATTCCGTTGATTTCATAAGCCAGTTTGCCGTCCTGCCATGGGCGATGGGCGACAACAGTGGCTCCTGCCTTTTTCAGAACAGCAAGAATCTCGTTGGTGACTCCATCCGAATCAACAGCGAAACGACCACTGTCGACAAGGAACATTCCCTCATAGAGGTGCTCTCGCACCGGCTTTTCTGTTACGACTGACACGAGACTGATGCTCCCTTCGACCAGATTGACCAAGAGCGTTTCGCTCTCAACACACTTCCTGAGTCTTCATTCAGAACTCAGATTATTGATTACAACTGCTGATAACAATTTCCGCTGCTGCAAACCGACAGATTGTGAAGTCCCAACCACCGATTTCAACGATTCCAAAACCACACTTCTTCAGTTTGCTCTGTTGTATTGATTCATCACCGAAGTGATCCCACTGTCGATCCATAATGCCACTGAATCAGCAGCGACTCTGATCATCAGCTGCCAGTCTTCGCGCTCTTCGGGACGAAAATGCGAAAGGACCCAGCCAGAAGGATCGGTTTGGCCCGGAGGACGCCCAACACCAAGTCGCAGTCGGGGAATTTTGTCAGTTCCCAACCGGAGCAGAATGTTTTCGAGGCCCTTCTGTCCTCCAGCCGATCCGTCGGCTCGCCAGCGAATCTTTCCCTGCGGAAGATTCATATCATCACAAACAACAACCGCATCACTGGTGGCGATCTGGAAAAACCTCATCAAAGGCTGTACCGCTTCGCCACTCTTATTCATATAGGTCATCGGACGCACCAGCAGGACCCGAGTCGTCCTGACCATCGCGTCACAGATCTCAGCATTGAACTTCAGTTGTGGTTTGCTGCACTGCCATCGCTCTGACAGCTCGCGGACCACATCAAATCCCACATTATGCCGAGTACCGGAATACTGCTGACCTGGATTCCCGAGTCCAACAACCAGCTTCAACAGTGCTTCCTCAACTCAACCCAACTCGAAATGCCCGCTCAGCTTGTCTTGCGGGGATCGTACAGCTCGACCACAACAGCATCTGCAGACTCATCCAGCCGAGAATGTTCCGGCAGCTGCAGATCGCTGGCCTTGATTGCGTCACCAATTCGAAGTCCACCAATTCGAACAACAATCGACTTTGGAACTCGAAAGTCCGGGCAGTTGATCGAGACCTTCTTCAGTAGCTGACGCAGGGCTCCACCATCCTTCAGCCCAACCGGCTCACCTCGAAGTTCAAGAGCCACATCCACCGTCGTTCGGCCATTCGGGTCTACGCGTCGCAGGTCAATGTGCTGAACTACTGTGCTGAAGACATCCCACTGCAATTCCTGGACGACGGCTTTGTTGACTTTTCCGTCCAGCTCCACATCCACGACCGACGAGCGGGTGGCAACCAGTTTCTCGACGGTTTCACCGCAGAGAGAAACGGAATCACCGGGCTGACCCAGTCCATAAATGTTCGCCGGGACACGACCTGCCGATCGCAGTCGTTGTGAGTCAACGGACCCCAGCTTTGAACGGCGTTCCGCCTTGACCAAAAGATCTTCCGACATCTGACGACAACCCTGCAACAAGTGCCAGTGAACCAAAATACGTCCGCATGGATGATCGTTCCGTGGCAATCACCGGACTACCAATGCGGGCAAATATCAATGCCAGAATTTCGGCCGATCTCACCAAACTCCCGCAGGCTATCTGCCTAAGGGCCGCTGAAATCCAGCCAATTCACCGGACTTCCGATCAAGTCCCTGCTTACAATGAACGAAGACTGGCTCAATCAGGAACCAGGTTCTTCGCGCAGCAGACCGCCGAAAGTTTGGAAACGCAGCAGAATACAAGGCCCACTGGTCGCATTCAACACCAGATGGCATTCATCGCGCAGATTCGCCTGAGCGGCAACAAGACCTGTCGCTCGCCATCCCGGCTCCAGCTTAAGGGAAGCTGCCCGCCTGATCTCGCAGGGATTCCTCGGACAGCCAGCAAGTTTGGGCTGGGTCGCCCGAATCGCAAGTTTGGGAATCCCGTCGTCGACGACTGCCCTGAGTCCTTTGAACTTTGCCGAACGAGGCGAGTCTGTCTCAGGTCTGCACCAGTGTCGACGACCAGGCACTGGCGATACCGGTCAGAATCACCGGAATCCAGGCTGCCAGGTCTGATGCAATGAGTCCCGAACGGCCCAGCGCAAAACTTCCCTCAGAAATACCGTAGAACACACCCAGGACAGCTGCACAAATGGCCATGTTGGCGATCAGGCTGTGGGATTCTTTACGAAAGACCAAAGGGAGTGCAATGGCGATGTTCAGGAAGCACAGGAGGGGAACGGTAATTCGGGTATGCAGGGCCACGCTTTGACCGCGTACGGGAATGATACCCGTGGAAGGATTTTGAATTCGCTCGATGAGCTGCCACGAGGACAGAAATCTCAAATTGCGACCTCGGGCATACAGCTGATCGAAGCTCACTTCGGAGGCAATAAAGATATCACGGCCGTTCTCTGATGGGATCACTCGCTGTCGACCGGTTTCCGTTAGAACATCCGGGGGCAGGGCTGCGACGACATTCTTCAGCAACCATCCCGTTTGTTTCACCTTGTGGTCATCGATAAACACCGCTTTCTCTGCCTTCAGGGCACACATCTGGGTGACCATTTCGGGTTCGGGCAGAACAAAGGTCGGTCCGATGACAGTGCGAGAATCCGGCAGAACCTGGTCGCCATCGATATACATCAGGCTGTTGGAATAGTCGTAGACAGGCTCGACTTTCTGAACCTCAGCCATCGCACTGCCGCGAGGCGTCTGCAGAGCCACTGCCAGTGAAGGCATAATGAACTCCTGATTGAGAATCAGAGTTCCGTTCAGGATTGCCGCGGCAAACAGTAGTGGCGTCAACAGTCGAAAGGCCGGAATACCGGCGGCAAGGACAGGAAATGTCTCTGAATTCTTCCGCAATAGTCCCAGCACTGTGATGACCGAAACGACGATCAGCATTGGGCCGGCAAGTCCGAAAAACTCAAATGCCCGATATGAGTAGTACTGAGCGATGCGAAGAAACAGTTCGGGAAGCGACGACGTGTTTTCCTGAAAGTCGTCGATGTTCGTGAACAGATCAAAAACGACGTACAGCCCGTAGGCGGCGACAAACAGCACAACAAACGTGTGCAGCAGGCGTTCAAGCAGATATCGGTCGAAGGTCGTGAACATCACGCGGATTACACCGCGGTTATGGCATGAGGGTCAATATGGGTTCAACAAGCGACTCTTACCCGGATTCCCCAATTTGTGCATGCCTGGCTGTTTCGATTCAGCGGCGTTCCTGTTTCTGCTTCCCTGAACCGGCGTCCGTCCACCGAGATTAAGCAGAAGTCGCACCGACGGCAGCGGGCTGAGGGAACATTCAGGATTTCTTTGTGCTGCAGCCGCAGGACCCGGAACTGCATCCGCCACTCTTTTCTGTTTCGATCACAATTCCTTCAGCGGAGACGGGCTGAACGTTGATCACGCCGTACCCGGAAGCCGCGGCCAGCAGGGCCAGACGTGTCGTTTCGGCGCCGCGGCCGTTGAGCACGTAAAGCACCAGTCGTCGACTGAGTGTGTACTCGGCATCGATGATTTCCAGCTGCAGTTTCTTTTCTGAAGCCAGCTGTTGCCATTTCAGATACACGTCATCGGCCAGCGACTGCAATTCCGCGATGGAAATAAGATCTTCATCAGTGGCTTTGCGGACAACTTCCCCTGTCAGATCATCGTCTTCACCGGAATCCTGCCCAGGGCGCGGCATCTGGGGTTGCGTGAGCAGCGTTGAGGCAAGCTCCTCACCGCGTTCTGTCGTTACAACGATTGAATCCCCTCGTTCCGGCTTCCAGTCGGAACACAAAAATCGGGCAACCTGCGGAACTCGGCCATAGCGTGCCAGCACGACGAATCTGGCGGATGAGGTTTCAGATGCGGATTCTGACGGCAGGAATTCGGCTTCGGGCGTTGAGATCATGGTGCTTCGTTCTGATGACAATGAGTAATCTTCCGGGCACACACGTTGCTGTCTGGCAGACTTGCCGGTCAGCTCTGTCGAGAGAGTATAACGGCAATGCGTCGTTTGTATTGTGAACCGGATGTCGCTGCGATGTCAGGCCAGAATTTCCTGCACGATTCGGGACGGTTCAACACCCGTGAGACGCTGGTCAAGACCCTGAAACGGGAAGGACAGCTGTTTGTGGTTGAAGCCCAGGAGGTGCAGAATCGTGGCATGCAGATCCCGGACATGAACTCGGTCGATCACGGCATTGAAACCAAGCTCATCACTTTCTCCGAGTGTTACACCGCCTTGAATTCCCCCACCAGCCAGCCACATGGTGAAGGCATTGGGATGATGGTCGCGGCCATCATTGCCGCCCTGAACCATTGGGGTGCGACCAAATTCTCCGCCCCAGATCACCAGCGTCTCATCCAGCAGCCCCTGTTGTTTCAGATCCAGCAGCAAAGCGGCACACGCCCGATCCGTGTCCCGACAGTTCTTTTTCAGATCTGCAACCAGATTGCCGTGCTGATCCCAGGCTTCGTGAAAAATCTCCACAAAACGGACTCCTCGCTGTACCATCCTGCGGGCAAGCAGACACGTGTTGGCAAACGACCGTTCTCCCGGTTTTGCGCCGTAGAGATCCAGAACATGCTGCGGTTCCTGACGGAGATCCATCAACTCCGGAGCGGTGGACTGCATCCGATACGCCATTTCGAACGAATGGATCCGAGTCGCGATCTCAGGGTCTCCGACTGATTGAAAACGACTCTGGTTCAGACGATTGATCACATCCAGAGATTCCCGCTGCAGTTGTTGATCAACACCGTCAGGATTTGAGAGGTAGAGCACAGGATCACCAGTCGTTCGAAACTCAACGCCCTGGAAAACCGTCGGCAAAAATCCGCTGCCCCAGTTGGCGCTGCCGCCACTGGGACCTTTCTTGCCAGTGCTGAAGACCACGAATCCCGGCAGATCCCTGGCTTCGCTGCCAAGGCCATAAAGCGTCCAGGCGCCGAGGCTTGGTTTTCCGAATTGCAGGCTGCCCGTACTCATCTGAATCTGAGCGGGTGCATGATTGAAGCCGTCAGTGACCATGGATTTGACGATGGCGATGTCATCCACGACGTTTGCCAGATGCGGCAGCAGTTCTGAGAGTTCGGCTCCGCAATGGCCGTGGCGGGCAAATCGAAACTTCGGACCCAGCAGTGTGGAATTGGGGTTAATGAAAGCGGCCCGATATCCCTTCAGGAGCTCGGCCGGAGGCAGTGTGCCGTCGTATCTGGCAAGGGCCGGTTTGTAATCGAACAGCTCCAGATGGCTGGGTGCGCCGGCCATGAACAGAAAGATCACATTCTTTGCTTTGGCCGGAATGTGCGACGGCTGCGGTGCGAGAGCATCTGCGGCGGGCAATGTGCCTGAACGCAGCAACTCTGCCGCGGCAATCGCTCCAAGACCGATGCCACAATCCTTAAGAAACCATCGGCGAGCCGACTGAGTGGCGAGTTTGTCACCCGGATTCTGCATGGCTTCAATTCCCGCGAAGTGGATGGACCGTCGACACCATTCTACCGCACTCGACGGAACGGAAACATCAAGCGACACTTGTCCGGCGGAGTGAGCCGCGTTTCCGGATCCCGGCATTCTGTCCGAAAGCCCTGAAATCGATATAGTGGCGATTCCGTCCCGTGCCGTATCTCAGCCGGGCGGGAGTCAAACGTGCCGTGCGTATGCGGACGTCAATACGACCTGGATTGTCAATCTCCAGCAGCAGGGTCAGAACATCAAGTGTGTGGCATCGCAGGAGCAATCTGGTGGGATCCAACGAAAGCGCTTTCCGCCAGCACCCTGCAGCGAATGACCGACAGTATTCGCCATCGAGGTCCGGATGCTGACGGGCACTATTTCTGGCCTCACAGGAATTCAGCGGCCGCCTCTTCTCCGGGTGTGGCACTCGGCCATCGCAGGCTCAGCATCATTGATGTGGCCGGAAGTTCCCAGCCGCAGGGCAATGAAGACGACACAATTCAGATCGTATTCAACGGCGAGATCTACAACTATCTGGAACTTCGGGCCGACCTGATCAGGGCTGGTCACCAGTTTCGAACGGACGGCGATACTGAAGTCATCGTGCATCTGTATGAACAGCACGGTCTGGAATTCGTTCAGCATCTTCGCGGAATGTTCGCCCTGGCAATCTGGGATGCCAATGCGCAGCGGCTGATACTGGCTCGGGATCGTCTGGGAAAAAAGCCGCTGCACTATCGCTGCGAAGACGGTCGACTGGCATTTGCCAGTGAGATGAAGGCGCTTCTGCAGATTCCAGGTGTTCCCCGGCAGCTGGATCGACAGTCGGTGCTGAGATTTCTGACGCTGCAATATGTTCCGCATCCTCACTGCATGCTTCAGGGATTCAGCAAGCTGCCGCCTGCGACAATTGCCATCCTTCAGCACGGAAAGCTGGAAACTCAAACCTATTGGCGCGCGCCGTTCGATCAGCCGGATCTTTTGCGGAATCGGGTTGAAGACTGGCAGGAAGAACTGCACAGCACGCTGGCCGAAGCTGTCCGACTCAGGCTTCGCAGCGATGTTCCGCTGGGAGCGTTCCTCTCCGGCGGGATCGATTCCACAGTCATCTGCGGACTGATGCAGACACAGCTCGAACGCCCGGTGCAGACATTCTCGATTGGCTTTCCGGTCGCGGCGTTTGATGAACGGGAATATGCGCGAATGGCATCCGGGCATCTGGGAACGGAGCACCATGAAGCTTTGGTGACACCGGATGCTCTTTCAATTCTGCCGCAGTTAATCTGGCATTACGACGAGCCCTTTGGAGACAGCTCTGCCATTCCCACCATGTACCTGTCCTGGATGACGCGGCAGCATGTCACTGTGGCGCTGACGGGTGATGCGGGCGACGAACTGTTCTGCGGTTACGATCGTTATCGCGCCGCCAGGCTGACAGGGATGACGGATTTCATTCCGCAGTGGATGCGCCGACTGGCGTCTTCCGTGGTCAGTCGTCTGCCGGCCTCAGCGCAGCATCGTTCATTCAGCCGCCGACTGAAACGTCTGCTGGAGTCGTTGTCGCAGGACCCGGAGCGAAGATATCTCAACTGGATCACGATCTTCAACGCCTCTCGACTGCAGTGGCTGGTGACCCCGGAACTGTGGGCACATACTCAGGACGAAGATCCGGCGGCCTGCATTTTTGATGCATACACGCGTTATCCGACGCGCGACTTCATCACGCGGACTACGGCCACGGATGTGCAGACCTATCTTCCCTGCGACATTCTCACCAAGGTCGACATTGCCAGTATGGCGGCATCACTGGAATGCCGATGTCCGATGCTGGATCACAAAGTTGTGGAGCTGGCAGCTCGGATGCCGATCGAAGTGAAACAGACCCTGCAGCAATCCAAGAAAGTCCTGACGGAGACGTTTCGCCACCTGATTCCGCAGGAGATCCAGACTCGTCGAAAGATGGGATTCGGAGTGCCGATTGATCACTGGTTTCGGGCTGAGCTGAAACCGATGCTTTACGACATTCTGTTGTCAGACGGCTGTCTGCAGCGAGGATTGCTGAATCCGGATGCGGTTCGGACCCTTGTGAAGGAACACACGTCAGGCACGATGGACCATGCTTACCGACTCTGGAATCTGCTGTGTCTGGAACTGTGGCAGCGGATGTACCTGGACAACCCTCCGCCAGTCTCGGCCCCCGCATCATTCTGAGCCGAACCACGTGAACATTCAGTGTGCCTGTCAGCATAACGCCTGCAATTGCACAGATCGCTGATGGGTATCAATTCGCACCGAATCGATGGCTGATTGCACAGGGCAGAAGTCCGGTCGCCGGGTTATTCAGCGTTCACTGCCCGTGACGTCGCGCGCAACCGCAAAGATAATGCCGTCAGATGGAATTGACTTGGCCGTCCACTCAAAACATCGCCATTGTCCGTCAGACGTCTGGTAGCGATTGCGAAACTGCACGACCGGCCGTCCATGGTTGAGATTGCTCATGACGGCCGATGTCTGTTCACGGTCGTCCGGATGCACAAAATCCAGAAACGGTCGGGATACGAGTGCCTTTTCAGAGTACCCAAGGACTCGGGGAAAATTTGAATTCACACGCCGGAAGTATCCGTCGGTACCAGCGATACAGAACAGATCCAGACTCAGGTCAAAAAACCGTTCGAGATCGCTCTTGGCACGCTGCAGCAGAGTTTCCAGATACAGAGTCAGCTCTCCTGCCACGCTCTGGGCATCAGCCGGTCGCCAGTCCGGGTCTGGTGAAAGACACTTCATTGCCAGCCGCACAAGGACGCCATCCGCCTGACAATCCGAAAGGTTCCGGAACGCGAATGTCAGGTCGCCTCGCGCGGCTTTCAGACAGACTTCCATCAGGCATTCGCCATCATAGGGCGGCCGACCGGTGAGCAGTTCGCAGAGAATTGCTCCCAGCCCAAACACGTCTGAACGGACATCTGTGCATTGCCCGCGAGCCTGTTCGGGCGACATATACGCGGGCGTGCCCCAGACAACTCCGGTCGGCCCGTTGTTCTCTTCAAACAGCTCACGCGTCGCAAGGCGTTCGGCTGCATCTTCGACCTCAGCAAATGTCGAAGTTTCATCATGCGCACATCGAATGGCGGAGGCTCGAGCCAGGCCCCAGTCCATCAGATGAACTTCTCCGAATCGTCCGACCATGATGTTGGCGGGCTTGATATCCAGATGAATGACACCGCGTGCATGTGCATAAGAGACGGTCTGACATACGTCTTCGAAGATCTTCAGCAGTCTTGCGAGATCATTTCCGGAAGGTTCGCGAGTCATCAGCATCTGTGCCAGAGTTTGTCCGCGGACCAGTTTCATCGCAAAACACGGGCGGCCATCGTCGGTCGTGCTTGTTTCGTAGACCGGAATAATTCCGGGATGCTGCAACTGCCCGGTGATGCGAGCTTCGTTGATGAACCGACTATGCATCTGTGGCTGCGTCAGATGTTTCTTCAACAGCAGTTTGACGGCCACTTCACGGTCGAGCTGAACGTCCCGCGCTTTGAAGATAATCCCCACACCGCCGCGGGAAATCTCTTTCTCCAGGCGATATTTGCCGAGCAGCTTCCCTTCCAGTTCGGTGCCGGAATCAACAATCTCCGTCAGTGGTCTTCCGTCACCGACAATCGTGTCGGGCAGGACTGAGTTGGCCTCACCGTTTCCGGTGCTGCTGTCATCCTTGTTCGAAAGCAATTCAAACGTGCCTTCGGAATCCAGCTTCTTCGCGAGGCGAAACATCGCGGAATCTGCGGCACTCATTTGCTCACCTGATCGGCAGAGGGAGGAAACCCCGGGGAGTGGCCGTCAGCAGAATTGCTCGGGCAGGGAAGAAATACATGAGTCCGTTCGATCTGATTACATCAGGCTGCTGTCGGTTTTTCAAGCCGATTCAGTCGTACAACCACACATCAACGACGGTGCTTTCAGGAAAGCCTTCACTGTCGGCCGGAATAACCACGAAGCCATCTGACAGAGTT
>Ga0209573_1001739_pt1 | contig 31381 bp, 34 predicted proteins | sample TNRBio252014_DNA_FD_185870 | JGI IMG/M metagenome (GOLD analysis project Ga0209573, IMG submission 185870) | Wastewater treatment Type I Accumulibacter community from EBPR Bioreactor in Madison, WI, USA - TNR Reactor_6/25/2014_ DNA (SPAdes)... | ecosystem: Engineered > Bioreactor > EBPR >...
TGCCATAGGCGCGGCGCTAGCGCTCGGCGGATGTGCGAGCACGCCCGCCCGCATCAACGATGTTTGCGCCGTCTTTGCTCAAAATGATGGTTGGGTCACAAACTGGCAGAAGTCAGCCCGCAAGTCCGAACAGAAATACGGGGTGCCGGTGCCGGTGCTGATGGCGACGATTCGCAAGGAGTCCGGGTTCAAGCACAACGCCCGGCCTCCGCGAAAATACTACCTTGGGTTCATTCCAGGAAAACGGGCGTCAAGCGCTTATGGCTATTCGCAAGCGCTTGACGGCACCTGGCAGCAATATGTCGTCGAAAGTGGAAATTATGGCGCGAAGCGCCAGAGTTTTGACGACGCCGTTGATTTTGTCGGCTGGTATCACGCCAAGACTGCTGCGACATACGGCGTCTCGCCGGGCGATACGTTCAATCTATATCTGGCCTACCACGAAGGCTGGGCGGCCTATGGTAAGGGGCGCTGGCGTTCGGATGCTGGCCTGATGGCTTACGCACGCTCGACCGCAGAAATGGCGGTGAGTTATGATGCACAGTTGCGCCAGTGCGGTGGCTAGCTGTGGAGCCTCAATAGGTTGTCCCTTTCAAGCCCGAGGCGACTGATAGGCGGTTTTGATCCTAAACTGCCATGCGGTCTATGCTAATTGTAGCGATGAAGCCAACGCGGCATTTCTGTGATTTGTTCGTGCGAGCTGTTGTAGGCGCGGTCATCGGCCCATTCACTTGACATCGTGTCGTGGAAAGACCGCAAGCCTGTCGTTCCCGTGCTGCGCGCCATCCACCGGGCAACAGACGCCGAGGCCGGTATGAGGCGAGCTCTTAATTATAGGGAAGGTCTGTCCGTTCGAAATCTGATCCGGCGAACAGCAGTTTTGCTCTCTCACGTCTGGCGACTGCATACGAAAAACAGTCGCCTAGATTCAACCCGGCAGGATGCTGAGAAACCTTACCGTAACGAATATAGGCCCGTGTCACATCAAAATATACTTCGTCCGACAGGGACCGGACTTCGATCTCAGCCCGGTCGACCAATTGGTCTACCAGTTGGGCGCCGCGAGAATAGTCGCCTATCAGTCGCCCATAAGCGATCCCGGTTTCCACCTTGCTGACCACACTTGTGAACGGTGACGCAGCAGCGTGGATCATCGCCAACATGGCGGCGCCTTCCGAGTCATTCTTTAGCAAAGCTAAGAATGCAGAAGTGTCGACATAGGTCACATTTTTTCTCCCCAATTTTCGTCGAAGAACGCCCGATCGTGACGCGCCAAACTATCCTGTTTTGCCCGGACCTCTTCAACGATGGGCCTTATGCGTTCAAATAACGCTTCCGCACCCGTCTTGTCGCGCTTGGACGCCTCTTGGATCGCCAGCTTGATTGCCGCCGTGATTCCAACCCCTCTACGCTTGGCAAAATCGCGCACAAGCCAATCCGTTTCTTCATCTTGAACGTGTATAGCCATTTTTGTCCACAACCGCAAGTTGTTTGTACATAGTTTATGGTACTATGTATAATTGTGGAACACAAGATGAACATGCTGGATAATATCCCCACGTTCTACTGCTGCAAAGGAACAGGATTGGTCGTGCCGATGGCATTCACCTTGCAGAAAGGGGTGCTGCATGTGCGCGCCGTCGCCACCTTGGCAAAGGCAAACCACACGCTTGTCGGAAAGGGCATCAATCTTTGGGCTGCAGCCCATTCAGAAAAAGCAGTTCCAGAAACCGCGCTGCGTCTTCAAACCGGCCGTCGCCGTTGCGGTCTGGACCCAGCACGGCGCGCACCTGAACATCAAAGTCGGCGTAGTGCTGGGTGGTCGCCCAGATTGAGAAAATCAAGTGATAGGGGTCGATGGGGACAATCCTTCCGGACCTTATCCAGTTGTGGATGATCTTCGCTTTTTGATCCACCAGTGATTTCAACTCGCCTTCTATCATCGGCATGATGCGTGGGGCGCCTTGCAAAATCTCATTGGCGAAGAGGCGGCTCTCACGGGGAAAATCGCGCGCCATTTCGAGCTTGCGCCTGATGTATGAGCGCAATTCGGAAGTCGGATCGCCGATTTCGTCGAGCTCTCGCAAAGGGTCAAGCCAGGTGTCCAGCAGCCGATGGATCAGCGTCTCGTGGATGTCTTCCTTGCCTTTGAAATAATAGAGGAGGTTCGGTTTCGACATGCCTGCGGCATCAGCGACCTGGTCTATGGTTGAGCCGCGAAAACCATGGGTCGAAAAAATGTCGAGTGCGGCTTCAAGGATAGCCTCGCGCTTCTCGGTCTGGATGCGTGTCGGGGCGCGGGCGTCGCTCATGTCGGTGTCGACGACCGATTTCCCTGGTCCAATTGGCTGGACCAGAACTCTGGCGTGCGTGGCGCGGGCAAAGTGCCTTTCATTTCAGTTAGGTGATCCCTTGACCGCCCATCTGGCGATGCTAACGTTTGTCCATTCGGTCAAATTTCTGCGCAATGCGCAAGGGCTGAACGTGTTGGATTTTGCCAGACCCAGTGGGCGACAGCCCGACAAAGAAAGCCAGGATTATGTCCAACCGCCTGAAAGTAGCTCCTAACGATCTCTCCGCCTTCTGGATGCCGTTTACGGCGAACCGGCAATTCAAGCAGACGCCACGCATGTTCGTGTCGGCCAAGGACATGCACTACAAGACGGCCGATGGCCGCGAAGTGCTCGATGGTACGGCTGGCCTTTGGTGCGTCAATGCCGGCCACTGCCGCCCGAAGATCACGCAGGCGATCCAGGAGCAAGCCGCCGAACTCGATTACGCGCCCGCCTTCCAAATGGGGCACCCGATCGCCTTTGAATTCGCCAATCGGCTGGTGGACATCGCGCCACAAGGCATGGACCATGTATTCTATACCAATTCCGGATCGGAATCGGTCGAGACGGCGCTGAAGATTGCGCTGGCTTATCAACGCATCCGCGGAGAGGGGACCCGCACACGATTGATCGGACGCGAGCGAGGCTATCATGGAGTCAATTTTGGCGGCATCTCTGTGGGCGGCATCGTCACGAACCGCAAGATGTTTGGCACGTTGCTCGGCGGCGTAGATCACCTGCCGCATACACATCTGCCGGCCAAGAACGCCTTCACCAAGGGTGAACCCGAGCATGGCGCGGAACTGGCGGATGAACTGGAGCGGATTGTCACCCTGCATGACGCCTCGACTATCGCGGCCGTCATCGTTGAGCCGGTTGCGGGCTCAACCGGCGTGCTCATACCGCCAAAAGGTTACCTGCAACGTCTGCGCGACATATGCACCAAGCACGGCATTGTCTTGATCTTTGATGAGGTCATTACGGGTTTCGGGCGTCTCGGGACGCCGTTTGCGGCCGACTATTTTGGCGTTACGCCAGATATTATTACTACCGCTAAAGGCGTGACCAACGGCGTCGTCCCGATGGGGGCGGTGTTCGTCAAGAAGGAGATACACGACGCCTTTATGACCGGCCCGGAGCATATGATCGAGTTCTTCCACGGTTATACCTATTCCGGCAACCCGATCGCTTGCGCGGCCGGCCTGGGCACGCTCGACACCTACAAGGAAGAGGGGCTGTTGACGCGTGGCGCGGAACTGGCCAGCCATTGGGAAGAAGCGCTGCATTCGCTCAGAGGCGAACCGCATGTGATTGATATCCGCAATATCGGCCTTATTGGCGCGGTTGAACTCGAGCCGATTGCCGGGCAGCCGACAAAACGCGCCTTCTCTGCTTTCCTCAAGGCGTTCGAGCGAGGTGCGTTGATCCGCACGACGGGCGACATCATCGCCTTGTCGCCGCCATTGATCATAACCAAGGGCCAGATCAACGAATTGATCGACCACTTGCGTGAAGTGTTGAGGATGATCGATTGAGACGGTGGGGGCACCGTCCCGATCAGGCGGCGCGTCGGGGCTTTCAAGCCTCGGCCGCCGCGGTGGTCTTGATCTGCTCCAGCGTCGCCCTGGCTGAGGCCAAACCGGCCGATTGCCTTCTTCAAGTTGGCGACCAGAACTTTATCGACGGTCCCAGCGACTGGTCGCCCGATACGGATGGCAGCTTCACGATCTCCGCCGGCGACTATTTCGCCACGTTGCTGATCGATGCTCCTGGAGTCGGCCAAGGCTATTGGAACGAGACGCCAGGCGGCCAGCACGCCCATACCCGCCTTGGCGAAATGCGTCGCAACAAGGCCTGCTGGGTCAATGCCCGAGCGAGGATTTGCGCCTGGAAAAAGGGCGAACGCCGGGACGCTGGTCAATGACGTTTCAGGCGCGGCAGCAGGCGATCAGCGCCGTTCTTGTCGATGACGAGCGAGTGCGGGTAACGCGCTGGGATTTTGACCCGGGCGCCGAAACGCGCTGGCACCGGCATGAGATGGATTATGTGGTGACGACGCTGACGCCATGTTGCTTTCTTTTGGAGGATCCAGGCGGCGAGCGCCGTGTCGACATGGCAGCGGGCTTTTCCTACAGGCGCGACCTTGGCGTCGAGCACAATGTGGTCAATGCTGGCGACGCGCCAATGAGTTTTGTCGAAGTCGAACTGAAATCCTGAAATCCTGAATCCCGAGGTTCACAAAAATGGCAGCCCGCGGAGAAAATCTTCGAATCAACGCAGACCGGCTGTGGGACAGCCTCATGGAGATGGCCAGGATCGGGCCTGGAGTAGCGGGCGGAAATAATCGCCAGACGCTGACTGACGATGACAACAAGGGCCGGCATTTGTTCAAACGCTGGTGCGATGAAGCCGGTCTCGCGATGGGCGTTGACCAGATGGGCACAATGTTTGCGCGTCGCGAAGGCACTGACCCGGACGCGCTGCCGGTCTATATCGGCTCGCATCTCGACACCCAGCCGACCGGTGGCAAGTATGATGGCGTGCTGGGCGTGCTCTCGGGGCTGGAGGTCGTACGCTCGCTTAACGACATGGGCATCAAGACCAAACACCCCATCGTCGCCACCAACTGGACCAATGAGGAAGGCGCGCGCTTTGCGCCGGCCATGGTCGCCTCTGGCGTGTTTGCCGGCGCGATCACGCTGGACTACGCCTACAGCCGCGAGGACGCGGACGGTCTGAAATTCGGCGACGAGCTGAAGCGCATCGGCTGGGTCGGGGACGAAAAAGTAGGCGCCCGCAAAATGCATGCCTATTTCGAATATCACATCGAGCAGGGGCCGATTCTTGAGGCTGAAAACAAGCTGATCGGGGTGGTCACGCACGGGCAGGGGCTTTGGTGGCTGGAGTTCACCCTGACCGGCAAAGAAGCGCATACGGGCTCAACGCCAATGAATATGCGCGTCAATGCCGGGCTCGCAATGGGGCGCATTCTGGAATTGGTTCAAAAAGTCGCCATTGATAACCAGCCGGGCTGCGTCGGTGGCGTCGGTCAGATGAAATTCACGCCGAATTCGCGCAACGTTTTGCCGGGCAAGGTGGTGTTCACCGTCGATATCCGCTCGCCCGACCAAAAGAAGCTCGACGGTATGCGCGCCAGCATTGAGAAAGGCGCTGAAAAAATCTGCGCCGAGCTCGGCGTCGGCTATTCAGTCGAGGCGGTTGGTCATTTCGATCCGGTCACCTTCAACCCGGCGCTGGTTGGCCGGGTGCGAAAAGCGGCCGAAGACATGGGCTACAGTCACATGGACATCATTTCAGGCGCCGGTCATGACGCCTGCTGGGTGAACAAGGTCGCGCCGGCTGTGATGATCATGTGCCCCTGCGTCGGCGGGCTGTCGCACAACGAGGCCGAGGAAATCTCCAAGGAATGGGCACAGGCCGGTTGCGACGTGCTTTTGAGGGCGGTGGTCGAGACGGCGGAGATTGTGGAGTGAGCGAGGGGGAAACCAATGACTACTCAGTTGGCTATACTGCTGTGTTCTCTGGTAGTAGCCATACTTGGTGTCTTTTTTTCCAAGAATGGAGATAGCAACAAGGTTAGTTTAGTAGGGTACATAATATTGCTGCTCATTTTGGTTGGCGGTGCGCTTGGTGTGGTCAATTCCATTGAAACAAGCCGAAATCAGCGAGCGTCGCGGATCGCTGAAGAGGAGGCCAACAATAGAGCGAGGAGGGCTCAAAATGCTGCGCTCCTTGCGAATATTGAATTGGGAAAACCGTTCAGGTTTGGAAATTTCAATATGAATACGATCTATGACTATGATTCAGACGTCGATGGTAAGATCTTAGGGTCCCCAGCACAAAGTATGAAATTTGGACTGTTTCCTGATCGTGCGGTAGGCGCAAAGGTCGCCTCAATTTCTCTCGTTATCGATGACCTTAGCTTTCAAGCCGACTTTCAGGCCGTCGAAGAGGGACTAAAAGTCAAGGAATTCGAAAGGGAAAGCACGTTTTCAACTGCGTACGAGTGTAAAAGTGTTGGCCAATCCGAGTGCGACATTGCTTCACGAGGTAAGAATGGCCCAAGCTGGTTCTTTGAACGGCTAAACCAGTTTGATGGTGGAGGCTTTTTTCTAGATCGCGACTATCCCAGTGGCAAAATCGTCTCTGCACTGCAGCGGGCAGGGAATCTCGGCAGCTTAGTGGTTTTTGGGCCATTTGAAGACCGTACCGCTTGGCAACGCTTCTATCGGGACCACGTGGATCTGGAACTTTATTATGAACAAGAGTCGCGGGAGGTGAGCCTGCGAAAAGTTTGTTCGCGAATCCTAACTTCTGATGTCCAACTCGTTCCGAATGTGACTGTTGGAAAAGACCCCAACTGCAGTTCATTCGACCTATGTTTCGAGATACGAACGAGAGGAAATCTCGATGTCGAGTTGTGTCAACCCTCCCGAACGTGAGTCTATTCGGATGCAGTTCGCCGAACAATGCTTCACACATGAAGCCGAAATAGGCTGTCAGATTAGGGCCTTGTCATGATCCTCGCCTTTGCCGCGATGGCGGCCCTACTGGTCATGTCGCCAGGGCCGAATGGCGTTTTGATCGCGCGCACCGTGCCAACCTCGGGCAGGGCCGCAGGCTTCGCCAATATTGCCGGGTTTGTCGTCGCGTTTTTCGTGCATGGAACTTTTGCGATCTTCGGCTTGTCGGTGCTGTTGATGCAGTCGGCAGTGCTGTTTTCGCTGGTCAAATTCGCCGGCGCCGCCTACCTCATCTGGATTGGCGTCAAGGCGCTCGTGGACGCTTGGCGCGGCAAGACGGCTGCGGTGGCCAATATCACGCCGGCGCGCAACCGGCGCACGCTGATCAAGGCGTTCCGTGAGGGTTTTCTGACCAATATGCTAAACCCCAAAGTGGCGATGTTTTATGTGGCTGCATTTCCGCAGTTCATTGCCCCGGGTACGACCTCGGTTGCAGCCGCCTACACGCTGGTCGTGGTGCATGCAATGATCAACGTTACGTGGTTTTCGCCTATCGTATTTCTATTTGACCGCTTGTCGCGCGCCGCCAGATCAGGCAGTTTTCAGCGGTGGATAAAGGGTTTGACCGGGGCAGTGTTTATCGGCTTCGGCGTGAAACTGGCGACACTCCGACCATAAGGCAGAGGCGGCGCAATGGACGTTGAAGGGCTTCTCCAAAGCGTCATCCGCTTCTCCAACTTCATGACGTCCCGGCTTCTGGTGGCCGGCGTCGTATTCTATGTCTTTTCCGGTTTCGTGCCGGTCGGCAACGCTACAGAAGGTTTTCTGCCAAGCCTCGACCTGCTCAACGGCGTGGTTGAGAACTATCAGAATATTTTCAACACGCTGGGCGTTTCGGATTTCGCCATTCTGTTCATCCTCTTTATCTTTCTGACCACCATTCACCTGGTCTATGTGCTGTTTGAGTCGATCGGCTATTATCTGCCGCCAGCGATCGTTCCGGCTTCCGGCTGGGCCGCAATCGACGGCATCACGCACAAGGCTTTCGAGACGCTGCGTATCGCGCGAGGCGAAGAGCACACCGAGGAAGAGAACCAGCGCCTCTACGAGTTCGCCAAGAAGCTGCGCGGAATAGAGGTTGAGAGCGACGATTACACCAAGGCGAAAGTCCAGGGTACGCTGGCGACTTTCCGCATTTCGAAGACCTTTGTTGTGTTTTCGCTGACCGTCTGGATCTATGCAGAGCTTAGCGGGGTCTATGCGGGAAACCCCAACTACCTGCTTTTGATTTTCGCCATCGCTCTCGTCACTGTCGGGCTGTCGGCTCTGTCCATCTTCCGGATGAATCACATCCGGATCAACAGGTTGCGTGAGGATATCAGCGCCGAATTGCTGGAGTTCTCACGTATTTGGGTGGGTGAAGATCACCAGCGCAAAATTGCCATGGATTGCGTGCCGACCGACAAGGTCAGGCCCGCGACATGGGCGATCGTTGTACCGGTATTCGGCACACTGGACGCGCTGATGCAAGATTTGAGAAGCTGGCGCTCAAGACGCCTGTAGAATTGGGAGACATCATGTCGAAGGTCATCAAGAACGGAACCATTGTCACAGCAGACCGCAGCTGGAAGGCGGATGTGCTGATCAAACATGGCAAGATCGAAGCCATTGGTCCGGACCTTCATGGCGACCATGAGTTTGACGCCACCGGCTGCTACGTGATGCCGGGCGGCATCGACCCGCACACGCATCTGGAAATGCCGTTCATGGGCACCTATTCGGCGGATGATTTCGAGAGCGGCACGCGCGCCGCACTTGCCGGCGGCACCACGATGGTGGTCGACTTCTGCCTGCCATCGCCGAACCAGTCGCTGCTTGAAGCACTGCAAATGTGGGACAACAAAACTTCCAGGGCCTGCTGCGATTTCTCCTTCCATATGGCGATTACCTGGTGGGGGGAGCAGGTGTTCAACGAGATGCAGACGGTGGTGGAAAAGGGCATAACCTCGTTCAAGCATTTCATGGCCTACAAGGGCGCGCTGATGGTCAATGACGACGAGATGCTTGCGTCATTCCAGCGCTGCGCCGAGCTTGGCGCGCTTCCGCTTGTGCATGCCGAAAATGGAGATGTGGTCGCCGCACTCAGTCAGAAGCTGCTGGATGAAGGCAATAATGGTCCAGAAGCTCACGCCTATTCGCGCCCGCCGGAGGTGGAAGGCGAGGCGACAAACCGCGCCGTGATGATCGCCGATATGGCCGGCGTGCCGCTCTATGTCGTGCATACATCGTGCGAGCAATCGCACGAAGCGATTCGCCGCGGGCGACAGAAGGGCATGCGCGTCTATGGCGAGCCATTGATCCAGCATCTCGTGCTCGACGAGACGGAGTATTTCAACAAGGACTGGGACCACGCGGCGCGTCGCGTTATGAGCCCGCCCTTCCGCAACAAGCAGCATCAGGATTCACTATGGGCCGGCCTGCAGGCGGGTTCGCTCCAGGTGGTGGCGACGGATCATTGCGCGTTCACAACCGACCAGAAGCGCAATGGCGTTGGCGATTTCACCAAAATTCCGAATGGCACCGGCGGGCTTGAAGACCGTATGCCGGTGTTGTGGACCTATGGCGTCAATACCGGTCGTCTGACGCCCAACGAGTTTGTCGCCGTCACTTCGACCAATATCGCCAAGATCCTCAACATGTATCCGAAGAAGGGCGCGATTGTTGAGGGCGCCGATGGCGATGTTGTCGTCTGGGACCCCAAGGCCAAAAAGAAGATATCGGCCAAAAAGCAGCAATCGGTGATCGACTACAACGTCTTTGAAGGCGTCGAGGTGACGGGCCTGCCGAAATATGTTTTCACGCGCGGCGAGCTGGCCGTCGACAATGGCAAGGTCAAGGCGCATCCAGGACATGGCGAATTTGTCGGGCGCGAACCGGGCATGGCGGTCAACAAGGCGCTGTCGACCTGGAAAGAACTGACCTCGCCGCGCAAGGTGGAGAGGACCGGCATTCCCGCCAGCGGGGTGTAACCGTCTACCGGACTTGTCCCCAGCAATCGTGAGCCAGGGCAGGACGGAATTTGACTGTTTGGTCGAAATTTGCTGGTTTTCGCTCCGCAAAACCGCAAGAGTGGGTGCGGTCAAAAATAGGCGGTGCGCTTGAGTTCCACAGTACCTGTCGTCGAAGCGAAGGGCTTGGGGCTGACGTTCCAAACCAATGACGGGCCGGTGCAGGCGCTGTCCAATGTTGACCTGACAATCAACAGGGGCGAGTTTGTTTCGTTTATCGGCCCGTCGGGCTGTGGCAAGACGACCTTTCTGCGAACGATCGCGGACCTCGAACAGCCAACAGCGGGGACGCTGACCGTCAACGGCATGAGTCCGCGCGAGGCGCGCGAGGCGCGCGCTTATGGCTATGTGTTTCAGGCGGCGGCCCTTTTGCCATGGCGCACCATCGAGAAAAATGTCGGGCTGCCGCTGGAGATCATGGGAATTGGCGGATCGGATCAGAAGGCGCGCATCAAGCGCACGCTGGAGTTGGTCAATCTCGCCGGGTTCGAGAAGAAATATCCATGGCAGCTCTCGGGCGGAATGCAGCAGCGCGCCTCGATTGCGCGGGCTCTCGCCTTTGACGCTGATCTCCTGTTGATGGACGAACCGTTCGGCGCGCTGGACGAGATCGTTCGCGACCATCTGAACGAGCAGTTGTTGAAACTCTGGGACGCCACGAACAAGACGATCTGTTTCGTCACACACTCGATCCCCGAGGCGGTCTATCTGTCGACGCGCATCGTCGTGATGTCGCCGCGCCCGGGCCGGGTAACTGACGTGATTGAGTCGACGCTGCCGAAAGAACGACCGCTCCATATACGCGAGACGCCTGAATTTCTGGAGATCGCCGCGCGTGTGCGTGACGGCTTGAGGGCAGGGCACAGCTACGATGACTGACCGCCTGCGCGACAAGATCATCCCCGTCGTCACCCTTTTGGTGTTGATCGTGATGGGCTGGTATGCGCTGGCGGTCGCAATGAATGCGCCATTCCAGCGCGATCTCGACCGGCGCGGCGGCGTCGAGACCGGGACGCTGGAGTTCATTGAGCGCACGCTCAGTCAGCCGAAACCGATTGTGCCCGCTCCCCATCAGGTGGCGCAGAACTTTTTTGAAAACACCTTCCTGCGCAAGATCACGTCAAACCGCAGTCTCGTCTATCACGCAGGTGTGACGCTTTCGTCGACGCTTTTGGGATTCGCCTTTGGCACACTGCTGGGCATTCTGATTGCCGTCGGCATTGTTCATGTTGTGGCGCTTGATCGCTCTCTTATGCCGTGGATCATCACCTCTCAGACGATTCCTATTCTTGCAGTCGCCCCGATGGTTATCATCGTGCTGGGCGCAGTTGGGATATCGGGTCTGCTGCCTAAAGCGCTGATCTCGACCTATCTGTCATTTTTCCCGGTCGCCGTTGGCATGGTGAAGGGACTGCGGTCGCCCGATCTGATGCATCTTGATCTCATGCACACCTACAATGCCAGCAAAGCGCAGACATTCTGGAAACTGCGTGCGCCAGCGGCTGTACCGTTCCTTTTCACGTCAATGAAGGTGGCGATTGCGGCAAGTCTTGTCGGCGCGATTGTCGGCGAGTTGCCGACGGGCGCTGTGGCGGGGATTGGCGCCAAGCTGCTCAACGCATCCTATTTCTCCAACACCATCGATGTCTGGTCGGCGCTGGTCGCAGGCTCGATTGTCGCGCTGCTTTTGGTCGGGCTGGTCGGGCTGCTTGGCCGCTTCGTCAACCGGGCGATGGGGGCGCGGCCGGCATGATGATGCGCCCCTCCTGGCAGTGCATGGTCGCGGCGGTGCTGACCATCGCGGCTTTGTTCATGTTGCCGGTGGCCACCGCGCCGGTTGAGGCCAGCGCGCCGGCGACATCGATGTTCATCACGGCGCTGGTTGTGGCGATCATCCTGCTGGGCGGCGTCATCGACACGACGAGTGCTCCGGCAAAGCTGCGCGCCGTTTCTCTCTTCGTGGCTGCGCACGCCGCCGTCTTCCTACTGTTCACCGAAATCGCGGCGGCCAACGGTCTGGCGCGAACCGGCTTTTACCTGCTGCTTGCCGCGTGTTGGCTGCTCGCCTGGCGCTGCGTCACGGTGCTTTCCGCCATCAAGCCGCCGAATACATTCCTGCGCCTGCTCATCCCTGCCATCTTTGGCGCGTGGATTCTCATCCTGTGGGAAGCCATCGTGCGCGGCGCGGGCGTTCCCTTCATCCTTTTGCCGCCGCCTTCGGCCATCTGGACGCGCATTCTGGGCTCGCTGCCGATCCTGTGGGCCGACGTCAACCAGACTATCTTCAAGGCGGTGATGGCTGGGTTTGTGATTGGCTGCAGCGCCGGTTTTGTCACCGCCATCCTTGCCGACCGGTTCGATTTTCTGCGGCGCGGCCTGATCCCCATCGGCAACATGGTTTCAGCGCTGCCAATCATCGGCGTGGCTCCGATCATGGTCCTCTGGTTCGGTTTCAACTGGGAATCCAAGGCGGCGGTCGTCGTCATCATGACCTTTTTCCCGATGTTGGTGAACACCGTCGCAGGGCTCGAGGCTTCAGGCCATATGGAGCGCGACCTGATGCGCACCTATGCGTCGAACTACTGGCAGACCCTTTGGAAACTCAGGCTGCCGGCTGCGGCGCCGTTCATTTTCAACGCGCTCAAAATAAACTCCACCCTGGCGCTGATTGGCGCAATCGTCGCTGAATTTTTCGGCACGCCGGTGGTGGGGATGGGTTTCCGCATCTCGTCGGAGATGGGGAAGATGAATGTCGACATGGTCTGGGCCGAAATTGCAGTTGCAGCCCTTGCGGGTTCGGTCTTCTATGGCGTCATCGCTCTCATAGAAAGAGCGGCCACATTCTGGCACCCGTCCGTCCGTGGTGGACGGGCGTGAAACGCAGAGGGTAACAGGGCAATGAAAAAAACACTCATGATGTCTCTGGCTGGCGCATTCTCGCTGGCCGCATTTCAGGCGATGGCCGCTGACCCGGTGACGCTGCAGCTGAAATGGGTCACGCAGGCGCAGTTTGGCGGTTATTATGTCGCCAAGGACAAGGGCTTCTACACAGAAGAAAACCTTGATGTGACGATCAAGCCGGGCGGACCGGACATTGCGCCAGAGCAGGTGATCGCCGGCGGCGGCGCCGATGTCATTGTCGACTGGATGGGCGGCGCGCTGGCTGCACGCGACAAGGGCGTCAACCTCGTCAACATCGCACAGCCCTTCAAGAAGGCAGGGATGGAACTGGTTTGCCCGAAGGACGGCCCGGTTCAGACCGAGGCGGACTTCAAGGGTAAAACCCTGGGCGTCTGGTTCTTCGGCAACGAATATCCGTTCTATGCCTGGATGAACAAGCTCGGTCTGCCCACCGAAGGCGGCCCGGATGGGGTCACCGTGCTCAAACAGTCTTTTGACGTTCAGCCGCTGATCCAGAAGCAGGCGGACTGCATCTCGGTCATGACCTATAATGAGTACTGGCAGTTGATCGACGCCGGCTACAAGCCGGAAGACCTGATCGTCTTCAATTATACCGCGATGGGCGTCGATCTGCTTGAAGACGGTCTCTACGCCATGCAGGACAAGCTGGCCGACCCTGCCTTCAAGGACAAGATGGTTCGCTTCGTGCGCGCCTCCATGAAGGGCTGGAAATACGCCACGGAAAATCCGGACGAAGCCGCAGGCATCGTCATGGACAATGGCGGTCAGGACGAAAATCACCAGAAGCGCATGATGGGCGAAGTCGCCAAGCTGATCGACAATGCTGACGGCAAGCTGATCGAAGCCGCCTACCAGCGCACTGCTGACGCGCTTCTGGCGCAGAAGATCATCACCAAGGCTCCGGAAGGAGCCTGGACCGCCGACATCACCAACGAGGCGATCAAGTAGGAGTTCGTATGTGCCGGCGCGGTTTCGCGCCGGCACATTTTTTGAGGTGAGAAATGACCGGCAGGGGATCGCTCTGTAGCGACAGCCTTCGGTGGGAAACCTCTTGAGGTTTGTCCTGCGCGTATGCCAGCTATTGGCTTGTCTTTGAACGTTCGGGTCACGGCGGAATGTATCTCTAGAGGATACATTTCCAAGATGTTCCCAGAGCATGCAAAGAGCCGTAGCGCGAGGCTACGGCTCCCCATCCCGGCGAAAGACCTCCGGGTCACATCTGGACGTGGCGCCTCTAGGCGCGATGATGTACGTCCATCAGCAGCTTCTCCGTCTTTGCTTCCTCGATCTTGTTGTAGAATTTACGAGACTCTTCGGCGTCGCGCAGGGTCTTGGTGATCGAGATGGAGGTGTGCACCAGCATCAGCGCCGACATGGCGTAGAACCCCTTCGCAGCGAAGCTTGCTTCAAGGAAATAGATTCCGCCGGCCATCATGCTAGCGGCGATGACAAAGCTGGCGATGGTGAACAGCTTCCAGGCTTCCGAGTCTTTCTGAGCGATATTTTCCATGTGAGTTCTCCTGTAATTTGAGTGTTGATGATGATGATTTTTCAGGCTGCCGGTTGCAGGCGTTGGGCAAGCCGGGCGAGCACATCGTCTGCAGTCGTCTTGACGGGGGCGCCGCATCCAGCCGCGGCGAGACGGTTTGCGACAGCGCCTGGATCATCGGAGAGTTCCATTGCTTCGATCGCGTCCGAGGTCGCGTCGATTTCGGCCTGTCGCCTGCGCAATTGGGTGAGCGTCGCTTCCGCGTCGCGCAAAGTCGAATGGCCGCTGGCGCCGGGGTAGGCAGCGCGTATCTTTTGCGTGGCATGTGTTGCGGCGGCGACGCGCTCGCCGCGCTGCAACTCGCGCAGCCTCGTCTCAGCGCTATGTACGAAACCTTTGAGGCGTTCGATCTCGGCCCCGAAGCGCAACTGCGCGGCGTCGCAAGCATCACGCTCTGCCTCCAGATGGGCGATTGTCGCCGCTGCGTCTCGCGCCAGGCCAGTCTTGCCTTGCTCCAAGGCGGCCATTGTCCGGTCTTCCAAGTCTGCGATGCTCGTAAGGATGCGGTCGCGTTGTTCGACCTCCTGATTGTTTTGGGCCATCGCCACCGCAATCGCCCGGCGGGCGGTCGCGACGGTCGCCGCACAATCACGGATCTGCTGGCGCAGGATCGTCACCCCATGAGGCGCAAGCGCCGCCGCTGAGCGCTCGTGCGCCGTTCCGCGCAGAAGCGCCACTGCCTGTTTGAACATTTCCAATCTCCTGATTTTGAACATTGTTCACGTTTGCAATCTATCAGGCATCCCGCAGCGCACAAGCAATAAAATGAACATCGTTCATAATTTCCGGCGTATGGTAAATTCTTGTTGGCGGGGCGGGAGCTATGTCGGCGGCGGCTGACGTGGAGCGCAAGGGCATTAGGTCTGGCCCGCGCATTCTGCCTCGTCATGCGCTAAACTGCGGCATCAGGAGGAACTCCCATGACCGCGCCGCGCCCGTCCAAGACCCATATCGGCAACCACAAGCTTCATCCCGAGACGCTGATGCTCGGCTACGGCTTTGATCCGGAGCTGTCGGAAGGCGCAGTCAAGCCGCCGGTGTTTCTCACCTCCACTTTTGTGTTCCGCACGGCTGAGGAGGGCAGGGACTTTTTTGACTACACGTCGGGCCGCAAGGAGCCGCCGAAGGGCACGGTGGCGGGCCTGGTCTATTCGCGCTTCAATCACCCCAATTCGGAGATCGTGGAAGACCGTATGGCGGTTTATGAGGGGACCGAGACCTGTATTCTGTTTTCGTCAGGGATGTCGGCCATCTCGACCACGCTGCTCGCCTTTGCACGGCCGGGCGACGTGATCCTGCATTCGCAGCCGCTTTATGGCGGCACTGAAACGCTGCTGACCAAACAGCTGTCGAATTTCGGCATACATGCCTTTGGTTTCGCCGACTGGATTGACCCGGCCACGGTGCGCAAGGCGGCGGGCCAGGCTGAGAAGCTCGGCCGCGTGTCGGTGATCATGATCGAGACGCCGTCCAATCCGCTGAACAGCCAGGTGGACATCGCGCTGGCGCGCGAAGTAGCCGATGAAATCGGCCAACGGCAAGAACACCGGCCGGTCATCGTGTGCGACAACACAATGCTTGGGCCCGTGTTCCAGCGCCCGTGCGAGCATGGCGCTGACGTTTCAGTCTATTCGCTGACCAAATATGTCGGTGGCCATTCTGATCTCATCGCTGGCGCCGCATTGGGATCAAAGGCGATCACAAAACCGATCCGCGCCCTGCGTGGCGCAATCGGCACCCAGCTCGACCCGCATTCCTGCTGGATGCTCGGGCGCTCGCTGGAGACGCTGTCGATCCGCATGGAAAAGGCCAATGACAATGCAAGACTGGTCGCCGATTTTCTGCGCGACCATCCAAAGGTGGAGATGGTGCATTACCTTCCCTATCTCGATCCGGCGTCGCCGGCCGGCAAGGTCTTTGCGCGCCAATCATCCGGCGCGGGTTCGACCTTCTCGTTTGACATCAAGGGAGGGCAGGAGGCTGCATTCGCCTTCCTTAACGCGCTTCAGGTGTTCAAACTGGCGGTTAGTCTGGGTGGCACAGAATCTTTGGCCAGTCTGCCGGCGTCGATGACGCATTCGGGCGTGCCGCGCGAAGTCCGCGAACGCATTGGGGTTCTGGAGGGAACCATCCGGGTCTCGATCGGACTGGAGCACCCGGACGATCTGATTGCCGATCTGGTCCAGGCGCTGGCGGCAACCGATGGCGACAGCGGTGGGGGCGTTTAGGCTGTCGACACTCATGACGCATCGCGTCTATCCAGACGGTTTGCGTGATCGTCTGGCCTGTGCAATGGGGATTGAACAGCCAGCGCTGCGTGGGTCAAAGTATGAAAGTCACGATTGTCGGGACGGGTTACGTCGGTCTGGTGACCGGCGTCTGCTTTGCCGAGTTCGGCTACGAAGTTGTGTGTGTCGACAAGAGCCGGGAGATTGTCGAACGGCTGTCTGCGGGACAGGCGACCATCTTTGAGCCTAGTCTCGACGATTTGCTAACCCGCAACCTCGCGGCGGGCCGCCTGCATTTCTCATCCAATGTTGGCGAGTCTTCGGTCAGGGCTGACATCATTATCGTGGCCGTTGGAACACCGTCGCGGCGCGACGGAGCCGCCGACTTGCAGCATATTTTTGCAGCGGTAGACGAGATCGCCAAAACGATGCCGCCAGGAGCTGTGGTTGCGATCAAGTCCACTGTTGCGGTCGGCACTTGTGCGCAGGTTCGCGAACGCATTCGACGCCTGCGGCCCGGCGTTGCTTTTTCGGTGGTTTGCAACCCCGAATTTCTGCGCGCCGGCGCTGCGGTCGCTGACTTCATGGAGCCAGACAGGATCGTGGTTGGCGCAGACGCCGAAACCGGGCGCAGCATGATGCGGCAACTCTATCGTCCGTTGGCGAACGCCGGCATTCCACTGGTTGAAACCTCGCTCGAGAACGCCGAAATCATCAAATATGCGGCCAACGCATTTCTTGCGATGAAGGTCACCTACATCAACCAGATTGCTGATCTTTGCGAAGATGTGGGCGGCGATATTCTCGACGTTTCGCGCGGGGTCGGTCTCGACAAGCGGATCGGTCCGCAATTCCTCAACGCTGGTCCCGGCTTCGGAGGCTCCTGCTTTCCGAAAGACACCAAAGCGTTTGCGGCGACCGGACGCAAGCACGGCGTGCCGCAGCGGCTGATCGAAACAGTTGTTGACATCAATATCGAGCGGAAACGCGCACTGGCCGCGCGCATTGTCCGGCTGGCGAAGAAAGTTGACGGCGACACAGTCGCGGTGCTCGGCATAGCGTTCAAGTCTGGCACCGATGACATTCGTGAGGCGCCTGCGCTGGACATTGTGCCGCTGTTGCAAGAAGCGGGCCTGACGGTGCGCGCGCACGATCCCGAGGCGATGGAGAATGGACGCCATGCGCTGGCTGGCGTCATATGGTGTGAAACTGTGCTTGAGACCGTTAAGGGAGCTGACCTGACGATTGTGATGACGGAATGGCCGGCCTACCGGGCGCTGGACCTAAGACTGGCCGCCGGCTTGATGAAGGGCAAGGTGCTGGTCGATTTTCGCAATATTTATCGTGCGGCTGATCTACAAGATACCGGTCTGAGCTACTACCCGATTGGCCGGCCTGTCCTGTCGCCGCTTACCGAGCCTTCATGACATAGAGGCGGATCGACCGGTCGAAGCCCTTGGTGTAGTCCAGTGCGGAGACCTCACCGACGCTGTTCACGCTGGCTTCGCCCGAGGGCAGGGCGGTGAAGAATGCCGCCTGCTGGTCCGAGCGGACCGCGACAATGCCGCAGGCTGGATTGGCGGCCAGCATCGCCGCCGCCCCGCCCGGGCTAGCCAACACGGTTCCGGTTCCGGCCAGAAAAACCAGACTTGGCTCCAGAAACCCCGACGAGATGAGCACCGAATGCGGACAAGGGCGATGCGCCTCAAACGCCTCGGCGATCCTTTGTCCGAGCCACAGCGTGTGAGCGGCCGGCGCGACAAATTGCGTCGTCAGGCCGAACGCGGCGGCTGCGGCCGCCGAGGCCGCCGCAATGCGCGGCATTGCCGGCAAAGCCGGCGCGTAGCCGGAGCCGAACCAGCCTGCGGCAAGGATGAACAGAGCTGCAGCCAGACCTGCAACGGAAACCGTGCCGGTCGTATAGGGAACAAGAGCGGCGACGCCGATTGCCAGCACAATCGCGATCACAATGGCGGTCAGGCGTGCTGCGGTGACGAGCCATTGCTGCCAGCGTTTGAGGTTGACGGCTGCCTCGCCTTGGTCAGCCAGAGCCCAGGCCATCAGCAATAGTGCGGCCGGATAGATGGGCAGCACATAGTGCGGGAGCTTGGTCGGAATGGCCTCAAACACCAGCCAGTAAGGCACGTACCAGGCAAGCAGGAACGCCAAACGCGGATCTGTCCGGACAATGTTGATCGCCTTCAACCCGGCGCGCAACATTTCGGCTGCAAACGGGAAGGCGAATAGCGAGAAGATCAGCGTGTAATAGCCGGGCGGAAACCCATGTGATTCCTGACCGCTGCGAACCTTGGAAAACAATGATCGATCAAGCGCCTCGCTCCAGAAAGTCCAGCCGCTCTTGATCGTAATGGCGGCGAGCCAGGGCAACGCCACCAGCGCCATCAAGATTACGCCAGGGCCAGCCCGTAAGCGCGTTAGCCAGCGCCAGTCACGATCCCATAAGGACAAGGCGATCACAGTCAGGCCGGCGGCCAGTGGCGTGATCGGTCCCTTGATCAGAATGCCAACGCCCTGCGCCAGCCAGAAGACCCAAGGCGCGAACCAGGGAGTTTTTTCATTCCTGCGCGCCGCTACGTAGATTACGCCCAGTGCGCCCATGGCGATGGTTGTGGCGGCCAGCAGCGCCGCGTCGGTCTTTGCAATGCGCGCCTCAAACCCAACCATAACCAGCCCAATCATGGCCGTTGCAGCCAAGAAACCGGCGCTCGATCCGAAAAGCCACAGGCCGATGAAGAACGTGGCGAGCACGGCGACGGTCATCGAAAAGACCGATACCAGCCGGTAAACCCAAGGCGCGGACGCCGCGCCATTACCAATCAAGTGAATGGCTGCAGACTGCATCCAGTAGATGCCTACGGGCTTCAAGTAGCGCGGTTCTGTCTGAAACCGTATGTCGACATAGTCGCCGGTCTCCACCATCTGCTTGGTTGCCTGCATGTAACGCGACTCGTCGCGGTCGGTCGGCGGCAGGCCCGAAATGCCGGGAATAAAGGCAAGCAGGCACATCAGGACCAAAAGGCAGGCGCGAAACGCGTTGCTGGTCCGTTCAAAACGTGCGGCAAAAGACGCGGTCCAGCTACTCACCGGTGATTTCCGAAACCTGCGGCACAACCTTGCGGCGGCGGCGCAGCCACCAGACCCCGAACAGATCAAGCGCGCCTTGCATGCCGCGATCAATTATCCCGTATTTTGAAGCGCCGTGTAACCTCTGCCGGTCAATGACATCAACATGCGCGACCCCGAATCCCTCGGTGAGGACCAGAGCGGGCAGAAAGCGGTGAGAGCCCTCGAAGAAGGGCAAGCGGCGGAACACATCGGTTCGGACCGCCTTCAAACCACACGCCGTATCGCGCGTCCCATCGCCCAGCATGCTGCGGCGAAGCGTGTTGGCGAATTGTGAGGCGTATTTCTTTATGTCCGAATCACCGCGCTTCAGCCGTTGTCCGGCGGCGATGCCCGTCTGCGGGCCGCCTGAAATTACCGCGTCGAGCAGGGGTATGATGTAGACCGGATCATTCTGGCCGTCGCCGTCCATGGTGACGATCATCTCACCTTGGGCCGCCAGCATGCCGGTCCTCAGCGCCAGGCTCTTGCCGGTCGAAAGGTGATGCCGGAAACCGCGCACTGGAAATGACCGCTTTGTCGTCTGCTCGCGAACCACGGCAGGCGTGTTGTCGGTTGATCCGTCATCGACAATGATAACCTCAAAGGTCTCGCCCGACAGCACCTGCTCCAGTTCTTCCAGAACCGAGCCGAGGTTATCTGCTTCGTTTTTGCCGGGAATGACGATCGAGAAAAAACCGCGCGGGGTCATTCGGTTGTGCCTGTTGCGGTCATAGCCCGGCGCTCATTGGCGATAAGCCACAGATTGCGGATGTAGATAAACAGCCCAAAACCCTGACCGATGATAAACACCGGGTCCTGTCTGCGGATGGCGTAGACAAAAAGCAGCGACCCTCCGGCCAGTGAAAAAAACCAGAATGCGATCGGGATAACTGATCGCTTGGCCCGTTCCGAGGCGATCCACTGAACGACAAAACGCATCGTGAACATGCCTTGGGCCACCAGACCCAGCAGCACCCAGCCGTCAAATTGCTCAATGAATACCTGGCGAAACCAGTTTGTAAGGTCAGCAAGAAGTTCGGTCATTTGCGAGCTCCGCAGAAGAACAGACCCTTTGTGTCGTCGCGTTGTGACAATGCCTATTATCACCCGTTGAATCTCGTTCGGAGGGAATTCACGAACCTGGGCGTTTGTTCAATAGCACCAGCCTATGTGCGTTGGCATAATTATGGCCCGGCTTGCCGCGTGTGGAGCATCCGAAACGCCGAAAAGCTATCACTGTTTGTCCCTTATCTGCGTCAGCGTCCGCGCTGGCGTAATCGCCTCCGGGTCGAGTTTGATTTCGATGATCGCCGGCTTGCCGCTTGCCTGGGCTCGCTCGAAAGCAGGCGCAAACTCGATGGTCTTCTCCACGGTCTCGCCGTGCCCGCCATAGGCGCGGGCAAGCGCCGCAAAATCAGGATTGTTCAGGTTGGTGCCCGATACCCGGCCCGGGTATTCGCGCTCCTGGTGCATGCGGATCGTGCCGTAAATGCCGTTGTTGATGACCAGCACGATGATCGGCAGATTGTACTGCACGGCGGTGGCGAACTCCTGTCCGTGCATCATGAAGCAGCCGTCGCCGGCGAAGCACACGACCATGCGGTCCGGGTGCTGAGCCTTGGCGCTGACTGCCGCCGGCAGTCCGTACCCCATAGAGCCTGAGGTCGGCGCGCCCTGCGTGCCATAGCGGCGGAAACGGTGAAAACGATGCAGCCAGGTCGCGTAGTTGCCTGCGCCATTGGTCATGATCGCGTCGTCTGGCAGGATGCTTTCAAGATAGTTCATGATCGGCCCCATCTGGACCGCTCCGGGGCCGGTTTCAGGCGGCGTCGACCAGTCGAGATAGACCTTGTGCAGCCGCTCGGTTTCGCTTTGCCAAACGGGGTCCTTGACGCCCTTGCGTTTGGCGAAGGCTTTGACGAAGGCCGCAGGCGAAGCGTTGATCGCGACTTCAGGACGATAGACGCGGCCAAGCTCGCTGGCGTCGGCGTGAACATGAACGAGTTTTTGTGTCGGGTAGGGGCTCTTGATCAGCGTGTAGTCTGACGATGGCATCTCGCCGAAGCGCCCACCGATCAGCAGCACAAGGTCGGCGTCCTTCACCGCCTGCGCCAGTTTCGGATTCGGTCCGATGCCAATGTCGCCGATAAAATTCGGGTGAAGGTGGTCGAACAGCATCTGGCGGCGAAACGAGACGCCAATGGGCAGCGCCCATCGCTCGGCTATCTTTTGCATATCGGCGACGGCCTCAGCGCTCCAACGTGTACCCCCCAGGATGACAAGCGGCCTTTTTGCAGCGTGCAGCAGGGCCTCAAGCGCATCGAGTTCGGCGTCACCCGGCGACGTTTCGACTGGTGTGGCAGGCAGCGCCTTGGGCGCGTCAACTTCGGCAACCAGCATGTCTTCCGGCAGCGAGATTACCACCGGACCCGGGCGGCCGGAGGTGGCGACCGCGAAAGCGCGAGTCACTAGTTCGGGGATGCGCTCGGCGCGATCAATCTCGACTACCCATTTGGCGATGTCGCCAAAGAAGCGCTTATAGTTGACCTCCTGAAAGGCTTCGCGTTCGCGGGCGTGACCGGCAATCTGCCCAATGAACAGCAGCATCGGGATGGAATCCTGCATGGCGATGTGGACGCCTGCCGATGCGTTGGTCGCGCCGGGGCCGCGCGTCACGAAACAGATGCCTGGCTTGCCGGTGAGGCGGCCTTCCATGTCAGCCATCATTGCCGCGCCGCCTTCCTGACGGCAGACGATGGTCTTGACGGGAGAATCGACGAGTGCATCGAGTACGGCCAGATAGCTTTCGCCAGGCACACAGAAAATGCGCTCGACGCCGTTTGCCTCAAGAGCTTCTACGATCAGTTTTCCACCAGTGCGCATCATGAGTTTTGTTCCAGTTCGGCGAGCACCTCGGCCGTATGATGGCCAAGGCGGGGAGAGGGGCGGGAATAGGTGAGCGGCGTCTCAGACAACAGGATCGGCGCACGCACCGACGGCAGCAGATTGCCTTGTCCATCATCAAGATCCAGGCGCATACCGCGCGCGATGGCTTGCGGATCAGCAAATGCCTGGTCGATATTGTTGACAGGTGCGGCGGGCACGCCCGCAGCCTCAAGCGCGGCCAGCAGCTCATCGCGGTCAAAAACCGCTAGCGCCGGCACGATCAACTCGCGGAGCGCCACGCGATTGGAGACCCGCGCTGCGTTGGAGGCATAGGCCGGATCGTCTGCCAGATGGTTGAGGCCGGCCACCTTGCAAAACTTGCGAAACTGGCCGTCATTGCCGACAGCCAGGATAAAATGCCCGTCGCGGACCGGCAACACTTCATAGGGCACGATGTTGGGGTGGGCATTGCCCATGCGCGTCGGGGCGATGCCCGACACAAGGTAATTCAGGTTCTGGTTGGCCAGCACGCCCATCTGGCAGTCGAGTAGCGCCATATCGATATGCTGGCCCTGGCCGGTCGCTTCGGCATGACGCAGCGCCGCCTGAATGGCGATGACCGAATAGAGACCAGTGAAGATGTCTGTGACGGCGACGCCAACCTTTTGCGGCTCGCCGCCGACCGCTCCGGTGATCGACATCAGACCTGACATGCCCTGTACGATAAAGTCGTAGCCAGCGCGCGGCGAATAAGGCCCATTCTGGCCAAAGCCGGTGATCGAACAATAGATGAGTTTCGGGTTCAGCGCCTTCAACGTCTCATAGTCGAGGCCATATTTCCTCAGGCCGTCCAGCTTGAAGTTTTCGATCAGAACATCGGCGGAAGCTACGAGTTTGCGAATCTTTTCCGCCCCGTCCGGCGTCGAAAAATCGATGACTACAGAACGCTTGCCGCGGTTGCACGAATGATAATAGGCGGCCGACAGGTTCTCGCCTTCCTTGCCCTCGACAAAGGGCGGTCCCCATTTGCGGGTGTCGTCGCCTTCAGGACTTTCGACCTTGATAACGTCTGCGCCGAGATCAGCGAGCAACTGCCCGGCCCAGGGTCCGGCCAGGATACGGGCAAGTTCGATGACACGGATACCGGCGAGGGGAGCGTTGGACATGTGTGCTCGGTAGCAAAGCCGGATGTGCCTGTCACGCTGCTTGGCGGCAGGACGATTGAGCCAAGATGTGGTAGTGGTCTGGCCGCAGCGAAAACGCCGGTCAGGTTGCCGCGCCCTTTGCCACCGTCGCTCGATCCGCCCAATTGGCAAAATCGTTCATCGCCTCGTCCCGGTTGATGTCATTCAGGGTCTCGTGCCGGGCGCCCTGATAGGCTTTCAACTCAACGTCCTGGAAGTTGAGCTTTTTCATCCGGGCCGCCAGTCCCAGCATCGCCTTGCCGTTGTTGTTGGACGGGTCCTGATCGCCGCAGACCAACATCAACGGCAGATCCCGGCGCACCCTGGCCAGATTTGCGTCGTCCGCTCCGGCGAAAATGAAGCCGAACAGGTCACGCCACATCGAGACTGAGGCATCCCAGCCGCACAGCGGGTCAGCGACATATTTGTCTACCTCGACTGGATCGCGGGAGAGCCAGTCAAACAAGGTTCGGTGGTTGGGAACGGCCTTGCCGAATGCCTGGAAGGTCAGTCTAGGCAGGATGCGTGAAGGCACATCAGAGCCAAGGCGCATCCGCTCGAAGGCAAGCACGCCCAAGGCGACGCGCCCAAGCAAGCCGGCGTCAAAAGTTGAATTCCACACCGCAGCGCCCTCGACGGCGCCCGAATGTTCAAGCAGATGATTCAAGGTGATCATGCCGCCCATCGAATGACCAAAAATGATCAGCGGCAAACCCTGATTCTCGGCGCGGATCAGACTATGCAGAAAGCGGACGTCAGCCAGGACCTTGGCGCCGCCGTTCTCAGCTGCGAAAACACTTTGCGGGGCGTCTGGCGCTCTGGTGTAGCCGTGACCCCGGTGATCATGCGCGTATACGACATAGCCGCGAAGGGCCAGAAAATCGGCAAAGCGTTCGTAGCGCAAGGCGTGTTCCGCAAGACCGTGATTGATCTGCACGACGCCACGGGCTACGCCTTCCGGCCTGCGTACATAAAGGTTGATCGCCGCGCCGGTTGGCGAATCGACGTTGCGCTGTTCGGTGAAAGGCATGGCGGTTCTCCCCGGCAACAGTTGAGCGAGGAAATGGACCCCGTCAAGGTGCGTTAACTCCAGTTGCCAAAGTCAGTTCAAGACAGAGTTGAAACGCGTTAGACACGGTGCCAGGAGTCGAATTTGATCAGTAACGGATGGAGCGTTGAGGCAGACGAAGACCGCGTGTCGGTTATCGACCCGGCAGGTGAGCTTCTTTCTGTTCGCTGGTCAAATCTTGGCCGGCTTGTCATCGAAACCAATGATGAGGGCACGTTCACCGAAGATGTCTGGTGGTTACTGCTCGCAGATGGCGATAGACTTGCATTGCGCTTCCCCCAAAGCGCCGACGGGGCAGACACTGTGATAGCGACGTTGATGAAACTCCCCGGGTTCGACTACGAAAGCATGATCACAGCGCTTGGTTCGGTCGATCAAGGCTTCTTTCCAGTTTGGCGGCGCGCCTGACGGGAGCGGCTCAAATGCCTTTTGGAGCGTATCTGGCCCATTTGTCGCGCAGGTTGACGCTCGCCACCGGCTTGTTCCTCACATTTCCGGCGATGACTCAGGCGCAGGAAAAGCTGACTGGAGTGTTTATCGCGAGCCGCGACTGCGAGGCTGTGCAGTCAATCAAGGGAGCAAAGAACCCCGGCGACGTCCATCTGAACTTCGGCCATGGTTACGAATTGCTGGGCGGCAACAAGACCGAACCAACCCACTATCTGCTGCGCGTGCCAGGGGCAAAGCCGGATCAGCGCTGGGCCGCCATCGGCTGTGGACATGTTGTTGACGCGGCTGCTCCCCAATCTGAAACCAGAATCGGGCAGCCAGCTGAGGGCCAACCGCAATATATACTGGCGGTAAGCTGGCAGTCAGCGTTCTGCGAGACCAAGCCGCGCAAGCCCGAGTGCCAAACCCAGACACCGGACAGGTTCGATGGGTCAAATTTTACCCTGCATGGTTTGTGGCCGCAGCCAAACGGCAATTTTTACTGCAACGTCAGTACAGCGGACAAAGCCAACGATAGAGGAGGAAGCTGGGATCGATTGCCTGCGGTCAATCTCGGCACGACGATGCGGCGGGAATTGGACAGGGTGATGCCAGGAACAGCGTCGTATCTCGAACGGCACGAGTGGACCAAGCACGGCACCTGCTACGGCAAAGACCAGCAGCGCTATTTTGCTGACGCGCTGGACTATGTGCGGGCCTTAAATGCATCGCCTGTTCGGGAGCTTTTTTCGCAGTCGATCGGCACAGAACTGAATTCGAGCGAGATACTGGCCGCATTCGACAAGGCATTTGGCGCCGGCGCTGGAGAGAGGGTGAGGATCACATGCTATAACGATCCTTCCGACGGACGGCGCATGATTGGTGAATTGACAATCGGTCTTTCCGCGCCAATTACCCGCGACAACAGATTGGCGGACGCCATCCTTGCGGCAGCGCCGACCGCCAATTCAGGTTGCCCTTCAGGCGTGGTGGACCGCGTAGGGTTGCAGTGAGCCACCAACAATCGCGCGCCGCATTGCGGCGCGGGCCGGTTTCCCCTACATAGCGGCCAACTTCCCCACTTGTTTACAGGAAACGTGCGCGTGGCTCGCCAGTTCATCTATCACATGTCCGGCCTTTCGAAGGCTTACGGCGCCAAGAAGGTGCTCGATAATGTCAACCTTTCTTTCTACCCGGACGCCAAGATAGGCATTCTCGGCCCGAACGGCTCGGGCAAGTCGACCATCCTCAAGATCATGGCTGGCCTTGACAAGGAATTTCAGGGCGAGGCCTGGCTCGCGCAGGGAGCGACCGTCGGCTATCTGGCGCAGGAGCCGCAGCTCAATCCGGACAAGACGGTGTTCGAGAACGTCATGGAGGGCGTCTCGAAAAAGACCGCCATCGTCGAGCGCTACAATGAGCTGATGATGAACTATTCCGACGAAACTGCGGACGAAGGCGCGCGGCTGCAGGACGAGATGGATCGACTGAACCTGTGGGATCTCGAACAGCAGGTCGAGATGGCCATGGAGGCGCTGCAGTGCCCTCCCGGCGATTCCGCGGTCACCAATCTCTCAGGCGGTGAACGCCGTCGCGTGGCCCTGTGCAAGCTCCTGCTGGAGCAGCCGGACCTGTTGCTGCTCGACGAGCCGACCAACCACCTCGATGCGGAAACGACGGCATGGCTGGAAAAGCACCTGCGGGATTATCCCGGCTCGGTGCTGATCATCACCCACGACCGCTACTTCCTCGACAACGTCACCGGATGGATCCTCGAGCTTGATCGCGGCCGCGGCATTCCCTACGAGGGCAATTACACCAAATATCTCGACGCCAAGGCCAAGCGCCTGATCCAGGAAGGCCGCGAGGACGACGCCCGCCAGAAGGCTATCTGGCGTGAGCGCGAGTGGATTGCGTCATCGCCCAAAGCGCGCCAGACAAAGTCGAAGGCCCGCATCAAGGCCTATGAGGAACTGGTCGACCAGGCCGACAAGCGCAAGCCGACCGACACACAAATTGTCATCCCGCTGAGCGAACGGCTTGGCAACCGCGTCATCGAAGTCGAGGGTCTGAACAAGGGCTTTGGCGAAGAGCTGCTGATTGAAGATCTGTCGTTCCGGCTGCCTCCGGGTGGCATTGTTGGCGTTATCGGCCCCAACGGCGCCGGTAAAACCACGCTGTTCAAGATGTTCACCGGTCAGGAGAAGCCGGACGCCGGCACTGTCGAGATCGGTGAGACCGTGAAGCTCGGCTATGTCGACCAGAGCCGCGATGCGCTCGATGCGAACAAGACCGTCTGGCAGGAAATCTCAGGCGGGGCTGAAGTCATCAAGCTCGGCAAGCACGAAGTGAATTCGCGCGCCTATTGCTCTTCGTTCAACTTCCGGGGCGGCGACCAGCAGCAGAAGGTTGGCAACCTGTCCGGCGGTCAACGTAACCGCGTCCACCTGGCCAAAATGCTGAAGAATGGCGGCAATGTGCTGCTGCTTGACGAACCGACCAACGATCTCGACACCGAGACGCTGGGCGCGCTGGAAGACGCGCTGGAAGCCTATGCGGGCTGTGCTGTCATTATCAGCCACGATCGCATGTTCCTCGACCGCATGGCCACCCATATGCTGGCCTTTGAAGGCGACGCGCATGTCGAGTGGTTTGAAGGCAACTTCGAGGAATATGAGAAGGACAAGCTGCGCCGTCTTGGTGCCGAAGCTGCCACACCGCACCGCATGACGCACAAGCGCCTAACGCGGTAAACTTGCCGCTCTTCTCCTTGTGCTATACATGTATAGCACAAGGAGATTGCCATGCTTGCGCTACGCCTTCCGCCTGATCTCGAAAAGCGTCTTGACGATCTGGCCAAACGAACGGGCCGGACGAAGAGCTATTATGCGCGCGAGGCGATCATCGAACACATCGATGATCTCGAGGACATGTATCTCGCTGAACTTCGGCTCAAAGAGAACGGTCCGCGCATCTCGCTCGACGAGGTGATCAACAAATACGCGCTTGATCCCGCTAACGAGGACTGACCCTTGTGGCGCATTGAACTTGACGCAAAGGCGGACAAAGAACTCGGCCGGATAGGGTCCAAAGATCGTCAGCGAATTCTCAAGTTTCTGAGCCAAAGATTGGCGAGGTTGGATAATCCGCGCGCCATCGGCGAAGCGCTGACAGGCCCGCTGTCAGATTTCTGGAAATACGGCGTTGGTGACTACCGCATTATCGCCAGTATCCGGGATTCCGAAATTGTCATCCTGATTGTTCGAATAGGCAACCGCCGCGAAATCTATCGGTGAACTCTCACCGCCTAAGCAGCGCATCGAGGCTTAGCGGGTCGGCGCCTGCGAAAAGCAGGAACAGGCAGACGAAGCAGAACAGGATCGCCGCATCGCCGCCATTGATCGGAGGGTAGAAGCTCTTTGGAGCGTGCACCATGAAATAGGCGAAAGCCATTTCGCCAGATGCAAGGAATGCGGCCGGGCGCACAAACAGACCGAGGGTGAGGAGCAGTCCGCAGCCGAGTTCGATCAGGCCGGAATACCATTCCGTCGTGTAGGGCTGCACGCGTTCGGCGCGCGCCGGGAAATTCAGGATTTTGCTGGTCCCGTGACACAGGAACAACAGGCCTGTGACTATGCGCAGCACGCCTTGAATATACGGCACAAATTGCTCCAGCATGGGCTTTCCGTTACGGTTCCAATCGACCGCCGATAGTTACGGCGTCGCGGAAACTGTGCAAGCGGCATCATCAGAGATTTTATTGCTTTCTCAATGCCGGGTAGCCAATCTGTCTGGACGAAAAGGGAGGGTTAGGAGATGGCGCATCGGGCAGGTCTGATGGTTCTGGCGATGACGTTGCTGCCGGCAAGTTCAGCGTTCGCCAAACCGGCGCAGTGTTTCACCACCGACGAGGGCCGGTATTCGTGCAATTTCAAGGCCATTGACCGGCAGGGGAGTTTTGAGATCACCGCCAAAGGCTATCCCAAAGTGACGCTTACAGTGGACAGTCCTGGCGTTGCTTTTGTCGTGCTGACTATTGACGGGAAAAGCATTCCGTTGCCTGGAGAATACTATCGATCGCAATCCGATGGCGCGTGTTGGGAAAACCCGGAACTCAACGTGCAGATTTGCGCCTGGTGAAGACCGGGAGAGGCCTTCTCGGTTGGAATGACGCTTAGCCAGAAAGCACCTTAATATAGCTTTCGGCAATCAGGCGCATATACGAAGTTGATTTGTCCAGCTCAAGGAATTTTTTGTAGGCGGAGACTGCTTCGGCGTTCTGTCCCAGGCTACGGTAGCTGTCCCCCATCGCGAAAAAAATCTCGGCGCTGGCCGGGTGCAGATTTTGCGCCGCTGTCAGCACCTCAAGCGCCTCGGCATGGCGGTCGAGGGCCTGCAACGCCTGAGCTCGGCCGACCCAGTATTCAGGCTTGTCTGGCTGCAGATCGGCGGCGCGGCGGTAACGCTGCGCGGATTCCTCCCATTTGTGCACGATGGCCAGCAGACGGCCGTGATCGGCCTGCGCCGCAGCGTCGTCCGGCGTATAGTCGGCGGCGTCACGATAGAGCTTTTCTGCTTCAACATATTGGTTCTTGGCCAGATGGATGGCGGCCAGTTGGGCAAAGGCTGGCAGATAGCCGGGATCGATCTCGAGCGCGGACCTCAGCAGTTTCACACCTTCCGCCTCATTGCCGCGCTGAAGTTGGATTGTGCCGGCCTTGGCCAGATAGCGCGGATCAAGCGGTGCGCTTTCAGCCGCCTGCCGAAGCAGCGTCAAGGCAGCGTCATGCCGCCCTTCCGCCAATGCAATGTCGGCCAGGCCTTCCTTGGCCAACACATTTTCGGGCTCTATCTTTTCAATGACCGCGAACTGCTGACGCGCGTCGTCAAGTTTTCCCTGAGCACGAAGGCTGTTGCCGAGGTTTGACAGGGCCGGGACGAACTTTCCATCCAGCGCCAGCGCCTCGCGGAACTCTTTGATTGCGCTGTCATAATCGCCGGCATTGATCCTGATCAACCCGACAAGATTGTGCGCCCATTTGGAGTCCGGGTGGTGTGAGCGGATCAGGCGGCGGGCCAATATTGTCGCCTTGACAGGTTCGATCCCGGAAGTGGCGGCGATGGCGACAAAAGGGTCAAGCGTCGACATTACTCCCGCGGCAGCCTGGCGGAAGTAGTCACGCTCTGCGGTCGTTCCCATGACCGGAAGGTCGATAAGCACAACATTGTCGCGGATGACGCGCAGCCGTAGCCGCTGCGAATCCCGCGTGCAATTCGCGGAGTCACAGACGATTTCGCCTGCGATGCGCGTTTCGTATGCGCCGAACAGCCGGCGAACGTGAAAAATCAGCGATTCCACCGATAGGCCGGAGTCAGGGAATGAAAACTCGACGCGGCGTGCGTCGGGCAGGGCGTCTATGCTCTCTTTTGAGGTTCGCGCCTGAAGTTTTACGTCCTGAAGGCCATCCCACAACCGGCTGGCAACGACCTCTGGCGTAAATCCCTGCTCCGAAAGTCCATCTGGAACCGAAACCGGTTCGATAATGACCTGGTCGCGCTGGAATTGGGCTACAACAACGGGAACAAGGATGATCAGTGCGGCGAAGAACATGCCGTTCAGAACGAGCGAACGTACATTTGACGACCAATCGAGAAAGGCGGGAAGAGATATCCACGCCAGCCACTTAGCCGTCGACTGCTTTTGCCGCGCCATTGTTCGATCCCACAAACCCCGCTGAAGAATTGCACGAGGATGAGGCGTTGTCAGCTGCCTGCAGACTCTGGCGTCTTCGCGTCTGGATTCAGGGCCCGGCGGTGCGATTCAGGACCTGTCGGGCGGCGAACGGTGATTTCGATTTACCAACCGTTCGGAGACCTGAAACTCGCAAGCCTGCGTGACGATACGCAACCTTAACGGGCAATCTGCGACGCTCTTTGCAATTGGTGGCAGGGGCAGCTCAAATGTCAGGTACTCGTTTTTGCTTGGTGTGCCGGCGGTAGCTTTCTTGCCATTGTCCTGCTTAAGGTCGCACTGCTGTTTATGGGAGCCCTTGCTGCGATCCTGTTTCTTGGTCAACAGGGGCGCATGCGCGGGCCAACACCT
>Ga0209573_1001740_pt1 | contig 31371 bp, 4 predicted proteins | sample TNRBio252014_DNA_FD_185870 | JGI IMG/M metagenome (GOLD analysis project Ga0209573, IMG submission 185870) | Wastewater treatment Type I Accumulibacter community from EBPR Bioreactor in Madison, WI, USA - TNR Reactor_6/25/2014_ DNA (SPAdes)... | ecosystem: Engineered > Bioreactor > EBPR >...
AAAAATCAATATACTTTAAAGTAATCAAAAAATCATCGAATCAAAGACCCTTGTTGATCATATTAAATAAAAATCCACACAATTCAACATAGAGCCATAAAATTAGTCTGATAAACCAATAGGTTCAGTTTTATTGCTTCTGAGTCTCCTGTCTCTTGATCAGGCGGTAGGAAATATGCAAAAATTCCTTTTCAGTGATCACTCCTCTCAGATCACCATCCTTGACCACTGGAAGGCAGGATAAATTTTCAGCCTGCATCAATTGGATGGCTTCTAAAATACTTTTATCCGGAGTGATAGTGGGTGTATGTTTTCTCATCAGATCACTGACAGTCAACTGTCTGATCTCTCCTGAATGGATGTGTCTTGTCAAAAACCTCAGGATAGAACCCATGGTCACCAATCCTGTAAACTTACCCTGAGCGTCTTCAACGAGCAGGAAGTTCAATTTTCTCCATTCCATTATTTTGACAACAAACTCGATGATATCATCCTTTTGCACGGTGAAAAGGTCCGTTTGCATAAATTCACTGACTTTCATTTTGGATGGTATATAAATATCCAGATCACTCAATTCCGGCAGTTGCCATAGGTGTACAGGGATATCATTTTTTTGATTTTTTAACATTGCGGAGGCCACTACAGTCAATGCCTCATCAGCATTGGTTTCTTCCAGTAGTTTGGTGTATGCTCTCAATTGCCAGCGCGCGCCATTGGTATGTGTATCGGCTCTTCCTTCGATGATACCCAGGAATCGGTCGATATCAGCTGGGTCAACCTGTTTGAGCTCGAGTCCTTTTCTGGCTATAGGCAAAAGAAAATCTTTCACCAGGTCTACCGCATTGATTTTTTGATCCTTAAACCAGGTAAACTTGGAATCTATTCCATATTTGGCAGCTTTATTAAAATTGTCTCTTGCATCTGCAAAAGACATCAACTCGCGAACATCCTCGTAACTGGCTGCCATACCTTCCATTGCGCCCAACCAAAATGCTGCGTTGGCTATTTCATCAATTAAGGTTGGTCCTGCCGGCAAAACCCGGTTTTCAATTCTAAGATGCGGCTTACCTGAACGGCTGATCCCATAGCAGGGTCTATTCCAGCGATAAACGGTAGAATTGTGTACCTGAAGCGCCTTAAGCCTGGGAACTTTACCAGACTTGACCATTTCAAGGGAGTTTTCTTCAATCTCAGCACTCAGTAACACTCTGTAGCGGGAAATATCCTCTTTAAAAATATTGAGAATGGAATCATCGAGCCAATCATTACCAAAACTCACTCTTGGACTTCTTTTGCGCATGTCATCGTGAGATGATCTGGTATCCAAAGCCTGTTGGAACAAAGCGATCCTGGTTTCATGCCACAATCTTTTACCAAAAACAAGCGGAGAGTTGGCAGTGATGGCGATGACAGGACCTGCAAGCACCTGCGCGATGTTATACATTTTAACAAAATCATGTTGGGTGACCTGCAGATGAACCTGAAAGCTGGTGTTGCAAGCTTCAATCAGCGGTGAATCATGTTGAACGATCATTTCATCTATTCCCCGGATCTTGAGTTCAAAAGGTTTCCCAAAAAGCTGGCTGCTAAGGGCTTCCATCAATGCACGATATCGTTCTTTAGGCGTGATGTTCTTCATTCTCAGGTCGAATTTCCTGAGAGTTGGCAATATACCTGTTAAAATGTAGCTTGAATTTTTTTCGTCCAGTTTTTCCTGTATGGTTTCCAGATAATTTTTTATTTCCTTTTCCATATCGGAAAAGCAGGTACCGTTGAATTTTTTAGGTGATACATTGGTCTCCAGGTTAAATTGGGCAAGTTCGGTATCCAGCCAATCAGGAGAACCCAGATTTTCGATGATCTCCATGGCAATTTTTGCTGCTTTGTAGTGGTCGTTGTCCACGAGCACAATTTCCTGCTCGGCGCCAATGGATAAATTATCATCTTCAAACCAGTTTTGTTCAAGCATAATTTTTAATGCTTCAACATCATTCAAAAGAGCTTTAACAAAATCATCCATTTTCTGCCCTCTTTGCATGAGTGACACATTCTGATCTCCCATAAAATAATCTTTGGTTACATACTTTCCAACAAAGGTATTACAGATTTCTTTTTTGTATGCATACTTGGTGACCAAATCATTGATTCTTTATAAATCCTTGGTTTTATTGCCAATCCTCCATTCAAAGTTTAGATAGCTTCTAAATTCAATAAAGATTACATAATTTAATTTTATTATTTGGCGTGTTTGTAAACATTTATTAATATGCAGAATAGTTTAATTATTTATTAACCAAAAAAATAAAATTATGTCTAAACCTGTACATTTATCAGTTACATGCCCTCATTGCAATGAGTCTTTCATGACTGAAAGCAGGTATATCAACAATGAGGCAACCATCAAAGTTATGATCAGCAACCCTCAGGGTGAAAAAGGATTTATCTGGCTGAGTTCCATTTATGGAGACTACAATTTCTCTACAAAAATTAAATTTCGGGAAGGCGAAGTAATCGAGTTTTACTGCCCGCATTGCGAAAAAAGTCTATCTGCCAAAAGCGAAAAATGTGATCTTTGTGAAGCCCCGATTGTCCGGATGGATTGCACGATCGGTGGCACATTGAGCATTTGTTCCAGAAGTGGCTGTAAAAAGCATTATGTTGTTTTTGAAGACCTGGAGTCTACGATAAAGAAATTCTACGAAGAGTTTGGTTAAACAGATTTTTACAGTACTGAGTCTTTACTGAAAAACGGAAATCAAAAACTTCCGAATTTTTCAGGTTTTAAATAACCATGAAGTTATTTACTTTTTTAATTGATTATCAAAAGGATACATACTTGTGTGTATCCTTTTTTTATTAATATGAGGGATTAAAAGTTGTTGAATTGTTGATTTGTTGATTTGTTGAGTTGTTGAGTTGTTGAGTTGTTGAGTTGCTGAATTGTTGAATTGTTGAGTTGTTGAATTGTTGAGTTGTTGAATTTTCTGATCCAATCTGCTGATCAATAAAAAAGGGGCTCCCCTTTCGGACAGCCCCACAAATTTCCCCTAAAACAATTTTATCAATGCATGATCACCAATTTCTTGTTGATCATTTTCTCTCCGATCTTGATTCTGACGGTGTAAACACCTTCAGACATTCCATTCAATTCAACCACATGAGTGTATCTTCCTTTCTGCAGTTCACTGTTCATGATATTTTTTCTTACAAGTTTACCTTGTGCGTCGAACATATCTATCTGAACAAATGCTGCTTGTGCCATACTCATATCGATTTCAAACCTGTCTCTTGCCGGGTTAGGATACAGACTTAAATCTGTTGTTTTAGCCCGATCAACCACGATTGCGATCACTTTACTGAATCTGGATATACCATCCTGATCCAATTGATTCAAACGGTAGTAATAAACGCCATCCTCAGGAATGTCATAATCATTCAGGTTATAGGTTTGTTTACTGACACTATTACCAACTGCTGCCACTTCTGCGATTTGTTCAAATTTAGCTTCATTTTCATACTTCCGTTCGATGATAAATGATCCACTATGCTCTTCGCGCTCTGTCGCCCATTCCAGATAATTGTAATCTGGCCTGTATTCGCCCCAGAACTCAATAAGCTCAACCGGCAATGATGAGAATATCAATCCGCAAGCAAGATCCACACATTCTCCGGGGTTCAACGGATAATTCGCTGAAGTTCCCCATCCGTTTGAGTGGTCGAAGTCACTATTGACCATATCTCTGTTACCATTGGAATATGGTGTAGTGAATGTGTAGCCGTTTGGTGCAGTCACTTTAAGGTAGTAAGCATATTTTCTCAATCCTTCGATGTAAAAATATCCCTGTGAATTCGTCACTGCTGTACCAATCAACTGACCACCCATTTTGTAAGCCTGAACTGTCACACCCGGCATACCAGCTTCGTTTTCATCCTTCACACCATTGTTATTTTCATCAAACCATACGAGATTCGTCATACAAGCCTGCAGATAATATCCCGCACCGATATCCAGTTTTTTAGCACCGGAAGGCAGTGTAAATGAATCTGTAGTACCAGGACCATTCGCATCTGTCAAATCGCTATCTCTGTATGGATCAGTGCCTACCTTAGGCAATACAGGAACCAAACCGTATGGTGGGATCGGAATCTCCACGTAGTATGTTCCAGGCATTGCACAGAAGTACCAGTACCCGTCATCACTTGGAGTACCAGGTTTATGCGCCGTGTAGGTATAATCCCACAAGATCCATTCACCGAGGTGATATCTCCACAAGTTCACCAGCAATCCATTGATACCGTTTTCTTCATTATCCCATTTATCATCATAGTCATAGTCACACCACAGCAGATCCCCGATTTCAACACACTTGTAATACCCAGCATCAATTGTGAGGTTCACATCTCCCGGATTCAAGGTAATCCATGAGGTTGTACCATGTCCATTTGCATGATTCACATTGCTGTCTTTAGTCCTGTCCCAACCCTGATGATCCAGTGTCAGATCTGTATAACCAGCCGGTTGTACAAATTGAACATAATAATTACCAGGATACAAGTCATCAAACAGGTAGTAACCATTTGCATCTGTTGTTGTAGTTCTGATAACTACTCCTGCAGCATTATGCAGTTTTACCACAACTCCGGAAATTCCAGGTTCACCTGCATCCTGCATACCATCACCATTCAGATCATGCCATACAAAGTCTCCCAGTTTAGCCAGAATCAGTAATCCGGCATCATAAGTACTGTCATATTGTCCACCTGTGATGAACACACAAGGACCAACTCCATTGAAATCAACATCACTGTCTGTTTCATCATCTGCGCCAATATTTTGGTAAGTCCACCACAATCCATCAGGAACGGTAGTATTGTCCATCACTATCTGATACCAGCCTGGAACCAGATTATTGAAGAAGTAGAATCCATTTGCATCCGTTACCTGCGTAGTAAGGACATGACCTGCACAATCAGTCAATTTAACAGTCACACCTTCAACTCCAGGTTCACCGGGATCCTGAACTCCGTCTCCATCTTCATCCAACCATACTGTATCACCAAGTCCTCCAACCACTATCACTTTCTCCGGATCATGATCATCTTCATCTTCACCAACTCCAGGTCCTCCACCTTTGATCTCGTTGTCCCAAGGATCATCAGGTTCCACATCATTTTCATATGCACTGTTAGAACCAGGTGTGCTGTCAGCGTCATCTGTTCTGACTGCTCCAGTCAAATCTTCAGCTGTACCAATTTCAGCATAATTCCACCAATCCAGTTCTGTTACACCGCCGATTGGCAAGCCAATTTCCAGATCGACACTGATTTCCACACTGTCTCCAGCAGTAATCGGATCTGCGATCGTGTATTCCAGCAATCCATATTGTCCCGGATTTGCACCCGCAGGAGTGGTTAATGTCCAACCCGCATTATCTGCCTGATGGAAAATAAACCCTCTTCTGAGGTAATCCCTGACATTTACATTCTGAACGACTACATTGCCCTGGTTGAAAACCATAAATCTGAATGTAGCAACCTCTCCGATCATATATGGACCTCTGTCGTCCACTGTCTTTTTCAAAGCAAGGTCAAATACCTGAATCCTGTGTGGATCATGATCGTCTTCATCCTGAGGAGCATTTGGATTGTCAGGATTATTTGGATCACCATTGATCTCATCATCCGTGTCAGTTCCTGCTTCTCCTCCTTCATCATTATCCGGATCATCATCAGGAGTACTGTCGAAATCGTCTCCAGGTTCACCGGTATCATTATTGGTACCACCTTCTATCTCTACTATATTTGTCCAGGCATTCTCCACATCTTCATAACATTCAACTACCCTGACTACCAGTATTCTGGAAGTGCTTGCTCCTGCTTCAACCACATTTGCAATAACTGTCCTGACCTCTCTTGTCATTTCATCGTAGGTCCAGCCATTAGCTGTATTGGAAGTATTATTTACAAATTCCATTCCGCAAGGTAAGTAATCTACAAGTTCGATGTCTCTGGAGCCTGTGTTACCCTGATTGAATACTTCCATATTCAGCGTCACAAGATCACCATATCTGAAACTAGCCTGAGTTTCAACCTGAGTTTTTCTCAATGCAAGATCATAGATATAGATCCCGGATGGATCGTGATCATCCTCTTCTCCACCTTTATCTGTGCTTTCAGTATCATCGTCCGCATCGTCACCCGGTTTAACATCTCTTTCATCAGGTCCATCACTGCCAGGAGTACTGTCTACATCTTCCTGTGGATCCCCTGCTTCATCTTCCATACCCGTGATCTCAGCATAATTGATCCAATGATCTGCGCCACCATCAGTTTGCACCACCCTCAATCTCAGAGGAATACAAATTGTATCGCAAACGGTAACAGGTGTTTCAAGTACATAGCTCAGGTCACTTCCGTTTATATCCCAGTTGATGGCATTCGCAGCTGCCTCATAAACAAATCCTTGTGGCAGATAATCTGTCAACTCTACATTGTACATCGGCTCATTACCCTGGTTGACTACGCAGATTTCAAAATCCAGCATTTGACCATATCTGTATGGGCCGGCTGTAAGTAGTTTTTTATAAAGCGCCAGATCCATTACCCGGATCGTTGCTGGGTCGTGATCATCTTCATCTGTCAATGGATTTACACTGCCAAATACATCGTTTGGTACACCAAACCTGTTCACTCCAATTCCGGTCACCACATCGTCACTTGTTGTATTAACCGCACCACCGGCATCGTTTATCATCGTTGCATCCGGTCTGCTGTCAATATCCACTGTTGCCAACGGATCTACGCTTTGATCATCACTGATCTCTGCATATACCAGCCAACCATCGTTGCAATCTATTACCGGAACTGCTTCAAGCAATAACTCATAAGTCAATGTCTGTCCAGGATTCAGTAAGTCTGGTGATGCATACGTCACTGTACCATTTCCATTGTCTGTCCATCCAGGATTGTCTCCTGCATTGAACACATAACCGGCTGGTACATATACTGTCACATCAAATCCGTCACTTGCTATATTTCCCTGATTGGTCACATAGATCGTATGTGTCACATCATCTCCGTATGCGCCAAGGATCTCTGTATCATTTTCCATCCACAACGCAAGGTCAAATACCTTAGGTCCGGCAGGGTCATGATCGTCTTCCTCTCCGCCTTTATCTATACTATCTGTATCATCATCTGCAGGATCTCCCGGATATACGCCTCTTTCATCAGGTCCGTCACTGCCAGGTCTGCTGTCTACATCTTCCTGTACAACACCGTCTCCGTCTTCCATCTGTGTGATCTCTGCGTAATTGATCCAATGGTATCTGCCGCCTGTAGTCTGTTCAAAATCTAAGAACAAGCTCATACATACCGTATCACATACTGCGATGGAACTCAAAGTTCTTTGCAGATTGTTGCCTACTGCTACCCAACCGGTATTCTTTGCCGGATCGAAGCTATAGCCTTCTGCCATATAATCCGTGATCTCTATATTGTACATCGGCTCATTGCCCTGGTTCACCACACAAATGCTGAACACATGTACATCTCCGTATTGGAATGGCGCTGTTGTAATCAATTGTTTGTACAGAGCCAGATCCATTACCCTGATCGTTGCAGGGTCATGATCATCTTCATCTGTCAACGGATTCACACTGCCAAAAATATCTCTTGAAGCACCGAATCGGTCTATACCTATACCGGTTACCACATCATCGCTTGTTGTATTAACCGCACCACCGGCATCATTTATCATCGTTGCATCCGGTCTGCTGTCAAAGTCCGTCAATACATCAGGATCCGTACTGTTGTCTCTGCTGATTTCAGCATAAACCAGCCAGCCATCGCCACAGTCAATTACCGGAACTGCTTCCAAAAGAAGATCGTAACTCAGTGTCTGACCTGGTTCAAGGAATGCAGGAGATGTATATCTTACCTGGCCACCTCCTATGTCTGTCCAACCCGGATTGTCGCCCGCATTGAATGCATATCCGGCTGGCACATATACTGTTATATCAAATCCATCGCTCGGGATACTTCCCTGATTTGTGATATAAACAGTGTGTCTTACATCATCACCATAAGCACCCAAAATATCTGTATCATTGACCATATAAAGTGCAAGGTCAAATATTTCTATTCCTGCAGGATCATGATCGTCTTCGATACCACCCTTGTCATTTCTTGTAATGTCATCATCTTCAGGATCATCAGGCAATACAGAATTTTCTGCTACACTGTTCGACCCTGGATTGCTGTCGATATCCCATCCATTCCTGTTTTCACCGTCATTATTATAGGTATCGGTAATCTCAGCGTAATTGATCCAATGTTTATAACCACCGGTTGTTTGCTCAATTCTCAGATAAATGTTCACTGTAGTACTTCCTTCAGGCATTAACGGACCAGCTATCACATATTGTGGGTTTGGCCAACTGCCTGTCCAACCGATATTATTTGCTAAACTAAAACTGTAACCCTGAGGAATGTAATCTGTGATCTCGATGTTTCTCATAGGCTCATTACCCTGATTGAATACTTCGATTTCAAAGTGAAGCAGATCGCCGTAAGCATAAGGTCCATCCGTGATCAGAACCTTACGTAAAGCCAGATCTATGATCTCAATCCTTTCAGGATCATGATCATCTTCATCTGTCAATGCCACTCCATCACCAGGAACGCCTGTTCCATCTCCCATAACAAAGTTATCGGCAGGACTGTAAGGCTGGCCTCCTCCGTCGTTATCATCGTTGGTATCCGGAGTGCTATCAATATCCTGATTGCCCACATTATTTCCTGCAAGATCTTCAAATCTGTATATTTCTGCATAATTATCCCATCCGGTTGAAAACTCTGTTGTAGGAATCACATGTAAATAAATACTTACTACAGTTGATTGTCCCGGATTCAAGGTCGTTTGCAAAGTCGTGACCGCTCCATTTGGACCAAAAGACCAGGTCGGAAAATTCTGAGCAATTGAATTACCTGTAAAACCACTTGGTATATAGTCAATTATTCTAATATTTCTAACTGGCAAATTGCTTTGGTTAAATACTTCAATATCAAACTTAACAATCTGGCCATAGCTGAAAGGACCTGTTGCGGTGGTTGTTTTTCTCAATGCGAGGTCATAAAAATACGGACCTGCAGGATCATGATCATCTTCATCTTCATTTACTCCGGAACCACCTCCTGTGACCACATTATCATAAGGCCCTCCGGGAATGACCTGTCTTTCATACGGACTGTCACTTGCCGGGTTACTATCTGCATCCAATGGATTATTTCCATCTTCATCCTCTGCACTCAAAATCTCGGCATAATTGATCCATTCAGTATTTCCTCCCTCAGTCATACCAAAGACCAATACAATGTCTATAGTTGTACTTGCTCCCGGCAAAATCGGACCTGCCAAAACAGTTGAGGCAGTAGATCCGGCGATTGTCCAAAGCGGATTCATTCCACCAATAAATGTATAACCTGCCGGAATGTAATCTCCGATTTCCACATTGTACGCAGCCACATTTCCCTGATTGAATACTTCAATTCTGAATGTATGCTGGGTGTTGTAAGTATATGGCGCTGAGGTTAATAACTGCTTACGCAGTGCCAGGTCAAATACCGGTATCAAAGCCGGGTCATGATCATCCTCATCCGTAACAGCTACACCATCACCTATGGCTCCTGTACCATCTCCATTCACATAATCATCAGCTGGGCTTTCTTCCAATCCGCCTGCATCATTATTCTTATCGTTATCAGGAGTACTATCGATATCCTGATCGCTTACATTTTTACCATTAGCGTCTTCCATTCCCATGACCTCTGTAATATTCAACCAGGCATCCCCTGTGAGGCAGTCTCCTATTCTGAAGTCAATTCTGATGGTTCTGCTTGCTTTAGAAGCCAAGACACCAACCAAGGTAACCCTGGCCTGATTTGCATTCAAAGTCCATGATGGTGTGCCGCTCACATAAGTTAATCCGCATGGTATATAATCTACAATTTCAATATCTGACAGAGGCACATTTCCCTGATTGAATACTTCGATATCGAAACTGACAATATCACCATATCTGTATGGGCCCGGAGTACCTGCATTAACAGTTTTCCTTAATGCAACATCCACATAAGGTACATCTTCACACACTTCGTCAATCTCATCCGGTGTGCCATCATTATTGATATCCAGCAAACTGCGGTTGAAAAATCCTTCTGCCGGTGTTGGTACACCAGGAGTGGAACTACCACAATTTGTTACTACATTGTCGCCAGGACTATTGTTGCTGATATCCAGAATTGATTGAACAGTTACGGTATATATATGAACCCCACCGCCAATTATTGTCTGATCATTAGCCAAAGTCCATGGTCCATTTCCTGGCAATGCGCTTCCAGCATTACCCGGAGCATTGCTGGTATAATTTGAACCTGTAATGGTCAGATCATCATCAAATACCGGTTGATCGGTCAGGTCATATTCACCAGTTGCTCCACCAAGGTTTCTGACTGCGATCTGATAAGTAACTTCAAACGAATTCCTGTTGATCCGTTCTACATTCTGTACAGTTTTTTCATGAACGATATAAGGAAGGTCAGCACAAACTTCATCTGTCTGGTCTGGTGTTCCATCATTATTTACATCCAATAAACTTCTATTGAACAAACCTTCACCCGGAGTTGGAACGCCAGGAGTTGTTTGGCCACAAGCTCTATAGACATTGTTACCCGGAGTACCAGCTCGTAGATCCAGGGTCACATTTACCGTCAGGGTATAAGTATGACTTGCCCCTGCAAAAATATTGATATCATTGCCTAATACCCAGGGTCCAAAGCCTGCCAAAGCACTTCCCGGATTGCCCGGAGCGGTACTGATATATGATGCTCCATTGATCGTAACATCATCATCAAATATCGGTGCATCATTCAGGTCGTATTGACCCTGAGCTCCTCCGATGTTTTGTACTACTACCTGATAAACAACATTATAGGTATTTGGTGTAGTTTGAGTTACACTGCTGACTGTTTTATCGTGTATGATATACGGCAAGTCTGCACAAACCTCATCGGTTTCATCAGGAGTACCGTCATTGTCTTTATCCAGTAAACTGCGATTGAATAATCCTTCTCCTGGTGCAGGAACACCTGGTGTGCCATCTCCACATTCTCTGTAGATATTATCACCTGGTGTACCTGCTCTGAGATCCAATGTCACATTGACTGTCAATGTATATGTGTGGATTTCACCAGCAGGTATTGTGATGTCATTACCCAGGATCCACGGACCGTTGCCTGCCAATGCACTGCCGGCATTGCCCGGAGCTGTGCTTGTATAACTTGCGTTATTGATCGTGATGTCATTATCAAACCTTGGGGCATCCGTTAAGTCATATTGCCCTTCTGCTCCACCGATATTTTGTACTACCACCTGGTAAACAATATTATAAGTGTTTGCAGCGGTTTGTGTTACACTGCTGATCGTTTTTTCATGTGTAACGTATGGTAATTCTCCACAATCTTCATCAGTCTCATCTTCTGTCGTGTCCCCATTTACATCCAGGAAACTCATATTAAACATACCACTTCCGGGACCGCCGCCACCTTCACATTCATCATATTCGTCATCGCCGAGGTCATCTTCCAAATCAATTGTAACCCCAACAGTAACAACATAACTATGGATTGCGCCTGCTGAAATGCTTTGATCATTGCCCAAAAACCATGGTCCTGTACCTGCCAGGGTTGAACCGGGGTTACCCGGAGCTGTACTTGAATATTCTGCATTATTGATGATAACATCGTCATCAAACATTGGCTGGTCTCTGAGTGTATATACTCCTGAAGCTCCGCCATTATTCATGACCGTGATCAGGTAGATCGCATCGAAGCTGTTTGGACCGGTTTGAATTGCTGTACTAAATACTTTTTCATGAATGATGTATGGTAAATCTTCACAAGCTTCATCAGTCTGATCAGGCGTACCATCATTATTTACGTCCAGTAAACTTCTATTGAACAAACCTTCACCCGGAGTTGGAACACCCGGATTGGTTTCACCACAAGCAGTATAAATATTATTGCCAGGAGTTCCTTCATTTAGGTTAATTGTCACGTTGACCGTAATTGTATACGTATGGGTAGCGCCAGAAGCAATATTGATATTGTTACCCAACACCCATGGTCCGCTGCCTGCCAATGCACTACCAGCATTTCCAGGTGCTGTACTGGTATACCCTGCATTATTGATCGTTATATCATCGTCAAATGCCGGAGCATCATTCAAATCATATTGTCCAATAGCACCTCCAATATTTTGAACCACCACCTGGTATACGACATCATACGTATGGGGGCCAGTCTGAGTTACATTATTTACAGTCTTCTCATGAATGATGTAAGGCAGGTCGGCACAAACTTCGTCTGTTTGATCCGGAGTGCCATCATTGTTTACATCCAGTAAACTGCGATTGAACAAGCCTTCTCCTGGTGCAGGAACACCTGGTGTGCCATCTCCACATTCTTTGTAGATATTATCACCTGTAGTTCCAGTTCTTAGATCCAGTGTCACATTCACGGTCAATGTATATGTATGACTTGACCCGGCAGGGATATTGATGTCATTGCCCAGAACCCATGGTCCGTTGCCTGCAAGTGCACTGCCTGCATTTCCGGGTGCTGTACTTGCATAACTTGCGGTATTGATAGCAATGTCATTATCAAACATCGGCGCATCCGTCAGGTCATATTGTCCCTGAGCACCTCCGATATTTTGCACGACTACCTGATAAACAACATTATAATTATTTGCAGCAGTCTGTGTAACACTGCTGATCGTTTTATCATGAATGATATAAGGCAAATCAGCACAAACTTCGTCGGTTTCATCAGGTGTGCCATCATTGTTCACATCCAGTAAACTGCGGTTGAACAAACCTTCTCCCGGTGCGGGAACACCCGGTGTTCCATCTCCGCATTCCCGATAGATGTTATCACCTCCTGTTCCTGCTCTGAGATCCAGAGTCACATTTACAGTCAGTGTGTAGGTATGAATAGCACCTACAGCGATATTGATATCGTTACCTAACACCCATGGTCCGCTTCCTGCCAATGTACTTCCCGCATTTCCGGGAACTGTACTGACATAGCTTGCGCTGTTGATCGCAATGTCATTGTCAAATACCGGCGTATCTGTTAAATCATATTGTCCCGGCAATCCACCTGTATTTCTGACAACGACCTGATAAACAACATTATAAGTATTAGCAGTCGTCTGTGTGACACTGCTGATCGTTTTTTCATGTGTAATATAAGGCAAATCACCACATACTTCGTCGGTCTGATCCGGTGTGCCATCATTGTTCACATCCAGTAAACTGCGGTTGAACAAGCCTTCTCCCGGTGCCGGAACACCTGGTGTACCATCTCCACATTCTTTGTAGATATTGTCACCGGTTGTACCTGCCCTTAGATCCAGCGTCACATTCACAGTCAATGTGTAAGTATGTGTGGCTCCTACATTAATATTAATGTTATTGCCTAAAACCCATGGACCTATGCCTGCTAATGCACTGCCTGCATTTCCAGGTGCTGTGCTGGTATAACCTGCACCATTGATGGTGATGTCATTGTCAAACATCGGAGCATCAGTAAGATCATATTGTCCCTGAGCACCACCTGTGTTTTGCACGACTACCTGATAGACTACATTATAAGTATTCGCAGTAGTTTGAGTGACACTGCTGATCGTTTTTTCATGTATGATGTATGGCAGATCCGCACAAACTTCATCAGTTTCATCCGGAGTACCGTCATTATCTTTATCCAGCAAACTACGGTTGAATAATCCTTCTCCCGGTGCAGGAACGCCTGGGGTACCATCTCCACATTCTTTGTAGATATTATCACCCGGAGTACCTGTTCTCAGATCCAGTGTTACATTTACTGTCAAAGTGTAGGTATGTGTTGCTCCTGCAACAATATTAATATCATCACCCAGAACCCATGGTCCTACACCTGCAAGGGCGCTGCCAGGATTACCGGGTGCAGTACTGGTATAGTTTGCACCATTTATAGTGATATCGTCATCAAACATCGGGGCATCTGAGAGATCATATTGTCCCTGTACACCACCCGTGTTTTGCACGACTACCTGATAGACTACATTATAAGTATTCGCAGTAGTTTGAGTGACACTACTGATAGTTTTTTCATGAGTAATATATGGCAATTCACCACAATCCTCATCAGTTTCATCCTCCGTGGTATCTCCATTCACATCCAGTAAACTCATATTGAATAAACCGCTTCCTGAACCACCGCCCTGGCATTCATCATATTGGTCGTCACCTGCTCCATCATTCAAATCGATGGAAACCTGTACATTTACAATATAACTATGGATCGCTCCTGCTAATATATTGATATTATTTCCCAAAAGCCATGGTCCGTTTCCAGCAAGTGTAGTACCCGGATTGCCAGGAGCTGTGCTGTTAAAACTTGCTCCACTGATGATCACATCATCATCGTACATAGGCTGGTCAGTCAGTGAATAAACACCAGCTGCTCCACCCGTATTCATTACTGTGATCAGGTAAATGGCATCAAAAGAGTTAGGCCCGGTCTGAATAGCTGTACTAAACACTTTCTCGTGTGAAATGATAGGTTCAGGACATCCGGCTTCTACCAGTGCATGACCTGCAATCACCCATGATTGTCCACATCCGCCACCTGTTGGATTTGAGCTGCTCCTGGTATCAATGCTCACATTGACTACATTCGCTACTCCAGGTACCTGAGGAATCGTGATTTCAACTTCATTGATACAGCAAGTACCCGCAGGAGGTCCAAAGATCGTAATGCTCTCTTCCACACCACCAGCTTCTGCTGTTATGGTCATGTAAGTTCCGTCTGTACTGAGTTCAGTAATCGGCAATTTAACCACGATGTCTCTTGGGTAATCATTGCTGGCAACCGGAATACTGAATTCCTGCAAGTCGCAATAACCGCTCAATGCAGTATATACTAAAGAGTGAACGCTATTATTTTCCGGAACAGTTCTGATCACATAACTCACCAGAGATTGCAATCCATTTCCATTACCGCATTGACCTGTCGCACTGTTGTGGCTCACCGATGATGTTCCTCCAGGCAAATAACCTCTGTATACATAAACATCTGAATTACCTCCAAGAACATCCACCCGGTTAAAAGTATGATTACCAAAATTGGACTGGACGGTAATACTATTTCCCGGATAACTGTTTAGATATACAACTTCAACTACGACTTCCGTAACACTTCCCGGATCCGGAATGGTGATCTGCGTCTGTGGATTTGAGCCACAATTAACCCCGGTACTTAGTAGTTCAATAACTGAATCATCTTCACAACCAAAGAAGTAAGGTGAGCAATATGCAGGCGCTTTTACTGTTTCAGGTCCAAGTTCGCAACCAGGTGCTGCTCCATCTATGATAGAAACTGTTGCATCACCGCCTGTAATAAGATAATTTCCAAAAGTTGGAGAAGGAGCTCCATAGGTAAATGGCCCGTAGTTATAGGTTATTCCGTTATGAACAACCACTACCGTATAATTTGCCCCTAAACCAATACCGGTAGGGTCAACATAAAGTCTGAATTTATCATCGGAAGGTGTTTCTGTGTCATTATTCACACATTCCACCTGAATATTAGCTTCTGAAACCTCACAGAATGAACAGGTAGCCGGTGCATTAACTGTAACAGGTCCCAATGTACATCCTCCGGTAGCAGCATCAGTCACTGTCACCTGAGCATTTCCTCCATCAATCGGGAAATTGCCAAAATAAGGTGATGCAGCTCCAAAACTATAAGGACCATAAGTTGTGGTATTTCCATCATGGACGACCGTTACATTATAATTTGGGCTGGTTCCTGAACCAACAGGATTGACCCTGATAGTGAAAAAGTCATCGAGGAAAGTACCTGTTCCGTTATCATCACATAGAGCTTCAGCTCCCATAGATGTAATTTCACACGGATAGAAACCAAAGTCGTAACTTTGATTCACTTGCCCTATATCGGGTGTTGTGATTTGAATATATGGATAACCGGCCAGGAAGCCTGAGGGTTTAGCTGTACCATCCGAGTCATTCAGGTCAGGGATATCACCCATACCGGTATTTGGTACAGTCATATTATATATATTATTGAGTACCCCGTTATTGAACTGACCACCTGTACCCACAACGATATAGTGCGTTGCATCTGGTGTATAATCTTCAAAATAATATTCACCATTGGCATCTGTTGTGGTGGTTTCAATCAATGTTCCACCTGCATCATACAGACTGACATTGATATTGGGTAAAGGAGTTTCACCCGGATCCTGAATACCATCGATATCCAGATCAATCCAGATCCTGTTACCAACCTGCTTAACAGCAGAAATAGGAGAAGACAATAATTCAACGTCTCCAACACCACCGGCTTTCCCATGCCATCCACTGGCAGACCCACCTGGCATATAATAAAATTCAATACCTCTTAATCTTTGCCCGGTCGTATGGGAAAGTACGCCAACACCACCTGACCAAATATCTACCGGGTCCATATAGGTCATGAACATCTCATTTTTACTTGGGTGAGAGGCAACTGCACCCTGTGCACATTCCGGGTGATGCAAATTATCACCACAATAGAATTCACCTCCACCAGGTCCTTGTGAAGCGGTGAGTCCGCAACCCGAACCCGTATCATAACCAATTACCCGGTTATCTTCTGTTAAAAATATTCCCGGTTCGTTTTTATACCCTTTGGTAATATCTCCGTTTGAGAAATAATCTCTTAAAGTGGTAAGGGTAGCATGGGGCAAATAGTTTTTCCAACCCCACTGGTAACCGCCCCTGTCTGCATAAGCCAACAGAATATTACCATTGGCATCAAATTCAATATCAGACAGCATAGGCTGGTTGTAAGAACTGCTTTTCTGATTGGTATAAGTATCTTCCCAAATATACCATCTGGTCGTACTTTGGTCACCTGTTTTCGGATAATCCAATGGTTGTTTCAAAATAGGACCATTAAATGTACCAGACCCAGGATCATATTCAAATACATAAGCCCTTAGTCTTCTGTAATCATCATTAGGGTATTTGTTGACGGATGAATAACCTGCATTGACACCACCAACATAAACCTTACCCTGATAATATTTCAAACCCCAAGGTCTCCAGTCATAAGGGTCGGCGCAGGGATTTGGCAACACTACTTCAGAATGACTCAAAACTGCTGTTCCGGCATCGTTCAACTGCATGATGATCAAAGACCTGTTTTTGAGGTTCATTGCATACAAAGTTTTTCCATCGGCAGACAGATCAATGTCTCCAAATCCTACTTTACCGATTAGTGAAAATGCCGCAATGTCCCTGCTGGGATCATTTTTACAAGCGGGAAGTCCCCTGCCTGAAGCGCTATAATCCATATCACCCTGACCCAGATCATAACCTGCAGCTGCAAGGTCAATCAACAGACTGGTTGTCCATGCACCACCCGGAGCAGTTTGAATACTTCTGTAAATTGCACCAATTCCATTAGGTCCCATGCCGGCATGTCGTCTAAGGAATGCTGACGTATAAATGTGTCCGGTATATTTATTCCAGGCCATACCCCAGACAGACCCGACTTCTTTTGCTTTGGCAACTCCCCGGTCAACAGGAACATTAAAACCCTCGGTGCCAAATTGCTCGTTAGTTGCATCATAGTTAAAAGTAATAACTAAATATTGCTCAGCTCCTGAACACTCATCTGTGGATGATATATCTCCATTCATGAACCTGATAGAAGCTACTACAGGGTTAGGTTCTGAATAAATTTCTTCCAGAAACAAACCCAGGTTATTTGCGCAGGAAGGCACCGTGGCAAATTGCACCGTGGTTCCGGCACTTCCGGCTTTTTTCCCTAATTTATACCCTATCGGGGTTGGAAACGTACTGTAATCATATTCTATCCTCAGCTTTTGACCATCGGTCAAACCCGAAGCCAACCAATTACCGTTGATATCTGAGGTTGCTGTTGTGACCAAATTCTGGGCATCATTATAGATTTTGACAGAAACATTTTTCAGTCCTTTTTCAGATCCACCCTGAAGACCGTCCAGGTCATAATCCGCAAAAACTCTTCCTCCCAATGCACCTGAGCCACATGAAGGATTCAGATTACAAGCTGCAGGTAAGGTATAGCTTGCGGAGGTTGAACCGCAACCACCGGAATAAGTAATGGTCGAATTATAGGTATTCCCATTGGCGGTCACAATCCTTTGAATGTAATACGGTGTTCCCTGATGTGAGGGCCCTATACTTTTTGAAAATGTATTACCATTTCCGTCGTTAATGGTGATCGTCACATCTGCGGAATTATCAAAATCAAAATACCAGGCAACCAATACTCTGGGCCCTGTACCGGTATTGGTACACTCGCCGACACTCACTTTGACCAGTGTGGGACATTGAGCTGTAACCCATTGTATTCCTATAAGGAACATAACGATGGTTGCAAGAAATCTTAAATAATCAACAATACCAATTTTTGTAAGTAATGATTTTTTCATTTTAGATGACATTTAACTATTTTAATAATCCCGTCAGGATCTTTTGAAAACCAAAATTTAATTTTCGTTTATATAACACTTTATTCAAATTTATCAGCTCAAAACACATAGCTGATCTACCCCTAAGACAAGTTAACCTTTATACACCCTTACTTCAATATAACACTCCAAATAAATATAAATAAAAAAATACATATTGAATTATAATTCAATATGTTATAATTTACAATTATTCGTTATTTATTAACAAAAAATTCAAAATGCAATGAAAGATTTAATAAATATTTTCTTTAAAAGTGTACATTTTATACTTGAGTTTTGGTTAAAAAGTAATGTAAAATCATTGGAAAACGCTTTGTATTTTTCTTCGTTTTAATTAAGAAAATCCCGTCATATTTCCAACTTTTGTTTCTTGTCATGAGTTTTCCGAAGAAATGAAAACAAATCTCATTTCCATGACAAAAGACAATCCTTGCAGGTTTTACCCTTATCACAAAGTCAAATAAAAACAAATATTTTTATTCCTATGTGTATCCGGTTAATAACCAAATTTTAATATGTTATTATTTTAATTGCAGCATTAGCTTTGGCAAAGATCCGATGCCTGATGCAATCATCTTAGGTTGGTTTTTACTTCATTGCATAACAGAATATACATGCAATGAAAATACAAAATTAAATATTAAATTATATATTACAAATATTCTTAATATTTTTTAACTTAAACATGAGCATGTTTAAAGGAAGTAGTATGTTTTAATCTTATTATACCCGCAATCCTTTCAGCCTGTCCAGCAGTCCGGGATGTGAATAATAAAAAAACACATAAGCAGGATGCGGCCTCAAATTACTCAGGCTGTCAGTTGATAGTTTGATAAGTGCTGAACTGAGTGCCTGAGCATTGTAATGATCTGCTGCAAAGCGATCTGCCTCGTATTCATTCTTTCTGGACCTTGCATTCATCAGCAAACCGGTCAGCAATGACAATGGTCCGTAAAGCAAGCCAAAACCCAAGACTCCAAGATGGAAAGAAAATGTATTTCCACCCAATGCGCTAACAATTGCATTGCTGATATCGCTTCCTTCACTGAGAAATAGTGATAAAATATACAAAACCAACAGGCTGTTGAGCAATGACATGACCAATCCGGACAGTACATGTTTCTTTTTGAAATGTCCGGCTTCATGTGCCAAAACCGCCACCAACTCTTCTTCTGTGTGCTTTTCTATGAGCGTATCATACAAAACAATCCTTTTTTTGGGACCAAATCCTGTAAAATAAGCATTGGCTTTGGTCGACCTTCTGGAACCATCAATGGTATAAATATCAGTCAATTTAAACCGCACTTTTTTTGCAAATGCTTCTATCTGATCCCTCAGCGATCCGGCTTCCAGCGGTTTTTGCTTGTTGAATAAAGGCACGATCAAAGTCGAATAAAACATGCTCATGAATATGGAAATCACACTGAGCACCAACCAAACCCAAATCCAAAAAGATGATCCGGTTACCTCAAAAATCCAAACCACCAGGGAAAGCACCAAACCTCCAATGATGATCATCAACAGCCAGGATTTGAGTTTATCCAGGATAAAAGTCCTGACAGTGGTTTTGTTGAAACCGAATTTTTCTTCGATCACAAAGGTAAAATATGCTGAAAAAGGAGTGCTTATCAGATCAGATACCAGCCCAATCACACCAAAAAAAAGCAAAGCCTGAAGAACAGGGTGTGTCGTCACTTCCTGGATCTCATTTGAGATGAATCCAAAACCCCTGAATAATATCATGCTGATAATCAACACAAAAAAAAATGTGCTCATCACCAGATTGTAACGGGATTTGACTTTGAGATAAGATTGAGACTGACTGTATTTTTCCGGATCATAGATGCCTTCCAATTCCGGTGGCAGCTCATCGGACCATCTGGTTGCATTGAGATAATCCAGGATCCTTTCGAGTAAGAAATCAAAAACGATGATCCCGGTTATGATATAGAAAATAGTGTTTTCCATCGATGACAATTAATTTGCAAATATCGGATTTGAAATTGATTTGTATTGAAAATTTTGCTGACGTAGTGAACTGTAAGGATGAAAAATGGACAAAGGGTATTATATAGACACTAATTCATTGAATTTCAAATAACTAAAACCCAATTATCTGATCACATGATAAATCATGTTAACCAATCTTTACATTTATTTCAAAATCACAGAGGCTGCCATGTAAGCGGCAGCCTCTGATAAATTAAATAAACTCATCCCTTAAAAACCGAATATTCACTTTATCAAAATCATTTTTTTATTTGCAACAAAGTCTTTAAATTTCAGTTGGTAATACAATACACCAGGATTTAATTCAGATCCTTTCAGGGTTTCTTCATTCAGGCCTTTTCTGCCTTCACCATAGACCATCATCAGTTCCTTACCTGACACGTCATAAACCCTCAATTCATAAGCACCGTCTTCCGGCAATATGAAGCTGATCATGGTAGATTGAGCAAATGGATTAGGCTCATTCTGGTGCAACTCAAACTGACCGGGCGTTAAGCCTCTGATGCCCAGATCCACATTTCTCATCAAAAGTTCGTCCGTAACATACCCCTCAGCCGGTGTGATCTCCGAAGTAATCCTTACTGAGCTGCTCAGGTTGGATTTTTCCTGACCTTCGAACAACAATGTGAACAGCACTTCATCGTCAGTTGCGGTGACTCCAGTGGTTTCATTCCAGCTCAAAGTTGTCAACTGTTCCCTGATTCGGCCAATATTCTCTGCACTCAGATTCAGTTTTCCTGCTTCAAAACCTGCATATTTCATTCCTTGAGTATTCAGTGTAAACTGCATACCTTTGACATCGTTGAAATGTTTAGCCCTGAAATCCAGCCTGATCTCATCGCCCGGTTTCACTACTTTTTCATCGATCATAAGTTCGAAAGAATTGGCATGTCTCGGACTTACTACCATACCTGAATAATTATTGATTGCATTTCTGTTCACGTCTCCGATTTTAATACCTCCGAACCTCAATTCCACTGGTTCACTGACCACAGCGTTGATTTCAGTTGGCAAAAATACCCAGGAATCGTTCACAGGGAACTTGGTGGTAACACCTAAGATCAAATCCCTGATCTGTTTGATATCCACTGCAGTGATGGTGCTGTTCGCATTGGCATCTGCCGCTATCAGCTGATCTCCTGTCAAGGCATCAATCCCAAGAATATGTCTCTGGATTAAAACCAGATCCAATGTGTTTACACCATTTGAATAATCATCCCGTTTGCGGGGAGTGATGTCATATTCTCCTTCCGGCAATGTAAAGCTGAAATTACCTGATGGATCTGTCTGCCTGTACATGGATTCTCCATTGTTCTCTACTCCGACCTCCACATTATTAATACCTGCTTCATTGGCTGTATTGTAGATAAATCCGCTCAGGCTTATCAAATCTTCGGTACAATCCACATCTCCATCGCTGTTGATGTTCAATTCAACCGTAGCAAAATCATAATTTCCGTCGTCGCAGCTATTATTCAGGCTGAATTTATCCCAAACATACACATCCACCCCGACTGTTCTGGAAGGTCCGAAGAAAACTTTGCGCGAAGTATATTTAACCGGATCCCATGCATGGGATGTGCCTCCCAGATAAGCACTTCGATTTGATTTGGCACCTGTCAAAGGATTAAAATAATACAGGCCAAATTCATCCAGTGACCATGTTTGATCAATTTTTGGCAATACGGGAGTATATGTGAAATACAATACATCCGAACAATTGTCAAAGGATGCCAGACAATTATTGTCGCAGGCGCCTTTATCAAAGAACATTGCATTCAGTTCAACCATACAACCTTCTGTCATTGTTGCAGTTGCGATATCAACGAGGAATGGCGTCGGCGCTTTTTTATCCACCACATCAACAAACTGATGTTCGGTGGTGACATTTCCGCAACCATCACTGATAGTCCAGGTGACTTTGTATCTACCCTCTTCCAGAGACGGTAAAATCAATAAGGATGCTTCTGTACCGAACAGTTTGTCATCAGAAACTCTTCCCATTACTCCGCCCTGGTAATTTGCTCCTTTAAATGCATTATTATTGTAAGAATACTGAATGATTTCATGGCAACATTCACTTTCTATCACATAAGTCCATTCGTATTCACCACCACAATCTTCATCAGACTCGTAAGATCCGACCTCGAGTTTGTGTGTATTTTGTGCAGTTACGCATGTTTCAATGCTCAGACAAGTATCTGCCACCACAATATTTGCAGCCTGATCATCATTGACCATGATCACTTCGGTAAATCTGAAATAACCATCGTTATCCGATTCTGTGAATTTCAACGGATCAAGCACAGCAAGACTGTCATTGCCAAGATAAATATATTCATCTATATTGATCTCGGCGCCAGTATTCGGTTCGTAAACACACCAGTCGATCACAGCCCATTCCCTCAATATCTTATAGCAGGCGTCTTCCACGAACCTGAATGTATCCACTTTAATAATGGATGCTTCCACCAGGCCACAAACATTGTCAGACCATGTTGGACCTGATCCCGTTGGCTCTGCTTTCAGACAATGATCCTGAGTGATATACGGGAATACAATTGACAATGGGTCAAAAGGAACAGTTTCTGTTACATTTATCCTTTGTTCGCACTGACCTTTTTGTTCACCTGCAACGAATACTTTCCATGTCCTGATAAAATGACCTGTACCGCAAAGATTGAGTGCGCTCAGATTGTCCGTGTATTCCAGATCGAAAACACCGCAAGTACTGATAATATCCGGATAACCAGTATGATCAGGATCTTTGCTTTCTTCGCAGGTAATATTTTTCTCTTCGCAGATCATCAATGGTACCGTTTTATCCTTAACCAATGTAGTTGCCATACATTCATTGTAAGACCCAAATAAGTCTCCTCCAGGCAACATTCTTTCCGGATTTACCGGACCTTCACCCGGATCCACATCGAATACGCGTAAGGCAACCATCACTTCCTGCCCGACATCCTCACAGCAGAAATAGATGTCATCATCAAAATATTGTGCTGTGGTATCTGCATTGTCACCGTTCAGATCCATGCAACCGCCATCGTCTCTCCAGACTTTGAACCAAACCGGCTGGCAATTGTCCCATGAACCGGAATCAAAACTCTTGGCATCCACTTTTGCCGTTCCTCCCAGAGTGATCCCGACTTGTACATTCTGTTGGCAAATCGCAAACGGAGGAGAATTATCTTCAACTAAAATATTGAATTTGCAGCTTGATTTGTTTCCACAAACATCTTCAACCACCCATCTTGCATCATAAGTCCCGAGTTTCATATTGTAGACCAGTACTTTCAGGGTTCCAGCCTCATAATTGCCCGTGATGGTAACAGCTGCACCGCTCACAAACACTTTTACACTCTTTATGTCGCTACAATTGTCTGTTATACAAGGCAATGGCAATTCAATACTTCCCTCACATTCAAAAATATTTGCATCGACTGTTACATCCTCACAACTGCAGATTTGCGGTGGTGTGGAATCGAATACTTTTATCAACTGGATGTGAGTTCTCGGATTGGTAGCAGATACAGGTCCACACATATCCCTTACCTTCCAGGTACGGAGGATCTCATAGCTATTACCGCAGTAATTATAAACCTCATCTGTCCACAGATACGAGAACATGCATAAACCATCATTCACATTGACCCCTATGCCATCCACTGTAGGATATCCCGTTTGGTCAGGGTGAGTCAACAATGGATCCTCATTAGCCAAATGACATGGAATATCCAGCTGATCCTCAGGGAATACCACCTGATCCAGAGTAGATTTCTGGATAGTAATTGTCTGTATACAATTGACAATATTTCCCTGATGATCATTCACTATCCAATTTCTGTAAATCACAGCTCTCGGATTTCCGCACAAACCGTTATCCACAAAATCATCCACATAATCTATGGTTGCAAAAGGCTCACAATTCAAAATCCTGACATAACCCAAATCTGATGGATGAATACTTGCATTACAACTGACAACGGCATCTTGCGGACATTCAATTTCAGGAACGAATTTCTCCGTGATGGTCACCTGACACATACAATTGTTACCATTACCCTGGCAATCCGTCACCGTCACCATAAATGTCTGGCCTATATCTGAATAATCAAATGCATTTGGATGTTCCTGACCGTTTTCATCCAAAATACTCAGACAATAGTCATCATAACATCCGTAATTATTTCCTTCCAGAATCATGTCTGCTGAAATGACAGCCAGACAGTTAGCATCCAGAGACAGATTGATTTGTTCATTGCATGCAATGGTATGATTTTCAGGTTCGTATCCAATCACATTGACATGGAAAATACAGGTATCGGCATTGCCATAGATATCGCTGGCTATCGCCCAAATTTCATTGTCTCCGATCGGAATTTTGAGTATATCGACCAAATTGCCATCCGGACTCAAATAAATAAGGGAATAATCTCCGCAATTATCTGTAACGTTCGGAATTTCAGTCATACTTGCATGGCATAATCCAGGGCTAAGAGCAAAAACCAAATCATTACAACCATCCGGGAATACCGGTGCTTCTGTATCATTTACCGTTATGGTAAATCCACAATAGCTTTCATGTCCGTATTCATCTGTGAGTGTGTAGGTAATTGTCGTCATTCCCTCTTCAAAATAATGCGTTACCGGCATACCGTCCAAATCGATCGCTCCACCTGAACTTAGGACTACCTCAGTCTCTTCATTGGTCAAACCTGTTTCTTCATCATAATGACTATATGTAACAGTCATTGAACCATTTATACTATTATCCATGAAATATGGATGTATCCAGCTCACATCTGATCCACAACTTCCGGGATCGTTTTGTGCAATAAGATCCTCTTGATTGTACGGAATCTGGAGTAAAAATTCTACTGTCCAATTGTCTAGTGTACCTGAATTTGGCCCTTCAGAATACATCTCCAACTGCCAATCTCCCTGAGATTGTGCACCGAAGAACGTATTCAGCGGTGTCATTGGCGCAAAAGTACTTCCATTCCCAAGCGGACTGCATCCGGCATATTGTACTTTTGTCGGAGCAATATCATCCAGATTAACATGAATGTCGTCCGTTCCGGCACAAATATGATCCAGTAATGTTATTTTGACCCCTTCAGGACTTGTTAAAGTCACCGTGACCAAACCCGCATCGTCTACATCGGCCATCAGATCACGAATATTGATCTTGGCAATCAGACCGGCTGGCAAGGTAAATACAGATCTCACACATGAACCGCCGTCAATTGTAAATCCACCTTCGCTAAAGGACAAGGTGTCTGTCATAGCACAAACAGGTGATTCGACATCAACTACCGTTACAGTGAACTCACAAGAAGTGCTGTTTGGTATAACGCTTACCATATTCGTAATTGCACCATTGTCTTCATAATGAGGTAATTGTGGATTCCATACACCATAACTTCCTTCCTCACAAGCATTGATCACTTCTAAATCTGCATTTGTGTCCGTATCTATTGAGCTGATCCTGTAAACGCCTCTGCCGTTGATATCAGCATTGACCGTCAGCATATCGATGATCCTGCCTCCATATTCAATGGTATAAGTAGCTTCTTCTCCTTCCGGAATGCTTGTAAAGCTAACAATGTGTACTTCACCCGCTTTGACAATGGTGCCGATACTTTGGATATACTCTTCATTGGCAGAGCTATTGGTTCTCTTCACCACAGCTAAACCAAGATCAATTGCAGCAGGTCCTAAATTTCCAATTTCCACTCCATTGACAGCTCCATCCTGAATGATCTCCGTAATGAGCACCAATGGCTGATCATAAGCGGTACAGGTTACAGTATTCACACCTACCGGAAACGCAGTTCCACTTGCATCCTCAATACCTGATCCGATCAGATCACCTTCTTGATTGTGAATGGTATAGCTTACAAACACCACACCCGGACAATTGATCGTGACTTCAGGTGCCAGATCTTCTACTAATGCAGTGTTTGCGCCCGGATCATTTACAGTTATCACATCTTCAGGACATGACAAAATCGGAGGTGAATTATTTGGTTTCACAATAATCCTCAATTGACATGAAGCCTGATTGCCACAGCTGTCGGTTGCAGTGAACTCAAGGATCGTAACCCCGACAGGGAATTGATCACCTGAGGTCAATCCTGTCAAATCCGTCTGTTCAATTTCGACTTTACTGCAGTTGTCTATTGCATAAGGCAATGAGAAGTTGACATAACTTTCACACAGATTTGGTGGCACATCGACTACGATATCAGGTCTCGGGCAATTGATGAATTCAGGAGGTGTCACATCACCTATTCCAAATCTATGCGTGATGGAATCTACATTTCCACAACAATCTTCAGCATAGAATGTCACATCGACAAACCTTGAATTTCCGCATAAATAAACCCAATTGTCAGGGTTAAAATTATTTGACCATGTCACATTACACTCACAACCATCGACCGCGTCTGCACCTGCATGATTGGTCAACCAGAAATCAAACTCAGGATAATTTCCTGCAGGATCTGTGCATTCCTCAAAAATCATGTCTGCTCCACCTGCAATGACAGGGGCAGAAGTATCTTCAACTTTAAAAGATGCTTCTGCTGTATTGACATTACCGCATGCATCTGTAATGGTAAAGCTATATAACCAGGTTGCCGTTTTTCCGCATTGTTCTTCATGTCTGATCAGATCATAGCTAATATTACTTATGCTGCTGCATAGATCAGTAGCTATCAAACCTGCATTTGAATCCAGCCAATCCTGCAATTGTTGTGAATTATCCGAAGTATCACATTGAACAACTAAATCCAAAGGTAAAACATCAAATTGTGGTGCAGTTGTGTCCTTAATGCTGAACAAAGCTTCTGAGTCCAGGCTAACATTTCCGCATGCGTCTGTAGCTCTGAATGAATATCTTTGGATTGTAGTACCACCGCAATTTTGTACAGTTTCAACCAAATTGTAATTCCATGTCAATGGTTCACTGCAAAGATCACTGGCAACTGCTCCTCCATGACTGTTCAGCCAACTATTCAAATCAGCCAGATTACCATGACCATCACATTCCACAATTGTATCCCTTGCAGCTGTCTGGATCACAGGCAAACCTTTATCTTCGACGGTTACAACTGCATTGGCATTAATAGAATTACCGCAAGCATCCGTTGCTGTAAATGTAACCAAAGCAGTTCCCGTTCCGGCGCTACATCCGTTAATCAATCCAGTATAGTTGTGACTATACACAACAAATGAACAATCATCTTTTGCTTCAGCGCCACCTGATTCATTCAACCATGCTTCTATCTGTTGGTATGGATCTGAACTGCCATCACATTCGATTGAAAGATTTGATGGAAGTTTTTCCCAAACCGGATCAGAAGCATCATTTATCATAAATGTTGCTGTTGTACTCGCACTGTTTCCACAAGCATCCGTTGCAGTAAAGGTTACTAATATCTGGCCTGTAGTACCGCATCCTCCGGACAACGTTCCATAATTGTTCGTCCAGGTAATGCTTCCACAAGCATCTGTTGCTGTTGCGAATCCATTATTATTCAGCCAGTTCAAAATATCTGAAACATTGTTTGTTCCGTCACATTCTACCACCAAAGGCTGAGCCTGAGTATGGATGACCGGTGGAGTTACATCCCTGATCACAAAATCAGCAATGGTTTGATTAAGATTACCACATGCATCTGCAACTGTAAACTCATATGTCCATCTTCCGGTAATTCCACAACTATCTTTTTCATTTATAAGATCATAAGTCCAAGATAATGTTCCGGAACAGATATCATTTGCGATTGCTCCTCCATGATTATTGAGCCAGTTTGTACGTTGAATTATATTTCCCTGGCCGTCACAATCCACTATTAATGTAGAAGCAGGAATTGAGATTTGAGGTTTGATCGTATCTCTGACTGTGAAGTTTGCTTCAGTCCTCACACTTTCATTTCCGCATTCATCTGTTGCCACAAAAGCATATCTTCTAACACTCGTTCCTGAGCAACCAGCTATTGAGCTTATGAGCTCATAAGACCAATTGAAATCGCTGCATGCATCAAGTGCTTCTGCTCCTCCATTATTTGCAAGCCAGGAGTCCAGGTCATCGGTATTTCCAAGTCCGTCACATTCCACCAAAGTATCTCTTGACATGGTAGTGATCACGGGACCAAAATTATCTGTAACTCTAATGGTTGCCAAAGCCGTTGAAGTATTTCCACAGGCATCAGAAGCCGTGAAAGTAACTACCGCATTACCGGTTCCGTCACTGCATCCATTTGACAGGCTTGTGTAATTATTTGCATAAACGATCAATGAACAATCATCTTTTGCTTCACCACCACCAACTGAATTCAACCATGAAGCTATCTGATCATAAGGATCTGAACTACCATCGCACTCAATCGTCAAATCTTGTGGCATGATCTCCCAAACAGGATCGGTCACATCGTTGATCATGAATGTGGCTGTTGTAAAGGAACTGTTTCCACAAGCATCCGTAGCTGTGAATGTCACTGCTACCTGACCCGTTGATCCACAATCACTTAGTATGGTACCGTAATTATTTGACCAGGTAATGGCGCCACATGCATCAGTTGCCTGGGCGAAACCATTGTTGTTCAGCCAGTTGATCAATTGATTTGAGTTCCCGCTTCCATTGCATTCTACTTCAATATTTTGTGCCTGCGAAATCATTTGTGGAGGCGTCGTATCTTCAATAGTCACGTTGGCAAAACATACGTTTATATTTCCTGCATTATCTAATGCAGTAAATTGATAAACAAAAGTTTCAGAATTTCCACATTGGGAGTCAGAACTGAAAATTTCAGAAGATATACTAACATTGCTATCGCAATTATCTGTAGCTATTGCTGTTCCTATCCATGCACTTATGGAAATTGCAGTGTCTATATCCCCACATTCCAGTATTAAGTTTTCAGGACAAACAATTTGAGGAATTTCTTCATCCTTTACGGTTACAGTAAAGTCGCAAGACCATTGCTGTCCACTGCCGGGTTCGGTTATGATATACGTTACTATACTCGTTCCTATTGCAAATTCATAGCCACTCACATCTTCCAGACCGTTCACTATGGTTCCATCCGGATTTTCAACCACCCAGGTGATCAAAAATGGACAGTTGCTTTGAGCTAATAATGGGGTTAAGCTTCCCTCAGGTGAGGTCCAACTACATTCATCAGCATCAGTTGCAAATTCAAATAAATTGCCGGGACAAGTAATAAAAGGATCTTCTGTATCAATCACATTTACAAAAAATCTGCATGTGTCACTAACATTTCCGGCAAAATCTTCGGCAACATATTCAATTTCATAAGTTCCTACAGCAAGTATTGTTCCCTGTTGAGGTCCTGAAGTTTGTCTGATTTCAAACAATTCACAATTATCTTCTGCTACTGGTATGCTCCAGATTGCTCCACCTTCACAATCATCACTAAACAGGCTTACTGTCAATGTCATTCCTGATGGGCAATTGATAAATGTAGGAGCTTCGTTATCTTCTACCAAAATCTGAATTTCACAGGTACTTTCATTTCCAGCTTCATCTGTTGCTGTCCAGATAACAGATGTTAAACCAACCGGAAATTCTGCACCAGCCAAACTACCTGAATCAGCCCAATTTCCATAATCGTGTTCAAATGAAATTGCTCCGCAATTATCGGTTACCAATGCATCAAATTCCTGACCGTTTGTTTCATACCCACACAATCCCGGCGTATTAGACCTTACCAAAGGACTTCCGGCAGGGCATGAGATCTGAGGAGCCTGTGTATCCAGAATAATTACCTGTTGCAAACAGGTTGTTCTATTCCCGGATTCATCAGTCACTGAATACTCTATCTGACTTACCCCTAACCCAAAATTATATGAAGCTGCATTATTAAATGGCCCGCTTATACTATTATCAGGATTAAAGACTCTGTAAGTTATCACCATTTCACTATACTCACTACAATTATCGGTCACTGAACCACTTCCAATAGTCGGACTATATGCATAAGTGCAAATGCCGGCTGTTGTTCCAAAAGTAAGATTGGAAGGACATGTCAGTACCGGAACTTCTTCTTCCACCACTGTCACACTAAAACTACAGCTAACCATATTTGGAGGAGTGGCCTCATCGGCAAGCGTATAAGTAACTATGCTCGTGCCGATCGGGAATATAGTGCCGCCCGGGACATTGCCATTTCCAAAATTAGTGGAACCTGAAGCAAAGTCAATATTCCAAGTGAGTGTTGCAGCACATTCATTAAACAATAATGTTGGATTTAACTGATCAGCTTCTGAAGTCCAGGAACAAGATCCCGGATCATTGGAAACAGTCATATCTGAAGTACAATTAAGTAGCAAAATTCCATTATTGATTTCTTCAATTGTAATACTCAAAATAGCTGTACAATTGTTGGCATCTGTTACGGTTACTTCATAAGTACCTGCAGTCATACCTGTTATTATGTTTTCAGATACTGTAGTTCCGCCAGGACCTGAAGTGACTGCATAAGCATATCCGGGTGTTCCACCAGTTGCTATGACTATGGCACTTCCGGTATTTTGGTTTTGGCATAAAATATTGGTCTGCTCTGCAAGGGCTAATATCAGCTCTTCAGGCTCATCTATGTTAAAGCTTACGGTATAGGTACAGCCGTTCGCATCAGTGACAAGTACTATGTGTGCTCCTGCTGTCAGGTTGTTGAATACGCCTGTGCCGTTGGAGGTTA
>Ga0209573_1001741_pt1 | contig 31323 bp, 31 predicted proteins | sample TNRBio252014_DNA_FD_185870 | JGI IMG/M metagenome (GOLD analysis project Ga0209573, IMG submission 185870) | Wastewater treatment Type I Accumulibacter community from EBPR Bioreactor in Madison, WI, USA - TNR Reactor_6/25/2014_ DNA (SPAdes)... | ecosystem: Engineered > Bioreactor > EBPR >...
GACCAGGACCGGCGCCAGCTCGACCACCTGCGTGCCCTGCCGCCCCTGCAACTGGCGGGCCGCCGCCCGGCGTTCGAGGACCCGCGGCTGGAGGAACTGCTGTGGCGCTACCGCGCCCGCAACCACCCCGGCACGCTGAGCGACGAGGAGCGCGCGCACTGGCAGGCGCATTGCTCAGCCCGCCTGCACCTGGGCGAGGCGGGGGCGCGGACCATGGCGGCTTACCTGGAGCGCATCGACCAGCTTGCCGAGCAGGCCCTGGAGGCCGCGGACGAGCGTGCCCAGGCCCTGCTGGAGGCCTTGGTCGACTACGGCGAAAGCATCGCCCCGGAGGTCTTGCACGCCGGCGCGGCGCCCTTGGGCGAGAATTCCGGCCTGCCCTGACCTTGAAGGAGCCCGCATGCCCATCCACGAGTACGTCTGCCAGGACTGCAACGAGCACTTCGAGATGCTCGTGCGCTCGTCGACCACGCCCGAGTGCCCGCGCTGCCACTCGACGCAGCTCGAACGCCAGCTCTCGGTCTTTGCCACCAGCAGCACGGCCAGCGAGCCCGCGATGGCGGCGATGGGCCCGTGCGGAAGCTGCGGCCACCCGGACGGACCGGGCGCCTGCCGCTACAACTGACCCCGCACCGCCGCCACACGCCGGCCCCGGGGCCCTGCCGCGGCCGGGCAGGGTCGGCGGCCGCGCCGGCGCCCGCTCAGAACGGCGCCGGGGAACGAAAGCACAGTCGAAGGGCCTGCGCCGGGTGGTCGAACGACAGCGCCGTGGCGTGCAGCATCAGCCGCGGAGCCGGCGGGCCGCCGTAGAGCTCGTCGCCGACGATGGCATGCCCCAGTGCCGCCAGGTGCACGCGCAGCTGGTGCGTCCGCCCGCTTTCGGGGACCAGCCGCACACGCGTGCAGTTCGCACCCTCTTCGGCTGGCTCGCACGCCCAGTGCGTGACCGAAGGCCGGCCATGGTCGAGGTCGACCCGCTGCCGGGGCCTGCGCGGCCAGTCGGCCGACAGGGGCAGGTCGATGGTGCCGGCCCGCGCCGACGGGCGGCCCGTGACCAGGGCCAGGTACTCCTTCGCGACCCGCCGCTCGGCGAAGGCAGCAGAGAGCTGGCGCTGCGACCGGGCATGGCGGGCGAACAGCATCAGCCCCGAGGTCGCCATGTCCAGCCTGTGCACGACGCGGGCGTCGGGCCAGCGGGCCTGCACGCGGCTGGCCAGGCAGTCGCGCAGGTGTTGCGGCCTGCCGGGCACCGCCGGCAGGCCATGCGGCTTCTCGACGACGAGCAGGTCGTCGTCGGCGTACGCCAGGGCAATCGGCTCGTCTTGATGTATAGTCATGGGCTTCTCAGGCGCGTAGCTCAGCTGGTTAGAGCACCACCTTGACATGGTGGGGGTCGTTGGTTCGAGTCCAATCGCGCCTACCAATTCGCGCTTACCGATGCCAGGCCCAAGCAAGTCATTGATTTGCTTGGGCTTTTTTTGTTTTCCGGAGCGACGCAGAATTGTCCGTTGGGACGAATCCGGGATCAATTCCTTCACAACAGCCCGCCCTCCCGGCTACCAGCAGCGCCTGGGCATTGCCTTGATCGCCGGCGACATGTCGATGCTCACCGACTCGACTTGCCTGGCCGGGCAGCCGTTCTTCGCCGACTCTGCGGCAATCGTCTGGACGGCCTTGGCGATGGCCCCTCGTTGAAGGCTTTGGTCCACGCCACATGAGACAACCCGAAGCGCTGCCACCGGCTGCGCGTCGGGACTCCTGCCCCTGATTGAAGCCCTCTTCCTCGCCCGGTGCAGCCTCACGGTTGCCCGGGCGTCTTCTTTGTCGGTCAGGAACGCCGACGTTTGTACCCTGGCAGGCCGTGTTCACTGCTCGCACTCCCAAAATGGGAGATACTGTCCAGTGATGAGGGTCATCGCCAAGAGCAGCCTGAAGAAGTTCTGGGAGCGCCCCGGCTGCGCCGATGCACGAGGCCCGTTGCACAGCTGGTACGAAGAGGCCCTCAAGGCAAAGTGGCGTACCCCGCAGGACATCAAGGATCAGTACGCCAGCGCGAGCATCTGTGGCAACAACCGCGTGGTCTTCAACGTGGGCGGCAACAAGTACCGGCTGGTGGTCGAAGTGCAATACCAGGCGGGGATCGTTTGGGTGAAATTCGTCGGGACGCATGCGCAGTACGACCGCATCGACGTGGAGATCGTCAATGACCATTAAGCCGATTCGAAACGACGACGACCTGAAGAGGGTGTTCCGCCGCCTGGAGAAAATCTTCCAGGCCGGGGAGGGCACGCCGCAGGCCGATGAGCGGGAAGTCCTGGTGACGCTCGTCGAGGCCTACGAGAACAGGCACTACGACTTTGGGCCCGCGGACCCGGTAGAGGCCATCAAGTTCCGCATGGAGCAGGAGGGACTGACGCCTCGCGATCTGGAGCCTTTCATTGGTCCGAGCGGGCGGGTGTCCGAGGTGCTGAACCGCAAGCGGCCGCTCAGCCTGCGGATGGTCAAGCGGTTGCACGACGGGCTGAAGATTCCGTACGAGAGTCTGCTGACCGAGGCGTCCTAGGTCGGCCGCCGTTCTCGATGGCTGCCTTTTCCTGCTACGTCGGCATCGACTATTCCGGGTCGAGACGCCCGAGGCCAGTCTCAAGGGCCTGTGCGTCTACTGTGCCGTCGGTGAGTCCGCGGCGAATGAGGTACCGCAGCCGCCCAGCCCTCGCAGGTGCTGGACGCGACGCGGTATCGCGCACTGGTTGGCTGGACGGCTCTCGGAAGGCGTCCCGACGATCGTCGGCATCGATCACGGGTTCACCTTTCCGCTGCGCTACTTCGAGGTGAATCGGCTGCCGCCCGACTGGCCCAACTGCCTGGAGGACTTTCAGCGCCACTGCCCAGGGAGGCTGAGCACACCTGTGTCGACGTCGTGCGCGACGGCCTGGCCGGCAACGGCACTGCGCGGACCGGTGACACCCGCTGGCGCTGGAGGACCGAGCAACTCGCCGGCTCGGCCAAGTCGGTGTTCCATTTCGACGTCCAGGGCTCGGTGGCCAGGTCGACGCATGCCGGCATCCCTTGGCTGCTGTACCGGCGCAAACAACGCGGGGGCCGCTTGCACTCTCGGCCATTCGACGATGGGCCGATCCCCGCGGGAAAGTCCGCCGTCGTCGAGGTCTACCCGTCGCATTGGAGGCACGCGTTCCCCACGGATGACCGCACGCCCGGCGGAGCGCGACGCCTTCACGGTGGCGTCGGGGCTCAGTGAAGCCGGCCAGTCAGCGCAGTTTGCGCGCGACTTGCAGCCAAACCTGACACCGCCCGAGCGCTCGGTGGCCTGTGTTGAGGGCCGGATCCTGGGCGTCGTATGAGCCGGGCCGGCGGCTACCGACCCCCAGATGCACCGCCATGAACAGCTCGCGTTCTTGCCTCAGATCTTCGCTGATCGTGAGACTCGCTTCGTGGTCGGCCTCGCGCTGCGAGGGTGTGAGGTCTCTCGACCGCGGCCCGCTGGCTGCCGGCGCCGGCCATCCGGTCAGCTCCCGGTAGTGGGTCTGCGCGTACCGATGACGATGGCCGTGCACGCGGTGCGCGCCGGCCGCCGCCCACTGACACTCGAAGTGGCGCAACTGCTCGACGTGGTTTCGCTCGGCCGGGATGAGGCTGCGTCTGCCGGCGAGTGCCTTGGCCTCGTCGAGCACCCGGCGCTGCTCCGCGTTTCGGATCGCGATCTCGCGCGGCCGCCCACCCCGGGCCCAGGCGACATCGAGCGCAAGCGGGTCGCCCCGCTCGGCCCATTGCCGACGGATCTTGATCGACACGCAGCGGCGCAGCCCGTGGGCCGCCTTCAGGCGCAGCCACATCGCCGTTTACGGATCCGTGATCCTGGCGAGATCGCCCCCAGTCAGTTGTTGACGACATGGGCCAGCTCCGACTCGGTACCCGCGTGCATGTCCAGACTGCAAGATGGCCGACGGGGTGGGCCAAGATCGAATCGCCGGGGCCAGTGGGGACCCGAGTCGCCATCCAGCGGCGACTTGATCAGCCCATCCTCAACATGGACGAGGGGGCGCCACTCGAGCCCGTTGCTGGACGCCTGCAACGACCCATGGACAGCGTGGCAGCCCTCTCGAGCCGGGCACGTTGGGACGACTTCTTGGGACGGATTCGGGGACTTGGCGGTCTGGAGGGGTATCTGCTTGCGTTGCTCGTCCCGGTGTCCCTGCTCGGTGCGTTCACCGGTAAGGCGAAGGGAAGGCCGGCGACAACAGGAACGCCGCGCTACCGCAATGACAGCGTTCTGGACATCGGCGAGGTCGTCATGCGCGATGCGCCCGACACGACGTGGCACCTGCTGATCTCCTGCCGCTCGTTCATGACGCTCGCGGCGAAGGTGGAAGTGGTGGAGGGCCGCTGCCACTTCAGGCTTCGACGGGCACTGCTCGAAGAGGTCGTGCATCGCTACGTGACACACGCTCGACGCCCCGGCGTGATGCGCTTTCGGACGCAGTGCGATCGCGCGCGAGCGAGCGCACGATTGCCTTTATGGCCGGTGAACAAGCGGCATTGCCGAGGAATCTGATCCGATCAAGGCCTGATGCCTCGGGGAGCACATGGTTGTCCGACAAGCGCATGGCACGGCGGAATTCATTGGATCTCAGCATGCGCGACCACAACCGCTGCAGTGACGACGTCCGCGACCTCAAGGCTATCGAGCCTTCGCAAGGCAAGCTTGATCAAAGCACTTGCCGCGACTTCGCTTCGCAGGTGCCCGTAGTGGCGTTCGATCATCGCGGTGCTGGTTCCCGAGATCTGCGCGACGGTCAGAACGTCGAGGCCGTCATGGACCAGATCGCTGATCACGCTGGCCCGGAGGGTGTACGCCGTCGTTCCCTCAGCAAGCTTGGCAGCCAGGACGGCCTCGCGCACCGGGCCTTTCCATGCATCCTTGCTCCAGTGCTTGTCGTCGGCACGCGCGAGCAGCGGAGCCGAGGGCAGCTTTCCCTTGCAGGCCATTTTTTTGTGATCCTTCGTGGAGATCCGGCCGCAGCACCAGGCGCGCAGTCCGCCGTCGCGACGGCCGCCCATGGTGCCCCTGTGCGTGGGCATGGCCTGCGGCGCCCGGTGGCAGCCGCCACGCCTCGGGTTCAGTTGATTTCCAGCCGCTTCATCCGCTCCCACAGGCTCTTGCGACTGATACCGAGCGCGTCCGCGGTGACGCCGATCTGGAAGTCGTGCCGCTGCAGCGCCTGGCGGATGAACTCCTTCTCCTGCCGGCGCAGGAACTCCTCCAGCCGGGGCATCTGGGTGCTGTCGCCCGGCCGCTGGCCCACATGCTCGTGCTCCTCGGGCGCCTCTTCGTCGCGCAGCTGCGAAGCCTCGATGCGCTCGTGTTCGGCCAGCAGGCAGGCGCGCTCGATGGCGTTGCGAAGCTCGCGCACGTTGCCCGGCCAGGCCCGGCGCATCAGGGCCTGCTCGGCCTCGGTGCCGAGCTGGCGCCGGCTGCCTGGATGCAGTCGATTCCACTGGTCGACGAACCGCTGCGCCAGCCAGGGCACGTCTTCCGGCCGCTCGCGCAGCGGGGGCACGCGAAGGTGCACGACATTGATGCGGTAGTAGAGATCCTCGCGGAAGCGTGCGGCACGAACCTCGTGGTTGAGTCGCTTGTGGGTTGCGAAGATCAATCGCACCTGGACCGGCAGCGCCTGCTCGCTGCCCAGGCGAGTCACCTGGCGGTCCTGCAGAACACGCAGCAGGCGCGCCTGCAGCGCCTGCGGCATGTCACCGATCTCGTCGAGGAAGAGCGTGCCACCATGCGCCTGCTCGAACTTGCCGCGATGCGTGCGGGTCGCCCCGGTGAAGGCGCCCTTTTCGTACCCGAAGAGTTCAGCCTCGATCAGCGACTCCGGCAACGAGGCCGCATTGACTGCCACGAATGGCGCCGCCTCGCCGATCGACTCGCGGTGAAGGCAGCGCGCCAACTCTTCCTTGCCGGCGCCGGACTCGCCGGTGATCAGCACCGAGTCCCAGTTCGCTCCCAGCCGGGCCACGGTAGCGTGCAGCCGACGGATCTCGCCCGAGACACCCAGCGGGCAGGCGCCGACGAAGGTGGGCGCTTCGGCCGGCGTGGCGCTCTCCGGGTGAACCGTGCGCAGGCGGCGGATCAGGCGGTCCATGTCCAGCGGCTTGCTGAAGAAGTCCGCCGCGCCGCGCGCCAGCAGGGCCTCTCGCTGGGCGTTGGTCGCGTAGCCGGTGATGAAGATCCACGGGCGCGACTGCCACTGCGGCGGCACCCGCCCCATCAGCTCGGGGCCCTCGATGTCGGGCAGGCGGATGTCGCAGACGATGGCATCGGGTACCTGAGGGCCGGCATGGGCATCGTCAATCGCGTCGGCGCCGCCGCGCCACCATCGGCAGACGAATCCCTCCAGCTGCAGGCGGTCGGCGAGCGACTCTCCCATCAAGGGGTCGTCTTCGATCAGTGCGACCTGCAGGGTCATGGCGCAGGGGTGGTGAATTCGGCCACGAGCAGCGTGCCGAGCACATCGTCGGGCGGCGCCAGGCGCAGGTGGCCGCCAAGGGTGTGCAGGATGCGGGCAGTGATCCACAGGCCCAGTCCGAGCCGACCGTCGCCGGCGCGCTCGCTGCCTTGCGTCAACGCCGCCAGCCTGGCTGCATCGAGTTTCGGGCCGCTGTTGCCGACCCAGGCCTGCCAGGCGCCCGCCTCTTCGGTCGTCCAGACCTTGACGCGTCCGCGGTGGCCGGCCGCAGCGATTGCATTGAGTGTCAGGTTGAGCAGCACCTGACGCACGGGCACCGCAGGCAGTTCCAGACCGGGAACCCGCGCGTCCCAGTCGAGTCGGCAGCGCATGTGCTCGGCCTCGGGGCGCAGCAGCAGTTCGAGGTCGTGAAGGTCCGACGCGGTCAGCGCGTGGCGCTCGCTTCGCGCCTCGTTGAGCAGCGCCTGCACGGTGTCGTGCACCTGCCGCAGTCCGCGTTCGAGCAGCGCGAGCGCATGAGCCGTGGCGTCGTCGACGCCGCCCCGCAGGCGACGGTTCTCGATGGCGGCCAGCATGCCGCCCAGCGGGTTGTTGACCTCGTGCGCGATGCCGGCGGTGAGCTGCCCGATGCTGGCCATGCGCTCGGCTTCCAGCATGTGGCGCTCGAGCTCCTGCTGCGCGGCGATCTGGTCGAGCATCGCCGCAAAGCTGCGCCCCAGCTCGCCCACCTCGTCGCGCCGCGCGCACACCTCGACGAGCTCGGCACGCGCTGCCTGCTCCTCGCTGCCGGCGCGTCGTGCCGACGCCAGCATGACGGCGCGCAGACGGCCGAGCGGTTCGGTCATGCGCAGCCCGATGGCGGCGCCGGCCAGCGCCACCACCAGCATCGCCATGGCCCCAAGCGCCAGCAGCTGACGGATCACGGCACTGCGTTGCGCATCCGTGAGCGCGCGCGGGTGGCTGGCCAGCACCACACCGAGCACCGTGTCCTCTTCGCCGACGATGGGCGACGCCAGCACCAGCACACCACTGCCTGGGACTTCGACGCGGGCGGGCGCCGGCGTCGAACTCTCCAGCACCAGGCGTGCGGCTCCGGCCAATGGCTCGGGAAGTGCGCTCAGGTGTTGCCCCAGTGGATGAACCCGCGGGCTGGGCGTCGCGAAAACCTGCCCGCGCGCGTCGAGCGCGACCACGTCGACCCGCTGAGCCGCCGAGGTCCCCGGCGGCTGAGCCGCAGCGCGCATGGTCTGGAAGGCTTGCCAGACGTCGTTGCGCAACACCGGCTGCGCCAGCGCCCGTGCCAACGTGCCGGCCAGTCGCCGCGTCTCGGCTTCCGCGTTCTCCTCGACATGCCGGTCCACCAGCATGTAGGTCGTGGCGGCCACCAGAATGCCGGATACCAGCGCGACGGCCATCAGGGCAATGGGCACCTTCAAGCGGTAGCCGAAAGGCGCCAGCACCTGAGGCGAGGCGGTCGCCATGGCGTGCCCTCAAGCCGCGGGCGCCTGGCCGCGGGCCATCTCGGCAATGCCCCGGAACAGTCCGGCGTCACCGGGAACGAATCGATCGAGCCGCAGTTCGGCAAGCACAGCGCGGCCTGAAGAGTACTGTGGCATGTCGAAGAGCGCCTTCGCAAAGGCGCGGGCCTCGTCGGCGTCGACCCCGGCGGCCGCGACGACAGGAGGGAAGCCGAAGTCTGCCGACTTCTGGAGTACACGGGTCCTGCCCGTCAGTTCGGGATGCAGTTCGGCCAGGGTCTCCCAGACGTAGCCGTCCACCGACCCGGCATCGGCCAGCCCTTCTGCCACGGCTTCGACGACATGGCGGTGGGAGTGGGTGAAGAAGCTGCGGCCGAAGAATCGTGCAGGGTCCTGCCTGTTCGCGCGCAGCAGGTGCTGCATGTAAAGGAAGCCCGAGTTCGACAACGGGTCCGAGTAGGCAAAGGTCCGACCGCGAAGGTCCGACCAGACTGAAACGCGCGACAGGGAATCTGCGATCAGGTAGCTCTGGTACAGCGGTTGACCCCGCCACTGCGGCACGGCGACGAGTTGCAGTTCCCGTTGCCGCAACACGTAGGGGTAGCCGCAGATCCAGGCGAAGTGGGCCTGCCCGTTGCGCAGGGTGTCCATCACTTGCGCGTAGGTGCCACGCTGCACGAATTCGACGCTCGATCCGAGCCGGGCTTCGAGGTAGAGGCGCCATTGCTGCAGCAATCGCAGCCGCTCGTCGAGGAAGACCGGGGTCAGCCCGAAGCGAAGCACGCGAGGTGATGCCCCGTGGCCAAGCGCGGGTGGGACCAGCGCGGTGGCCGCGGACAGCCAGGTGCGGCGGGTAAGCGACACGTTCTTTTGAGCCGAGGCGGTGACGTTACCGCAGGGTAACCAATCGACTCCGAACTTTCCCTTAGGCGTTACCTGTAGGTAACGACCCGGGTCCGTGGCATCGAGCCAAGCCCTTGTTGTCATTGAGGAGTTGGCTGATCGCTTGTTGGCATGCTCTTTGCGGGATGGGGGTCAACACGCTCGCGATCCCCCAGCCCATCGACCCACGCTTTCAGATGCCGCCCACTGCAGACAACACAACCAGCCACCAGCGGCTGCGAGCGGACCTGCCCCTTCTGCACGAGGAGGGCGCCTGCCTGCCGCTACGCAGCCAGCATGGCCAGTGCCGGGCCTGCGCCGACGAGTGTCCGGTGGACGCACTCGCCGTCTCGGTGGCCGGGGTCCAGCTGTCGGAGAGTTGCACCGGCTGCGGTCGCTGCACGGCCGCCTGTCCGACCCAGGCTTTGGCGCTGCCCGAACTGGCCAGATACTCCGAGCCCGTGCCGTCGGCGGAGGGGCCCACGCAGGTGCGCATCGAGTGCCGCATGGTGCCGGTCGACGCGCACCGCGGCGACACGCTGGTCGTGCCTTGCCTGGGTGCGCTGACGCCCGGGCACCTGATGTCCCGGGTGGCCGCGGGCCATGTTGTGTCGATCATTGATCGCGGCTGGTGCGACGGCTGCACTTCGGCATGCGGTACCGGCAGCGAGGCCAACCCGGCGCGCCGCGCGGTGGAGGCGGCGGCGTTGTGGCTGGCGGCTGCCGGCAGCACCGAACGGCCGACGATTGTCGAGTCCCTGTTGTCGCCTAGCCTTCGTCCGCTGGCCATTCCCCCCCCGCCAAGCGCGCCGCCGGCGATCGACCGCAGGAGCTTCTTCCGCGCCGCGATCGAGAAGCCTGCGGGCCGGCAGCGCAGTGCAGCCACGCCGATCGGTGCCGACGGCCGGGCGGCCTATCCGGCGGGGGCACGAAGGGCCTCGCCCGAGCGTGAGCGGCAGCGCCTCGCGCTGCTGCGGCTCACGCAGGCACTGGGCACCGACATGCCGGCGGAGTTCTTTCCGGCCCTGCACGCCGATGACCGCTGCTGTGATCGACGCATGTGTGTCGCGCTGTGCCCGACCGCCGCACTGACGGTTGCCGATGACGCAGCGGTGTCGCACCTGCGGCTGGACAGCGACCGCTGCATCGCCTGCGGCACCTGCGTGCGCGCCTGCCCCGAGGGTGCACTGACCCTTGCTGCGCATGGTGGCAGTGCCGGCTTGCACTCGCTGGCATCACACCACCGTGCGCGCTGTCCCGAGTGCGGCGACAGCTTCACACCCAGCGCCGACCAGCTCGAGACCGGCTCTGCGGCGCCGTGCCCGACCTGCGCCAAGTCCCGACGATTCATTTCCGATGCGCGCCGACAGTTGTTCGGCGCCTTGAACTGACCCCGTCCTGCAGCAGCAGACCAAGGAGACAAGACCATGGGCCTGATCGAACGCATCTTCAAACCCGCCGTCTCCCGCAGGCGCTTCCTGCAGGCCACCGCGACCTCCGGTGCGGCGGCCTCGCTTGTCGGCGGCACCACGCTGCGTGAGACGCAGGCCCAGCCGGCGGCAGCGGGCAAGACGGACACCAGGATCACCAAGAACATCTGCCACCAGTGCCCCGCGCGCTGCGGCATCGACGTCTACACCACCGGTGGCCGCGTGCATGCGATCTACGGCAACACCGACCACCCCATCGCCAACGGCAAGCTGTGCCCAAAGGGGCCCCTTGGGACCTACATCCTCTACGACCCCGACCGCTTCAAGGGCCCCATGAAGCGCACCAACCCGAAGAAGGGAAGGGGCGAAGATCCGAAGTTCGTGCCAATCAGCTGGGACGAGGCACTCAACACCGTGGCTGGGCGCCTCCAGGGGCTGCGCGACAAGGGCGAGAGCCACCGCTTTGCCCTGTGCTATGGCCGCGGTTGGGGCGCCAGCTGCGCCGGCCACCTGGGCACTTTCGGCAAGCTCTACGGCAGCCCGAACGTGCCCATAGGCCACAGCTCCATGTGCAGCGACGGCAGCATCAAGAGCAAGCAGGCCACCGACGGCAACGGCTCCTACAACGCGCATGACTACCGCAACTGCAACTACCTGATGTTGTTCGGCGTGGGCTTCCTCGAAGCCTTTCGCCCCTACAACAACGTGATGCAGATGTGGGGTTACATGCGCGGCGAGAAGTCGCCCAAGACGCGCGTGACGGCGGTGGACGTGCACATGAACACCACGCTGGCCGCGAGTGACCGTGCGCTGCTGATCAAGCCGGGCACCGATGGCGCCCTGGCCCTGGCCATGGCGCACGAGATCCTTGTCGGTGGGCTGTGGGAGCGCTCCTTCGTGGGCGACTTCAAGGACGGTGTCAACCGCTTCAAGGCGGGCCAGCCGGTGGACCCCGCCGGCTTCGACGAGAAGTGGGTCAAGGGTCTGGTCGAGTGGTGGAACATCGAGCTCAAGGACCGCACGCCCAAGTGGGCCGCCGAAGTCACGACGATCCTGGAGCGCGACATCGTCGCCACCGCGCGCGAGTTCGGCAGCACGCGTCCGGCGATGGCCATCTTCGAGCGCGGCGTGCACGCGCACAGCAACGGCATCTACAACGGCATGGCCGTGCACTCGCTCAACGCGCTGGTGGGGTCGCTGTTCGCCAAGGGCGGCATGATGTACCAGATGGGGCCGGCCTACGGCGGACTGCCGGCAAACGCCGACGACTTCCTGGACGACTACGCCAGGAACGGTCCATGGAAGGCCCAGCCGCGCATCGACCTGAAGGGGCATGAGGACGGTTACCTGCTGGCCAACAACATGCTGCAGGAAGTCGGCCCCAACTCGCTGGCAGGCAAGCCCTACAAGCTCGACACCGTCATGTTCTACCTGACCAACCCGGTGTGGACGGCACCGAACGGTCAGCAGTGGGAGAAGGCGCTTGCAGAGCTGTTCGTGATCGACACCAGCCCGTTCCCCGGCGAGACGGCGATGATGGCCGACATCATCCTGCCCGACCATACGTTCCTCGAGAGGCTGCAGGACGCGCCGACCTATCCCTTCGAAGGCTATCCACTGGCGCAACTGCGCGTGCCGGCCATCAAGCCGCTGTACGACACCAAGTACTTCGGTGACACCATCATCGAGATCGGCAAGCGCATGAAAGGGCCCATGGGCGAGTACTGGAAGGCGCTGAAGGACACCGAGAACGTCGTGCGCCACCTGGCCAAGGGATTCGAGGCCAGCCCCGGGGACAACGGCGTCAAGGACTTCGAAAGCTGGAAGGAGAAGGGCGTCTGGTACAGGAAGCCCTACCTGTGGCAGCAGGTGCGGGGCGACTTCTTCGAGTGGGACGGCAAGGCCTATGCCAAGCCGATGAAGCCCGAGGACGTGAAAGCCAAGCTGCTGAAGACGCCCTCGGGCAAGTTCGAGTTCCGTAGCGGCTTCCTCGAAGCCAAGGCCGACTGGATCGCCGCCAAGACCGGCCGCGACAAGGCCAGGCTGATGTTTCCGCACTGGGAGGAACCCAAGCACCCCGGCGGTGGCGACATGTACATGGTGACACCCAAGGTGGCGATGCATGCCGAAGGACGTGGCGGCAACATTCCGATGGCGATCTCGCTGCTGCAGCCGACGATGGGCGGGCGCGACCAGGTCTACATCGAGATCCACCCGGAGACCGCGGCAAGGCGAAGCATCGGCGACGGCGACCGCGTGCGCATCAAGTCCAGCGCCGGCGCCATCGAGGGCCGCGTGCGCCTGTTCCAGGGCGTGCGCCCCGACACGCTGGTGTTTCCGATGGAGAACGGTCACTGGGCACAGGGTCGCTGGGCCAAGAACCGCGGGCCGGGTCACTGTGGTGAGGTGACGGTCAACCAGAGTGACCGCATCACCGGCCAGTGCGGCTACTACACGACCAAGGTCACGATCGAGAAGGCCTGAAGGCCGCTGACCACCACCACATCAGGAGACCGACATGGCGAAATGGGGAATGGTCATCGACCTGGACAAGTGCACTGGTTGCCAGGCGTGCACGACCGCTTGCGCGATGGAGAACAACCGCCTGCCCGGCGAGAACTGGCAGGACGTGCTCTTCTATCACGAAGGCACCTATCCGAACGTGAACATGCAGTGGTTCCCTCGGCCCTGCATGCACTGCGAGAACCCGTCCTGCGTGGACGTGTGTCCGACCCGGGCCACCTTCAAGGACAAGGACGGCGGCTACGTGCTGATCGACTGGAACAAGTGCATAGGCTGCAAGGCCTGCATGGTGGCCTGCCCCTACGGAGTGCGCTTCTACACCGACGACCGTGCGGTGGTGCAGCCCGACATCCGCAGCGCGTTTCCCGGTGCGGGCGGCCGGCAGTGGGACCCTCCCTACAAGGGGCCGCAGGACGACCCGACACATGGCGTCGGCATCCAGCCACACGGCGTGGTCAGCAAGTGCACCTTCTGCCACCACAAGACCAGTACCGCACCCAAGGGCGTGGCCGATCTTGACGAGGACAACCCGGCGACCAAGGAACACACGCCGGCGTGCGTTCGAGTCTGCCCGCCCAAGGCTCGCTGGTTCGGAGATCTCGACAACCCGGGCAGCAAGGTCAACAAGTTGATCGCCGACAAGCGCGGCGTTCGTCTGCTCGACCACACCGGCAACAAGCCCCAGGTGTACTACCTGTCCGGCGGGGCCGGGCCGGCGGTGCCGAGTGGCCGCGCCACCGAGCGCAAGGGCTGAACCCGAAGATTGCAAGGAGACACCCAAATGAACGCAATCACACAGCCGCGTCCTGCGGCCGCCACGCCGCTGATGGGCATGGTCCTGGTGGCCGCGGCCGTCGGCCTGGTGGCCGCCGGCGGCTTCGTCCTCAGCCAGCTGATGTCGGTCGGGCACAGCGCCTACAACACCGACAGCCGCGGCATCTTCTGGGGCCTGCCCATCGTCACCTACGACTTCTTCCTGCTTTCGTCGACCGGCCTGGCGATGCTGGCCTCGGCCTGGATGGTGTTCGGGTTGAAGGATTTCGAGCCGATCGCACGCCGCGCGTTGTGGCTCGCGGTGGCCGCGTTGGTCGGCGGCGTGGCCGCGCTGTTCATGGAACTGGGCGCGCCGCTGCGCGCGATGCTGCTCATCCCGACCAGCTTCCAGACTGCGGCTCCGTTGTTCTGGAAGGTCTGGGGGTTGGTCTTCTACACGCTGGCGTTGGCTGTGCTCGTGGTGAAGTGGCTCGCTGCGGGAGCCGATACAGCGCCGCCCCGGGTCCCAGCGCTGGTTGCTTTCGTGACCGCCGTGTTCATCACCTTCGTCGCCGGCACGGTGTACGGAATGATGGCGATGCGGCCGTTCTGGTTCGGCGGCGAGATCTCGCTTGGCTTCCTGGTCGAGGCGCTGCTCGGTGCAGTGACCTTCATCGTCATCTTCACCCACCTGGCCCACGGGCTGGATACAGGCCGATTCGACGAGCGTACGCGAGCATTGTTCACGGGGCCGCTTGCCGGCTTGTTCGGCGTGCTGCTGGTGGCGCACGCCTTCTTCGTGATCTCGCGCCTGGTCGTGGGCCTGTGGAGCAACGCCGACGGCATGCAGGTCTGGCACCATCTGTGGAGCCGGCCGCTGTTCCAGGCGGAGCTGTGGATAGGCGTCGGCGTGCCGCTGCTGATCACCGTTCTTCCAAGCCTGCGCAAGTCGCTGGGACTGCAATTGCTGGCTGCGGTGATCGCGCTCGTCGCCTTGTTCGTGGCGCGGTTCGACTTCGTCTTGGGTGGACAGCTGGTGGCGCTGTTCAAGGGCAGCTGGGCACAAGGCCTGTTGAACTACACGCCGTCGCTGGCCGAATGGGCGGTGCTGGCGAGCGCGGTGGCCCTGGCCAATCTGGTCAACGCCCTGGGGGAGAAGAAGCTGTTTCTGGGCGGGGCCTCGGCATGAACTGCGCCGGGGCCGCAACTGCACCGCCGATGCTGCCGGCAGGCGACAGCGGCGAACTGCTCGACCGCGCCGACCTGTTGTACTGCCTGGCCCGGGCTTTCATGCCCCCTCCCGAAGATTGGTCGGTGTGTGACTGGGCTCAACCCTTGGAAGACGACCTGGCGGAGCTGGGCAGGTCGACGGGCCTGCCCACCGAAGCTGCGCGGGCCGCGTTGGACGCCGAGTGCGGCCGCTGGGCGGCGGCGGCGCGCCAGGCCGACGGCAGTGCCGATGCCTGGCTGGTCGAGTACACAAGGCTGTTCCTGATGCCGCCGGTGCTCGTACCTCTCAACACCGGTCTGTACCTCGAGGGCGCGGTGGGCGGCGCGGTTGCGCAGATGCTGCGTTCATGCTACGAGACAGCCGGCACGGCGCCGGACGAAGGTTTCCACGACCTGCCTGACCATGTGGCAATGCAGCTCGAGTTCGTCGCCCGGCTGCTCGAGCGCGGCGCGCGCGGCGACGTCGACGGTGTTGCGATGGCGCAGGAGTTCTGCCAGGAGTTCGTCCACGCCTGGGCCGGGCCGCTGCAGCAGGCTTGCGAGTCGGCGGTGAGGCGGCACCCGGCGGCGCAGGTGTACGTGGCTCTGACCCGCCTGCTGCGCGAGGCGGTGCGTGATCCCGCGCTTGCGGCGGCATGAAGCGGACACGGCCCCGGTCGCGATCGCGTGCGCACGGCAACCGGCTTGCCCGCATGGCCCGCGGTCCGTGTTTGTCGGCGACGCGTCACGACACATGCAAATGCGGCGCGTCGTTGGCATCGGCGCGGTTCCATGCGGTGCTGCCGGCCCGTCAATGGCGATGATCGCGGCCGTGCGCGATGGGTCGGCGGCAGCGGGCGGATCTGCGGCCCGGGCGCCACGCCGCGGTTCTGCTGGTCGTGGCCGTCGCGGTCACGGCTCGGGCGGAGATGTCCGACGACGATTACCGCGGCTCGAGGGCCGCTGTGCCAGCGGACCTGCGCGGCCGTGTCGAGGCAGAAGTCCAGGCGGCGCGGGCCTCCGAAGTGGCGGCGGAGGAGCGCAGGACTGCGGCGCTGGAGGTGCGTGCCCGCGAGCTCGCGGCCCAGCGGGCGCGACAGCCGATGGGCGAACAACTGCTGCGGGCGCGTTGTTCGGCCTGCCATGCGTCTGCGTTGGTCGAGGGTGTCCGCTACGGCGCGATCGGTTGGCGCTGGACCGTGGAGCGCATGCGCTGGTGGCATGGTGCGCCGGTCACCGCCGGCGAGGCGGCATCGATCGCCCGTCACCTGGCGCACGTGCAGCCCGCAGCGGCATCGCAGGACTGGAAGGAGAGGGCCATCTTGGGAGGGATAGCGGTCACGTTGTGGTCGGTGGCGGGCGCCCTGAGACGTCGGTGGGGTCGGCGGCGGTTGCGGCCGGGCGGGTGAAGCGATGAGGGCGGCGAGGCACTTCGTGGTGCCTGTGGCAACCGTGTTCGCGCTTCAGTCGGCCGTGCTGGCCGAGCCAGCGCCGGCAGGTGGATCCGGCCGCTCCGGCGGCGCCGGCGCGGCCGCGTCGAAGGCGCCGGGCGCGATGCCGAACAAGGACCCGGGTCCGCAGGCAAGGCGGCAGCCGCCACGCAAGGATGAACCGGGGCGCGTCCCGCCTCGTCACGGGGTGCGCAGCAAGGCGGGCGGCGAACCGGCTCCTGTCGGCCTGTGCGACGGCAGCTGAGGGCCGGTGCCGTCCGGGTTGCCGCCACGACGTGCCAACGCAAGGTTCGGGCGATCTCGCGCCGGAAGAAGCCCTGGGACCTGTCGCGGCACACCGGGCGGCGCGCGAGGAGCGCCGAGGGCAGGCCGGCCCGCGCGAGCGCTGCCTGCATGTTGAGGACCTCCATCACACGAGCGCCGGGTCTGCCGCAGTCGTCGCGCGTGGTTCCCCGACCCTGGCCGGTGTCGCCAACATACCCGTGACCCTGGCCACCTGCCCGGCCGGCGCGATGGTGTTCCTGCTGCTGGTGCAACCTGTGCCGCGGAGTCTGAAGTCCCATTGCAGGCCCCTTACTCCCGTTCCAGTTCCAGGAAGACACGGTTGGCGTTGCCAGGCATGAGTTCCGCTGCGTTCAGCAGCCGCATGAAGGGCGCGGCATCGAAGGACCTCACCGCGGCGCTCAGGTCGATGCCGTCGTCCACGGCCTTCTTCATGTGCGCGCGCAGGGCCAGCAGATAGGCCTGGGTGTCCGCCTTGGCAGTGGCCAGGTTCGCCACCCGGCCATGCCCGGGGACCAGCACGGCTGGGTTCAGCTGCTCGATGACCTCGAAGGTCGCCAGCCATTGCCTGGTGCTGCTCACCGGAATGACGCCCAGCAGGCGGTCGACGTAGACCACGTCGCCGGTGAACAGCACGCCTTTCTGTGGCAGCCACACCATCGTGTCGCCAGGGGTGTGCGCGCCGCCGCGGCGCCTGAACTCGAAGATCACGCCACCGAACTCCAGCTGTTCGTCAGGCGCCTTCAGCCAGCGGGTGGGCAGGGTGGGCACCGTGCCATCGGCCTTGGCGCCGACAACGGCCACGAGCGCCTGCAGCTGGTCGTTGCCGCGGTTTCTCATGTCGGCTTCGCCGCCGGCATGCGCGATGGTCTCGGCGCCCTGGGCCTGGAAGTAGCCATTGCCCAGCCAGCGGTGGTCCTGTCCACCGGTGTTGACCACCCAGCGGATGGGCAGCGGCGTGATCCTGCGCGCAGCCTGCGCGATCAGCCGCGCGCTCTGGAAGGTGGCGCCGCTGTCGATCAGCACCGCGCCGGCCGGGGTCAGCACCAGCCCGATGTTCGCGTTCAGGCCTTCGTTGGCTGCGGTGCGGGCGCCAGTGTCGCCGACATGGACGAAGACGCCGTCAGCGATCCGCTGGAACTCGACGGAGAGCGCCTGCGCCAGGCCACAGGTCATCAACAGGCCGATGGCCAGCGCGCGCCTAGTCATCGTGAACAGGTGGCCTCGCATGGACTCGGGAGGATAGCGATGAACTGCTTGCTCCAACGCCTGCGCACAGAGCCTGCGCACAGAGCCTGCGGCGCGCCGCGAAGAACCGCCCCGAGTTGCCGGCCAAGGGCTTCGCCGACCTCGGCCTGGCGCGTGCCTGCGCCGCTCGCTTCGCGCGCGGGTACCACCACGAGCATAGTCACAGCGGCATCCGCTGCATGCGCCCGGCGCGGCGTCATGCCGGCGACGCCACCGCAGTGCTCGCAGCTCGCCACGAGCTGTACCGACAGGCTCGCCAACGCAACCCGCAGCGCTGCTCCGGCGACACCCGCGACTGGACGCCCGTCGGTGCCGTGACCCTCGACCCCGCGCGCGACGCCATCGTCGCGCCGCGCAGGGCCGCCGGCGAAGTGCCGCTGGCTGCATGAGTCAGGCGACAGGCAACTTGACGCGCCCCGGTCGCCTACCCCCTGGCTCACTCTGTGAGCTTCGGCGGGCCTATCGTTGCGTCAGATCGCAGCAACGAAGCAGCGGTCGGCAACTTCAGCGATGGGTGGACCACATGCAGCGGAATGAATGGGGATTCGAGTACACGGCCAGCGATCTCGCGCGGGCCGCGTCGAGCAAGCTCGCGTTTCACGACGAGCGGCTGGCCTTCTGGAAGGCCAAGAAGGACGAGGTCTGGGCGACCATCCGCCACGAGGGCCTGGAAGTCGACGAGAAGATCGCGCTGAGCTACCGCTCACCCAAGGGCAGCGACTTCGACCGAGGTGCCCGGGTCATGGTCCGCAACGACCTGCAGGCGAACCTCGACGAGGTGCTGGAAAAGCTCAAGCACCACACCAACCTGCGCGGCCAGTACGACGGCTGGCAGCAGGCACTGGAGGCCAACCCCGAGGCACGGTTCAAGCTCGACATCGAGGACTGGCACTTCTTCTTCGCGCGAAACTGATCGACCGCCGCGGACGCCTCGCACATGCATGCCGACCCGACGCTGATCAGCGCGCAATCAGCGCGAAATTAGCGCGTACTGCGCGGTTTGCTTCGGCTATGGCCGCTGGGAGGCGCCTTCTCGCAGCCAGCGGGTTGCCGTCGCAGCGCGCCTCGCGGCGAGGCTGCCGGGCCACGCGACTGGACGCCCTCCACGGCGAGACTTGCCTGCTGGAGCCCTTGCCGCAGCAGGCGCCGTCGACGAACACCTGGCCCGACGCGATCTGGTCGGCGTCGAATCCGTGGCTCCGTGATCGACCTGCCTGGCGTCGGCACCTGCTTGCCTGCCGGGCAGCTGCTCTTCGCTGTCGAATGGCCAGCCATCGACCCAGGACCGTCTTGTTCGGGGTTGAAGTCGCGTGAGGAATGACACCCGCGGCGCGGACCCGGTGCACGATCGTGGCCTGGCCGTCGTTCCCCGGGATCGAGTTCCTTCGAGCCCAGGTCAAGACGCCTGGGCAGGTGCGGGCGGCTGAAAGCACTGCTCAACTCCCAGTCGCGGGTTGGCCCCGGCTCAAGTTCGCCCCCGAGGGTGGCCCCGACGTGCCCGGCCCGCGCGCCATGGGTGCCGCAGGAATGGCCGGCAGCTTGCAGGTTCCGGACCGGGCCAGCGTCTTCGCGGAGCCCAGGATTGCCACCGTGCCGGCAGGGCTTGCCGGCCGCGACATCAGCAGCATGCCGATGCGGCGCTCCGCGCCCCGGCCGCCGGTGCACGGGCCGCGCCGCAGCCGCAACCGGCCGCGCCTTCGGCCTTCTTCTGCTCGTCGAGCGCACAGCAGGCCGATGCATCGGCCATCGCCGGGCCGCCACAGCACGGGCCTTCGCGGATGACCTCGATGGCGCTGCCGCCGGCGCTGCACACGCCCGTCTCGGGCAGGTCGAGCTCGACACGATCGGCCGCCTCGAAGTCGCCCGCGATCGCGGCCACGACCGAGCGCACCTGTTCGAAGCCGGTGGCCATCAGGAAGGTCGGTGCGCGGCCGTAGCTCTTCACGCCCACGGTGTACAGCCCTGGCTCCGGATGACCGAGCTCGCGATGCCCGTGCGGCCGCACGGTGCCGCAGCTGTGCAGGTTCGGGTCGATCAGCGGGCCGAGGGCCTCGTTCGACTCCAGCCAGGGATCGAGCTTCAGGCGCAGCTCGCTGGTCAGCGAAAGGTCGGGCCGCTGGCCGGTGGCACAGATGATCTCGTCGATGCCGTCCAGGCGTTGCGCTCGCCCCCGGTCGTCCACGCCGAGCACGCTCAGCCGACCTTCGTGGCGCTCGATGCGCGTGATGCGCAGGCCGGCGTGCAGGGCCATGGCGCCCGAGTCGCGCAATTGGCGCAGCGCGCTGCCGAGGGCGCCGCGGGCCGGCAGCGCATCGGCGTCGCCGCCACCGAAGACGCGGGTCAGGGACGGCGAGCGTACGGCCCACAGCAGCGCCGTGCCCGGCGCCTGCCTGGCCAGCTCGGCAAGGTCGAGCAGGGCATTGGCCGCCGAGTGGCCTGCGCCGACGACGAGTGTGCGCTTGCCGGCGTAGCGTGAACGGGCCGCGCCGAGCACGTCGGGGATGCCATGGGCGATGCGGTCCGCGGCCTCAAGCTCGCCGATGGCCGGCAGGCCGCCCGCGCCCACCGGGTTCGGCTGGTTCCAGGTGCCGGTCGAGTCGATCACGGCGCGCGCCTTCAGCTCGATGGTCTCAGCGCCACGCAGCGCGCGGATCACGAAGGGCGCCTTCTCGCGACCGGCGCTCTTGACCTTGTCGAACCCTTCGCGCGTCACCGACACCACCCGGGTGCCGGGGTGCAGCGCCGCCGCGACCTGCGGCAGGCGGGCGAAGGGCTGCAGGACCCGTTCGACCACTTCGCCGGCCAGCGGCAGTTCGTCGGGGTCGGGCGCGCGCCAGCCGGTGGGCTCCAGCAGCCTGGCCATCATGGCATCGATGTCGTAGCGCCAAGGCGAAAACAGGCGAACATGTCCGTAGTCGACCAGGTTGGCACCGACCGTGCTTGCGGCTTCGAGGACGACGAACGGGATGCCGCGCTCGATGAGTCTTGCCGCGGCCGCAAGGCCGACCGGGCCTGCGCCGAGCACGGCGACCGGCAGGTCATCGAGCCCGTCGCCCTTCGGCGGCTCGGGATCCGGCGACTCCAGGCGCAGCTGCATGAAGTCGGCGCTCGCCGGGCATGCGCCCTGGAACTCGGCCGATGACTGCACGGCCGCGGGGGCCTCGGCGCGATCGGCCAGCGAGAAGCCGAAGCGCTCGACGTAGCCGCGCGCCGTGGTCGTCAGCAAGCCGACCGACCTGAAGTTGCGGCGGCGAACCTGCTCGAGCACCAGCGAGACCATCTGTCGGCCTATGCCCTGGCGATGAACTGCGGGCGCGACGGCCACAGAGCGCAGCAGCGCCATCCCGGCGCGCGGCTCGGCGCCGGCACAGCCGACGACCTGGCGATCGACCTCGGCGACGACGAAGGCGCCGAGGTGTTCGCGCGCGCCGTCCAGCGGCAAGCGGTGGGCCCTGAGCAGTGCTTCGATGGCCGGCCAGTCGGTGGGGTCGGCCTGGCGCAGGGTGACGGGGGCGTTCAGCAGCACGATGTTCGATCCTTGGCAAGGGCGCAGGGGCGGGGGGCGAGGCAACAGGAGGCGATGTCCACCTTCTCGCGCACGGACTTCAGCAGGAGCCGCGATGGCTTCCGGACGGCGGCGCGGTCGCGCGCGCGCAGTTGCCGGAGCAGTCGTGCCGCGTGCTTGTCGATCGTGGCGTCGGGTTCAAGCATGCGCACCCGGCCATCGGTGGCGAGCGTGACGAGCCAGCTTCTCGCGTCGAGAGGATGGGGTTGCCTGGTCGCCCAGCCCTGCCCGACCAGTCCATCGACAGCCCGGGACAACCGGCTCTTCTCCAGGCTCAGCCGTGCGCCGGGCGCGGTCAGCGGCACGGGCCCGGAGCGGCCTGGCTCGACCCGCAGCGGGCACCGGGTGGCGCCGGTGCGGCAGCAGTCGGCTGCGGTGCGCTGCGCGCGTGAGTACAGGCATGCCACCTCGCGCAGCAGTTCGCCCGCCAGGCGGGACGGTGTGAGGGCGCGGCTCGTCCGCTCGGGCTTCACCACCACCCCTGTGCCACTTTCGTGCCGGCCATGAAGTTGTCATTGGCAACCCATTGACGTGAAGAGCCGGAGCCATGGCTTCGACCTGCGCGCTGGGGTTCAGGCCCTGTTGCCGGCCTCGTACCAGCCCTTGCTCCGGTTGACCACCCTCACCACCAGCAGCATCACCGGGACTTCGATCAGCACGCCGACCACGGTGGCGAGTGCGGCGCCCGAATCGAAGCCGAACAGGCTGATCGCCGCAGCCACCGCGAGCTCGAAGAAGTTGCTCGCGCCGATCAGCGCCGAGGGGCAGGCCACGCTGTGCGACTCGCCGAGCCGGCGATTCAGCCCATAGGCCAGCGCAGCGTTGAAGAACACCTGGATCAGGATGGGCGCCGCGAGCATGGCAATCACCAGCGGTTGCTGCAGGATGGCTTCGCCCTGGAAGGCGAACAGCAGCACCAGGGTGGCCAGCAGTGCCGTGATCGACCACGGGCCGATGCGGGCCAGTGCCGCGTCGAGTGCCGCCTGCCCGCGGGCCAGCAGCGCCTTGCGCCAGACCTGCGCGATCGCCACCGGGATCACGATGTACAGCACCACCGAGGTCAGCAGCGTTTCCCAGGGCACGGTGATCGAGGACAACCCGAGCAGCAGCGCGACGATGGGCGCGAAGGCAAACACCATGATGAGGTCGTTCAAGGCCACCTGGCTGAGCGTGAACAACGGGTGGCCATGGGTCAGGCGGCTCCACACGAACACCATCGCCGTGCACGGCGCGGCAGCGAGCAGGATCAGGCCGGCGATGTAGCTGTCGATCTGGCCGGCCGGAAGGTAGGGCGCGAACACCTGGCGGATGAAGACCCAGCCCAGCAGAGCCATCGAGAAGGGCTTGACCGCCCAGTTGACGAACAGCGTGACCCCGATGCCGCGCCAGTACTGCCCGACCTGGTGCAGCGCGCCGAAGTCGACCTTCAGCAGCATCGGGATGATCATCACCCAGATCAGCAGGCCCACGGGCAGGTTGACCCTGGCCACTTCCATGCGGCCTATGGCCTGGAATGGGCCAGGCAGCCACTGGCCCAGGCCGATGCCGGCCACGATGCAGAGCAGGACCCAGACGCTGAGGTAGCGCTCGAAGACGCTCATCGGCGCGGGCGCCGTGGCGCGGGTGGGCAGGGTGGTCGTGTTCATGTCCTTCTGCGATCAGCTGTGTCCGATCTCGACGAGCGCGGCCTGCAGGGCCTGGCGGTCCATCGCGCCGAGCGGCAGCGCGAGCAGTTGCAGCATGCGGTAGCCGAGGGCCTGGCGTGTCAGTTCGAAGGCGCGGCGCCTGCCCTCGTCGCCCCCTTCGGCGTTCGACGGATCGGGGTAGCCCCAGTGCACCTTCACCGGCGGGCCTGCGGTACCGCCGACGAAGACCGGGCAGGCCTCGGCCGCGGCGCTGTCGCAGACGGTGACGACGATGGACAGTGGCGGTGCACCCTCACGGCTGAACTCGTCCCAGCTCTTGCTGCGGCAACTGCCGGTGTCGATGCCGGCGTTGCGAAGTGCTTCGAGTGCAAGCGGGTTGATGCGGCCGCTCGGGGCGCTGCCGGCGCTGTGCGCGCGGACGTCCTTGCCGAGCCTGGTGGCCAGGTGATTGAGCATGCCCTCGCCGAGCACGCTGCGCGCCGAGTTGTGCGTGCACAGGATCAGGACATGGGTGGTCATGCTCGGGCGGCCAGCGATGGTTCGTCGGGGGAAGGCGGTGCGGACAATGCGGTCAGGCCTGGCATGGCGGTCGTGCGGGTCAGCAGGGGGTGCGGCGCCTGCCGCGGCCGGGCGGGCAGGCCATGCCCAGGCAGCAATGGTCGGTCAGGTAGGCGAGCAAGGCGTTCATGTGGCCGAGGGCAGGGCGGTAGTGCAGGTGGCGGCCTTCGCGCTCGACACTCACCAGGTCGGCATGCACGAGTTCCTTCAGGTGGAACGACAACGTGGAGCCCGGGATGTCGAGCATGGCGGCCAGGGCGCTCGGGGTCATGCCCTGGGGGCCGGCGCCGACGAGCGCCCGAAAGACGCGAAGGCGCGCTTCCTGGGCCAGGGCAGCGAGGGCATTGACCGCACTCTTTTCATCCATGATTCGAAGAATATAGAAAGATGGAGGGATGTCAAGGCCCTGCACGGCCATCCCCCACGCCCGGCCTGCCGGCGGTCCGGCGGTCCCGTGGGCGGTCAAGGTGCGGTTGCGTGGCCGGCGAGCAGCACCATGTCGAGCACGAGCATCGCGACGCCGGTCAGGCTGACCAGGCATTGCCAGGCGCGCGCTCGGGCGAACCAGGGGGCCAGCCGGCGGGCGCCGTAGCCCAATGCACCGAACCACATGGCGCAACCGCAGGCCGCGCCGCCGATGAACCGGCCGCGAAGGCCGGGCGGCTGCTGGGCGCCGACGCTGCCGACGAGCAGCACGGTGTCCATGTAGACATGCGGGTCGAGCAGCGTGAACGCCGCCGCCTGCGTCAGCGCCGCGCCGCGAGCCAGGCCCACGCCGCCGGGTGCGGCGTGCAGGCGCTGCGCCTGCCAGCCGCAGGCGGGCACAAGCCCCGGCCACGGTGCCGGCCAGGTGGACCGCCCAGGTCGTCAGCCGACGAACTGCAGGTCCAGGTCGCCGTGCGCGTAGATGACCACGCCCGTGTCGGTGGCCGTGACCCGGTGGCCGGTGCCGGCCGGCGCCAGCTGGTAGTCGCCCGGGCGCAGCAGGATGTCGTCGAGGAACAGGTCGCCTTCGACCATCAGGCACTCCTCGTCATGGCCGTGGACGTGGTGCGGCACCATCGCGCCCGGCTGCGTGTGGTAGAGCATCGCCGCCTGGGCACCGCGCCGCCACAGCACACGGCGGCGGATCCCGGGTGCGTACTCGGGCCAGCCGGCATCCTGGTCGCGAGTGGTCGTCGGCCGCTCGCCGGGGTCGGCCGGGTCGGCCGACTCGCGCAGGAACAGCCAGGCGCCGTCGCGGGTCGACACGGGTGCCGACGCGTGGCCCGCGGGCGCGACGTGGTAGTCGCGCGGACGCAGGGTGTCGCTGCCGATGTCGACCTGACCCCTCAGCACCAGCCAGTCGCGTTGCTGGCGGCGATCGGGGCCAGGCGCCCAGCAGCTACCTGGCTGGAGTTCGAGAAGCCGGGCGCGCAGCGGCTCGCCGGGCCGCAGCGGGCGATCGGTGGGTGCCTCGTACAGGGAACGGGAGCGAACGCCCGGCGCAAGCGTGGTGGCGGCGAGGCGGCCGAGCCGTGAAGTGCTCATGGCGCCCGAGGCGGCGCGCGAGGCCGCGACGCGACCGAACAGGCGGTCGCGAAGTGCCCCCGTCGGCCGGCTGCTCGACGCGCTGGCAACATCTGGCGTGCCGGGCAGGCCCCGCGCCATGGCCTCGCTCAGCAGGGGTGCGTATTCAGGGTCCACCGGGTCAGGTGCGGGCAGGATGGGCAAGGGCAGCGTGGTGGCGGACGGGTGTGCGGACGGGTGCGCGGACATGGGGGTCCCGTCGGGCTGGCCGGGCAAGCCGGCAGGCAATGCGGCCGGGGCCATGGGTCGGGTTGTGCGGGTCATGATGCGAAGGCCAGCGGCCCCTCCGAACCGAGCGCCTGGCGCAGGGACTGCAGGGCGCGGCGGATCTGAGACTTGACGGTGCCCAGCGGCAGCCGGGTCTGTTCGGCAATCTCCTCGTGCGTGAGGCCGCGGAAGAAGGCCAGGGAGACCAGCTGGCGCGGCTGCGCGCCGAGCTGCAGTAGCGCCTGGTGCAGGTCGGCATGGTGTCGGGCCAGGTCCAGCAACTCGTCGGCCGCCGGCGCATCGTCCGCGGTCTCGGGGACCGTGTCGTCCAGCAGGGTTTCATGGCTGTGGCGATGCTCCCGACGCAAGGCATCGATGGCCCGCGAGCGCGCCATCGACAGCAGCCAGGTCAGGGCCTTGCCGCGGGCAGGGTCGAATCGCACCGCCTGTCGCCAGACCTGGAAGTAGGTGTCCTCGACCACCTCCTCGGCCGTCGCCGCATTTCGCACGATTCGCTGCACCAGCCCGTACACGCGGCTGAAAGTGGCGTCGTACAAGGCGGCCAGCGCGCGTTCGTCGTGGTCGACGACCGCCGTGATCCACTCGCTGAGCTGCGACTCGGGCACCCCCGGCGCGAGCCCGGGCGCGGTCCCGCAGGCCGCTGCCGTGGGCCCTGCGTCGTCGTCCGGACCGTCGCAGGGGAAGTCGTCGTCAGCGCCGCAGACACTGCTGTCTGCGGGCCAGTCCGGGTCGTCCAGGGGCGGCGGGTCCCGCGCCTCGCTACCCGGCCTTCCGATCTCTGCGTTCATTCAGAAGCTCCTTCGCATCGCATCGGGTGCAGTGCTCACCTTCGTCAGTCCAGCACCTGCGTGGCATCGGGGACCGCGCCGCGCAGGAAGATCGTGGCCCCGGTGCGGGTGCTGATGGTCGGATGCAGGGCGCCGCCATGGGCCAGGTGGTAGGCGCCGGGTCCGATGTCGACCCGCGTGCCGACGCGCAGCCGGCCCTCCAGCACGATGCACTCCTCGTCCACCGGGTGGCGATGCGGCGGCAGGCAGGCGCCAGGGGCCAGGCGCAGCAGGTAGGACAGCGTGCCCTGGTGTTCGCGCAGGACCTTGATCGACACGCCCTCGACGAAGGGATGCCAGTCGCCGTCGTCGGCTGCGATCGTCAGGTGCGTGGCGTCGGTGTCGGCCACACGGTCCATCAGACGGCTCCGTATGGCCCTGGCGGGCCCGCCAGGCGCAGTGCGTCGAGTGTCGGTGGACGATCGGTCGGACGAAGCCATGGCAACACTACGGGCGGCCGCGGCCGCGGGATTCATGACCCTGGCAGCTTAAGGGAATTGGGCGGGGGGTGAGCGGCCGACCGCGGAAGCAGGCCGCAGGCCAGGGGCCGCGCGAATCCGTACTGGATCGCGTTGCCGTAGAGCAGTGCAGGATCGCCTGGCCGCAAGCCGCCGCTCGACGGCAAGGGCGACGCGGGGTCAGGCCGAGCCGGGCCGGGCCGTCCGCCTCAACGACCCGTGGCGCCGGAGTGGATGCAGACATGCCGAACGCAAGATTCGACCTGGTGAGCCACTGGCATATCGAGTCGCCGGTGGAGCAAGTCTGGGCGGCGCTCACCGACCCGGCCTCCTGGCCACGCTGGTGGCCTTACGTGCACCAGGTCACCACCCTGCGCCAGGGTGACGCCGAAGGCGTCGGGGCCGTGCGTCGCATCGACTGGTCGACCCGGCTGCCGTACCGGGTCGTCATCGATGTCGAGGTCGTCGAGGCCGTCCGCCTGCAGCGCCTGCGCGGCCGCTCGCGCGGCCAGCTCGACGGCGAAGGCCTGTGGCTGTTGCGCGCCGGACCCGGCGTGACCGACGTCACCTATGTCTGGCGTGTCACGCCGGTGCGGCGCTGGATGCGCATGCTGTCGCCCGGGCTGGGCCCGCTGTTCCGCTGGAACCACGACGCCGTGATGCGCGCCGGCGAGCAAGGCCTCAGGCGGCACCTGCGCCCGCAATGAGCGGGCGCCCGCGGCGACCGGCTCAACCCGTTGCCGGTGGCCGCCGGCGCATGAACAGCAGGTAGAGCAGGGGCACGACGAACAGCGTGAGCACGGTGGAGAAGGCCAGCCCGAAGACGATGCTGGCGGCCACCGGGCCCCACAGCAGGCTCTTGCCGCCTATGCCCAGCGCCAGCGAGGCCAGGCCGCCGATGGTCGTGGTGGACGTGATCAGGATGGGCACCACGCGGCGCCGCGCCGCCCAGACGACGGCATGCGCGACGCCCATGCCGGCGCGCAGCCGGTCGTTGGCGGCATCGATCAGCACGATGGCGGAGTTGACGGCGATGCCGGTCAGCGCGATGACGCCGTAGAGCGTGTACAGCGACAGCGGGATGCGCGTCAGCGCCAGCCCGAAGACCACCCCCGCGAATGCCAGCGGCACCGTCGACAGGATCATCAAGGGCTGCCAGTAGCTGCGGAACTGCGCGGCCAGGATCATGAAGATGATGCCCACGCCGAGCAGGAACAGCTGCTGCATCGCGCCCAGGCTCTCCTCGATGTCCTCGAGCTCGCCGGAGAAGTCGAGGTCGGTCTGCGGGTAGGCCGCGCGCTGCGTCTGCCAGGCCTGCCGGATCAGCGCGTTCGCCTCCCGGGTATCGATCTGGTCCTTGTCGAGGTTGGCCTCGACGGTGATCGTGCGGCGCAGGTTGTAGTGGCGGATGAAGCCGCGGCCGACGTCGCTGTCGGCGTGCACCAGGGCACCCAGCCGGGTCACGCTGCCGTCGGGCAGGGCGACCGGCAGGTCCAGCACCGGCGTGGCGTCGTCCGCGCCGGCGTGGCGGTGCTGGACCCGGACTTCGAGCCGGTCGGCACCGTCGCGCGTGAAGGCGACGACCTCGCCGTCGACCGCGATGCGCGTCAACCGCGCCAGGCTCAGCGCGTCCAGCCCCGTGCGCGCCAGCGCCTCGCGGTCGACCCTCAGCTGCAGCCTCTGCTTGCCGGGCACCTCGTCGTCGGCGACATCGCGCGTGCCGCGGATGCCCGACACGATGGCCTTCACGGCGTCGGCCGCCCGCCGCAGCTCTGCCGGATCGTCGGCGCGCACCTTGACGGCCACCGGCTTGGCGGCCGGCGGGCCGCCCGACAGCGTGGTGAAGGTCAGCCGCGCGGGCGACGGCAGCGCCGCCACCGGGGCACGCAAGGCGTCGACCAGGTCCTCGATCTCGCGCAGCCCCTCACCGCGCGGGTTCAGCGACACCGCTACCTGGCCATAGGGCGCGCCGTACAGCGGCTCGGTCTCGGTGAACTTGACGCCGGCCACGGCGCTGACCGCGCGGGCCTCACCCTCGCGCAGGTGACGGCGGATCTCGCGCTCGACCGCCTCCGCGGCGGACAGGGTCTGCTCCAGCGTGGACTGCGGCGGCATGTCCACGTTGACGAAGAACAGCCGGATGGGGTCGAAGGCGAAGAACTGCACCTTGACGCCGCCGGCGGCCATCAAGGCCGTTGCGCTGGCCAGCACGGCCACCGACAGCAGCGCGGCCAGCCGGGGCCAGTGCAGGGTGCGCGCCAGCGCGCGACCATAGGCCAGGCGCAGGCGGCGGTTGAACTCCTGGCGCCAGCGCTGCAGCCGCCCCGGCCGTTCGTGCAGCTGGATGCGGCTGCCGACCACGTGCGACGGCAGCATCCAGAACGCTTCGACGAGGCTGATCAGCAGCGCCAGCGTGACCACGAAAGGGATGACGAACATGAACTTGCCGACGATGCCGGGCAGCAGCATCAGCGGCAGGAAGGCGGCCAGCGTGGTGGCCACCGACGACAGCACCGGGGCCGCCACCTCGCGCACCGCGTCCAGGGTGGCGGCAAGGCGATGCTGGCCGCGCTCGAGCCGGTAGTAGATGGCCTCGACGACGACCACGGCGTCGTCGACCAGCATGCCCAGCGCGATCACCACCGCCAGCAGCACCGACAGGTTGAGCGTGAAGCCCATCGCATGCAGCACCGCAAAGGTGCCGGCGAGCGAGAACGGGATGCCCAGGCCGACCAGCAGCGAAATGCGCGTGCCCAGGAAGAGGAAGCAGATCACCACGACGGCGACCAGCCCGAACAAGGCGTTGCTCTGCATGGTGCCGATCGCCGCCCGGGTGGCAACGGTCTGGTCGTCGGTCAGCATGATGCGCAGGCCGCTGGCGGCCAGCGTCGTGTTCTGCTGGTCGATGTAGGTGGCCAGCCGCTCGACCAGTTCGAGCGTGTTGGCCCCCGACTTCTTGGTCACAGCCAGCGAAATGCCGGGCGCGCCGTCCAGGCTGGCGAGCTGGCCGGCCCGCTCGCGCGCGCGCTCGATGCGCGCCACGTCGCCCAGCCGGACCGCGGGGCCGGGGCGGCCCGGGCGGGTCACAGGCAGGCTGGCAAGCTCGCCGGGGTCGGTCACGACGCCGGTGATGCCCACCGACCAGGCGCCCTGCCGGGTGTCGAGCGAGCCGGCGGCGGTGTCGCGCCAGGCCAGGCGCAAGGCGTCGGCGACATGCGTGGCGTCCAGACCGCGGGCTGCCAGTGCGGCGGCGTCGGGCACGACCCGCAGTTCGGGATTGCGCAGGCCGGACGCGAACACCTGGTCGACGCCGGCGAGCCGTTCCACATCGGCCTTGATGCGCCGGCCGGCCGTGCGAAGCACCTCGTCGTCGGCGCGGCCGGTGACCATCAGCGTCGCCGAGGGGAAGCCGTTGTTGGTCGTCACCTCCAGGATCACCGGATCCCTGGCTTCGGACGGCAGTTCGGCGCCGGCCTTGTTCTGCACCTCGCGGCGCAGGTCGGTGACGCGCTTGTCGAAGGTGGCGGCGGGCATCTCGCGAAAGCGCACCAGGATGCTGGACAGGTTGTCGCGGCTGGAGCTGACGACGAAGCGCAGGTCGGCCACGCCGTCGATCGCGTCTTCCAGCGGGTTGGTGACCAGCCGCTCGACCTCCTCTGCGGTGGCGCCGGGCAGTGCCGTGATGATGCTGACCCAGTTGAAGTTGACCTCCGGGTCCTGCTCGCGCGGCATCGCCAGGTAGGCCAGCAGGCCGAGCAGCAGCACCACGCCGAAGGCGATGTTGGCCAGCGGGTGGTTGGTGATCAGCCGCGAGTACCAGCCCGGGCTGGCGGCGGGCCTGCCTGGGACGATCAAGAACAAGCCCTCCGGCCCCTGCGGGGCCACCTCCCCGGGGGAGGAACGCGCTTCCCTGGCAGCGGCCGTGCGGGTGCGCTCATCGAGCTGCCGACGCCGCAGGCGCTGGGGACGATGCGGCCTGCGGTGCCGCCAGGGCCTGCCCGGCGACGAGCGCGGACTGGCCCTGCACGACGATGCGCGCACTGGCCGGCAGGCTGGCTGGTGCCGGCCGGCCCTCCTGCGCCGCCGGCAGGGGCACGAAGCGTGCGCGGCCGTCCTCGACGACGAAGACGCCGAGCTGGGACCGGCCCTCGGCCTGGCGCCGCACGACCGCGCTGGCTGGCACATGGGGCCGCGGGTCCTGCCAGCGCAGCAGGCCGTCGCTGCCGGCCGCCGGGAGCTCCGGCCGCGCGGACAGCGGCGACAGGCGCACCTCGAGCGTGCGGGTGGCGGTCTGCAGGGTGCCGGCGACGCGGCTCAGCCGCAAGGTCCAGGTGCCCGCATGGCTTTCGAACCGCGCGCCGCGCGCTGCACGCAGGCTCTCGGTATCGGCAGGTGCAAGCGCCGCACCGACCTCGGCGCCACCGCGCTCGACCAGCACGCGGACGAAGTCGCGCTCGCTCAACATGCCGATCAGGTTGTGCTCCTCGTCGAGCACCGGCAGCGCACCGATCTTGTTGTGCGCAAGCTTGGCCGCCGCATCCATCAGGTCGTCGTCCGGCCGGCAGGTGAAGATGTTGCCACGGCTGCGGATAAAGTCGCGTATCAGCACTCTCGTCTCCCTTGTCACCAGGCGCTCGCTGCGCCTGCTGCATCCCTGCCGTCCGATGGACCGATGCGCGGCTTCGGCCGCCACACACGTCGACACTCGAGCGCCTATTTCGCGCC
>Ga0209573_1001742_pt1 | contig 31314 bp, 29 predicted proteins | sample TNRBio252014_DNA_FD_185870 | JGI IMG/M metagenome (GOLD analysis project Ga0209573, IMG submission 185870) | Wastewater treatment Type I Accumulibacter community from EBPR Bioreactor in Madison, WI, USA - TNR Reactor_6/25/2014_ DNA (SPAdes)... | ecosystem: Engineered > Bioreactor > EBPR >...
AGGTGATGGGCGGTGATGGTCGCCGCGACCGTGGCCGACGCTGCCCGCACGTAGTCCGCCGCATCCTGGGTGGTGATGTGCTCCAGCACGATTTTCAGCGCGGGAAAGTCGCGAACGATCGGGTTCAAGACCCGGTCGATGAACACCGCTTCACGGTCGAAGATGTCCACGTCCGGGTTGGTGACTTCGCCATGGATCAACAACGGCAAGCCTTGCGCCTGCATGGCTTCCAGCACCGGATGGATTTTGCGGACGTCGGTTACGCCGGAATCGGAATTCGTGGTCGCGCCAGCCGGGTAGAGCTTGCAGGCGTGGATGTGGCCGGAAGATCGGGCGCGAGCGATTTCGGCCGGCAGCGTGTTGTCGGTCAGATACAGCGTCATTAGGGGTTGGAATTCCAGTCCCGCCGGTACCGCGTCCAGAATCCGCGCCCGGTAGGCTAGCGCCTGTTCGGTCGTCGTCACCGGCGGGCGCAGATTGGGCATGACGATGGCGCGGGCGAACTGGCGGGCGCTGTGCGGCGCGACCGCGCGGAGGGCCGAGCCATCGCGCAGGTGCAGGTGCCAGTCATCGGGGCGGGTGAGGGTGAGAGTATCCATGCGGGTTTCCGGTTGAGGTGAGGACGGTTCGGCGATGGATTATAAGCGTCCGGGTTGCCGCAAACCGCAAAGTACCGGCTCGTGTCATCTTGTGGGTCAGATGCCTTTGGAACTTGCCGCTGGCGTTGCCAGTTCGAGCTCAACAGCCCATTCGATCAATACATCGCCAGTTTGGCTCTTTACTTGTTGTCACGGGTGCGAAGCGTGTCCGCGTTTACGGCTTTGTTAGGCGCTTCTCCTTAATGCATTTGTCATATACGAACTGTGGATCAAGATCAATCCCATTTTCCCACTCAATCGTATCAAAGGAGACGCGAACCTTTGCAAATAGAGATTGATCTTTGATTTTACTGAATATGCCAAAATCCAAATAGGGTTCCATATTCAAGATCCCACATTCGTCGTTATCAAATTCGATATAAATTTGATAGTTGTCTCGGGGAACCACATTCACTACTGCTGGATGCATATTTGCTTCTCACTGAAGGGGTTGTATTTTGAATGGCTCTTCTCCATTCATTACCAGATTCCAATTGGCGATCAGTTCGTCCTGGTGCAGTTCGGCCCATGCCAGAACCAACTTCGTTTGCTTCTTTGGTAGATTTCCTTCAATCACTTCACAGGTGTGTATATCGACAATTGATTTGTATTCAGCGTAGTAAACATGAAAATGCGGTGGCGGATGTTCGCTTGGCGCAAAATACATGCGTATAATTATTCCATAAAACATCGATATTGTTGGTATGGTTTATTATTTTATCTATGTCCGAAGCATATTATATATTGATAAACGCAAAATTAGGGAGCCGTAATTATGATATGTTTTTATCATGCTTATTTTTTACGATTGACGAGGCAGGAGATAGGCATCCGCTGCATTGCCGCCGAATTAGATGAGTGCATTCGGGTCGTTGTGCGGGCGGGTGGTGACGAGCACCTTGGCTCCGTCTACTTGCAAGCTGATTGTGACCACGCCACGGTCAAGTGATCGTGGTTGCGGACAGTAGATCAGTGAACGTTGGAAAATGAACAGGGCGGCGCATAATCCGAGATAAACAAACGTGACACTGATTGCCAGTGTGAGCATAGTGTGTGACATGGGGTTAATGCTATTCATGTTATTAAATGGCATGGCTTGCTTGAATCGAATGAGGGTCATAATTATATTTTAGCGCCGTCTCAATGGGCAGCGGCACGACAGCGCTAATGTCTCTTGAAAGGTAATACTTAGATCTATAGTCGATAGTTGTCTTCTAGTTCGGATAGCTGGATTTCTCCGATTAATTCATCGCCAGTTTTTGCCTTTTTTCTTTGTTCTTCGTTGTGGGCTGCTAGTGATAGGTATATCAATGCATTTCGAACCAAACTTAATAGCTTTAATGTTTGTGTTATAAGCTCTTGGTCACTAATCGGATACTCCCATTCATGCCCCTTGCGATTACGCCACTGCTTTGTGTCTACAAGAAGGTGATCGAAAACTTTTAGATATTTATGTGCAATATGGTTACGAATTTCTGAAATATGCCATGCGTCTGGTTGTAAAGGACTGCCTTTCTCCTTTTCACCAATAAATTCTTTGCTAACCCAGTATAACCCCCTTAATGCCCAATTATAGGAACCCTCGAATGATGTAGCTAAGCCATTGGTGTAAATTCCGTTATTGAACCAGCATGATTTAAAAGCTATCCGCTTAGGTGGAAGGTTCAACTTCCAATATTCATTTACTAAATAAGCAATTTTGTCGAAAATAGCATGTGCTCCCAGAAAAGCCATTTTGGTTTTTTCTATCCAGAGCCGATATTCTCGATAGTCGAGCATATCGTAAAGCTTCACTCTTTTGTCGGAAAAATGAACTGTCTGCCGTGATTCGCTAATCGCATCGAACAACATGTAACGCGCACTTATATATTCTTGTTTCAGTTGATTGTAAATCCCGTAAACTTCTGGCGGCGAAAAACCGTTAGGCTTGTCTGCCAATTTCACTATTACAGAAGGAAATGTAAGAATATCATTGGCTGCAATATTTTCTTTCCATAAATCATTTAGTGGGTTAAGAAACAATTTGTGTTTTAAGCACCATGTGCGATAAGATTTTTCGCGCTTTGATCTTCCCAGCGATTCTTTTTTAAGTTGAAAATAAAATGTTTCCCAATCAGTTAGCTCTAAAAGATGTTCTAACCATTCGGCCATTCCTGTTGCTGCATGACTTTCCACCCCGAGAGAAAGCGCAAGCTTGATTTGATGATAACTTTCATTAAAGAAAATGCCTTGATGCCCTGGATCGTAGAGATATTTGCCGTACCAACAGAACGCAAAACCTCTATTTCCAACAGCCATGGCATATTTTGGGAATACATATAAGACTTCATCCCATAAAGAAATTGCTTCTGAAAACCTCCCGACATGATTTAAGGCGTTTGCAAGATTTGTTAATATTCTAAAGCGCAAATCTGAGCGGTATTTATCTATCGGAATTTCGGAAATTAAATTTCGTGCCAGCCGTAGATAGTATATCTCTTTCTCTAGCTCGGAATTATCCCAACCCCATGCAAGATGGTTGTTTTTTAATTGACGTAACGTGGCGTAGCAATTGGCCTTAAAAAAATCAATCTTAGCGAGTTCAACTGTATCTAAGTTATGATTCGACAACTTGTTGAGCATGTTTAGTGACTCATGGATTGAGGCTACATCACCAGAATCCATCGCGTTATCTATCACTTTTGCAAGATTATTGAGTGATAGGCTATCCATAACGATCCATTTTAGTTTGATAGATAATTATATTGTTTCCACATAACATGTGGTACTTCTGAAGGGGCACCAGTTCTGCCGCAGAGATAGACATTCCTGTAACGTGATGCTGAGCAGAGATGATAAATAGTTCCCTGATAATACAATGAAACTTTAGCGAAACAGTAACGAAATTCCAGGGCACTGTTTCGGATAGATGACACGAAAGATACGGGCCAGCACACCGCCATGGCTGGCTGGCCCGCGTTGTTGCTCAGACGTTCCCCTTGGATGCCTTGGACGGATCGAGCCGCGCCGCTGCCTCGGCGGCGGTTTCGTAAAGCTGCGGCGCAAGATCGCGCTGGCGCAGGGCATCGCCAAGCTGGGCTCGCAGAAAGGTATTGGTGGTGTAGCGGGTCACGCTCAAGTAGAGCTGAACCACGTCGCTCACCATGTCCATATATTCCTGCATCAATTCTGGGGTGATCGAGAAATTATCGTAGTTGACGATCGCAAACACCTTCTTGCCCAACGGTTCGATCCGGTTGCGCACTGCGGCCCGGATACGTTCGATATCCTCGTGGCTGCGGATCGCCAGGCCCTCGAAATTGAGGAAAAACCGGTTCTTGACCGGATCGTAGGATAGGCGCTGATCGAGCGGCCGCACCGCCAGCAGGTCGTGCAGGCCCATGGGTCCTTCCTGGAAAATGCGGGCATCCATGAGCTTGAGTTGAGGGCTGATGGCGGGTCGAAATCCCATCTTCGCCAGCACGTCGCGCTCCAGGTCGATCCCCGGCGCGATCTCGATCAGTTCCGGCCCTTCCTGGGTCAAACGGAACACCGCCCGTTCGGTCACGTACAGCACCGGCTGCTTGCCGCGATAGGCGACCTCGCCGCTGAAGGTGCGCTGCTCGACCGCTTCGATGAACTTGGCGGTGCCGCCGTCGCGCTGGATGCGTAACTGACCGTCCTCCACCACGATATCCAGCCCACCGGCGGTGAATGTTCCGGCGAACACCACTTTCCGGGCATTCTGACTGATGTTGATGAAGCCGCCGGCGCCGGCGATGCGCGGGCCGAATTTCGAAACGTTGAGATTGCCCTGCCGGTCGACCTGAGCCAGTCCCAGCACCGCGATGTCCAGCCCGCCGCCGTCGTAGAAATCGAACTGATTGGGCTGATCGATGATCGCCTGGACATTGGTGGCGGCGCCGAAATCCAGCCCGCCGGCGGGAATGCCGCCCACCACACCCGGTTCGGCGGTCAGGGTCAGCAGATCGATGATCTTCTCCTCGGCGGCGATGCTGGCCACGCCCTCCGGCATGCCGATGCCGAGATTGACGATGGCGTTCATCGTCAGTTCCAGCGCCGAACGACGGGCGATGATCTTGCGTTCGCTCATCGGCATCGGCGCAATCGAGGCCAGCGGCACCTTGATCTCGCCGGAAAACGCGGGGTTGTATTGAGTGGCGAAGGTCTGCCAGTGATGCTCCGGCGGCGCGACCACGATGCAATCCACCAGAATACCCGGCACCCGCACATCCTTGGGCCGCATGAAACCGTGCTCGGCCACTCGCTCCACCTGGGCGATGACGATGCCGCCGGAATTGCGTGCCGCCATGGCGATGGCCAGCGATTCCAGCGTCAGCGCCTCTTTTTCCATCGTCAGATTGCCGTCGACGTCGGCGGTGGTGGCGCGGATGATGCCGACATTGATCGGAAACGCTTTGTAAAACAGATATTCCTGACCGCCGATCACCATTAGTTCGATCAGATCCGCCTCGGTGCGGGTGTTGAGTTTGCCGCCGCCGTGGCGCGGATCGACGAAGGTACCCAGTCCGACCCGGGTCAAGGTCCCCGGCTTGCCGGCGGCGATATCGCGGTACAGATGGGTGATCACGCCTTGCGGCAGGTTCCAGGCTTCGATCTTGTTGTCCACCGCCAGTGCTTGCAGCTTCGGCACCAGTCCCCAGTGCCCGCCGATGATGCGCTTGACCAGCCCTTCGTGGCCGAAGTGATTGAGGCCGCGAGTTTTACCGTCGCCTTGGCCAGCGGCGTAGACCAGGGTCAGATCGCGAGGTTTGTCCGGCATCGGCACGTCGGGGGCCAGATACAGTTCCTCCACGGCGCGGGCGATGTTCTCGGCGAAGCCGGTGCCGACGAAGCCGCTGGTGGCCACCGTGTCGCCGGGACGGATCAGACTCACGGCCTCGCGGGCATTGACGACCTTGCCGCGTTCGGGAATGTGCAGGGAGGTGAGCAGGGGATGCGGCATGAGATGTCCCTCATCGATTTAATGGGAACCGCCGCCCGTGGTCGCGGGCGGCGGCAGGCCAGGCTTAGAAACTGCCAAACATCGTTCCCAGGGTGATGACCACCACCAGGGCGCTCAGCGGAATCACCACGGACACCATGAAGATATCAAAGTAGGACTGCCGATGCGTCAACCGGCAAATGCCCAGCAGCGTGATCACCGCGCCGTTATGGGGCAGCGAATCGAAACAACCGGAGGACATCACCGCCACCCGGTGCAGCAGTTCCGGGCTGATGCCGGCCGCGTTGGCCAGTTCCAAATACCTTGGTCCCAGGGTGCTGAGCGCGATGCTCATGCCGCCGGAGGCGGAGCCGGTGATACCGGCCAGGACGTTGACCGCGACCGCTTCCGAGATCAGCGGGTTGGGCGAGATGCCCAGTACCGCGTTTTTCACCACCAGGAACGCCGGCAGCGAAGCGATGACGTTGCCGTAGCCGACTTCGGAGGCGGTGTTGAAGATCGGCAGCAGCGAACCCATGGTGCCGGTATTGAGCGATTCGATCACGTTGCGCCAATGCCGCCAGTGGACGACGACGATGAACACAATCGCGATGACCAGGGCGACGATGATCGACCATAACCCCGCGACCGCCGACAGTTTGGTGGCGCCGAATTTGGGATCGGCCAGATAGCTGGCATCGATGTTGGGAAAGACGACATAAGTGAACAGCGCGTTGAAACCGATCACCAGCAGGATCGGTAGCAAGGCAATGAAAAACGAGGGACTGTGCGCCAGATCACCCTTGGTATCCACGCCTTCGTGGAGGTGCTCGCCATAACCTTCACCGGCGGCCATCGCCCGTTTGGCACGGGTTTGCAACCATAGAACGCCGCCGATCAGCATGATCAGACCACCGATGAGACCCAGGCCAGGCGCGGCGAAGGTGTTGGTGCCGAAGAACGGCGCGGGAATGGCATTCTGGATGGCCGGAGTGCCGGGGAACGCGGTCATGGTGAAGGTGAACGAGCCCAGGGCGATGGCGCCGGGGATGAAGCGCTTGGGCATCCCGACTTCGCGGAACAACGCGGCGCCGATGGGGTAAACGGCGAAAGCCACCACGAACAGCGATACGCCGCCATAGGTCAGAATGCCGCAGGACAGCACGATGGCGAGAATGCCGCGTTCCTTGCCGACCTTGGCGACGATCCAATGAGCAATGCTGCGGGCCGAGCCGGAGTCGTCCATCAGCTTGCCGAAGATCGCGCCCAGCAGGAACAGAGGGAAGAACTTGATCAGATAGCCGCCCAGCTCTTTCATGAAGATCTGGGTGTATGTGGGCAGCAATACATCGAAGCCACCGCCGATCAGCACCGCCAACAAAGCCATGATCGGGGCCAATATCAATACGTTGATGCCTCGATAGGCGAGGTACATCAGCAGACCCAGCGAAACGAGAATACCGATTACACCGAGCATGAATGTTTTCTCCTTGGGGTTGGATTAGGAATCGGCGTTCGTTTCCATGTGTTGTTTATTCGAAAAACCGGGAAGCGAACGCGGGCTCAGTGTAGTTGCAAACCGGTTGTGTGAAAATTCACAAAAAAAGTGGGAAATCCGTGCAGAAATGCACAATCGCAACCACACTTCATCCTCAAGTCGATATGAAACGAGTGGAAAAGTGGGGCGATGAAACGGGAAATGGACTGGAATGATCTGCGCTATTTTCTGGCGGTGGCGCGCTTGGGACGGCTCAGCCCCGCCGCCCGGCGGCTACGAGTCGAGCACAGCACGGTTGCCCGGCGCATCGAAGGCATGGAGCGGGCGATGGGCACCCGGCTGTTCGACCGTCATCGCGAGGGGCTGATGCTGACCGAAGCCGGTCAGGCGTTATTGCCCATGGCGGAGGTGGTCGAGTCCACGATGGCGGTGGTGGCGGAAGAGCTGTCCGACCGGGATACGGCGGTCCGGGGCGAGGTCCGGTTGGGAACGCCCGAGGGACTGGCGGTGTGCTTCCTGACTTCCAGGCTGAAACCGTTGCTCGACGACTGCCCGGGATTGACGGTGGAGTTGCTGGCCTTGCCGCGCCTGGCGAACCTGGCCAGCCGCGAGGCGGATCTAGCGATTACCCTGGAACCGCCACGCCGGGGTCCCTATGTGGTGGCGCGCTGGAGCGATTTCACCTACTTCCTCTATGGCGCCCGGGATTATCTGGCCGCGCATGAGCCGATCGTCACCCGCGCCGATCTGGCCAACCATCCGTTCATCGCCTACATCGACGACTATCTGCTGATTCCGGAATTGAGGTTTCTTGAAAAACTGTGCGACCAACCCAATCTGCGTTTTTGCAGCACGAGCATGCTGGCGCATAAGGAAGCGGTTCTGGCGGGCGTCGGGCTGGCGGTGCTGGCCCCTTACATCGGCGCCAGCGATCCGCGCCTGGTCAAGGTGTTGCCGGAGGAAGCCTGTTTTCGGTACACGTTCTGGTTGGCCGCCCATGCCGACCGGCTACGACTCAAGCGCGTGCGGGTGGTCTGGGATTACCTGCGCGCGCTGGGCGATGCGCACCACCGACTGTTTCTCCACGGCGAGGATTGACCGGAGGTTGGAACGCCTCCGGTGGTTGGCGGTCGGTACCACGGTAACCGGAATTAGGGCGAGTACGAAAGACTCACTCTTCACCCGAATCCAATTGTTCGATCAGTGCCTTCCTCAGCGCCGCGTATTTTACCGGGTTATTCAAGGGCCGGTTGTCCCGGTCAGTGACGAAGAACACGTCCTCGACTCGGGCGCCGATGGTGGCGATCTTGGCATTGTGCACTTGCACCCCGCATTTCATGAATGCTTGGCCCACTTGGCACAGCAGCCCCGGTCGATCCCAGGACACCAGTTCCACCAAGGTGCGCCCGTTGGCCTGATCCTCCCGGAATGAAACCCAGGTGGGTATTTGAAACGCTTTCTGGATTCGGGAAATGTGTCGGTTGGGCTCCGGCGGCGTTTTGTCCGGCCGGCTCAGGTAGTGCAGCAAGGTAGAGGTAATTTCCTTGATCCGCCGTCGGTCGCGGATCGGCGAGCCGGAGTCCTCCAGCACCGTGAAGCTGTCCAGGGTATAACCGCTGTGACCGGTGATGATGCGGGCATCGAGAATGGTCAGTCCCAACTGGTCGAGGATGGAGGTGATCAACGCGAACAGATTGTCCTGATCGCGGGTGTAGATAAAGACCTCGGTGCCGCCCCGGCCGGGATCGTCGCGGGCCATGACCAGCGGTCGCTCGTGATAGCCCTTCTTGAGGATCGCGCGGGTATGCCAGGCAATTTCGTCGGCGGAATGACGCAGGAAATAATCGTCGCCGAAGCCTTCCCACACTCGATCGATGCGCTTCCCGTCGATTTTGGTGGCGTGCAGCCGTTGCCGCGCCTGCGCCTGCGCTTCGCGGATGCGTTCCTCCTTGTCGATGGGGTGGTCCAGCCCGCGCCGCAGTGCCTGACGGGTGGCCTTGTACAAGGTCCACAGCAGCGATGCCCGCCAAGTGTTCCACAGGTGGGGGTTGGTGCCGCGGATATCGGCGACCGTCAGTAGATAAAGGTAATCCAGATGCATCTGATCGCCCATTTGCAGGGCAAATTGATGGATGATGTCCGGGTCGTGGATATCTTTCTTCTGCGCGGTCAGCGACAGCGTCAGATGGTGACGCACCAGCCAGGCCACCAGCCGAGTGTCGAAACTGCTGAGCCCGTGCTGGCGGCAGAACCGTTCGGCGTCCTGAGCGCCCAGGATGGAATGGTCGCCGCCGCGTCCCTTGGCGATGTCGTGGTACAGACCGGCGATGTAAAGCAATTCCGGCTTGGGCAGTTGCTCCATGATCGCGCTGTATTCCGGGTCCCGCTGGGCGAATTGGGGAAGGAAAAACCGCCGCAGATTGCGCACCACGAACAGGATGTGCTGATCGACGGTGTAGGCGTGGAACAGGTCGTACTGCATCCGTCCGAGGATATGGCCGAATTCCGGCAGGTAGGCCGGCAGCACGCCATAGGCGTTCATCAGCCGCAGTTGCAGCGTCACTCCGTGCGGTTGGCGCAGGATCTCCATGAACAGGCTGCGCGGGCGCACGTCGTTGCGGAACTTGTCGTCGATCAGCGGCCGGTGGTCACGGATCAGGCGGATGGTGGAGGCTCGCAACCCCTTGATTTCCGGGTGTTGCTGCAAGACCAGAAAGATTTCCAGCAGCGCGAACGGGTAGCGCAGAAACACATTGGGCTGGGTCACTTCCAGGTAGCCGCGACGGACCTGGAAACGGCGATTGATGGGCTGCGGTTCGCCCGGTTCGTCAGCCAGCAGGATCGCCTCCTCGAACAGTTGCAGCAGCATCTCGTTCAGCCGGCTGAGCGCGTTGACGGTGCGGTAGTAGCGCTGCATGAATTGCTCGACCGCCAGGTTTTGCGCCTGATCCCGGTAGCCGAACTGCTGGGCGATCCGGCGCTGGTGATCGAACAGCAACATGTCTTCGCGGCGGCCGGTCAGCGTATGTAGGGCGAAGCGCACCTGCCAGAGAAAGTTGCGGCAGTCGATCAGCTCGTCGTATTCGCTCGGACTCAGGAAACCGTGACTCACCAGTTCCTGCAGGGTGCTGACGCCGAAATGTCGTTTGGCCACCCAGCCGATCATTTGCATGTCGCGCAGCCCGCCGGGACCGTCCTTGATATTGGGTTCCAGGTTGAAGGCGGTTTCGTTGTATTTGTGGCAGCGCTGGCAGCGTTCCCGCTGCTTGGACTCGAAGAAGGCGGTATCCGGCCAGATGCGGTCGGGGCCGGTGGCGGTACGCATCTGCTCGAACAGGACCGATGTGCCGATCAACAACCGCGCTTCCATCAGGCTGGTGGCGACCGTGATGTCGGCGGCGCCTTCATGGACGCAATCCTCAAGCGTGCGCACGCTGTGCCCGACCTCCAGCCCGATATCCCACAGGAAGGCCATGAAGGCTTCCAGCTCGGAACGGCGGGCTTCCAGCGTCCGCTCATCCAGCAGGATCATGATGTCCACGTCCGAGCCGGGGTGCAGCTCGCCGCGGCCGTAGCCTCCGACCGCCGTCAACGCCAGATCCGGGATATCGGTCTCGAAAAATCGCAGCCAGACGAATCGCAGCAGATCATCCATCAGGCCGGCGCGAGCGGGCACCAATTCGTAAGCGGGTACGCCTTGCTGGAACAGTTCCTTGAACCGGGCGTCGGTCTGTTTGAGCAGAGCCCGGAACATGGCCAGCGGGTTGGCGGCGGCCGCCAGATCGCGGGCGAAGGCCTCCGCGTCGAATGGAGCGATCTCGACCGGTCGCAAGTGGTCCGGCGGTGGTTCGGCGTGGACGGAGAATGTGTTGGGCGCGGCGATGGATGGGAAAGCGATATCGGTGACGGCCATGGGATCTTCCGGGGTATGGTGGGCGCTTACAGCGGATCGCCCGGGTACGACGTGAGGACTTCGTGGCCGGTTTCGGTCACCAGCACGGTATGCTCCCATTGGGCGGAAACGCTGTGGTCCTTGGTGATCACGGTCCAACCGTCGGGGAGCAGCTTGACGTGCCGTTTGCCGGCGTTGATCATCGGTTCGATGGTGAAGATCATGCCGGGAACCAGCTCAACGCCGGTATCGGGGTCGCCGTAATGCAGCACCTGTGGTTCTTCGTGGAATTCCCGGCCGATGCCGTGACCGCAGTACTCGCGCACCACCGAGCAGTGCTGGGCTTCGGCGTGCCGCTGGATGGCGTGGCCAATGTCGCCGAGGCGGATGCCGGGCCGCACCATCTCGATGCCGATGCACAGGCATTCGTAGGCTACCCGGCTGACGCGTTGCGCGGCGACCGGCGGGGTACCGACCTGAAACATCCGACTGGTGTCGCCGTGATAGCCGTCCTTGATCACCGTGATATCGATGTTGAGTACATCGCCTTTCTTCAGCTTCTTCGGTCCGGGAATGCCGTGGCAGACCACATGGTTGAGCGACGTGCAGATGGATTTGGGGAAACCGCGATAGTTGAGCGGAGCGGGAATCGCTTGCTGGACATCGACGATGTAGTCGTGGCAGATCCGGTCCAGTTCCTCGGTGGCGATTCCCTCCCGCACATGAGTTTGGATCATGTGCAGGACCTCGGCGGCCAGCCGGCCGGCGACGCGCATCTTTTCGATTTCTTCCGGCGTCTTGAGAGTGATGCTCATCGATTTCTTGGGGGGTTTCTGGAACATGGCGTCGATCCACGGGCATATGGGCGGTGGGCGAGGGACGGCGCCCGGAGCGGCCCGCGATGTTTGGGACCGTGTCCGCGGGCGGTGGTTCATTTGGTTTTCCCAAGCAATCCATGGTATAAAGCGCGCGCCTTTTAGGCAAACCTTCTCGCGTTGCATACACTTCGCACATTCGCCGGCACGGGCGGCCGGGTGCCCCCATGAGGGGTCGCCGCTTGGGGCGAATGGAGGCTTAACCCCCAATCCTTAAGGAGAATTCGGCAATGGCGACCATTTCCATGCGCCAGATGCTGGAGGCCGGCGTGCATTTCGGCCACCAGACCCGTTACTGGAATCCCAAGATGGCCCCGTATATCTTCGGGGCGCGCAGCAAGATCTACATCATCAATCTGGAAAAAACCCTGCCGCTGTATCTGGAAGCGCTGAATTTCATCGGGCGGCTGGCTTCCAAGGGTGGCAAGATTCTGCTGGTGGGCACCAAGCGCTCGGCGCGCGAGGCGACCGCCGAAGCGGCGCTCCGTTGCGGCATGCCTTATGTCAATCACCGTTGGCTGGGCGGCATGCTGACCAATTTCAAGACCGTCCGCCAGTCCATCAAGCGGCTCAAGGACCTGGAGTTGATGGCGCAGGACGGTACTTTCGAACGCTTGGCCAAGAAGGAAGTCATCGGCTTGCGGCGGGACATGGACAAGCTGGAGCGCAGTCTGGGCGGCATCAAGGACATGGCCAGCTTGCCGGACGCGCTGTTCGTGATCGACGTCGGTCACGAAAGCATCGCCGTGCAGGAAGCCAACAAACTGGGAATCCCGGTGATCGGGGTGGTTGACAGCAACAATTCGCCCGACGGCATCAGCCATGTCATCCCCGGCAACGATGACGCCATCCGCGCCATCCAGCTCTACGTGGGTGGTCTGGCGGAAGCGGTGCTGGAAGGCCGCGCGGTGCTGACTTCGGGCCGCGTCGAGGAAGAGTTCATCGAAATCCCGGAGGAAGAGGCACTGCCGGCGGGCGATGGTGTTTGATCCCCGCTGATCTTCCGTCAATACCGGGTTTTGTCGGAAAGGCTCGTGCGCCTGACGCTCGCGAGCCTTTTTAATGAGTTCGGTTCAGTCCGGTTTCAGATTGAGTGCGGTAAATTTATCGTTGCGAGGTATGTGAGCATGGTGGCAATTACGGCGACGCTGGTTAAGGAACTGCGCGAACGCACGGGTTCGGGAATGATGGAATGCAAGAAAGCCCTGCAGGAGACGCAAGGCGATATCGAGGCGGCGGTCGAAGCGATGCGCAAGGCCGGCCAGGCCAAGGCTGACAAGAAAGCCAGCCGGGTGGCGGCCGAGGGCCTGATCGTCATCAGGCAGGCGGCCGGCGCGGCGGCCATGGTCGAGGTGAACTGCGAAACCGATTTCGTCACCAAGAACGACGACTTCCGGGAATTCGCCGCCGCCGTGGTCGAGGCGGTCCTGGATAGCGATCCCGCCGACCTGGAAGCACTGCTGGCCCTGACCACGGTAAACGGCCGGAGCATCGAGCAGAATCGACGGGAATGCATCGCCAAGATCGGCGAGAATATCAACGTCCGTCGCTTCGCCCGGCTGACGACTCCCAGCGGCGTGTTGGGTAGCTATCTGCACGGTACCCGCATCGGCGTGCTGGTCGAACTGGCCGGCGGCGATGGTGATCTGGCTCGGGACATCGCCATGCATGTCGCCGCCAGTCGGCCGCTGTGCGTCAGCGCCGATCAGGTGCCGGCCGAACAGGTGACCAAGGAGAAGGAAATCTTCGCGGCACAAGCAGCGACCAGCGGCAAACCGGCCAATATCGTCGAGAAAATGGTGGAGGGGCGGCTGCGCAAGTACTTCGATGAAATCACCTTGCTGGGGCAGCCGTTCGTCAAGGATCCCGAACAAAGCGTGGAAAAACTGCTCAAGGCCCATCAGGCCCGAGCGGTCCGTTTCGAACGCTTTGAACTCGGTGAAGGGATCGAGAAGAAGTCCGACGATTTCGTCGCCGAGGTGATGGCCCAGGCGCGAGGCGGCTGAACGGGTGACGCGCTTCACTGCCGCCACCGCCGCGATTACAGTACAATTCTCTCAGTGCCGATATTGCAGGTTGCGCGATGCCCATGCCGGATTCCAGACCAACGTTCAAGCGAATTCTTCTCAAGCTCAGCGGTGAAGTCCTGATGGGCGAGGGCGACTATGGCATCGATCCCGACGTGCTGGCGCGCATTGCGGGCGAAGTGCGGGAACTGTGCCAGCTCGGCGTTGAAGTGGGCATGGTCATCGGTGGCGGCAACCTGTTTCGGGGGGCTGGGCTGGCCAAGAAGGGCATGGATCGAGTCGCGGCCGACCATATGGGCATGCTGGCCACGGTCATGAACTCGCTGGCGATGCAGGATACCCTGGAGCGACTGGGGGTGTTCACCCGAGTGATGTCGGCGATCCGCATCAACGAGGTCTGCGAGGACTACATTCGCCGTCGCGCCATCCGCCATCTGGAAAAGGGTCGGGTGGTGATTTTCGCCGCCGGCACCGGCAACCCCTTTTTCACCACCGACTCCGCCGCCAGCCTGCGGGCCATCGAGGTCAACGCCGAGGTGATGCTCAAGGCGACCAAGGTGGACGGTATCTATTCGGCGGATCCGTTCAAGGATCCCAAGGCGCTGCGTTACGATCGGCTGACTTACGACGAAGCCCTGGCGCGCAAGCTACAGGTGATGGATGCCACGGCTATTGTCATGTGCCGGGAAAACGACATACCGCTGAAAGTTTTCAACATCAATCGCCACGGGGACCTGGTGCGGGTCGTGTGCGGCGAGAGCGTGGGCACCACCGTGGTGCGGGAATGACGATCATGATCGATGACATCAAGAAAGAAGCCGCTGACCGGATGGCCAAGAGCGTGGATAGCCTCAAGCAGGAATTGACCAAGCTGCGAACCGGCCGCGCGCATGCCAGCCTGCTGGATCACATTACGGTCAGCTACTACGGCAGCGAGGTGCCGCTGGGTCAGGTGGCTTCGGTCGGCGTCAGCGACGCACGCACGCTGTTGGTGACACCGTGGGAAAAAAACATGGTGGGACCGATCGAGAAGGCTATCTTGAAGTCCGATCTGGGTTTGAATCCCGCGTCCGCCGGGACGGTAATCCGGGTGCCGCTGCCGGCGCTGACCGAGGAGCGCCGCCGCGATCTGGTCAAGGTGGTTCGGCAGGAAGGCGAAGGCGCCAAGGTGGCGATTCGCAACATTCGCCGCGACGCCAACAACCAACTCAAGGCCTTGCTCAAGGAAAAGAAGATCGCCGAGGACGCGGAACGGCAGGCCCAGGACGAGACTCAGAAACTCACCGACCGACACATTCAGGACGTGGACAAGGTACTTGCGGCCAAGGAAGCCGAATTGATGGAAATTTGAAGCGTCGGCGCGGGTTGTCCGCAGTGAGTGCGAACCTGACGAGGAAGCTCTCGAATGTCGGTTGACGTCCCGATGTCACGGGCGCCGTGCCAGCCGTTACCTCGCCATATCGCCATCGTCATGGATGGCAACGGTCGTTGGGCGCAGCAGCGGTCCCTGCCACGCACGGCGGGCCACCGAGAGGGTGCCAAGGCCGTGCGCCGGATCGTGCGGGCGTGCAGCGAGCGCGACATCGAAGTGCTGACGCTGTTTGCCTTCAGCAGCGAGAACTGGCGGCGGCCGCGACCGGAGGTCGAGGTGTTGTTGAAGCTGTTTCTGACCACCCTGCGCGGCGAAATCCGTCGGCTGGACACCGCCAACGTACGGTTGCGTTTCATCGGCGATTACAGGGCCTTTCCCGAAAATCTGCAGGATTACATCGTCAAGGCCGAGCGGCGGACCGCCGCCAACACCGGGTTGACCCTGGTCATCGCCGCCAATTACGGCGGGCGCTGGGATCTGGCCCAGGCGGCGCGCCGGATGTCCGAAGCCGTGCTGGAAGGCCGATTGCAACCGGGCGACATCACGCCGGCTGTCCTGCATCCCTTCACTTGTTTGTCCGATCTGCCCGAACCGGATCTGTTCATCCGCACCGGCGGCGAGCAGCGCATCAGCAATTTTCTGCTGTGGCAGATGGCGTATGCCGAGCTGTATTTTACCGACCGATTGTGGCCGGATTACGATGACGGCGATTTGGAATCCGCTTGCGCCGCGTTCGCCAGCCGGCAGCGGCGGTTCGGTCGGACCGCCGAACAGGTGGCGCAAAGCCAACATGCTTAAACAGCGAATCGTCACGGCGGTCGTGCTGGCCATACTGGTGGTCTGGGCGGTGCTGAAACTACCGCTGGCCGGTTTCGGCCTGCTGCTGCTGGCGGTGATCCTGCTGGGTGCCTGGGAATGGGCCGGATTGGCGAGACTGAACGGGCCGCGTCACCGCCTGGTGTACGGTGGATCGGTGCTGACCCTGATCCTGGCGTTCTGGCCGTGGGTGGGCAACGCCGCCTTCGTCGTCGGTTTGCTGGGCTGCGTGTTGGCCGGCTGGTGCTATGCCCTGTTTTGGATGTGGCGCTACGCCACACGCCCCACACGTCAAGAGGACCGCTCGGCGACCGTCGCGGTGGCCGGCGTGATCGTGCTGGCGGCGCCTTGGGTGGCATTCATGGCGCTGCGGGACGAATTTGGACCGGCCTATGTGCTATTCCTGTTTCTGCTGGTCTGGATCGCCGATATCGGTGCCTATTTCGCTGGCCGCCGCTGGGGGCGGCGCAAGCTGGCGGTCACCATCAGCCCGGGCAAGACATGGGAAGGGGCGCTGGGTGCCGGCATGGCCGCGCTGATGTTCGCGCTGGCCGGCGCGGCGGTGTTGGGTGTGGGCGCGCGCTGGCCCTGGTTCGTGGCGATCTGCATGGTGACGGTCGGTTTTTCCATCGTTGGAGATCTGTTCGAGAGCATGCTGAAGCGACAATGCGGCATGAAGGATAGCGGTACGCTACTGCCCGGCCACGGCGGCGTGCTCGATCGGGTCGACAGTCTGACCGCCGCCGCGCCGATATTCCTGCTGGGGCTGTACGGAATGCGGGGATGAGCGAGCGTATCGGAGTCGCCATCCTGGGGTCGACCGGTTCGATCGGTGTCAGCACTCTCGATGTGCTGCGACGCCATCCCGACCGTTTCCGGGTCGCGGCCCTGACCGCTCACCGGGATGTCGAGGCGCTATTCCAGCAGTGTCTGATGCACGAGCCGGATGTTGCGGTGCTGGCCGATGCCGCCGCCGCCGAACGGTTGCGGGAACGGTTGCGGGTGGCGGGCCAGTCGGTCGAAGTGCTGGCCGGCGTCTCGGGACTGGAGCGCGCGGCAACCCTGCCCGAAGTCGCTTATGTGATGGCGGCCATCGTCGGCGCGGCCGGTCTGCCGCCGACCCTGGCGGCGGCGCGGGCTGGCAAGCGGGTGCTGCTGGCCAACAAGGAGGCGCTGGTCATGGCCGGGCCGCTGTTCATGGCGGCGATCCGTCAGCACGGCGCGGAGCTGCTGCCGATCGACAGCGAGCACAATGCCTTGTTTCAATGTTTGCCAGCGGATTTCGCGAGTATCGGCCTCGCCGTCGCCGGGGTGCGCCGGCTGTTGCTGACCGGTTCCGGGGGGCCGTTTCGAACCGCGTCACTGGCGCAATTGGCGGATGTCACGCCCGAGCAGGCTTGCGCCCATCCCAACTGGAACATGGGCCGCAAGATTTCGGTCGATTCCGCCACCATGATGAACAAGGGGCTGGAGGTCATCGAGGCGCATTGGTTGTTCGAAGCGCCGACGGCGGCGATCGAGGTGGTGGTGCATCCACAGAGCGTGATCCACTCGATGGTCGAATATCAGGACGGTTCGGTGCTGGCGCAATTGGGAAATCCCGATATGCGCACCCCCATCACCCATGCCTTGGCGTGGCCGCGGCGCTTGACCTCCGGGGTGACCTTCCTGGATTTTGCCCGCTTGGGGAAACTGGAATTTCAGGCGCCCGATTTCGCCCGTTTTCCCTGTTTGCGGTTGGCCTTCGCCGCACTGGAAGCTGGCGGAACCGCGCCGGCGGTGCTGAATGCCGCCAACGAAGTCGCGGTTCAGGCCTTCCTTGATCGGCGCATTCGCTTCACCGACATCGCCGCCGTGGTGGAGCATGCCTTGGAACGGGTGCCCACGAGCGCGGCCGAAGAACTGGCGGCGATTCTCGACGGCGACTCACAGGCACGAACCGTCACCGCCCGCTGGATCGCCGCCCGGACGTTGGAGGTGTGAGATGAGCAATTCGCTGGTTTCGGCGCTGGCCCTGATCGTCACCCTGGGTGTATTGATCACCGTCCATGAATTCGGTCATTTCTGGGTCGCGCGTCGCCTGGGCGTCAAGGTGTTGCGGTTTTCCATCGGTTTCGGCCGGCCGCTCTGGCGACGGGTCGGTCGGGATGGTGTGGAGTATGTGATAGCCGTGCTACCCTTGGGCGGTTATGTGAAGATGCTGGACGAGCGCGAAGGTGAAGTGGCGCCGGACGAACGGCAACGGGCCTTCAATCGCCAGTCGGTGGGTTCGCGCATCGCCATCGTGTTGGCTGGACCCGCCTTTAATTTTCTGTTCGCCGTGCTCGCGTATGCTTTCATGTTCATGGTGGGCATACCGGGCGTCAAACCGTTGCTGGACGAGCCGCGACCGAAGTCGTTGGCCGAAGCGGGCGATTTTCACAAGGGCGACCTGGTGATGGCCGTCGACGGTAAAGCGACTCCGACACTAGGCGCGGTGATGCTGGCGTTGGTGGATCAGGCCATGACCGGGGAGGCGATCGAAGTCGAAGTGCTGGATGCCGACGACCGGACTCGAATCCGTACCTTGGATACCCGCGAGTCCCAGGGGCTGGCCGATCCGGCGCAGGCCCTCGAGCGGGTTGGGCTGGTGCCCTGGCAACCGGTATTGCCGGCGGTGATCGGCCAGGTGATGCGCGACGGCGCGGCCGAGCGGGCTGGCTTGCGGCCGGGTGACCGGATCGTGTTGGCCGACGGCAAACCAATCGCGGATTGGCGGCAATGGCGTGAGGTGATCGAGCAGCATCCCGGCCAAGCTTTCAGCGCGCGCATCGAGCGCGAAGGGGTCGAGCGGTCGCTGGAGTTGATCCCCGACGCGCGGGAAGACGAACGAGGCCAGCGGGTCGGGTTCATCGGCGCCGTCGCCGATATGCCGGAAGACCTCGCCCGGAACTTGCGGGTCGTGGTACGTTATGGTCCGCTGGACGCGGTCGGCGCGGCGATCGGCAAAACCTGGGATATCTCGTTGCTGACCTTGCGCATGTTGGGACGAATGTTGGTCGGCAGGGCCTCGCTGGACAATCTCAGCGGTCCGTTGACCATCGCGCGGTTCGCCGGTCAGGCGGCCAGCGCCGGTTTGATCGCGTTCGTGTCGCTGCTGGCCCTGGTCAGCATCAGCCTGGGGGTGTTGAACCTGCTGCCGGTGCCGGTGTTGGACGGCGGCCACCTGTTGTATTACCTGATCGAACTGATCAAGGGCAGTCCGCTGTCGGAAACGGTGCAGAATCTGGGGCAGCAAGTGGGAATCGCCGTGTTGCTGCTGTTGATGGGACTGGCCCTGTTCAATGACTTCAGTCGTATCATCGGATAAGAACCAATCGCCCGGGCCTTGGGGTAACCACGCACTTATGAACTTGTATCGCCGCCTGATTTTTGTTTTCGGTCTGATGGTCGTGGCCTGCGGAGCGCGCGCCGCTGGCGAATTCGTCGTGCAGGACATCCAGGTCGATGGTCTGCAGCGTATTTCCGCCGGTACCGTATTCAACTACCTGCCGGTGCAGGTCGGTTCGTCGGTTTCCGAGCAGGAATATCCGGAAATCATCCGCGCGCTGTTCAAGACCGGATTCTTCAGCGATGTCAGCCTGGAACGCAAAGGCAGTGTGCTGGTGGTGACCGTGACCGAGCGTCCGGCGATTTCCGAGGTTCGGATCACCGGCAATGAGGATATCAGCACCGACGACCTGAAAAAGGCGCTGGCCGAGGTCGGCTTGGTCGAGGGCCGGGTTTTCGACCGTTCCCTGCTCGACAAGGTGGAGCAGGAACTACTGCGGCAGTATTACAGCCGCGGCCGTTACGCGGTGCGGATCGACAGCCAGGTACGGTCGTTGGAGCGCAATCGCGTTGCCATTACCATCGAGATTTCGGAAGGCGCGGTGGCCAGCATCGGTCAGATCAACATCGTTGGCAATCAGGCTTTTTCCGATAAGGAACTGTTGGGGTTGCTGCAGTCCTCCACCACCGGTTGGCTGTCCTTTTTCAGCAAGGACGATCAGTATTCCAAGCAGAAACTGGCGGCGGACATCGAGACGCTGCGCTCCTTTTATCTGGATCGGGGTTATCTCAAGTTCAACGTCGATTCCACGCAGGTTTCGATCACCCCCGACAAGAAAGATGTCTACATCACCATCAACATCACCGAGGGCGAGCCCTACGCCATTGAGGACATCCTACTGACCGGCAATTTCGGGGATGTTCCCGAGTCGGATTTGCGGAAGTTGATTACGATTGAGGCGGGCGAAACCTTTTCCCGCGCCAAGATGGCCGAAACCACCAAGAAATTGAGCGAGCGTCTGGGCGAGGATGGCTATGCGTTCGCCAATATCAATACGGTGCCCCAGGTCAACGACGAAACCCGCAAAGTCACCTTGAACTTCATGGTGGATCCGGGCCAGCGAGTTTATGCGCGGCGCATCAATTTTCAGGGCAATATCAAGACCCAGGACGATGTATTGCGGCGGGAACTGCGCCAGGCGGAAGGGGCCTGGGTTTCGACCAAGGATCTCGATCGTTCCAAGACGCGCCTGCAACGCCTGGAGTATCTGGAGAGCGTCAGTGCCGAGACGCCGGCCGTGCCTGGAACCAACGATCAGGTCGATGTGAATTACACCGTCGTCGAACGTCCGTCGGGGAGCCTGATGTTTGGCATCGGCTACGGCCAGGATTCGGGGTTGTTGCTGAATGCGAGTGTGACCCAGAACAATTTTCTCGGCACCGGCAATCAGATGAGCGTGGTGCTCAACAGGGCCGACTATGGTGAAAACTACAGTATTTTCTATAATAATCCCTACTTTACGCCGGATGGTGTCAGCCGTGGGTTCCGGCTTTACTATCGAAACATCGATGCCTCGCAGATCAATACCGCCGACTACGTACTCAACAACTACGGTGTTCAGGTCAGTTTCGGGTTCCCGCTCAACGAATTCGATACGTTGGTGCTGTTGCCCGGCTACGATCATGTTACGATCGATACGACGACCGACACGCCCGTTGAAATTTTCGATTATATCGACCAGAACGGCGATACTTTCAATGAGTTCAAGCTGGATGCCACTTGGGCGCGCGATACCCGCGACCGGGTTGTTTTTCCGACCAGCGGCAGCCTGAATCAAATTTCGACCGAACTCGCCGTGCCAGGTAGCGATGCGGAATACTACAAGCTCAACTACCGGGGCGTGATGTACTACCCCTTCGCCCGGTGGCTGACTTGGTCGCTGAGCACGGATATCGGCTATGGCGACGGCTACGGTAATACCGATGGCTTGCCCTTCTTCGAGAATTTTTACGCGGGTGGGCTGCGGTCGGTGCGGGGTTACAAGGCCAATACACTGGGTCCCCGTTACAGCGACAATGAACCAAGCGGTGGCGCGTTCAAGACCGTCGCCAGCACGCAGCTGATCTTGCCGGTGCCGTTTTTGGAAAAATCGGAAAATGTGCGGACGGCGGTGTTCTTCGATGTCGGTAACGTCTTTGCGACCCCGAGTGATTTCGATGCCAACGAACTGCGTTATTCGGTCGGTATCGCCGGGTTGTGGCTGTCTCCGCTGGGCCCCATCGCGGTGAGTGTCGCCGCTCCGTTCAATGACAAGCCGGACGATGAGACGGAGGTTTTCCAGTTCTCCTTTGGCGTGCCGTTCAACTGATGCGGGATAGAAGGCGATTTTTAACTTACTGATGTATATTCATGTTTTTTTGATGGAGGTTATCGAGTGAAGCCTATGTACAGGTTGTTGGCCGCGACCGCCCTGGCGCTGCCCCTTTCGTTGGTCCAGGCGGCCGATTTGAAAATCGGTTTCGTCAGCATCGCCAAGATTCTGAGTAGCGCGCCGCAAGCCGAATCGGCCAGCAAGCGGCTGGAACAAGAATTCGCGCCACGGCAAAAAGGGTTGGTCGAGGCGCAGAAGTCGTTGCGTCGATTGGAGGAGAAACTGAGCAAGGATGGGGCGGTCATGAGCGACAGTCAGCGCCGCAATCTGGAGGGCGACATCCGCAATCAGGCTCGGGAATTGAAACGGACCAGCGACGAGTTCCGTGAGGATTTCAACCTGCGCCGCAACGAGGAACTGGGCAAGTTCCAGAAGCAAGTGCTGGATGTGATCAATAGTGTCGCCAAGGAAGAAGGTTTCGACCTGGTGATTAACGATAGCGCAACGCTGTATGCCAGCCCGCAGGTGGATGCCACCGACAAGGTTTTGAAGCGTCTCACGTCCAGATAATCCCGATGACCACGCTGGGTGAGGTGGCGGCGGCGGCGAACGCCCGCTTGCAAGGGTGTGACGCCACGACCGTCATCACCGGCGTGGCACCCCTGAACGGTGCGGAGTCCGGCCAGATCAGCTTCCTGACTCACCCGCGCTATCGCCCGTTTCTGGCCCATACGCGGGCGGCGGCCGTGATTTTGTCGCCCGAAGATGCCGCATACTGCCCGGTGCCGGCTCTGGTGGCCACCAACCCGCATGTCGCTTATGCCCGAGCCGCGGCTTTGTTCGTGCCGACCACCGGACCGCATGGCGGGATTCATCCCACGGCTTGGGTCGATCCCAGCGCCCAGGTCGCGGCCAGCGCCTGGATTGGTCCGCAGTGTACGGTGGAGGCCGGCGCGGTGGTGGGCGAGGGGGTATGCATCGGTCCCAACTGCGTGATCGGCGAGCAGGCGGTGGTGGGTGCCGAAACGCGATTGGTGGCACAGGTGACCCTGTGTCACCGCGTTCATATCGGCCGGCGGGTGCTGGTGCATCCGGGCGCGGTGATCGGCAGCGACGGTTTCGGTCTGGCGCTCGGGCCGGATGGACGCTGGGTCAAGGTGCCCCAGCTCGGCGGCGTCTGGGTCGGCGACGATGTCGAGATCGGCGCCAATACCACGATCGATCGTGGTGCCCTGGAAGATACCGTGATCGAGGAGGGGGTCAAGCTGGATAACCAGATTCAGATTGCCCACAACGTGCGGGTTGGCGCCCATAGCGCGTTGGCCGGTTGCGTCGGCATCGCGGGCAGCGCCCGCATTGGGCGCCATTGCATGCTCGGCGGCGGGGTCGGTGTCGCCGGCCATCTGGAGATCGCCGATCGCGTGCAAGTGACCGGTATGTCGCTGGTGGCCCGATCCATCGCCGAACCGGGTGCCTATTCTTCGGGTTTGGCGGTGGAGCCGAACCGACTTTGGAACAAGGTCAGCGCCCGCCTGCGTCGCTTGGACGAGCTGTTCCGGCGGGTGGCGGCACTGGAAAAAATCAGTCGAAATGGCTCCATTTGAGAGGATAAGGTTTTGGAACCGATGGATATTCAGGAAATTCTGGAATACCTGCCGCACCGGTATCCCTTTTTACTGGTCGACCGGGTTCTGGCCATCGAACCGGGGCTGTCGCTGATTGGCCTCAAGAACGTCAGCTTCAACGAGCCGTTTTTCCTCGGCCATTTCCCGCAACGACCGATCATGCCCGGCGTGCTGATCCTGGAAGCGCTGGCGCAGGCGACCGGGATTCTGGCGTTCAAGAGTGACGGTGTACGGCCGGATCGCCAGTCGATGTATTACTTAGCCGGGGTGGATAACGCCCGCTTCAAGCGACCGGTTGGACCGGGCGATCAATTGATTTTGGAAGTGCGGCTGGAGCGTATCAAACGCGACATCGGCAAGTTCATCTGCGAAGCCAAGGTGGATGGCCAATTGGCGGCGAGCGCTGATTTGATGTGTGCCAAGCGAGGCATCGACTTGTGATCGATGCGCGCGCCGTGGTGGACCCTTCGGCCCGATTGGCGGCGGATGTGACGGTTGGTCCCTTTTCCATCATCGGTCCGGACGTGGAGATCGACGCCGGCACCTGGATCGGTCCGCATGTCGTGATTCAGGGGCCAACGCGGATCGGTCGCGACAACCGGATTTATCAGTTCAGCTCGCTGGGCGAAATTCCACAGGATAAGAAATACGGTGGCGAGCCGACTCGCCTGGAGATCGGTGACCGTAACACCATCCGCGAATTCGTGACGATCAATCGCGGCACGGTGCAGGACGCCGGCCTGACCCGGTTGGGCGACGATAACTGGATCATGGCCTACGTCCATATCGCCCACGATTGCGTGGTTGGCGACCGGACCATTTTCGCCAACGGCGCATCGCTGGCGGGCCATGTCCATATCGACGACGATGTAGTGCTGGGCGGGTTCGCGCTGGTGTACCAGTTCACCCGGTTGGGGATTCATAGTTTTTGCGGGTTCGCCTGTGGGGTGCATCGGGATGTACCGCCTTACGTCACCGTGGCCGGCTATCGCGCCGAGCCCTACGGCATCAACGCCGAGGGGTTGCGCCGCCGTGGTTTTCCCGATGAAGAGATTCAGGCGATCCGTCGCGCCTACAAAGTGATCTACCGTTCCAACATGCGCTTGGATGAGGCGACCGAAAAGGTTCGGGAAATGGCGGTGGAATGGCCGCGGCTAGGGGTGCTGGCCGAATTTCTGACGGTGCCTTCGCGCAACGGTATCGTTCGCTAGGAGCGCGCCGCTCATGCACATCGCGCTGGTGGCCGGCGAGCTGTCGGGCGATTTGCTGGGCGCCGGCCTCATCGCTGCTTTGAAGACGCATTACCCGCAAGCCCGTTTCAGTGGCATCGGTGGACCCAGCATGATTGAGCAGGGATTGCGTAGTCTGGTGCCATTGGAACGGTTGGCGGTGATGGGCCTGGTGGAGGTCTTGCGTCATTTGCCGGAATTGCTGCGTATCCGGCGGCGACTGTACCGGGAGTTGCTTGCCGATCCACCGGCGGTGCTCATCGGGATCGACGCACCTGATTTCAATCTGGGTTTGGAACGCCGGCTGCGGATTCGCGGTATTCCGACCGTGCATTACGTCAGCCCTTCGGTGTGGGCGTGGCGGCCTTGGCGGGTGCGCAAGATCGCCCGGTCAGTCGATCTGATGTTGACCCTGCTGCCGTTTGAGGCGGCATTCTACCAGCGGCATGGCGTGCCGGTGCGTTATGTCGGTCATCCGCTGGCCGATACCATCCCTCCGCATAACGATCCTTTGCTTGCCCGACAGTCGTTGCATTTGGCGGTGCCGACCGAGGCACGCATTGTTGCCTTGTTACCCGGCAGCCGCCGGGGTGAGGTAGGCCGCTTGGGGCCGCTGTTGCTGGATACGGCGGCTTGGGTATGGGCGCGGCGGCGGCCGGAGGTACATTTTCTGCTACCGGCGGCGACCCCCGAGTTGTTCGAGATATTGGAGTCGATGCGAGCCGAACGCGCTCCGATGTTGCCGCTAACCCTAGTACAGGGACGATCCCGCGAGGTGATGGCGGCCGCCGATGTGGTGTTGCTGGCATCGGGAACCGCGACGCTGGAGGCGATGTTACTCAAGCGGCCGATGGTGGTCGCCTACCGTGTGGCGCCGGTGACAGCCTGGATCGCCCGGCAGTTGCTGACGGTTTCGCATTTTTCCTTGCCGAATCTGCTGGCTGGACGCGTGTTGGTGCCGGAGTTCGTGCAGGATGCGGCGACGGTGGATCATCTGGGTCCGGCGGTGCTGCGCTGGTTGGATGATGCGGTTGCTTGGTCGGAGTTGATGGTGGAATTTGGGGCGCTGCACGCGCAATTGCGTTGCGATGCCAGCCGGCAGGCGGCGGTGGCGGTTGCGGAGTTGTTGGGGCAAGGGTGCAGTGGAGGAAGGTAGGCGTTCCGTTTGAGCAAGGGGTTAGGCGTCAACGCTGCTACGTGACTACAGCGCAGTAGCCCGTCCTTGGGTGTTGACGACCTTCTCATCGGCTCTGTAGAGGACTTGTCCTTCATCGTCGTAGCATTGAAGACCAGCTTGAATTGCTGCCCGCGCTATGGCGACAACCAAAACTTCATCGGTGAGCTCTTCCTTGAGAGCAACGCTTTTGACGCTGCCGCTCGACGTTTGCTCACTCAAACCTTCTTCCCACACATTCTCATCGTTGTCACCGTCCTCATCCTCCTCAGAAAGGTCTGGGTAGGACTGAGTTATCGCCTCTTTAAAGGCGGCGAACTTGCTAGTCCACGCTGGTGGTTTCCCACGCTCTTGGTCAAGGAAGGCATCTGCGGATTTGGGATTGGTGACATTAGGTGCATCAATGATGCGAAGTTGGAATGCCATTTGTTTAATTCCATGACAAAGTGACGGGGAGGCTTTTGACGCCTAACGGACGCGAGTGCGGGACGACGAAGTCGCCCCGAAGGGGTGAGACTCCAATGAGGGTTCGACGGCGCTACACGCCGAGAACTCGATATTGGGAACAACTCGCGCCCGTTCATCGGTGCGTAGCACCGATGAACGACATGCTCAGCCGACCCCAAAGCGGAGTGCAGCATAGCTTTTGAGGGTCGGTTATAGCAATTTTTGATATTTGCTGTAACGTATACTAATTGTTCCTACATGCATCTGGATTTATTATACAAATAAATAATGCTACCCCGGTCGCGCCTCGCATAACATCATTGGCTTGAGATTGCTCTCGTGATATTACATCATTTACATTTACCCATTTCGTTGTGCCATCACTATTTCTTCTAACCTTGACCATATTCATTTCTTTATCTATACGAACTATGGTTGCTAATTCATCAGAGAAAACACCTTGGACGTACACTCCATCACCTACATCTAATGCATCTATTCCGCTAGGGGGTTTGGCTACTCCGCCTGTTAAATTATGTGTTAAATGAGATGCGCGACTTGAGTTTTCTATTTGAAAAAATCTTTTTTCTATATAACCTCTATTTTTACAGTTTTTATCCCCATTTATAGTAAATGGTTTAGTGTCTACACAAAATGTGTAATCATCACCCCAGACTGAACCATTGTCACCGCTCGCATGTACATAGTAGAATTTATTAGGTATTGTGCTTAATGTTTTTCTGCATTCATTCTTATCGATTTTCCACCATCCCTCAGATATCCACTCTCCACCTAAGTTATATCCTATAGCGGTATACGTCACCTCGTTTGAGTTATTACACAATGTAAGCCCTTGTTCTGCCGAAACTACAGTATTGTAAAGCAGTAGAAGTGCTGGAAACATGCATTCACATATCCATCCTCTCTTCTTAACTTTTAAGTACTTGGTTTTCATGCGTAGCTCCTGGTCATTACAGTGTTTCGGTTACAATCCTCTGGGCTAACATCTGCTAATGGGTGTGGGTTGAGGATCATTGCGCACGGAGCGGACTTGCTGCTTGGCCTAGAAACGCTAGAGTATCTCCAGTAGTGCGCGGCGAGGACGCGAGTACGATCTTATGCGAGCTTTCCCCGAGTGTGCCCTTAGTCACTATGTTCGGCTAGTGTACGCAACCGAGATTCCAGATTATCCTTCAGTTGCTTCATGTTCTTGAAGAATATGATCGGATAATCCTTTAAGTCGAATTCCAGTCTGGTCCCAAGTTTTGCAATGTAAACCGGAGTCTTGCCGATTCCTTGCGCATACCCTGCTTCGTAAAACACATTCGGACGAGAGTTCGTTAGATCTACGATTATATATTCAGCATTATCGATTGCTTTAAGTATCCGATCAGTAATACGTTCGTTGGTCTGATCTTCATCGATACGCTCTGCTTGAATTCCACATCGGTGTGCGCCTTCTTTTATTGCATCCAAGATATCTTCAAGTTCTGCATTAGTTGGATCTATTGACATTGCAACAAAAGCGTAGTTTTTCCGAACACTTTTTGCAATTGCGCCAAGCATCTCAGCGTTTGCGGATGGACCCTTGAGATATTTGATTCCTTTCACCGTGATTGCAGCTCCCTCAAAGATAAAAGCACCGGATAACGTTCTCTCCAGCGCGGCATCTACTAGACCGAGTTCCTTTAGATAGTGCAAATTTGCCAAATCTTGCTTCTGATGTTGATCCCGAATAATAGCGGTTGAAAAGTCAGGATAGCAGGCGTATAAAAATCGCAAAATATCCCTTTGTATTTCCTTATCAAGATTGCCTGAGTCTGAGGAATTATCAACAACTCGATGGTCGACGTTTGCAGAATCAAGGGCCTGAGTCGACGTTCCGCTTAAACCAGTTATGCCAGGATGTAAATCACTCATTTGAAATCTGCTTGTTCCTAATTGGCCACCGGGAGCAAGTTGAGCGTCATCCCGCATGGAGTGGAACCATTGCTTGGTCGAGACCCGTTATTGGACTCAACTCGCCCTTGCTCATTGGCACTACGCGCTGAGTAACATAAATTAGACTTCCTATATGATATCTTGTTTTATGTCTATTTTGACATAATCATTACGATAATTTTATATCAACTTATTGATAAATCAGGTTAATTGTAAGCTAACAACGACTCGAATCAAGTCCATCATGAGCGGCAATCTCAGCAGCGGCTCAAGCCACCTTGAGGCCATTAGAAAATTAAAGTAAAGGAGACATAGCTGTCAAGCCCAGGTTACTTGATCGGGTTCGAGACAAAATCCGGCTCAAGCATTACAGCATCCGTACCGAGTACGCTTATATCGATTGAATCAAGCGCTAAATCCTGTTCCATACAAGCGGCACCCCTGGAAAATGGGCAAGCAGGAGGCCAAGTAGTTCTTGTCCCACCTTGGCCGTGAATCGCAGGGCGGCCGTTTCCCTCAAAAGCAGACATGCGATGTCTTGCTGTTTCTTTTTGCCAGGCGGCGCTTGATTGGACGTTGCCCGCACGCCCACTACCCCCAGTTGTGTGTCACCATCCGAAGTCCTATGATGTGTAAAAACAGGACAAGAGATACACATTATGCGTACCAATATCGTGATCGACGATCAACTCATGAAAGAGACCTTGCGGGTGACGGGTTTGAAGACCAAGCGCGAGGTCGTTGAATTGGGCCTGCGCACCTTGTTGCGATTGCGCCAGCAGGAAGAAATCCGCCGCTCTCGTGGCAAGCTCGACTGGCAAGGAGACCTCGACACCATGAGGACCGACCGGTGATCCTGGTTGATTCCAGTGTCTGGATCGACTACTTCAGAGGAGCTGCCACCGTGCAGACCGAGCGTCTGGACGCGCTGCTGGGTAGCGAGCCCTTGGCGGTGGGAGACCTCGTCCTGACCGAAATCCTGCAAGGATTCAACAGCGAACGAGACTTTAACCAGGCTCGCAGGTTGCTGACTTCCCTGGATGTGGTGGAAATTGGAGGTCGGGAAATCGCTATTCAGGCCGCCCGTCACTTCCGTACCCTGCGGCTGTTCGGTGTAACGGTCAGAAAAACCATTAACACGTTGATCGCAACATTCTGTATTGAAAAAAATTATGCTTTGCTGTACAGCGACCGCGATTTCGAGCCGTTCGTAGAACGCCTCGGCATGCGTTCCGCGATGGTACAGAGTTAAACATTCATTTGATGAAGCCTGAAAAAATCTCATGCCTGACACGCTTCTGATCGCCGGCGTGGACGAAGTAGGGCGCGGCCCGCTGGCCGGTCCCGTCATTGCCGCCGCCGTCATCCTAGACCCCGCTCGTCCCATCGCCGGCCTAGCCGATTCCAAGAAGCTCAGCCCCGCCCGCCGCGAACGACTGGCGCTGGACATCCGCGCCAACGCCCTGGCCTGGGCGCTGGGCCGTGCCGAGGTCGCCGAAATCGACCGGCTCAATATTTTCCAGGCTTCGCTGCTGGCGATGCGGCGGGCGGTCGAAGCCTTGCCCATGACCCCGAATCGAGTGCTGGTGGATGGCAAGCACTGTCCGCCGCTGGCCTGCCCTTGCACGGCCATCGTCAAGGGCGATGCCACCGTGCCGGCGATCAGCGCCGCCTCGATCCTGGCCAAGGTGACACGGGACGCCGAACTGCGCGAATTGCACGACCGTTATCCGCGCTACGATTTCGCCCGGCACAAGGGCTACCCGACCGCCGTTCACCGCGAAGCGCTGCGCCGCTACGGTCCTTGCCCCGAACACCGCCGCTCTTTCGCGCCGGTTGCCGCCGCGCTGCAAGCCGCCATCGTTGAGGAACAGGCATGAGCGCGCCCTTCGTGCATCTGCGCTTGCACACCGAATACTCGCTGGTGGATGGGCTGATCCGCATTAAGAGTCTGGTCAAGCAGGTGGCCGCCGCCGGGATGCCGGCCGTGGCGGTCACCGATATGAGCAACCTGTTTGCGCTGATCAAGTTCTACAAGGCCGCGCTCGGTGCTGGTATCAAACCGATCGTCGGCGTGGAAGTCTGGGTGCGACGGGGTGACGACCCGGCGCGGCTGGTGCTGTTGTGCCAAGACCTGACCGGCTATCGCAATATGACCCGGCTAGTCAGCCGTGGTTATCTCGAAGGTCAGCAGCGCGGCGTGCCGATGATCGACTACCGCTGGCTGGCCGGTAACACCGCAGGTTTGATCGCCCTATCCGGCGGTCGTGAGGGCGAGCTGGGCCAGGCGCTGCTGAACGACCGGGCGAAGCAGGCCCGAAACTGGCTGGCCGAGTGGTGGCAACTATTCCCCGAACGCTTTTATCTGGAGCTGCAACGCACCGGGCGACCCCAGGAGGAAGAATATCTCGAAGCGGTCCTGGATCTGGCGGTGGCGACCGGAACGCCGGTGGTGGCGACCAACGAGGTTTGTTTTCTCCAACGCGAGGATTTCGAGGCGCACGAGACTCGGGTATGCATCCATGAGGGCGTGACGCTGAACGATCCGCGCCGGCCACACCGCCATAGCGACCAGCAATATCTGCGCGCGCCGGCCGAGATGGCCGAATTGTTCGCCGATGTGCCGGAGGCGCTGGAAAATAGCGTCGAAATCGCTCGTCGCTGCAATCTGCAACTGGAACTGGGCAAAAACGTGCTGCCGGATTTCCCCATTCCGGCGGAAACCAAGATCGGCGATTTTTTCTCGGACCAGGCCCGCGCTGGCCTCGAACAGCGACTGCGACGCTGGTTCGACCCCGACGCCCTCGATTTCGCCGAACGCCGCCAGCCTTACGACCAACGCCTGGAAATCGAACTGAAAGTCATCATCCAGATGGGCTTTCCCGGCTACTTCCTGATCGTGGCCGACTTCATCCAATGGGCGCGCGCCAACGGGGTGCCGGTCGGACCGGGGCGCGGTTCCGGCGCCGGCTCGCTGGTGGCCTATGCGCTGGGAATCACCGATCTGGACCCGCTGGCCTACGACCTGCTGTTCGAGCGTTTTCTCAACCCCGAACGGGTGTCGATGCCGGATTTCGACATCGATTTCTGCATGGAAGGGCGCGACCGGGTGATCGAATACGTCGCCCAACGCTATGGCCGCGACCGGGTGTCG
>Ga0209573_1001744_pt1 | contig 31277 bp, 24 predicted proteins | sample TNRBio252014_DNA_FD_185870 | JGI IMG/M metagenome (GOLD analysis project Ga0209573, IMG submission 185870) | Wastewater treatment Type I Accumulibacter community from EBPR Bioreactor in Madison, WI, USA - TNR Reactor_6/25/2014_ DNA (SPAdes)... | ecosystem: Engineered > Bioreactor > EBPR >...
ATGATCGCCTGAGCCTCAGGCGTCTGACGAGCAATCACATCTTCCGGGATATCCAGCGACATCCACGTGATGTCGCAAATTCTTCATTTCTCCGAAAGACCAGTTTCCAACCCGTGAACGGTTACGACGCAGCAGCTCGATTCCGGATTCTCCGGGATCGCGAAACAGTTCAATCGCCTGTACCACACACTGCATGCCAACAGTCGCACGGGAAGTCGGCGAAACATCCATGCTCACTATGACCTGGGCAATGAATTCTTCCGGCTCATGCTGGACGAGACCATGGCCTACTCCAGCGGCATCTTCCTGACTCCAGAAAGTACGCTGTACGAGGCCTCAGTCGAAAAAATCGATCGTCTCTGTCGTAAGCTGGAACTCAAGCCGACGGATCATCTGCTGGAAATCGGTACCGGCTGGGGAGGACTGGCACTGCACGCCGCGACTCAATACGGCTGTCGAGTCACCACCACGACGATTTCGCAGCAACAGTACAACATCGCTCGTCAGCGGATCGCCGAAGCGGGATTGTCGGAACAGGTGCCTTTGCTGCTGACGGACTACCGCGATCTGACGGGGCAATATGACAAGATCGTCTCAGTAGAAATGATCGAAGCGGTTGGACATCAGTATCTGGATACGTACTTCGGCTGCTGCAGTCGACTGCTGAAACCAAGCGGATCCTTTGCTCTGCAGTCCATCATCATGCCGGATCAGGGTTACTCAAAATATCTGAAGTCGGTGGACTTCATTCAGAAGTACATCTTTCCGGGTGGCTGCCTGCCTTCAATGTCTTCGATGCTGACATCCACCGCGCGAGCAACAGATCTGAGACTGGCGCATGCGGAAGATTTTGGTCCGCACTACGCCAGAACCCTTCGCGAGTGGCGGCAGCGGTTTCACGAAAATCTCTCAGAAGTTCGTCGTCTGGGCTATCCCGAACGGTTTGTCCGCATGTGGGATTATTACCTGAGCTACTGCGAAGCGGCGTTTGATGAGCGTTATATCGGAGTTGTTCAGTTGCAGTTTGATAAACAGCAGTTCCGTCACGCTAACGATCTTGTCTCGGCCTGAGTTGCCCATGTTCGTGAGAGTCAGGGCGTTTGTCCGAATGATCACCACTCACCACTCGCCGCTCGAAGACTACCCTCTTCCGGCCTTCGGCCACCTTCTCCCTGCGAGGGAGAAGGGACAATTGCGGGCACCTTCAGAACAGGCGCGTCGGGTTACAGTATTATCCCTGTAGGAATTCGGAATCCGATCATGAGTTTTCTGTCTCTCAGTATTGATGCGGTTGAACGCGGACTGGTTCCGGATGTCCTTGTGCGCCGCGCCATTCGGCAACTGTGCCGACAGCGTCTGGATGGATGCCAGCAGGGCTCGGATGCTGCCAATCGCCAGGTCTACCAGACGTTTCTGCGGTCGATGTGTCAGGGACCCGTTGCACCTGTCCCGGAAAAGGCGAACGAGCAGCACTATGAGCTGCCGCCGGAGTTCTTTCAGGCGGTTCTTGGACCACATCGCAAATACAGCTCCTGTTACTGGTCCCCGGGCGCGAAGACGCTCGGCGCAGCAGAAACCGCGGCCCTGGAGATCACGTGCGAGCGTGCTGGTCTCCAGAACGGACAGCGGATTCTGGAACTGGGCTGCGGGTGGGGGTCTCTGTCTCTATGGATGGCAGAGATATATCCCGATGCACTCATCACGGCCGTTTCCAATTCCGCTCCGCAAAGGAGGCTCATCGAAGCCGAAGCTCATCTGCGGGGAATCAGGAATCTGCGAATCGTCACTGCCGATATGAATGATTTTTCTGCGGTGGAGACGTTCGATCGGGTCGTGTCCGTCGAAATGTTCGAACACATGCGGAACTACCAGGAACTGCTGAAACGCATCTCAGGCTGGCTTCGGCCCGATGGCAAACTGTTTGTGCATCACTTCTGTCACAGAGAGTTCGCCTACCCATTTGAAACTCAGGGCGATACAAACTGGATGGGACGCTATTTCTTTACGGGTGGCATCATGCCGGATGAAAACCTGCTGCGATCCTTTGACAGCGATCTCGTCGTGACGAATCAGTGGCGGTGGGACGGAACACACTATGAGAAGACATCCAACGCGTGGCTGGCGAATATGGACGCCCGGCGAACTGAGATCCTGAGGATCCTGCAAGCCACTTACGGCCGCAGATCGGCCGCTCGCTGGTTTCACCGCTGGCGCATGTTCTTTCTGGCCGTAGCCGAATTGTTTGGATATGCCGCCGGTCAGGAATGGTTTGTCACGCACGTGTTACTGCAGAAGAAACACACCTGACTTCACAGCCGCTCCTCATTTTGTGTGGACCAATTACGGATTCTCAGGGAAGTCTCCTCAGACCATGCCACTATTGCTGCAGTCATTTCTGCTGATCCTGTGCATCATGACGGGCGTGTGGATCGTCAGTCTGTTTCGTCGCGACGCCGGCATCATTGATCCGTGCTGGGGGATGGGATTCCTCATCGTAGCGGGGTTTGCTGCGTGGCAGTCCGCGAATCCGCTGCTGCCTCGAGGCGTTCTGATTCTGATTCTTACGGCAATCTGGGGCTTGCGGCTGTCCGTCCACCTGCTGGTGCGAAACTGGGGACATCCCGAAGACCGTCGGTACCGTGCGATGCGGGATCACCATGGCCCGCGATTCTGGTGGGTCAGTCTGCTGACCGTGTTCTGGCTCCAGGCTGTGATCCTTTGGATTGTGTCGCTGCCTGTTCAGATGACGATTCTGAGCATTGAAGAGCGGCCGTTGAACTGGGTGGATGCTGCCGGAATTCTGCTGTGGAGTGTGGGTCTGTACTTCGAAGCAGTGGGTGATTTTCAACTCACACGATTTCAGGCCAATCCCGCCAACGCCGGTCGAGTCATGAATCGAGGTCTGTGGCGGTACACGCGGCACCCGAATTACTTCGGTGACTTCTGTGTCTGGTGGGGTCTGTTTCTGATTTCAGTAAACGCGGGTGCCGTATGGACTGTATTCGCTCCGTTGCTGATGTCATTTCTGCTGCTGATGGTATCGGGCGTCACGCTGCTCGAAAAATCCATTTCATCGCGACGGCCGGAATACGCCGAGTACCAGCGACAAACCAACGCCTTTTTCCCAGGACCACCGCGATTCACCAGCTGATCTATCGCGTCCGGCCGTCAGGCTTCACAGGTCTGGCGAAGCCAACCTCAAAGAACTCTGGATACTTCCTGCGGAATTCGGCAGGATGACCACTACGGACGATCGGGCATTCTTCACAGCAGCGAAGTTCGACGCTTCAAACAATGACGGCGAACTGCCTGCGAGAAGCCTGGTGGGCAAAGAAACGAGGATATTCTACTTTACAGAGCAAGTAGCCCCTCTTTTCCACGTTCGAAGCGAAGCGACGCCATGCAAATCTGGGTAGATGCCGACGCCTGCCCTGGCAGCGTCAAGGAACTGCTCTTCCGCACGGCCGAACGGCGTAAGATCAGGGTGACGCTGGTCTCTAATCAATTGATGCGGATTCCGCGTTCGGAGTTCATTGATACGATCCTGGTTCCCCCGGGTATGAATATCGCCGATCGGCGGATCGTCGAACTCGTCACAACAGGCGACCTGGTGATTACCGCCGACATTCCCTTAGCGGCCGACGTCGTCGCCGCAGGAGGCCAGGCGCTCGACCCGCGCGGCGAACTCTACACCGAGAACAATGTCGGCGAGCGACTGACGGCGCGCAACATATTCGACGGTCTCCGGGGCGAAGGACAGATCATGGGAGGCCCGGCGAATTTCAGCGCCAAAGATCGGCAAGCCTTCGCAAATCAACTCGACCGCTGGCTGGCGAAAGTGAAGTGGCCGCAGTGACGGCAACTTGAGGCCGGATATTTTGATGGCAAGTCGGGACCAGCCCAAGGGAATTGCTGTGACTCAGGTAAGGTCGGCGGTCAGTTCTGCGATGAATTCCTGAGTCATCAGGTAGCGCTCCACATCATGTGCTTCCAACGACGGACCGCGCGAGCTGGACGAATTCCGGACATCCCTCGAACCACCGGAGTTTCGACTACTTTCAAATCCCGCATGGGCACCGACAACTGATGTTCCTGGAAGCGGGCTGGCTGCACCGCCGACGATTGCTCCGCCAATGACTTCCGGAACGTTGGCGAGCCAACTGACCGGGTCGCGTCGGTCGTTAAAGGTTCGCCAATGAAAGTTGCGTTCACCGTTTGCGGGCCAGCTGGGATTTGGCGATGCCACTCCAATCACTTTCAGCGGAGCGGGCAGTGCTTTCGGAGCAAATGCTCTCAACAGACACCAGACAACGTTGGCTGTGATCAGATTCCCCTGACTGTGAGCAACAATTACCGTCTTGCGAAATCCGCATTGATACCAATAGTGATCCAGCAGTAGATTCAGCAGGGCCGTTCCGGCCATGTTATTACTAAGCTCCTGTCGCAGCAGATTGATGTAATCTTCACCACTCGCCGTCGCATACCGATATACAGCTGATATGGCGCCAGCCGCTGCCGTGGCAAAGTACTGTGTCGGAGTGAATCCATTCGCCGCCGAAAGACCGTGTCGATAAGGTGCAAGCACGCGACCTCGTCCTACCGGATTAAGATAGTCCTGTACGCTCTGCAGGAAATCACTGCCAAACTGCGGTTGCGAGCCATCGCTGCTGGAATTCCCTGTGAGGTTATAGATTCCAATCACAGGTCGGTTGGTCATCGTTGCCAGATCTTCAGCTGTCCTTCGATGGGTATCGGTGGTCGTCATCATTCCATTTATGTAAATCAGATTTACCCTTGCGGCCGACGCAGCTCCCCGCTCCCGCAATCGTAAGATTGGCTCAGAATACGGTCCTAAACCCACATCTCGTGGACGATAGGTCAGTACATCTCCGTCGCGAAGTGGAATGGGATTCGACATGGTTCTGCCTGTAATGAATGGAACCGGGGCAAACACGTCAACGGACAGCATCCACCTGATTACGTACCGCCCCGAATGATTCGACCTGATTCGTTGACCTGCAAAGGACACGTGAACCCAAAGGGAGAGGAGATACAATACCCACAGGGCAATGGAACGTGAAGGGCCAGGAGACTGTCCGGAAACATGTCACCTCTGAAAGGTTTCCATTTGTGGAAACAGTCTCAGATTAGTTTTGAGCGGCGGTGGCGCGTAGGCTTGAGTCACTGCAAGAACTGCTGACGATGTCGAAGCGACCGAGAGCTCCCAGCGCGGCAGTCCTGTTCGAGTGCTCCTGGTCTGGCTGTCTTCCGGCACAGCCCGACTCCGCCTTTTCATGCAATGGAACCATGGACTCTGACAAAGGAACAGACAAAGAACGATTGCCGTGACAGCGAACATCGCGATTCACGAACACCCTACGCAAGCCTGCCGGGACATCTCAGGCGACACTGTATCAGTCGCCGGTGCAGTCTGCCTGAACACGACGATGTGTTTACCCGGGATGGTTTTCCGGAATCAGCCAGACCCAGCTTTTGCCGAGGCGACCGCCGTAATTGCCGGCGGTGATCTTCTCGACTCCGTGGACTACGGATGCAGCCCGAATGGCGGCCTGAGTTGCCGCACTGACAGTCGCCAGATCGCGACCGTTGATGATGATTTCCATCACCGACTGAATGCCGTCGGGCAACTGCGACTCAACGCCCGCCCTGCCTTTCAGCGTTGGACAGAACGGATCGTTCGTACTGGCAAACAGAAACTTATAACGACTGCCTGCTTTGGAGCCACTGGCGGCCACGCCACCTGGAAATGGAGTGATCACTCCTGGAGTTCCCTGGCAGGCCAGGACGGCTCGTTCGGCAGCTTCCAGAGACGCATCGACCGACGTTGCCATGAACCAGAGATTGCCTCCCATGACACCATCATGATATGCAAAGCGACGATCGATACAGAATTCACCGCCCATCGTCGGAACTACCCACATCCGGCGACCATATCGATCTTCCAGGCGTTCGAATCCGTCTCCGAAGTACGCCAGCTTGCGACCCAGTCGGTAACGCGGCGCTGTGTCACTGAGTGAAAAACATGCCGTGGTCGGGCACGTCAGCACGTTCTGGCAGACTCGTTTGAGCAGTGCCTTTTCCAGGGCCTCGACGCGATGTTTCCAGAATCGTGGAACATGCAGCTGACAGATGGCTCCCGGTCGGCCGTCGGGCGTCACGAACGATTCATCACTCTCGGGGCCAACGTAACGATCCAGTCCCGCTTCGCAATCGCACATGATGCTGGACGAACCATATCCGGTCGCTGCGTTGACCGCATGATCCAGCCATTTGCGATCCCGTGCAGTGATCAGAAATTCGACATACAGACTGCGGAAAGCCTCTGCATACGTGTCTTCAACGATCGCGGTAGCGCTCATCAGAACTGCCAGTTTTCCACAGGACCCGAAAGGACATCATCGCTCAGCGCGGAGTATAGCGATCAGCCATTGCGAAGCATCCGTTGTGCCTGGACGACGATGTCGGTTCCCACCAGCGAACTCCAGGCCGCCAGCAGTTTCTGTGTCACGGGGCCCACTCGGCCGTCACCGACCGGCAAACCGTTGAAACGAGTGGCCGGCATGATGCAGTATGGCGTGCTTGTAAAAAACACCTCTTCGGCCGCATACAGATCGTAGGGCAGCATGCGAACTTCGCGACAGGGAATTCCGTGGCGGGCTGCCAGCTCGATGACCGTTTGCCGACTGATACCCGCCAGACAATTCTCCGTTGTGGGCGTTCTGAGTTCGCCGTCGATCACCGCAAAGATGTTGCCGCCTTTGTTCTCTGAGACATAGCCGTCCGTATCCAGAATCACACATTGAGCGTCAGGATCCACCAGCCGGGATTCCGCATCGGCCAGCGTGTAGAAAAGCCGACTGCGGTTCTTGATCCGGGCATCCAGAGACTGAGCCGGCACAGCGCGGCTGAATGACGTCACGGCATGGCAGCCTTCCGTGTAGTACCTGGCCCAGCCCCGCAGATCCATGGGACTCGTGAAGATCATCACCGTTGCCGAATTGGTCTGCCCTGTTGTCGGACCAGGTCTTGTGAGACCGCGCGAGATATTGTGCACGATCCAGCAGTCCTCTTCAGGCTGCATGTGAGCCCGATTGGCTTCCAGCACGTCCAGCGTCACCCGCGTTAGTTCTTCCGGAGTCAGGCCGGCATCCACGCGAGCAACTTTCAGGGACACAAACAGCCGACGAATATGATCGTCCAATCGAAATGGCACATGACCAAATGTCCGCGTCGATTCGGTCAGGCTGTCGCCCAGCATGACCGCACTATCAAAGATTGAGATGCGAGCCTGAGATTCCGGCACCATCATCCCGGACAGATAAACCTGACGTTCGCCCGCATCGGCGTTGTGCATGCTGTTGTTTCCGAACTGAGATGTCACCTGATTCCAGCAGGAGTCCACAGTTCGAAAGTGTAGACGCTGATTGTCCGACTCGAAACGCAGCGCGACAAACAGGTCAGGGGCCACACTTCTCCCTTCTCCCCGCGAGAGAAGGTGGCCGCAGGCCGGATGAGGGGCGCAACGTGCCAGGCAATGATTCGGGACACCCGTGCGTCACCAGTTGCTGCTTCATTCCGTCAGGTCAGCGGGTTCTAATTCCTCGGCTATGTCAGCAGCCAGTCGATCAGCCGCCAGTCCATCCAGCGACGGTCAGGATCAACCCCCGATCGTCCTATGAAGCCCAGATGGCCGCCCTGGCGAGTCATGCAGAGAGTGACATTCGGAGGCAGCGCCAGCTTCATCAGCGGTTTTGAGCAGACCACGGGATCGTCTTCCGACGCCAGAATCGTGGTGTGGACGCGAATGCGACTGATCACACGAGCGGACGATGCCTGCTCGTAATAATGATCGGCCGAGTGAAATCCGGCCGCAGGAGCCGTGTAGAGATCGTCGAATTCGTACAGTCGCCGCGGAGCGCGACGAGCGGAGGCCAGCGGAAGATGATCCTTCCACTGAGGACTGCTGGCGATCTGACCAATCAGCTTTCGGGTAAAATACAGATCGTACCGCTGACCGGTCGTTGAGGAATTCAGCTTCCGAGTGCATTCGTGCAGATCAACCGGTGGGCACACAGCGACAGCTCGGAAAAGACTCATCGGAAGGCGATCCGGCCGCTGACCCAGATATCGCAGCAGCAGGTTGCCACTGAGTGAAAACCCGGCGATCGAAATAGGCGACCCCGGACAGATGCGTTCCACCATCTGGACGGCCGCAGAGAGATCTTCAATTCGCCCGGCATGATAAGGGTTTCGAGCGAGCAGTGATCCGGCACCACAGCCTCGATGATCCATGCGAAACGTGCGAACGCCCTGCATCGTCAGCTTTTCAGTCATTCGGACCATGTAACCGCTTTGATGCGAGCCGCACAGCCCATGCATCAGCAGCACCACATGATCGCCTCGTTGCCATGTGGACGGGCAGTTGTCATGCAGCACAATCAGGTCGCCATCATCCAGCCGAACGCGACGCTCAGTCGTTCCCGGCAGCCGCCCTGCTCCTGTAAACAGTGTTGCCAGAACTGTCTGAGCATGGGGACTGGAAAAGCCCCGAGCCGGAACAAAACGAGGCACTCCGGGAGGCGCATCGATCGGCAGAACAAACGGCGAGGAATCAGCAAGGGAGCGACGTTCACGCTCGACCTCAGTCTCGGTCTGAATTCCGGATTTCTGATAGCTGTCCAGTCCGTCCATTCTCAGCCCCTGGGGGCTCAGTTACCCCCGCCTGCGTTCCAGCGTCAGCTCGGAACAGATGTCTCTGACGGCATTCTTAGAACCTGATCCACAACGGTTCGTCACTCCGTGACGAACAAACTCCCTTGCTGGATAACTGATACTGACACCGCCCAGCCGCTGGACGCCAGACCCGCAAAACCCGCGGGGACCCTCAGGTTTTAGACGTTTTTGCAGCGATCGCAAAGAGGGACTTCGCTGTTTTAGAATAATCCATTGTTACGACATCCACTAAACTGACGGATTCTCGCCAGACATCGTATTTTCACAGTGTCTTGACACACGTAGTGCTCTGTCAGGCCTCAGAAAAGGGGTCAGGAACCAATAGCCAAATGGCCCGCAGGGTGCTGCGCACTATTGGTTCCTGACCCCTTTTCTGAGGCCCGCAGGGTGCTGCGCACTATTGGTTCCTGACCCCTTTTCTGAGGCATAACTCCTCATTTCATTGTTGACAGAACAGTAGGGGTCGCTGCAGAAACCATTTGTGGGTAGTTTCCGGGCTCGTCATCCGCATACCAGCGATCGATAACCTGACGCCAGTCTGCCGCATCCTTCACAGCGATAAAGGCCTCACGAACGGCCGACGAATTCGGATGCCACGCCGAATAGTACAGACAGAATTTCCGCAGTTGCCGGGAAGACTGACCAGGCGGCAGAACCTGTTCCGCCAGGCGATAGTGTTCGCAGATCACATCACGCTGTTCGTGAATGGTGGGAGGTTCAGGAAGGGGTTCATTTCGCAGCAGGGCGGCCGCCTGAGAAAAGATCCACGGATTACCGATCGATCCCCGAGCCGCCGTGACGCCATCCATTCCCGTTTCCTGCAGCATTCTTACACAGTCAACTGCCGTAAACAGATCGCCGCTTCCGAGCAGTGTTCTTCCCGGAAACGTCGTGCGGACCTCCCGGAGAAACGACCAGCGACTGGGGCCCACATACTTCTGTTCCACGGTCCGCCCATGGATCGTGGCAGCGCTGAAACCAATGTCAAAAGCGGCTTCCAGAATGCGGAAGAAGTGATCGCGACTTGCGGAAGAATCATCCAGCCCGCGTCGCATCTTGACCGTGACAGGAATCTGCTCCGGCACGGCATCGCGAACTTTCTGCAGTATCTGAATGGCCACGTCCGGCTGGCTCAGATGGTATCCCCCGCGACATCGTCCGGACGCCTTTTTTGCCGGGCAGCCAAAGTTCACATCAATCACATCAAAGCCTGCCGCCACCAGCTTCTGAGCAGCCAACGGAAACTCATCCGGGTCTGCTCCCATTAATTGAGCTCCGACGGGATGGTCTTCGTCCGTGACCAGCAGATGATGGCGCGTCTTTGCTCGGTCCCGCAGCGTGCTGACAAATGAGTCAATCAGCACTTCACAAACGGAATACGGTGCTCCCAGTTTTCGCGCGATGGCACGCATGGGCCAGTCGCTGTAGCCACTTAACGCCGCCTGAACCACGGGCAGCGACAGTTCAATGTGTCCAATTTTCAGCACACCCATTTCCATTCTGAACGCCGCGCGCCGGGAACTGACAATCCCGCAGTATACGGAAAGCACAGACCGAACGCCGGGTGGTACCGAATCGATTTCCTGACAACGGCTGAAAGCCCATGAACCAAAGAAGCCTGCCGTCTCCCTGACGAAAAGTCGCTCACGTTGTTCGCCTGCCTGAGACATCCGCACCGTGTGCGCAGGAAATCGAGTCAGACTCTGATGTGAGATTCCCTGCAGAATTCAGGTCGGCCCCGGGCCCCGGCACTCAACTACCGCCTGGACCGGAAAGCGATCTTGGGGAATTCATCGCAACTGACGATGATCTGCAGGTACCCTGTCCGACCAGGCCATCGGAACCCCGTCGACATTCATGCTCAACGCCCCTCGCAATTCCATCTTTGAAGACCTCGAACGCTCGGAAGAGTTGATCGCGGCCGGCAGTCCATGGCGGCTGTGGCTGATCGGCGTGAGCTTCTTTCTGTTCACCGTTGCCGTGCTGCTTCGAGTCGCCTGGGTTCAGAGTCAGTTGCCGGATGAGTACCTGAAGGCCTTATCTGCGACCACGATCGAAGAGGAACTGATTCCTGCGCGGGACGGGCGGATTCTGGCTGAATCCACAGTGCTGGCCTCCGACGTCGAACAGATGTCGCTTGAGGTGCATTTTCGCTGGCTGCAGGAAACCGCCGATGACAACTGGCTTTCCCAGCAGCTTCGACAACGGCTCACTCGCGACGAGCGACGGAATCCCGATCTGCTTCAAAAGACCGAACACGACATTCTGAATCGCCGCACTGCCATGATTGCGGACCTGTGTCAGATCACCGAAACACCACTCGACGAACTGCAGGCACGGTTTACAGATATTGAAGCGAAAGTTCGACGCATCAGCGATTCTGTCAATCGACGACATAGGGCGTCACCTGATCCGTCGGCGGTGCCGGATCCGAACGAGGAATCCGAGACTCAGGGTCTGCTGTTCCGCCTGGCGTCCTCCGTTCGATCGGCCCTGACAACACCTCCCAGACGCGAGGATTCCGACCGGATTGTGGTTCGCGAGGAAGAATCGTGGCACGCGGTGCTGACCAACATTCCCCGAAAGACGGCAGCGTTCATCAGCGAACATCCGGAACGATTTCCCGGAGTACGGATCGTCGAAGCCACCGTGCGGACCTATCCGGAACGCGACCTGGCCGTCCACGTCGTGGGCGCTCGAACAAAGTCACCGGAAGATGCTGAGGGCCTGCATCCCCTCAACACAGCGTCCAGCCGAGTGGGACGTTCGGGCGTTGAACGGTCGTGGGATCGGGTACTGAGTGGTGTTCCGGGACTACGACGAACCATTCGAGATCGTCGCCAGCGAATCATTTCGTCAGATGTCATTCGCAAGCCCGTCAGCGGTCGTGATGTGACGCTGACCCTGGACCCGGAACTGCAACGACTGGCGGAGCAACTGCTGGCAGAGTCTCTGGGCGATGCAGAACGCCAACTGCTGCCGCGGTCCGCCGAATCGGTGAACTCCGAGTCTTCAGAATCCGCCGGTCCGCCGGAACCGGAATACATCCCGACCGGCGGATGCGCGCTGGTGATGGAAGCGGATTCGGGTCGTCTCATTGCCGCTGCCAGTGCTCCGGAATTTGATCTGACTCTGTTCACAGAAGGAACGCGAACGCAATGGGAAGCGATGAACAGTGATGTCCGACGTCCTTTCATCGCGAGATTCACCGGAATGGCGCTGCCTCCGGGTTCCACATTCAAGATCGTGACAGCACTGGCTGGCCTGCACACCGAAACACTTTCGCGATCCAGTCCCTTTCAATGTCAGGGTTATCTGCACGACCCCGATGAACATCGCTGTCTGATTTATCGACTGCATGGTTCCGGCCATGGCGCCGTGAATCTGAAGTCCGCGATGGCTCAGTCCTGCAACGTGTATTTCTTTGATGCGGCGCGGCGGATGGGCATTCAACCACTGGCGCTGTGGGCTGAGAAACTTGAGTTCGGTCGGCCGACGGGAATTGATCTGCCGTTCGAAAAGCCGGGGACCCTGCCCGCGGCCGGAATGTCGCGTCAGACTGAGCTTTCTGAATCCGCTCGTCGACGCCTGGAACGTGAAGCCCTGGGGCTGGCGATTGGACAGTCGCGACTGACCGTGACTCCTCTGCAAATGGCTCGGCTGCTGGCTTTGGTCGCCAATGACGGATGGCTGGTGACGCCTCATGTGGTCAGCGATGAAGGCACAGCTCGATCGGCCGATGAGACGAACGATTCCCCATATCGGCTGACTCGCCGTCGTGTGCCTGGTCTTAACGCCGACCTGCTGACAGCCATTCATGAGGGTCTGGTCGCAGCCGTCGAGGAACCCATCGGAACGGCCTACCGTACTGTTCGTCTGCCGGGGATTCGCATCGCGGGAAAGACGGGGACGGCAGAAACATCGCCAGGGAAACCTGACCATGCCTGGTTTGCCGGCTACGCTCCCGCCGACAATCCCCAGTACGTGGTCGTGGTGGTTCTGGAACACGGTGGTTCCGGCAGCCGCGCCGCCGGGCCGATCGCTCGTGAACTTGTGCGGGCTCTGTCATCACGAGGTCTGCTGCAGAATATCGAACTTTCTCAGCAAAGCATTCGAAACTGATGCAGCCACGGATTCAGTCAATCGGGCGGCGCTTCAGACGATGTACAGAATGCGTCCACAGGAACGACAGGGAACGAATTCTCCCATGCGAATTCGCACCCGATCCTGATTGGTGACTCGTCCATTGCACGCATTGCAGAACTCGTCATCCAGATCCGACAGCGCGGAAGCTCCGTGGGCTTTTCGCAGGCGCTGAAAAGCAGCCTTTGCATCGGCCGGGATCGTTTGTTCGGCGGCGGCGACCTCGGCCTGCAGTCGTGAGATCGTCGCTTCAATCTCTGGCTTTTTCGCGGCATACGCCTTCGATGCGGCTTCTGCCTGAGCCTTCCGCACCTGCAGTTCTTTCTCCAGTTCCTTCAGCTTCAGATTTGAGGCATCAATTTCCTCAAGCGCTGTCAGGGCCGTTTCTTCAAATGAAGATCGATCCCTCTTCGCCGTCTCAATCTGTCCTTTGAAAATGTCATATTCCTTATTGGATGTGGCCGTGTTCAGCTGCCCCTGGAGTTTCTGCAGCTCAGCTTCCTTCGACTTCAGTTTCAGGTTCAGTTCATCGGCCAGTTTTCGATTGCCGCGAATGGTTTGTTTCTGAGCTTCGATCAGCTGTTCGGCCGCAGCCACGTGCTTTTCTGCCAGTGCCGCAGCGCGAGGACCTTCGGCAAGTGTCGACTCGGCATCGGCCAGCTGACGCAGCAATTCGTGGAGACGAGCCAGCGCTGCTGACATTTCTGAGGCCATTTTGACACCGCCTGCTTTCTGCTTCCGGACTCTGCGTCTCTTCAAATCGATTCCCAGATCCCATTTAGCGAGTGCAACTCAGAAACTCAAGACTCACCCCCTCATCGCAAAGATCAGGCGGGGTCCTTCGGTTGATTCGGTCAGCATGCGTTCTCAGAATGCCCTGACAGGTCGTTGAAAAAGGTGTCTGGAACTCTCCGGCATCAGGTTATTGCCGGGCTTTCTTATGCCGCCAAAGTTCCAGACACCTTGTTCAACACGCTCCCAACGCAGCGTCCGGTCACTGACGGGGCTCCTGCTGCCGGACTGATTGCTGTTTTTGATCCCACCTCCTGTTGCTGATGGAATCCTCAATGCACGTTCTTCGATTTCGAACATGGCTCGCGGCTGCTTCGATCCTCACCCTCTTCGTGTCACAGTCATGTCCGCTGATTCTTGCTGAGGACGACGCTCTGACATTTCTCACTGTGGAAGAAGCCGGCGCGGACTACCAGATTCAGGGCGAATACGCAGGAGCGATCAAACACGACGGCGAATCGGTGACACTTGGCATGCAGGTGATTGCCCTCGGAAATCACGAGTTTGATGCGGTTGTGTATCCCGGTGGTCTGCCCGGAGCGGGCTGGAACGGCGAAGAAAAGATTCGCGCGAAAGGATCCACCAAAGACGGTCAGACCAAAATCGAAGCGGCCGACCATGGACACGCTGTGCTGGACGGAAAGTCAGCAAAGCTCTTTTCCCTTTCAGGCGAGATGGCTGGTGAATTGCAGAAGATTGAGCGGAAAAGCCCTACGCTGGGAGCGAAACCGCCAGCTGGGGCTGTTGTGCTGTTTGATGGGAAGTCGGCCGAAGCGTTCGCCGGAGGAAAGCTGACGATGGCTGATCTGCTGGCGGCCGACTGTGAAACAAAGGAAAAATTTGGTGACTATGACCTGCACATCGAATTCCGCACTCCGTTCAAGCCGACAGCTCGCGGTCAGGCTCGGGGAAACAGCGGTGTTTACATTCAGGGTCGCTACGAATGCCAGGTGCTGGATTCCTTCGGTCTGGAAGGGGAGAACAACGAGTGCGGCGGCATCTATTCGATTGCGAAACCGAAGGTCAACGCCTGTTTCCCGCCGCTGACGTGGCAGACCTACGACATGGAATTCAAGGCCGCCCGCTATGACGGTGACAAGAAAGTGATGAACGCCCGAGTGACCATTCGTCACAACGGAATTGTGATTCATGATGATCTGGAACTTCCGAAAGGCACTCCCGGCAAGAACCCTGAAGCACCCGGACCGGACGTGATTTACCTCCAGGGACACGGAAATCCGGTCGTTTATCGCAATATCTGGGTCGTTCGGAAGTAACATCGACCGGAACCGCTCGCGGAACGGGTTCGTCTTTGCCGAAAGAACGGCACAAATCGATGTTTGAACGCCGGGCGTTGGATTGCTATCCTTCGCCCCTTCTCAACAGCATACACACGCTTAAACTCCGGAGATCAATGGCTCATGGGCACGAAGAAGACGGGTAAGGGTCGACGAAAACTTGGTCGCAAGAAGCGCCGGATGCGATCGAAAATTCGTCACCGCAAAGGCTGATACAGACCCGTCGCCACATTCGTGGCCCGCCGTCGGAACTACAGCAATTCGCTTTCGTCTTGCCGTTTCTGACTTGAGTCGAAGTGGTCATTGCGTTGACAACTGAAAGAAATCACGGCCCGACTGTCCCTGGACTGCCGGGCTTTTCTTTTGCGCAGATCGCAGCGATTCTGCCGTAAATCCCGTCCCCACCGGATCTGCCAGTGCGGCTCAGGCTGAGTTTGCGGATTCCGTGAAGCTTGACACCGCATCAGCAAACCTGAATCCTACTCTTATAACGCCTTGTTGCATTCCGGCAACATTTGCGTCCCCGCCTGAGATCTTCGAGAGGATCCTCCATGCCTCGCTTTTCCCTCCGCCGCATCGTGCTGGCGTTTCTTGCCGGCGTCTCCCTTTCAGGACCATTGACCCTGTTCGCCGCTGACGTGCCGTCCGGTGCTCAGAAGGTCCGACAACAGATCGAACAGCAGCAGCTGAAAAAGCAGGACGCTGAGAAGGAACTCACCCTGCGTCAGGGAGCTGTGGACGTCGCAGCAAAGCGAGTTCAGGAACTGCAGAAGGAACTGGAAGCGGCGCAGGCCCGAGCCGCTGCAGATGCCTCCGAACTGAAAAAGCTGCAGGAGCTGAATGCGGGCATTGAAAAACAGATTGCCGATCTGACGGCTTCCATTCCCAGTCACGAAGCGGCAGACGTGCTGGTCACTGACGCGGACAAAGCCACGGCCCGTCTGACAACTCTGCAGGACGCGCAGAAGCAACTGCAGACCCAGCTGGGTGCGTTGCGAAAATCGTCCGTCGAATGGCGCAGCAAAGGCACCGATGCTGAACAGCAGATCGCAGCTCTGACAGCTCAGCGACCTGAGCTGGAGAAAAAGGCGACCGAAACAAAAACGGCAGTCGATGCCGCAGAAGTCACCGTCGCAAATGCTCAGACCGCTCTTACCGCCGCGCAGACCGCCATGACGACTGCCACAACTGCCTTGAACGAAGAAGAAGCACGTCTGAAAGATGCGGCCGCCGCTTCTGCCAGACTGACGAATTCGATGGCTTCCCTGCAGAAGTCCCTCACCACTCTGAAGGAAGCGGCAAAGCTCACTGGTGTGGATGCATCCGCTGCCATTCAGGGTCTTGAAAAAGCCATCGCAGATTTCACCCCGCTGAAGGCCAACACAGATTCCCTGGTCACTCAGGTCACCGCGCGGCGCGATCAGCAGGCCACTGCGGTGGCAGCGGCTAAAGCCGATCTGGAAAAGAAGACGGCTGAACATCAGGCAGCAGTGGCAGCGGCTGAACCTTTGCGAACCGCATCCAAAGCCGCAGCCGACGCTCTGGCAGCCTCGATCGCGAAGGAACCTGGATTGAAAGCCGCGAAGGCAGAAAGCGATGTCTGGCAGAAGATGCTGCAGGCTCAGCTGACAGGTCTGGAACCTTCACTTCAGAAAGTGAATGCAGAACTTCAGATCGTTACCAGCGAAGCACTGGTCGCTCGGCGCGCAGCGGAAGCGGCGCTGGAACCACTGGGTCGATTTGTGTCGTTTTCACGCCATGTCGCACCGATCCTGGCCGATCGCTGCATCGCCTGCCATAACACACGCAGTCCGGGCGGTCGACTGAATCTGGATTCGTTTGCGGCTCTGTTGAAGGGTGGCGAATCGGGTGAATCCATTTCCGCTCATCACAGTGCCCAGTCACTGCTGGTATCGATGATTGAAGACGGCTCGATGCCGAAGGATGCCGATCCCCTGAAAGCCGAAGAAATCGCCATCGTTCGCCAGTGGATTGATGTGGGTGCTCCATTGGATGCCGGCATTCCTCTTACAGCCGATCTGTTCGATGTCATGCCCGAACGATCTCAGCCTTCGCCGCCGGAGGAATACCGAGTACCCATTCCAGTGACCGCTGTTGCATTCAGCAATGATGGTTCGCAACTGGCCTCGTCAGGCTACCACGAAGTTCTGGTCTGGAATGCTACCGACGGAACACTGATTCGCCGGATTCATAACATCGCGGAACGAGTTTACGACCTGGAATTCAGTGCGGATGGCAGCACCCTGGCCGTCGCCTCCGGAACTCCCGGTCAACTGGGAGAACTGAAGCTGTTTTCCGCAGCCAATGGCAGCCTGATTCGAACGCTGGTCCGATCCCGGGATGCGGTGTTTGCCGTCAGCTACAGCCCGGATGGAAAGCTGCTGGCCTCAGCCGGAGCTGATCGATCGATCAGCGTCGTGAACGTAGCGTCCGGCGAAGAGGTCACTCGCATCGAAGATCACGCGGACTGGGTGATGGACGTCAACTGGTCACCGAATGGTCAGCGACTTGTGAGCAGCAGTCGCGATAAGACATGCAAGGTCTTTGAAGCCGCGACAGGGAATCCGGTCATCACATTTCCAGGTCACGGTGAACCCGTCTATACGGCCGCATTCCTGGCAGATGGTAAAACGATTGTCAGTGGTGGTGGCGACAAACGCATGCGAATCTGGAACTCGGCAGACGCGAAAGAAGTGCGAGCTGTCGGCGGATTCGGTGGTGATGTCTTCCGAGTGCAGGTCCTTCCGGACGACGTGATCCTTTCCGCCAGTGGCGACCGTTCTGTTCGCATGAACAAAGCGGCTGATGGTTCAGAGATCCGAAAGTTCTCCGGCCACAGTGACTGGGTCTACACTTTGAGTGCCAGCCTGAGTCGCAAGCTGATCGCTTCCGGCAGCTACGATGGCGAAATTCGCATCTGGAATTCGGAAGACGGAGCAGTGGCGAAATCCTTCATCGCTGTCCCTAAAGGCGCTCAGGCCGTTGCCGCCAATTCCGCAAAATAGAGTCTATCGCAACGGCAAACAGGCGAGATTGATTCTCTGATTGACTCACATCATGATGCAGTCACATGAAAGCCCGACTTCGGTCGGGCTTTTTTCATCCGCGGAGGAAGTCACTCGGGGGCACTTTCCCATGACGCTTGATGAACTGCAGCAGTTGATTGCCACGATGTATTCCCGCAAGGATGAAGCGCGCGGGGTCGAAGGCACATTCATGTGGCTGATGGAAGAAGTGGGCGAATTGGCTGCCGCTCTTCGCGAATCCTCAAAGGAAGACATTGCGAAGGAGTTCGCTGATGTCCTGGCCTGGCTGGCCACCATCGCCAATGTCGCCGGCATCAATCTGTCTGATGCCGTGCACCAGAAGTACGGGCGCGGCTGTCCCGGCTGCCATCAGATGATCTGCGTCTGCGCAGATACGGAAAAGCCATGACAACGAGTGAAACCCAGCGCCGTTAAGGATTCTTACCAGGAAAATGACGCCGTTTTCGGGTCGAAAATCGTGCGACTTCCGACCGCCAGAGCCTCGAAATCTCACGAATTCGGCTACTCAAATGTTCATCGCGGCGCTGCGGTCAGATATCCAGTTGTTTCACATCCAGTGCGTGCTTTTCAATGAATTCACGCCGCGGTTCCACAGCATCCCCCATCAGCACTCGAAAGATCTCATCAGCGGCGGCGGCATCTTCCATTCTCACCTGCAGAAGCGTGCGTTTTTCGGGATCCATACTGGTATCCCATAGTTCCTCTGAGTTCATTTCGCCCAACCCCTTGAAACGAGTCAGGGTCAATCCTTTTTCTCCCAGCCGACGCAATTCGGCCAGCAGATCACGGAGGCTGCTGAGTTTCACGACGTCGTCGTCGCGCTCCAGCACAAAGGGAAAGATGGGTTCGGCATTCTTCAGGCCGGCCGGTGTGAAGTCGGCCACAAAGAATCCATAGTCCTTCAACTGGGCGAACACATCGTTCAGAGTTTTGATCTCGTGCAGATCTACCAGCTGAGCGGCTTTCTTTGGAGCATCCTCATCGGCTGTTGCCGCAGGCTGCCCTTCCGCCGTCGTGGCCGGTGCGACCAGCAACGACTTCAGAAACGCTTCGGCTTCGTCGCGTTCCATGAACCATTTTTCCGTATCGGCGTACAGCACTCGATATCGCGGCAGACTCGATTTCTCTCCCACATTGGATTTCAGCAGATAGCGAATATCGATGCCGCGTCGTTCCAGCAGTTCCAGAGGATGCTCCATCTGTCCCAGCATGTCGCACAGTTTCTGCAGAACCTCGCCAGCGAACGTGGTTCCATCTGCCTTCACGACCAGTCGAGTTCCATTCATCCCCAGACTGATCAGTTCACTCATCATCTGCTGATGGGTTTGAACATAACGCACCTGCTTGCGCTGGATGACGCGGTACAACGGTGGCTGAGCAATGTAGATATGACCGCCCTGAACCAGATCCCGCATATGTCGAAACAGGAACGTCAGCAGCAGCGTCCGGATATGGCTACCGTCGACGTCGGCGTCGGTCATGACAATGATCTTGCCATAACGACGCTTGCTGATATCCATCTCGTCTTCAACACCAGCCGGAGAAAGCCCGATCGCCCGAAACAGGTTACTGATTTCGGTATTGTCCAGCACCTTCACCAGTTGAGCCTTCTCCACATTCAGGATCTTGCCTCGAAGCGGCAGAATGGCCTGAATGCTGGAATCGCGCCCGGTGTCGGCTGAACCGCCGGCGGAATCCCCTTCCACCAGGTACAATTCGGTCGATTCCAGATCACGGCTGCGGCAGTCACGAAGTTTTTCCGGAAGTCCCCCCGTCGTCAGCGCGCCCTTGCGACGCACCATGTCACGGGACTTGCGAGCTGCCTCGCGGGCTTCCGCTGCCATGACGGCTTTGGCGACCAGCTTTTTGGCGATCGGCGGATTTTCTTCAAGGTATTTGGAGAACGCTTCGCTGACGACAGTCGCCACCGCGCTTTCGACTTCGCCGTTGGTCAGCTTCACTTTGTTCTGCGACGTGAACTTGGGATCCGGCACCCGCACGGAAACGATGGCCGTCAGCCCTTCGCGGAAGTCCTCGCCCACCGGCGTGACATCCTTAAACAGATTGCCGGCCTTCGCGTAGTTATTCATCGTTCGCGTCAGCGCCGTGCGGAAACCGCTGAGGTGCGTACCGCCATCCGAGTTGAAGATGTTGTTGGCAAACGTCAGGACATTTTCGGTGTAGCCGTCGTTGTACTGCATGGCGACTTCGACAACGACGTTTTCTGATTCTCCCAGCACGCGAAACACGTCGCTGGTGAGTGGTGTCTGAGTTCTGTTCAGAAACTTTACGAACTCGACAAGGCCATCTTTAAAATGAAAAGTCTCGACACGATCGACTCGTTCATCGCGGAGCGTGATCCGAATTCCGGGCGTCAGAAACGCCAGTTCCCGCATCCGGCGAGTCAGCGTGTCGAGTGAGAACTTCGTTTCGGAAAAGATCGTGGCATCGGGAAGAAACGACAGTCGTGTGCCGGTCGAATCCGTCTGTCCCAGTTGCCGCAGTTCCGACGTCCGGCGACCTTTTTCAAAATCCATGACCCACGTGTAGCCGCCACGTCGGACTTCGGCCGTCAGCCACGTGCTCAGAGCGTTCACGGCAGTAATTCCTACACCGTGCAATCCTCCGGTGCCGACCTTATAGCCGCTCTCGCGGTTGAACTTGCCGCCCGCATGGATTTCAGTGAGTACGACTTCCAGTGCCGCACGCCCATCACCTTTGACGATGTCAACCGGAATGCCGCGGCCGTTGTCAACGATCGAGATGCTGTCGTCGAGGTTAATCTGCACTTCGATCTCTGAGGCGTAGCCGTTGACAGCTTCATCGATGCTGTTGTCGACCACTTCATAGACCAGATGATGCAGGCCCGGCGATCCCGTGTCGCCAATGTACATCGCGGGGCGGGTTCGAATCCCTTCAATCCCTTTCAGATGCTGAATGTCGGAGGCCGTGTACTGTTCGGTTGCCGGCTTGTCAGAATTCTCTGCGGACACTTTGGATTCCCTGGGGTTACCGATTTGCGGTTCGTTCGTGTGAAGGGACGAGTTGGATGCTTGATTCACTGATTCCCGGAATTTTCCGATGCTCGAAGACTTTGCAGCCCGAAGCCTGATCTTCTGTTCGAACACTTCGGATGTTGACTATCTCACTCTCTTGTATCTGATCGTTCGAATTCCGGCTTCCGGAAGGCTGGACCGGAGCTGTTCCAGGACTGTTTCCTGCAGAAAGCCTCGAAGCTCTTCCAATGCTGCGCTGTTCGTAACGGCAACTTCCAGAACACCGTTCCTGACCCGGCGAGCTGTGCTGCGTCGACCCAGTTCCGGGCCCACAATCCGTTTCCATTCCGTGTCCAGACTTTCTCCGGCTGAGCGATTCACCAGGCCTTTGCTGCGAATCAGCCGCATCAGGGCATGCTTCAGCGTGGAAGGCGATGAAAGCGGTTCATCCGACACAACGAAATCCCTCTCGACGGAAAGACTCAGTCCCTGAAAACACCCGGCCCCCGTGAATCGGGTTCAGCACAGACCCGGAGACCACGATTCCGCATCTCCTGTTGGCGCCCGTGCCAACCGAGAAAGGAATCAGCGATCCTGCGACAACGGCATGATCACGTAGGTGTAAGAATCCTCGACTCGAAAAACGGCAGCGGTGTCCGAATCCGTCAACTGCAGATCCACCAGCGTCTCGGGTGTGAGGACCTTCAGAAAGTCGGCCACGTATTTGGGATCAAACGTGATTTTGACATCGTCATGATCATATTCGATCGGCAATTCAATCTTCGATTCACCAATCGCACTGGCCTGACTGCTGAGCGTCAGCTGCGAGTTGGAAAACAGAAAATCGACGCCACGACTTTCTTCATCGGTGATGATCTGCGACTGGCGAACCGAGGCAAAGAATGGTCCCGTCGGCAACGGAACATTCACATTTCCGCTTCGCGGAATCACATCGCGATATCGCGGGAACCGGCCTTCCACCAGGCGGCTATAGACTGTACACGCTCCGGCTCGCATCATGACGTCGTTGTCATGAACGGCGATCTCGACAAACTCAGCCTGAGGATCAATCGAACGCTCCAGCAGGGACATGGCCTTCGTGGGTACCACGGTCGTTTTTGCCGGAATCGTGGGCTGCCCTTCCTTCTCACAGGAAGCCGTGGCAACAGCCAATCGTCGGCTGTCGGTGGCAGCGAGAGTCACCGTGCCTTCACCAAACTCCAGCAACAATCCCCCCAGTGCGTATCGAGTACTTTCGGTGTCCGTCGCAAACGACGTGCGACGGATCATCTGTCGAAACACCGGAGCCGGCACGCGGAAGTAATCCGTCTCGCTGAACGTCGGAACCGGTGGAAATTCGCGAGGATCTTCACTGGTCAGCCGAAACTTGGCCGACGCGGCCTTCAGAGTGATGTTCTGCTCGTCGATGATCAGCTCAAACTGTTCATCCTGCAGCTCACGCAGGATGGAAGAAATCCGCTGCGTGGGCAGCAACGCATCGCCGGTCGAGCTGGTGGTGACTCCGGACACCTGATAGCGAATGGCCATTTCCTGATCCGTGCCCACCAGCTCCACTCCGGACGCGGTGACCGAGATCAGCACATTCCGAAGAATGTCTTTTGGCGTCCGTGACGGTACAGCCGAGGCGGCAATGGAAAACGCCGAGGAAAACGACGCTCGGTGACAAGTCAGCTGCATTTGAAACCCTGTGCTGGAATTCAGATGGTAGGACGCCACGAAAGGCAAATCGTGGGCTGGGAATCGGATCCCACGCTCGCCTCGACGGCTGTCGAAACACGTTTCCGGGAATGGGCACCATGACCGCGAAAGGAGGGATCACGGAGCGGATTCCCGAGCCTGTAAAGTTTAGCAGAACAGACCCTGCTTCGGTATGCTCAGACCCCGCCGTTTACCGCCTTCCCGAAAGGTTCTGACTTGTCGCATTTGTTGAAAAATGAGCCGGGTTTTCCAGTTTTCCGATCACCCCATTCCTGCCCCCGGGTCACGTCCGAAGCAGATTTGTGGCGAAAGGCGGTGGCTCCTAGAATTCGACCGCTTTTCCCCTGCGCCCGATCACCGGGCCTGCGGTTCTGACCTTCTCCACGATTGAAAGCATTTCCGCGATGACTCGTCGCATCTGGAATTTCTCTGCCGGCCCGGCCGTGCTGCCTGAAAGCGTCCTCGAAGAAGCGCGGGATAACCTCCTGTCGCTCGGCAACACCGGCATCGGCATCTGCGAACACTCCCATCGCGGCAAACCCTTCATGGCGGTCGCCGCGGAAGCAGAAGCGCTGTGCCGGGAAATTGGCAACATCCCGGAAGACTATGCAGTTCTGTTTCTGCAGGGCGGTGCGTCACTGCAGTTTTCCATGATCCCGATGAACTTTCTTCCCTCGGACCGAACCGCCGACTATCTCGTCACCGGCATGTGGGCCGAGAAAGCGCTGAAGGAAGCAAAGTCATGCGGCGCCACTCACATCGCCTGCTCCGGCAAGGATGCCAATTACAACTACATTCCGGAAGCATGCAGCTACAGCGACAAGCCGGTTTACGTTCATTACACGTCCAACAACACCATCTTCGGAACTCAGTTTCGTACTGAACCCACCAGCATTCCCGAATCGGCGTTCCTGGTGTGTGATGCCAGCAGTGATATCTTCAGTCGACCAGTCGATATCCGAAAACATGGCCTGATCTACGCCGGCGCTCAGAAGAACCTGGGACCCAGTGGAGTGACGCTGGTCATCGTCCGCAAGGACCTGGTCGCTGCCGGCAACAAAAGTCTGGCCACCATGCTGCAGTACAGAACTCATGCCGACAACGAATCCATGTACAACACTCCGCCCACGTTCGGCATTTACCTGATGATGCTGGTGTTCCGCTGGATCAAGGCCAACGGCGGACTGACGGCCATGGAATCCCGCAACACCGCAAAGGCAAAGGTTCTGTACGACTATCTCGCGACCAGTTCGTTGTTCAAATCCACCACGAAATCCGGCAGCGAATCGAAAATGAATGTCACGTTTGTCACCGGGAACGAAGAACGAGACAACGCCTTCGTAAAAGCAGCCGAAGCGGCCGGCTTCAGCGGTCTGAAAGGCCATCGCAGTGTCGGCGGGATGCGAGCCAGCATCTACAATGCGTTTCCTCCCGAAGGCGTTCAGGCTCTGGTGCAGTTTATGAAGGATTTCGAAGCCGCTGGCTGAGATCAAATGGGCTGAATACAGTCGATATGCAATCCTGCTTCGGCTGTAGACTCACAGGACTCGTCAACAATTCTCATTCGAAACTCCATTCCTCTGCCCGCAGCGACGATTCTCTGGCAAGGCTCGTTTCATTGACTACCACCGGTGACAACTCAGCCCGCAAGAATGCTCCCGACACTGAGCCGCCCGTCGATCGCTCTTCGGCTCACATCGGGATCGTCTGCACGCACAAGGGCGAGCTGAAACCGTTTCTGAAACGAGTCGATCGGCAGCGAAGTTACACTGAACGCAAAATGACGATCCGCGGAGGATTCCTCGGTGAGACAATCCGAATCGTCATAGCCGAAGCGGGCGAAGGTTTCGCATTACATCGGGCGGCTACAGAATTGCTGGTCAACGAACATCGACCGTCGTGGATTCTTTCAACCGGATTCAGCTCATCACTATCTCCGGAAGTCCAGCCCGGCGATCTGGCCGTTGCCAATGAGATCTCAGACACTCATGCCACGTTGCTGCCCGTCAAATGCACAATCGCCGCTCGGAAGCGAATTCATGTGGGTCGGCTGATCGTCGCCGATCACCATCCCATTACTCCGGACAACAAAGCCGTGCTGCGCGAACGGTTTCCGGGGCTGGCCGTCGATACCTGTAGCCTGGCCGTGGCCCAGGTGTGTCAGGAACGGAACGTGCGTTTCCTGGCAATTCGCGCGATCGTGGATTCACTGGACGAACAGATCCCTGAGCAGGCCGCTCCAATGATCTTCCATCCCAACAGCCGCGCGCTGGGTTCCGCCCTGGGAACGATGTTCAAGGGCCTGCGGAAGATGTCCGAGATGAACGCCTGGCGAGAACGCGCCAACTCCACCGCCGAGCATCTCGATCAGTTCCTCACCGGAATTGTCGAACAAATCGCCGAAGCTATCGAACGCCAAAAACTCGCATAGCCAGCCCCACACAAACTTCTCCCTTCTCCCCGCTCGGGGAGAAGGTGGCCGTCAGGCCGGATGAGGGGCCGCGCGCTACCGCCGCAATGGCATTTGCCGCCTTCTTATCCTCAGTCCGTTCCCTCATGCCCGTGAAGTCACTCGCCTCCAGAGCTGCCTTCAAGCCCGCTCGAATCGGATTCAGATCCGCATACGCCATGCAGGATGACATTAACAAGTTGAGTGGCACCTGTTGTGTTCTATCCAGATGATGATTCGCCGTTCACGGCCCTGGCTCAATCAGCCGATCCAATCTGCTCCTCCGGCATCATCGCGACACGGTCGCAGAACTCATCAATCGATTCTTCGACGACGTCTGCGATCTGAGCCTGCAAGGGCATGTCATCATTTCGCGGCATGTGACGAATGACAGTGATTGACTCGGATGTATGACGTTCGTTTCCCGTGCGAGTAATCGTGGCCTCGATTTGGCAGTTAAGTCCGGATCTTTTCTCTCGCGTGATTGATTCCGGCGTCTGCTGTTTTGCTGGAGTGCTTTGCAACTTTTCTTTGCGAGCGTGCCAATGCGAAACAGGTGTATCAATCAGCCAGACCTTCGCTGAGGTAAAAATCATGAAGCCAAACAGTTCTCCGAACAATTCCCCCGGCAGTTGTTTCAACGAAGACGGCGGCGTGCTATCGCTGTTGAGACTTTTCCCGTCGTTCAGCTTCTTCCATTGTTCCTCTTGTTCCTTATCGCGCTGGTCGGCCTTTTCCTCACGCTCAGCTCGTTCTCGATCTTTTCGTTCCTGGTCTAAAAGGGAGTTGGCAACAGCAGCAAGGAATACACCGCGAGTCTCTTCGCGCTCGTCAAGTGTAAATTGGAACGAGGTCAGCGTGATCCGGATCGACGACGATTCCTGAACGCCGCGTTCGGAGATTCCCACGCGGATCTGTTCTTCGATGCCCGGATCAAACGCCTCCATTGGCAACATGGAAATCGCATCCTGCCAGTGAAGGGGGTGCGAGAGTCCCGGATAATATCGTCTCTCTGAGTCTGGTCGTTCATCCGAGAAGTCGATATGCCAGAGGCGGTCACTGAGCGACACCACATGATTCGACGAGGCGGAGACCATCCGTAGCGGAATCTGTGGCGCCTTATCCGTCGACAGCACTGGCAGCAGTTGCTTCTGGGGCAGGGTCTGACAACCGGCGGCTGCAGCCAATGCGCAACAAACCAATAGTGGTGAGATCGTCAAACTCATGGGATGCGACACCCTTAGGTGCAGTGGTTTAAACCGAACCATCGAGTTCAAGCAAGATGCGTCCTGTTGATTTGCGGAATGAGACAATTGACAACAAGAACGAGGATGCTGTCCTGCGGCGAATTCAGCCGGAGTCTTCCCCGCCTCAGCGATCGTCATGACGCCGCGGAACTCGATCACCCCAGACCGACAGAAAACCACCAACGCCGCGTTTCCTGTCGAAACAACAAACGCCTAACCGGATCGGGCTCGTCAGCAAACAGAACCGACTATCGCGACCGCACTTCATGGAAAGAACACCTGAATGCGGCTGACGAACGGCCCGCGGCCGGATACAGTTGGGGATCGTCAACTTCCATTCAGTGTGCAAAGGCCCGCCATGAAACTTCCCGCCGCTCTGCTGCCCCTGTTGATTCTGAGTTGTCTTGCTGGCTGCTCAGACTCCCCTGCCCCAACCACGTCAGACACGTCGGCAAAGAAAGATACGGCTGCCGAAACTCCAGGCGAGGCGACAGCATCAACGGAAACTGCGGAAGCTCCGGCAGCAACAGCTGCGTCAAAGTTGAAAGAGCTGATTACGCCACTGCTGAAGGATCTGGAAATCCCGGATCTGGAAGAGGGCGTGACTCAGGTCATTGCCGAGTTTGAAGAATCACCAAAGGACAAGCGGGCCGCCACACAACTGGTCGCTGTCATCACCCAGGTGGGCCTGTGGCAGGAATCGGCTGAAAATCCAGCAGTGGCCGCGGCAGCCTTTGCGCTGGCCAAAACTCAGCTGGATGAAATCCTGAAAAGCGGCGCTGAAGTGGACGAGCGGCTGCAGGGAGTTCTGCATTATCGACTTGCCTGTGTGGAAGCCGGAAAAGGCCAGCCAGAAGCATCGATGAAGCTGCTGGAGACGGCTGTCAATCTGGGCTTCGACAGACTGGCCGAATTTCGCACCGAACCCCAACTGGCCAGTGTTCGATCGCTGCCGGACTTCGAAGCCAAACTCACCGAATGGGAAGCGGCAGCAAAAGCCAGAATCGTGGAACACGCGAAAGCAGAACTGGCTGCGGGCGAGTCCTTTCCCTTCGACTTTGCTCTGCTGGACGTCAACAGCAACCCCATCAAGCTGGAAGACATGAAGGGCAAAGTCTGCATCGTGGACATCTGGGGCACCTGGTGCCCGCCCTGCCGCGAAGAAATTCCCTCATTCATCAAACTGCAGACCGAGTACGGGGAAAAAGGCCTGCAGATCATCGGCCTGAATGAAGAACGAGGCCCGGCCGATGGCCACGTCAAGAAAGTGACTGACTACATTCAGTCGGCTGGCATGAATTACCCTTGCGCATTGATCACTCCGGAAGTGTTGGCTCAGGTTCCCGATTTCAGCGGCTTCCCCACAACCCTGTTCATCGACAAAAAAGGCGTCGTGCGCCTGAAGGCCGTTGGCCTGCACGACTATTCGTATCTGGAAGCCATCGTCCAGGCACTGCTGGATGAAGGCTGATTCGATTCGCGGCGCTGCATGAACTTATGAGTCCGCGGCTGAAGCTGCCACTTCCGGCAGACCCAGGCCCGGACTCCACAGCACATCATCCCGGCCGTACGCATTGGCCGCTCGCCCCAGCACGAACAGCAAATCTGACAGCCGATTCAGAGCAATCAGCAACGCCGGATTGATCGTCTGCAGCTCGTTCAGCCGCAGCACATCCAGTTCAGCGCGACGACACACGCTGCGAGCGAAATGCAATGCCGCAGCGCCCGGCGTTCCTCCGGGCAGAATGAAACTCGTCAGAGGTGCCATCCTGTCCGTGAACTGATCGATCAGTCGCTCCAGGATTTCAACCTGATGCATGTTCACGCGACCGGGATGAGTATCCTCGCCGGATTCCGGTAACGGCACACACAGGTCGGATCCCAGGTCGAACAGAAACTGCTGCAGGCGGCGAACTATGTCGCCAATCTCCGTCGGCAAGCCAGCAGCCAGGGCCATTCCCAGAGCACAGTTGGTTTCATCCACCGAGCCCCCGGCGACGACTCGCAGCGACAGTTTTGACACTCGCTGCCCATCACCCAGACTCGTCGTGCCGTGATCGCCACTGCGTGTATAAATTCGATCGATACGTACCACGAAACCTCACCACCCTGACCTTGCTGCTGTCGCCTCACTACAATTCCACAGCCGTTGACGAACTGTCAGCAGCCAGTCCCGAGACCTCCAAAACCGTGAGCCGCAAGGCGCTAGCCGCGGGTTTTGTTGTCGAATGACCCGCGGCTAGCGCCTTGCGGCTCACGAAAGCTGCCGTATCGAGACAGACTCCTACGGTATGAAAGACATCGAACTGTCGACGGCAAGGCAGAATTCCGCCAGCAGCGCAGCAGCCTGCTGCAGATCGGATTCCGCCACCAGTTCGACCGGAGTATGCATGTATCGATTGGGAATCGTGACCAGTCCCGCCGCGCATCCACCGCGAGAAATCTGAATGACGGCCCCATCATTACTGGCGGGAGCCCCCAGTGCGTTGATCTGAAACGGGATCGAATGCTTGCGGGCCTGAGCTATCAGCAGGTCGACAACCTTCGGATTCGCATTCGGACCCCGAACGATCACCGGGCCCTTACCGATTTCAATCCGGCCGAACTCATTTTGATCAATACCCGGGCAGTCCGTGGCATGAGTCACATCCACCGCGATGGCAACATCCGGATTCACCGTGAAGGAACTGGTCGAAGCGCCGCGAAGTCCGATTTCTTCCTGTACGGCCGACACGGCAACCACCTTCGCCGACGGACGCGCTTCAGCCACTCGACGCAGCGCGTTCATCACCACCCAGAGGCCGGTGCGGTCATCCATCGCAACTCCGCTCAGCCGGCCGTTTCGCAGTTCCCTCACACAGGGCTCGGCCGTCACCGTGTCGCCGATCTGCACGATGGATCGCGTTTCCGTCTCCGATGCCGAACCAATATCAATCCACAGCTCCCGGATCTTTGGAACCACCTTCCGTTCCTCAGGGTCCAGCAGGTGAATGGGCTTTCGAGCGATCACACCTGGCACCGGTCCCTGTGCTGTGTGCACCACCATTCGCTGACCCAGCAGCACCTGCACGTCCCAGCCACCCACCGGATTGACTCGAATAAATCCCTGGCTGTCAATGTGACGCACGATCAGGCCAATCTGATCACAATGCGCGTCCAGCAGGATCGTGGGGCTACCAGACGAATTCACCACGGCCATGACATTGCCGTGCACATCGGTGGTGACGTCGTCAGCAAAACCGGAAACAAACGACCTGACCACATTCTGAATGGCCTGTTCGGATCCCGAAGTACCGGCAGTCAGCAGAAGGTCACGCAGAAAGGAATCGGGCATGGGCAGAACTCGAAAGGAACTCGATAAGCATGGATCGAACGATCGCACTATCGAGTGTTCCTGCAGAATTCTCCAGTGAACCGGTCGCCTCCCGCAACAGACGCAGGCAAGCCACCTGTGATTGGGAACCTTCGCTCGAACGGCTGCTAAAAAAAGGACCGCAGGAGAAACCCCCTGCGGTTCAGATTGAATGATTCAGCGATTGCCCCGCCGTTTTTTGGGCCAACCGCGTTTCAAGCGCGACCATCACATCGACGCGATCAACGGCAGTGCCGGTGATGATGGCCACCGTAATATCCGCCGCCGTAACCACCGCGGCCATATCCCACTCCATAAACCGGCACTGCAAACGTCGGGTAAGCGTTGTACGCCGGTCCCCGATAGTAGCCCGGAGAATAACCCCCGTACCGAGGCCCATATCCGTAGCCACGACCGTACGCTCCTCCGAAATTGCTGTAGCCGTTGCTGTAGCTGATTGAAAATCCGATGCCGCTACCTCCTCGTCCCGGAGGATGAGCGCTCGCCACATTGGCACTCGCTACCAGAAATCCTCCCACAAGCACGGCCATCAACATCAATCGCTTCATGTTCCTGTCTCCTCGTAATGAGATGAGTTGGGAAAAGACAGCCCGAGTGCATCGACGCGAGTTTGTGATCTGACGCGGAAAGTTCGGAAACCAGTCATTACTCCGTGGCTGGCTCTCACGCACTCGCTTCGACACACATCGGGCTGTTCAGACGATTCGGTCGTTTCGAATCATTCGAGCGACCTTGTGCCATCTCGTTTCGCTAAGGTAGTGCCAAATCACGAAGAACTCGGGACGAATCGATCATAAAATGTTTTCAGTAAACGACTTAAGAATTACTCATCCACTGGGAATGCTCGGTGAAACGAGATTGAAATCGCATCGAACTGAGGACGGAGTGACATCCGATTGATGACGTTTTCTGCGGAAGAATCGGCAAAGTTGGCCACCTTCGAAGCGCGGCGAATTCCACATTGTCCGATCAGGCTCAATTCATGCAGAATTCCCAGCAGCACAGAATTCAGGTTGCAAAGGAATGCTGACCATGCCAGAACAAAGCCCCGCCTCTAACCGTTTAGATACCTCCACTGCTGCGAAAAGAATCGTGGGCCGGGAATTGACGTGGCTGGTTGCCTTCGCAGCATTCCCCTGCCTGTTAAGTGCCTGGTTCGGGATGCGAGATTCCGAAGCGCGTCCACTGGCCGTGTCAGCCACTCGTCCGTCGCTGGTCTTTCGCGAATACCTTGTGGATGCCGGTCCGCGTCCCGTCGACCTGCGGCCGAAAATCCGTCAGTCGTTCTATTTCACAAACGCTGGATCAGAACCTGTTCGCATCACGGATCTGGTTCCCAACTGTGGCTGCATGAAACCCGAAATCAGCTCGCGGGAAATCGCACCGGGCCAGCGAGGGGAATTGATTCTGCCGGTCGATACCCGAAATCAACCACCTG